>Ga0114129_10013373_pt1 | contig 11695 bp, 10 predicted proteins | sample RhiMetdeltSRZDD1_FD_80071 | JGI IMG/M metagenome (GOLD analysis project Ga0114129, IMG submission 80071) | Populus rhizosphere microbial communities from Tennessee, USA - Rhizosphere MetaG P. deltoides SRZDD1 (version 2) (version 2) | ecosystem: Host-associated > Plants > Roots > Rhizosphere >... | reverse complement strand
GAGGCGCTGTCCACCGCACCAGCGGTCGAGCAGGACCGCTTCCTGGTGCCCCGCATCATCGAGGAGGAGGCGTGAGCCCGGCCGGCACGGACCTCACCGAGCTGCCCGCCCATGCGCTGGCGGACCTGTACGCCAGGGGCGAGGCCAGCGCGGTCGAGGCGACAGGGGCCCACCTGGAGCGCATCAGGACCACCGACGACGTGCTCCACGCCTTCCTCACGGTCGCCGACGAGCAGGCGTTGGCCGACGCGCGCGCGGTCGACGCCGCCCGGGCGCGGGGCGAGCCCCTCGGCCCGCTCGCCGGCGTGCCCCTCGCCCTCAAGGACGTGCTGGTCACCAAGGGACTGCGGACCACGGCCGGTTCCAAGATCTTGGAGGAATTCCGGCCGCCGTACGACGCCACCGTGGTCGAGCGGCTGCGCCGGGCGGGCGTGGTGGTCCTCGGCAAGACCAACATGGACGAGTTCGCCATGGGCTCGTCCACCGAGAACTCCGGGTTCGGGACGACCCGGAACCCGTGGGACCCCGACCGGGTGCCCGGTGGCTCCTCGGGAGGGTCGGCCGCGGCGGTCGCCGCCGGCCAGGCCACCCTCGGCATCGGCACCGACACCGGCGGCTCCATCCGCCAGCCGGCCGCCCTCTGCGGCATCGTCGGCATCAAGCCCACCTACGGCCTGGTCAGCCGGTACGGGCTGATCGCGTTCGCCTCCTCCCTCGACCAGGTCGGCCCGCTCGCCCGCGAGGTGCGCGACGCCGCCCTGCTGCTCGAGGCGGTCGCCGGCCACGACCCGATGGACTCGACCTCGATCGCCGACGCCCCCACCGACTTCACCTCCCACCTCGACCGCGGCGTGGCGGGGATGCGCATCGGCGTGGTCAAGGAGATGTTCCCGGAAGGCGGGGCCGAGCCGGGGGTGCTCGCCCGCGTCCGCGAGGCGGTCGACCGGCTGGAGCGCCTCGGCGCACGGGTGGAGGAGTGCTCGCTGCCCTCGTTCGAGTACGCCCTGTCCGCCTACTACCTGATCGCGCCCGCCGAGGCTTCCTCCAACCTGGCCCGCTACGACGGCGTCCGCTGGGGGCTGCGGATCAAGGACCCGACCGACGTGGTCGACATGATGCAGCGCACCCGCCAGGCCGGCTTCGGCGCCGAGGTCAAGCGGCGCATCATGCTCGGCACCTACGCGCTCTCGGCCGGCTACTACGACGCCTACTACGGGCAGGCGCAGAAGGCGCGGACCCTGGTCCTGCGCGAGTTCCAGGCCGCCTTCGAGCGTTTCGACCTGCTCGCCGGGCCGACCTCGCCGACGGTGGCGTTCCCGATCGGCGCCAGGGTGGACGACCCGCTGGCGATGTACCTGTCGGACGTGTTCACCATCCCGGTCAACCTGGCCGGCAACGCGGCGGTGACCGTCCCGGCCGGGCTGGTCGACGGCCTGCCGGTCGGCCTGCAGTTGATCGCGCCGGTGCTCGGCGAGGCCACCATGCTCCGCGCCGCCTACGCCTTCGAGCAGGACCGTGGCGTGGTCGAACGGCCCGGGGTTAGCAGGGGAGAGGTGCGGTCATGACCGCCAGCGTGGAGGAGACCGCGGTCAGGCACTACGAGACCGTGATCGGCATCGAGACCCACCTCGAGTTGGCCACCGCCAGCAAGATGTTCTGCGCCTGCCCGTCCACCTTCGGCGCCGAGCCGAACACCCAGGTCTGCCCGGTCTGCCTGGGAGAGCCGGGCTCGCTGCCGGTCACCAACAGCCGCGCCGTCGAGTACGCCGTGCGGATCGGTCTGGCCCTGAACTGCCGCATCGCCGAGCGCTCGCAGTTCCACCGAAAGAACTACTTCTATCCGGACATGCCCAAGAACTACCAGATCAGCCAGTACGACGAGCCGCTGTGCGTGGGCGGGTGGCTGGACGTGGACGTCGACGGCGAGCCGCGGCGGATCGGCATCACCCGCGTCCACCTCGAGGAGGACACCGGCAAGAGCCTGCACGTCGGCGCGACCGGCCGCATCCACGGGGCCGACTACTCGCTGGTGGACTACAACCGGGCCGGCATCCCCCTGGTCGAGATCGTCTCCGAGCCGGACATGCGCAGCGCCGAGGAGGCCAGGGCGTACGCCGAGGAGCTGCGGGCGGTCCTCGCCACCCTCGGCGTCTCGGACGTGAAGCTCGAAGAGGGCTCGATGCGGTTCGACGTCAACATCTCCATCCGGCCGGTCGGGCACGCCGAGTTCGGCACCAAGGTGGAACTCAAGAACCTCAACTCGCTGCGCAGCCTCTACCGGGCGGTCGGCTACGAGGCCGAGCGGCAGCGCCGCGTGCTGGCCGACGGCGGCCGCCTGACCCAGGAGACGCGCCACTGGGACGAGGGCCACGGCCGCACCGAGCCGATGCGCTCCAAGGAGTACGCCACCGACTACCGCTACTTCCCCGAGCCTGACCTGGTGCCGATCGAGGCGCTTCCCGCCTGGGTCGAGGAGGTACGCCAGACCCTGCCCGTGCTGCCCGCCGAGCGCCGCCGGGCGCTGGCCGACGCCACCGGCCTCGGCGCCAAGGAGGTCGGCTGGCTCTCCCGCGACCCCGAGGTGCTGGCCTACTTCGAGCAGGTGGTGGCCGGTGCGGGCGGGAAGGCGCCCCGCGACCCCAAGGTGGTGGCCACCTGGGTCATGGGCGAGCTACAGCACAGCTTGCGCGAGTTCGAGCACGTGATGGCCGACAACCCGGTCGGACCGGAGCGCCTCGGGGAGCTGCTCGACCTGGTCGCCGCCGGCACCGTCTCGGCGACCGCGGCCAAGGACGTGCTCGCCGAGCTGTTCACCACCGAGGCGGCGCCGACGACCGTGGTGGAGCGCAAGGGCCTGGCGCAGATCTCGGACGCATCGGCCCTGACGGCGGTGGTGGACCGGGTGGTGGCGGACAACCCCGACCTGGTCGCCAAGTACCGCGGCGGCAAGCAGGGCGTCCTCGGCAACCTGGTCGGCCAGGTGATGCGCGAGACCAAGGGCCGGGCCAACCCGAAGCTGGTCACCGACCTCCTCCGCCGCCGGCTGGACTGAGGAGCGACGAGGAAGGAAGCGCGGGTAGGGAGGTGGCCCGGAGCCGCGCGCTGGATGGACTGAGGAGCGATCACCGCCAAGGCAGCCCACCCAGGGTGCCTGTGAAGAGCGACGAGGGAAGCCAGCGCATCGAGCGGCGGAGGGCCACCGACCGTTTGAATAAGGGAGGACTGTGGGGCAGGGGCGCCAGCTCGTGGTCGGGATGGTCTCCACCCGGTTCGCCGGCACGGACGGCGTCACCCTCGAGGCGGCCAAGCTGGCCGAGGTGCTGGCCGCCGCCGGGCACAGGGTGGTCTGGTTCGCCGGCGAGCTGGGGGAGCGGTTCGCCCCGGGGCGGCTGCACCCGCCTGCCCACTTCGAGAGCGAAGCCAACCGCGCCCTCGAGGCCGCCTGCTTCGGCGTCCGCACGCGCAGCCCGGCCACCACCGCGCTGATCCGGGAACGCTGCGACGACCTGAAGGCGGCCCTGCGCGCCTTCGTCGCCGACCTCGGCGTCGACCTGGTGGTCGCCCAGAACGTGCTCTGCCTGCCGATGCAGCTCCCCCTCGGGCTCGCGCTGACCGAGGTGCTGGTCGAGGAGGACCTGCCGGTGCTCGCCCACCACCACGATTTCTGGTGGGAGCGGGAGCGCTTCTTCCCCAACGCGGCCGCCGACGTGCTCGGCGCGGCCTTCCCGCCGGTGCTGGACCGCATGGCGCACCTGGTGATCAACTCGGCCGCCGCCAGGGAGCTGGCCCGCCGGCGGGCGGTCGAGGCGACCGTGCTGCCCAACGTGATGGACTTCGAGCGCGGCCCGGCACGGCCCGGTGACGGCGCCCGCTACCGGCGGGCCGCCGCCCTCGGCCCGGACGACGTGCTGCTGCTGCAGCCGACCAGGGTGGTGCCGCGCAAGTGGATCGAGGCCACCATCGAGCTGGCCGGGCGGCTGCCCGCGGCGGGCGGCCCGCGGGTCACCGTGGCCGTCAGCCACGCGGAGGGCGACGAGGGGCACGACTACGGCGCCCGGCTGCGCGAGCTGGCCACCAGGCTCGGCGTCGACCTGCGCTTCGTCCCCGCCGGCGAGCGCGCGGGCGGTCCCGAGCTGGCCGACGCGTACGCCGCCGCCGACCTGGTCTGCTTCCCCTCGGTCTGGGAGGGCTTCGGCAACGCCCTGCTGGAGGCGTTCTTCCACCGCCGGCCGGCGCTGGTCAACCGCTACCAGGTCTACGCCGACGACATCGCCCCCGCCGGGGTGCGCTGCATCGAATTGGACGCCGCAGTCACCGACCAGGCCGTCGCCGAGGTCCGCGACCTGCTCGCCGAGCCGCGGCGTGGCCGCGCCATGGCCGAGGCCAACTATCAGGCCGGCCGGCGCCACTTCTCCTACGCCACCGTCCGCGAGCGGGTCCTGCCCCTGGTCGACGAACTCGGCGCGAGCAGAGCGCGCGGCCCGCGGCAGGCAGCGGGTGCCGGCGGTTGAGGGCGGCTCGCCGCACTCCGGCTATGCGGCGAGCCGCCGAGGGAGCGGTCCCCCCGACACCACCCCACATCTACAGTGACGCGTTCGAGGGCTCGACATTACGCGCCGGGCCGCGGGCCGCGGTCCTCCGCCGAGGTGCGGTGGACTCCCGTAGCTCGGCGAAGCTGCGCTGGATCATCTCGAAGGTGGCGAGCACCTCGACGAGGAACTCCGATGCCGCCTCGGCGACGCCGTCAAGCTCCTCGGGGTCCTTGATGGTCTTGAGGACATCGAGGAGCACCGCATGGTGGATCTGGACGAGGTCGAGCATGCTCAGCTCTTCGAGCATCGCCCTGCGTCCGAGCTCATAGCCGGTCCGCAGGCCGCCCTCGCCCCGCTCGGAGAGGTACTGGAGGAAGACGGGGGCGTAGTCGCGCCGGAACCGATCGTGCCGGTCCGCGATCATCGCCGAGCGCGCCGGCCGTCTGACCGCAGGACCCGCGCCAGGTATTGCATGCCTTCCTCCAGGTCGAGCGCGGTGTGGACGTCATCGAGGTGCATGCCCAGCCGGGCCATCGCGAAGGCGACGCCGGACTGGATGCCGACGATCACGGTCTCGGCGCCGCGCAGCCGGGCCATCCGCGCGATGCGCTGCAGCGTGCGGGAGCCGAAGGAGTCCAGGACGTCGAGGGCGGCGACGTCGATGATGACGCCGCGCGCGCGGTGGGTGCCGATCTGCTTCACGAGGTCGTTCTGGAACTGGACCATCTCACCGTCGTTCAAGGCCTCGTGGATCGAGGCGATCAGGCAGTTGCCCTGACGCAGGATCGAAACCAGCATCTCCTCGACCACCCGATCGCCTAGGCCTGGTGGTCGCCTGGCGTGTCGGCTCCAATGACGTTGAGGCCGAGCCGGCGCTCCGCCTCCTCGACACCGCCTTGCAGGTCGCCGACCGTGTTCACCTTGTCGAGGTCGACCCCGATGGTCACCAGCGTCTGGGCGATCTCCGGTGAGACGCCGGTGAGGATCACGCTGGCGCCCATCAGCCGGGAGGCATCGACGGCCAGCACGAGATGGTTGGCGACCGATTCGTCCACGTCGGGGACGCCGGTGATGTCGAGCACCACCACCTTGGCGCGATGGGTGCGGATCCCCGTCAGGAGCTGCTCGGTGAGCTGCTGCGCCCGCTGGTTGTCGAGCAGGCCGATGATCGGGAGCACGAGGACGCGCTCGCGCACCTGCAGCACGGGGGTGGACAGCTCCCGCATGGCGTCCTGCTGCTGGCGGATCACGCGCTCGCGCTCCCGCACGAAGCTCACCGCCACGGTGTTCGCGATCCGGTTGGCGGCCGGCTCATAGGCGTCGAGCACCCGGTTCAGCAGTTCGAAGTCCTTCTGGTACTTCTCGAACAGCGACCGGGCCAGGACGTCACGCAGCAGCAGGACGATATCGACGACCTCGTGGATCTCCACGCCCCTGGGGATGATCCGCTCGGAGAGGTCCTGGGCGTAGGCCTGCAGCTCCTCGACGCTCCCGGTCTCCAGCACCCCGACGTAGTTGTCGTAGACGGCGGTGGCCATGGAGAAGATCTCCTCATCGGTCATTGCCGACAGCAGGTGGGCGTCGCTGATCCGGGCCGCCCACTGCTCGCGCAGCTCCGTCCGCGCGTCCCGGAGGTGAGTCACCAGCTCCGGTAGGAGCTCCTGGTCATCGATCGACCGGTCCACCTGCGGTTCCCGCGGAGGTGTCGCCTCCATGACCGTGTCCTTTCGTCGAACGGCCTCACCGGCGGCCTGGCCGCCACTTTGTCATGATCACCGTCGTACCCTTGCCCGGCTCCGAGCTGACCTCAAACTCGTCCATCAACCGCCGCGCACCCGGCAGCCCAAGGCCGAGCCCTCCGTAGCTCGACGTGCCGTGTTCGAGCGCGTCCTCGACATCGGCGATGCCCGGCCCGGCGTCACGGGCCGTCACCGTCACCCCTCGGCGGTCGCCGTCGCCGACCAGGCGGACGACGATCTCGCCGCGTTCGGCGAACATCACGATGTTGCGCGCGATCTCCGAGATGGCGGTGGCGATGATCGTCAGGTCGGTGGCCGAGAAGTCGGCCTTCCTCGCCAGCTCGCGGCCTTGCTTGCGGGCGGTGACCACGTCGGCGTCGGACTCGATGGGGATGTGGACCTCGTCAGTTGCCGTGGCCGCCCTCCTGCGGTCGAGCAGTTGGTTGCTGAGGTTGGCGCAGAACCGGCAGTCGAGCAGGTGACGGCCGGCGTCGAGCTCTCGTTGCCGGCGCCGGTCGCCCGAGGAGAGGGCGAGCAGCACCGGGCGGCAGCGTGGGGTCGGCGGCTCGGACTGCTCCAGCGCGAGCAGGTACTCCACCCGGAGCCGCGCCCGTGCCCGGCTGAGCTGCGTGGCGACCGCGCCTGGCGTCGACTGGCGGCTCGCCGCCAGCCAGGACGTCCGCTTGCCCTCCACCTCGTGGGCGACGAGCGCCTCGCGCTCGGGTACCGGAAGGTTCGCGAGCGCGGTGGTGACCGCTCGCAACTCCTCGCGCCGTAGCAACTCCTCCTCAGGCAGCTCTGGTTTGCGCAGGTCGATGAGCCGATGCGCATGACGCCTGTTGCGGCTCTCGGTGGCCGCCAGCGACGCCACCAGGTTCCTGGCGGTCACCGCCGCATACGGTGCGAGTGCGGCGGGCTCGAGGCGCTGGCGCGCCGACATGACCCGGGTCAGTGCCTCCTGCACCAGGTCGTCCACCAGCTGCCGGTCGTGGACCCGCGCAGCGATCACCCGCCTGATCAGCGCGGTCATCTCGACGACCGCGCTGTGGTCCGACCCTCCCGCCGGCTCCGCAGCTCGCAACCCATGTCCTTCCCGCTGAGGCCCCCTGGCGTACCAAGTGGTTGCCCCGACGGGATCTCCTGAAACCGCAGGCTGAGGCGGCCCGCCGCCCATGTTGGCTACCACGAAGAGCGACGGGCCGCCGACGCAACGGGTGATCACCCCTTCGCCACCCGCCACCCTTAATGACTCGTTGGAGGCCGCGGCCTTACGCGGCACGGCGAGTCTGCGCGATCTTGGTTGAAGGCCGACGGGTCGGGTAGCCACCCGACCAAGAACGGCCTCACCCCTCTTGCCTGCCCGTGCGGCAGGCTCGTCTTTCGGGCCGTTGCCGTGGATGCGACGCGGTGATCGCCCCGAGCCGGCGACCTCGGTCAGACGACCAGGTACGGCAGTGGCGGTGACCGCGCGCAGCAGACGCTAGGAGGGCTCTTCTGCGCACGATCTTGCTGCGGTCCCAGGAGAAGTGGCTGTTCGCGCTCGTCGGCGTCTCCGTGGCCGTCTTCGGCCGCGTCCTGCTCGACCTGCTGATCGCCGCCGGCTTGGCCGCCGCGCTGGCAAACGTCGTGCAGGCCGTCGTGACCCTCCAGGTCAACTTCGCCGGCAACCGCCTGCTCACCTGGCGGCGGCGGGTGGCCAGCTCCGGCGTCGCGCTCTGGCGGCGCTGGGGGCGGTTCCAGGTCGCCCGCGGGGCCGGCCTGTTGCTGTGCGTCGCCCTGTTCCCGGTCACGGCGCCGGTCACCGGCCGCACGGTCGCCTACTGGGGCCTGTTCGCGGCTGCCGCCGCGGTGAACTTCCTCACCGACAAGTACTGGTCGTTCAACCCGGCGCGGCCACGCCGCGTCAGGCGTCCACGCCGCGCGGTGAGCCGCCGCCACCGCGTGCTCGCCCTCGCACTGGCCTTGGCGTCGTCACTGCTGCTGGCGGCGGTCTTCGTCGACCAGTCCATCGCCCTGGTGTCGCTGCTCATGATGGCGGTGGCCGCGACCACGCTGGCGTTCCAGCTCTACAACTGGTGGCGTCCGGAGCACAACGACCCGCATCGCTACGGCGAGCCTGACGAGCCGCGCCTGCCAGGCGTGATCCTGGTGCCGATGCGGCACGAGGAGGCGGTGGCGGGGCAGACGCTCGAGCGCCTGGCTGCCCTGGACCACCCCGACTACCGGGTGGTGCCGATCGTCGACCACCCCGACGACCCGGGCACGGCGGCGATCGCGCACGCCAAGGCGCGCGAGCACCCCGGCAAGGTGCTGGTCTGCCCGTACCCCGAGGAGATCGACGTCCACAACAAGCCGATCGGCCTGAATGCGGCTGTCGAGATGCTCTACGAGCTGCGGATCCCGTTCGAGTGGGTGGGCGTGGCCGACGCGGAGGACCTGTTCCACCCGGACCTCCTGAGGATGGTCGACTACCGGTTCCGGACCACCGGGGCCGGGATCGTCCAGTGCGGCGTGCAGCTGATGAACTTCAGCTCCGACCCGCGCGGCCTGGCGCTTCCGGCTGGGCGGCACGCCCGGGCCCGCCGGTGGTGGCGGGCGCACGCCAGCGCCTGGTGGCGGGCTGCCAACGTGCTGGAGTACTTCAAATGGTTCCAGTCTCGCCTCCGGCTCCAGGCGGCGGTCCGCGTCATGCCGCTCGGCGGCAACACGGTGTTCTTCCGCCGGCAGTTCCTCGAAGCGCTCCACCGCCGCCACGGGACCTACTGGGACGAGCGCTGCCTGACCGAGGACTGCAAGATCGGCATCCTCGCCTCGGTCCTCGGGTTCGACGTCGACGTCGTCTACGTCGACGAGCTGGTGACCCGCGAAGAGACCCCGACCACCCTGGTCAGGTTCGTCAGGCAGCGAGTCAGGTGGATGCAGGGCTTCATCCACGTGTTGGTCGAACGGGACTGGCTGCGGCTGCCGACCGTCACGCAGCGGGTGCTCGCCGTGTACGTCCTGGGCTTCCAGTTCTTCCAGGCCGCCGCGGGCGTGTTCGCGCCGGTCGCCCTGGCGCTGGCGCTCCTGCACAAGGCACCCGTCCTGGTGACGTTGCTGGCGACCATCCCGCTCGCGATCGGCCTGCTCAACGTCATCCTCGACCTGCTGATGCTGTCGCAGTTCGGGCGGACCTTCGGGGAGAAGGTGCGGCTGCGCGACTACGCCGGGATCGTCGTCGGCGCCTACCCGTTCCAGGTGGTGCTGTCCGTGGCCGCCGTGTGGGCCACCACCCGCTTCCTCCTCGGGAGGAACGACTGGGTCAAGACCGTGCACGCGGGCACGCACTTCCGTGCCGCACCAGCCGGATCTCGCCAGCCAGTGATGGTGGATGACGCGGCGTGACCACTGTCGATCTCCCCGACCTCACCGACATCCGCGAAGGGCTTTCCCTGCGCCGGCGGTTCGTGGTGGCGGCGCGCGAATGGTATGCGCGGCACGGAGCCAGCGTGGCCATCCTGGTCCCGCTGCTGGTCGTCGTCGGCGCCGTCCACGCGATCGGTTCCTCGACGTTCCCGAGGTGGGTGGACGACCCGGGGACCTACCTGTCTCAGGCCTGGTCGTTCCAGTACCAGCACGCCCTCTCGCCCTACTCGTATTTCTACGACCACACCCCCGCCGGTTGGATCACGATGGCGCTGTGGTCGATGCTCACCAACGGCTTCAGCCGTCATGACTCGGCCATCGGCTTCGGCAACGAGTGCATGCTGATCGCCAAGCTCGCCAGCGCCGCGCTCCTGTACGTGCTGGGCCGGCGGCTCGGTTTCAGCCGGCTCGCCGCGGCCGCGGCCGTGCTGCTGTTCGGGTTGTGCCCGCTGGAGCTCATGTACGGCCGGTGGACGTTCCTTGACAACCTGGTCACCCCCTGGCTGCTCCTCTCGTTCGTGCTGGCGTACACCCCGCGCAAGAGCATCGCGGCGATCACCGGCGCCGCCATCTCGTTCGCGATGGCGGCGCTGACCAAGGAGACCGCCCTGGTGGTGCTGCCGGCCCTTGTGTGGGCGGTCGCCCAGAACCTCGACCGCCGCAACCGCCCCCAGGTGGTCACCGTGGCCGGGTTCAGCGGCGTGCTGCTGATGGCCATGTACCCCCTCTACGCCGTCTACAAGGGCGAGCTGTTCGAGCGCGCCGGGCAGAACAGCCTGCTCGGTACGGCGAAATGGCAGCTGGTCGAGCGGGAGGCGAGCGGCTCGGTCCTCGACCACGGCAGCGTGACCGCCGCCACGCTCGGGCAGTGGCTCGGCATCGACCCCTACCTCCTGGTGGCCGGGCTCGCCGCCATCCCGGTCGCCCTGCTGGTGCGGCGGCTGCGACCGGTCACCCTCGCGCTGGTGATCCAGTGGCTGGTCCTGGTCCGCGGCGGCTACGTGCCGTTCATGCACGTGGTCAACCTCATGCCGTGGGCCGCGCTGGTGGTGGCCGGCGCCGCCGAGGCCGTCGGCGGCGGCCGCATGGCGGGCGGGGCGTGGCGGAGGATCTGGCAGCGCTCAGACCGGCGCTTCCCGGCCCCGCGCCGGTTGGCGGCCGGGCTCGCCGCGGTCGCGCTGCTCGCGGTCCTGGCCCTCTCGTGGGCACCGTCGTTGCACGGGATGATGTCGGTGCGGCAGGAGCCGCCGCTCCGGTCCGCCACCAACTGGCTGGCTCACAACGTGCCTCGTGACCGGGTCCTGGTCGTGCACGACAGCATCTGGACCGACCTGGTCCACCACTACGGCTTCGAGCCACAGCCGATCATCGTCTACAAGCTCGACACCGACCCGGCGGTTCGCAGGTCGCTCAGGCGCATCGACTATCTGGTGGTTCCCAACTGGTACTACGAGACCGGGAGCGCCGGTGGCAAGTACCCGACGCTGATGGAGGCGCGCAAGCACGCGGTGCCGGTGGCGGGGTTCGGCTCGGGCGACGACGGCGTGCGGATCTACCGGGTCAGCCGCTACTGGCGGCCGGGATGACAGGGGGTGAGGGAGTGCGTGACGCCCTGCGGGCGGTGATGGCGGCCGTGCTGGTGATGCTGCTCGCCAGCGCCTGCTCGCACACCCCGGACAGGAAGCTGCGTCCCTGGCCCCCGGCGGTCAGGTACGCGCCGCTCGTGCACCCGTTCCGGGGGACGGAGCTGTTCGTGGACACCGGGGCGGCGGCCGCCAGATGGCAACGCCAGCACGGAGCCCGCTGGCTCGATCCGATCACCGCCAGGCCGCAGGCGCGCTGGATGACCAGCCCGCAGGACCTCGCGGCGGTGCCGGCGTGAGCCCGGCCGCCACCATCGTCGTCGTGCTGACGCTGCTGCTGGCGCTCGGCCTCCTGGCGCTGGAGCGCGGCACCGGCGGCGGCGCGAAGGAGCTGGCGCTGGTCGCGACGCTCGGCGCCGTCGCCGCCGCCGGGCGG
>Ga0114129_10013371_pt1 | contig 11695 bp, 9 predicted proteins | sample RhiMetdeltSRZDD1_FD_80071 | JGI IMG/M metagenome (GOLD analysis project Ga0114129, IMG submission 80071) | Populus rhizosphere microbial communities from Tennessee, USA - Rhizosphere MetaG P. deltoides SRZDD1 (version 2) (version 2) | ecosystem: Host-associated > Plants > Roots > Rhizosphere >... | reverse complement strand
TCAATGGCCGTGAACTTGTTCGTGAGGAGCCGACTGAAATCTTTCCGGATCAGAAGATAGCTATTTGTAATTTCGTGCTCCGAATTCAACCGAGGTAGGGGCACAAAGTCGTCAAAGTTCTTGAAGAAGATCGGGTATTGGTTCTTTTGTCTCTTATCGGGGCTTCGTACAACATCTGCCCTGGACTTCGTTGGTGTTAATTCGTGTGATGCGCGTGGATCGCTCTTGTTCGACGTAACACACGATCCACGAATTCACACGAACAAAGACCGACGGTGATCTGAGTTTTGAGAGATCCTTTGTCGTGCGCTAATGTTGCGCAAAGTTTTCCTAACCAAAAGGATTGTTCGACATCCCGTCCATGGTTTTGCCATTTGACTATGCGAACGGACATCCTTATAACCCTTGAACTAAATTCCCAGCCTAAGCCCAGATTAATTAAGGAGAATTACCCGATGAAACGCACAGCCTTAGCCTCGCTGCTCGTGCTCTTTGCCCTGACAATCGTATGCCAAAGGCCTGGTAAGGCGTTCGATGATGGCCCATCAGCCAACGGCAAGTTTCAGTTCCAGCTTGAAGATAACAACACTCGTTACATTGAATTTGACGCAAGGCTGCACGGGGATGAAGCCCGAGGAACCATGACCTTTAGTGACCCTTCCTCAGTCCTGGGTGATGCGGATTCCAATAATGTCAGTAATGGAGGGGTTATCACAGCTAAATTCGATTGCCTACGAATCGACGGCAATCGTGCCGTTATGGGCGGCGCCATATCTGAATCCAACTCCGCTTCGTTGATCGGCCGTCGTGTCCTCCTCGTAGTTGAGGACAATGGTGAAGGCATCAACTCACCAAATCCCGATCGACTGACGTGGGGTATTTACGACTCGAGCAAACCAAACTGGGTTCCTGTTGACGCGGAAGTACCCGATGATATCGGCGCAACTTTGAAGTGGATCGCAAAGGACGCGGAAAGAGATGACGATATCGGGATTCCATCACGGATTGATCCGACGATCGGCTGCAGAAGCTTTCCACTCTCGGGGTATACATTTGTCGACCTGCCACACGGCTCTGGCAATGTTCAGGTTAAGCCTTGAGCCAGCGCAACCAATCTCACCTTGTCTAGCAGGTCCAAGTTACGGCTGATAATGCAGGCAGAGTTGTTATTAACTGCCTGCTTATTTACATCCAGTGGCAGCTGATCTAATTGAGGGAAGGATTGTGAAAAACTAACTGATGGGTGTCACCATTACAGAGGTCCCTCCCGATTGCCCTGACGCTGTCGAACTGATTCGCGAACTCGATGAACACCTGGATCAGCAGCCGTACACCGCCTCGAGTCGTCACGCTTTTAGTGTGGATAAGCTTGTTCGTGAAGGCGTGGTCTTTTTCGTCGCACGCTATGATGATCAACTAGCCGGCTGTGGTGGAATCAAACTATTCCCCGACGACTACGCCGAGGTTAAGCGAATGTTCGTCAGGCCAACCTACCGCGGGTTTGGCTTGGGTAGACAGATTCTCGATCGCCTTGCTGAACACACGCTGGCCAACGATATTGATGTATTGAGACTGGAGACTGGGATTTACCAAAAGGAAGCGATCGGTTTGTACGAAAAGTACGGCTTCAATCGCCGGCCACCGTTTGGCGAGTATAAAGAGGATCCGCTAAGCGTCTATTTTGAGAAATCGTTGAGATGACGAGTCAGCCGCCGGCAGCGGTCGATTGCAACCTTCCGTCCAATTCCGCGATTAGGTCCGCAAGCAGCAGCGGAACCCGTTCCCCATCCAGGTATCCTTTTCCTAATATCTTCACGATGCGCCGCTCTTTGGAGTTTCCTAAAACCTCGTTGAGGATTGCACGAGCAAATGCAACCACGACTTTGGGATCAAATTGCGTCCCGCTGTTTTGACGCAAATCTCTGATGACGTCCTCGAATGAGCGACGTCGCCGATACGGGCGATCGGTTGTCATCGCATCGAACGAATCGGCCAACGCGACAATCTTGGCGCCAAGAGGAATCTGTTCGTCAGTTAGTCCATCCGGGTATCCTCGCCCATCCAATCGTTCGTGGTGATACTTCGCCATCAGCGGGATGTCGGCATATGGGTGATTGATTGGCGACAAAATCTCGTATCCAGCGGCAGGGTGCCTGTTTAATTCGCTCGATGACTTTGCATCGATGTGGTAAGGAGCGTTGATGATGTTCCGATCGACTACCAGCTTGCCGACGTCGTGTAAATAACCGGCTATCTGAATGCCTTCTACTTCTTCTTCACACCAGCCCAGCTCGCGGGCGATGATCTCACTGTAACGCCCAACTCGTTCTGAGTGGCCCTGCGTGTACTTGTCCTTGATATCGATCGCAGCTGCGAAAGCTCGAACGGTATCGCGATAGATCGCTCGTAGCTCTTCATACAGCCGGCGATTCTCTTCCGCGCGTTGCGCCACTTGTTCAATCAAACGATGAGTATGAATCCCAACGCCAATGTGGCGGACCATCGCGCGGATTGTTTCAAAGTCCTCAGCCGAGAATTCTTCTCCGCTTGCCTTGCCGCCCAACAGCACGAAGCCCGTCAAATCCTGCCGCACAATCATAGGAACAACGAGCTCGATACCCTCGCCAGTGAGAAGATCGTAGTGGCGATGTATAAACGGATCGTCTGATTCTCTGACGAGTAGTGCGGGGATCTCAGCAGCGAGCAGGGTGCGCTTTTCCTCGTCGTGCACAGAGAACTGTTCTAACAGCGTGTTATTGAGACCCCAGATCGCGACGCAACCTAACGTGCCGACTTGATTGCACTCAGCAACCGCCCCACGCCGCAGGGCGAGTGTTCCCAACAGTAAATGCAGGGACGTCCGGACCATCTCATTAAAGTCGCCGGTGTTGGCAACTTCCTGACCGAGATCAGCGAGCGCACCGAAAGTGTGAATTAGCTTTTGTGTAGAAGGCTCCATACGACTCTCAATTAAGGGTTGGCGTCGAGTTGAAGCCGGATAACGTCGAGAGCGCTTCCTGTTCGTTCCTGGCAAGCGCCACGTGTCGAGTGAGTCCCAGCATGTCAAACAGTGCAATCGTCTGATTGTTGACGTCGGAAAAGACCACTTGAGCGCCGCTCTTTTCAGCGATGTCAATGATGCCGAGCAGAATCGATATGCCGATACTATTCACCAGTTCAGTTTCAGCGAAATCGATCACTAATGCGCGACAACCTGAATCCAGTTGCCGCCGACATTCACGCTCAATTTTCTCGCCCGTCAGCTTGTTGAGATAGTCGCGTGCGTAAACGATCGCGGTAGTACCCACGCAGTGCGACTTAACTGTTGCACCACTTGAAATATCCACTCGCCAGCCCCTCCTGCTACGAATGTCTAATGTCTGGGCGATGTCCGAATCTGCCAAATGCCGCTTGGTCTAACTCGTTCGAAGGTATTTCGTCATGCGCAAGCTGGTGCCTTCATCGACTCTTTGAAACTCAACTTCATCCATCAAGGATCGGATGAGTTTCAGGCCCCAACCGCGTCGCTCTTCAGCAGCCGCGTCACTACTTTCTGGTTTACTTAAATGCGCGTTGTTACTTCCAACGTTGGTTGGCACGATGCCGCGACTCGAAATGGTGACGACTAATTTATCACTTTCAACACGAAACCGCTGATATATTTTTCGATCTGGGCTATGGCTATGCTCGGAAGCATTAATACAAGCCTCGACGATCGCGGTCTTGATTTGGTTGATGGCCTGAGGTGGAAACGTCAGCCTTCTCGCAATCTGCTCGACCGCACTGGCCGCAATCAACTCATTCTCTTCCCCCATTGGGACCACCATTAGAAACTCGTCTGGCTCCTCCGTGGCAACGGGTTGCAAGGCGGAGGTGGCCCCAATTTGCTGAAGCAAAAGCTCTAGTTGCCGCTTGCTTGAACAAAAGCCTTCGCGCCCTCGGACATACTCGCAAGCAGCCTCATCAAATCCTTCGTTCGAGATCAGCCAGACGTGATACCGAGAAAAGTCATTCCGCCGGGCCAACGATTCGAGTCGCTCAAACCAGGATTTCGCAACTTCGATATCAACTTCGAGCTTAGCTTCCACCTCTGCAACTAACCAGACCCTCTGCTGCTCATCGGTGTAGGATCCCTCATTGAATGTATGACCGACGACGCACCGATCCTCTTCGCAATGATTTCGGATAGCAGTATCGAATGCCTGACAGCTTGCGACATGAACAGCCTGCGGAAGCTTCAGGAGGTTTATTTCGGTGGCTAACCTCGACTGAAGCTCTGATTCCTCGAGACCCTTGTATGTCTTAGTCCAGCCAAGATAATCAAACAGGACTGCGGGAACTCGCTGACAATCGAAGGCGCCTACAACACTACGCAAGTCAATTCGGTCCAGTTGTTGGTAATGACGAGCCATTGTGTGAGGCGCGCGCTTCAGTGAATCAGCAATTGTTTCAGCGACCACAAGAGCGCGCGGGTCCCCTTTGATTCCGAGCCGGTAGGTTGCGCGCAGGTAATCCTTCCAGGTCTGCGAACCAGTGGTTGCATCAACCGTGGCACCCGCCCAGTTCACAAACTCCTGTATGTGGAGTTGATGAAGAATGTTTTCCAACTCCGCTGGTTCTGCGTGCAAACGCTTGCGCCATGATTCAACTGACGCGGACTTCTCATCATTCTCCACTGCCTCCCACATCACGCGAATTAGGCGCAGGCGCTTACCCAACTGCGGTGCCATCTCTTCAAGTAAATTTGTGAAGTGATGATGACTGTGACCGCCGAGGAGCTCATCGACGTAGAGACGTTCACAATCCAAATATGTGTTCAATCCGATTTTCTTTTCCCGAGCGGCTTGCAGAAAGTTCGTTATGAAAAACGGACTGCCGGCAAATTGCTGAACAAGCAGGTCTCTCACTTCGCGGCTCAGTGGCACCTTGTGGCGAAGAGCTACGTGATCGACCAGGGAGTGTGCCTCTTCCGCAGTCAACTGCTCGAGTCTTAACAGATCGAGAAATTCGAAATATGAGTCATCCGCCCGTGCTGAATCGAGAATCTGGCGTCGCAGGCCTGCCAGGACGAAAGCCTGTCCGGACCGTCCAAACACTCGCAGCAACTCAGCGCCCAGGACCACACTACCATTCAGGTCATCGGCCAATTGTGCTCCATCAAACATCACGAAAGCCTTACCTGACCGCGCCGGGATCCGTTGCGGTGCACTGAGACAAAAGCGAACCAACGCCTTGTTGTCATTGCTGAATCTGATTCGTTCGTACATCTGAACGAGGGGTTCAATCCACTCGAGGTCGGAGGATGGGGCCAGTTCTACAATGTCCTGTAGAGTCAGAGCGGCATGGCAAAGCACGGGCTCTTTCCGGCGAAAGGCGAGATATTGCTGGAGGATTGTTTGCAGAAACTCAATCGCCGCGCTGACGGCAGTTGTTTCGTTTCTGGTGAAGGCGTAGTACAGCGGAATAACATCTGATTGCTGTTTGAACAGTTGATCGTAGGCTTGTCGAAGTAGTTCGGAACACCCTGCGGAGGGCGTCATCAACAGTAGTAGCCCGCGCCCGTTCTGCGCGTTTGCGTGCTTCACAATACGGTCCAGCTCATCCGCTCGCCCGACAAAGTCGTGATGAGGCACACGTGCTAACACCCGGCCGTTGAAATCAGCTGCGCTCATGCTAGTCCTGGTAAAACTCGACGCGATCCTTTCCCATGTTCTTTGCTTTGTAGAGCGCGCGATCGGCTGCTGCAATCACAATTTCGGCCGAGTTGACGATTGCCGAATACGACGCAACGCCGATACTCACTGTGACGTGGCCCAACGGCTGTGCCTTACCGTGAGGGAAATGGGTAGTGGCCACCCGTTGCCGTATGCGATCGGCAATGACTCCGGCTTCGGTAATCGATGTTTGCGGCAAGAGAATGCAAAACTCTTCTCCACCGTAGCGCGCAGGTACGTCGGCCGCTCGCAACGCCGCTTTCAAACAATGCGCGGTGATCTGTAACGCCAGGTCGCCGGCTTGATGTCCATTGTTATCGTTGTACGACTTGAAGTCGTCGATATCGATCATCAGAAAGCTCATGGGATAGTCATAACGCTTGGAACGGTTCAACTCTTCGGTCAGACGTTCTTCCAGATAACGCCTGTTGGGAAGCGCGGTCAGAGGATCAGTTATCGACATTAACTGAAACTCGGTTGCGCGCTCTTGCCACTCAGCACGTTCTAAAGCAAGCGCGACCTGGGGCCCGATGATTTCCAAGAGACTAAGATCCACCTCGTCGTAAGGCTCGCCACCAGACTTGTCGGTTACGTTCAGTACTCCAATCTTTCTGCCGCCGATCTTGATCGGATAACTGATGAACGATTTGCTCTTGTAAAGTCGATCAGGAGGAGCCGGCTTAACATCCGAGAGGTCCACGTCTTCAACCATCAAAGCTTTCCCGGATTCCATCACTTCTCCTGAGACACCTTCACCCACTCTCACACGGTTGATGGTCGCGGGATCTGTACCGAGTCCTATCGCTGCTTTAAGGACCAGCTCATTCGAGTTCTCGTCAAAGAGCAGCAGCGAGGCGCGTTCAGAACGCAGCAAATCTTTTGAGTTGCTGATAATCGAGTTGTAGGTCTGCGTCGGATCCGAAGAACTGATGCGCTCGAGAAAGTTTTGCAAGGAGTCGGCGAATCGTGATCGGTATTCAAGTTCGTTGCGAAGTCTCTCGACTTCCAACTTCAGAGTTTCATTTGCGAGCGCATTCGTTGTTGATGTGTCAGGTACTTTTGCTCTTGCCGGGCTAGCTGCCGCTCCAGACGTTTGCTCAGCGCTCGGTTCGGTGACCGGTCGAAATCTGCCAGCAGCCTTTTCAACAACATGCGCAAGTTCGCCTAAACGTTGTCGCTCGCTGAAGACTACGTTGCTCAATATCGACTCCGACGCCAGAGCCTGTAGATCGCCAGATCTTAATCGTTCAATCACTGCCTGGTAGTCCGCACTCTTGACGAAAGCTCGCCCGCCAATGACAGCAAGATTCTTTCGGCCCGCAATCTGGACCGGCATCACAAAGCACTCGAGCCCTGCATGACATTTGTATTCAACTGTTGCCCCAGTCTTCATCGCCTTCCTGTGAGCATCGCCACAATAAGGGTCGCAGAGCTTCATGTGCTCGCGAGACGATTGCAGCGCGCCGCAAATCGAGTTGTTGTTCGACACAACGACTGCAGGCGGTTGATGCCCTTCGACCAATAGCACCGACAAACCTGTAGACGACGCTACGGCGTCCTGGATTTCAGGCCAGCCTGATGGGGCGTCGCCTCGGTGTTCTCCTGCAGTGGGAGATTTGGGGGTGGGGGATCTGTCGTCCATCCGATCAAGCTCGACCATGGCTTCAACGGAGCCTTTCAAGCCCCTTTTCCTTACTTTTGGGCACTAATCTCAAGGGCTTTTGAGCTCAGGAGGCCCTTCGCCGTGGTCCGCTGTCCGCACACAGAGACTTTATGTATGTCGTAAATGGCTAATAACCCGGGGTTTTCACGGCAAAAGGCTGTTCTGTCGGGGCAAAAATCGAGCGGAATGTCCTTGGATTTAGAGCTTCTGGCTTTCAGCCTTCTGATTCAGTTCAAGTCCCGGCGCGGCGCCGGGAGCGACGTCCTCAATGTGAGGCTCGCTCGGACTGATTCTAATACAAGCAGCGTAGTGGGCAGGCTTGATTTCCAGTAACTGAGGTTCAACTTCACGGCAGGCTTCGATCGCAAACGGGCAGCGAGTATGAAAGCGACATCCACTCGGTGGATTGATGGGCGATGGTACGTCTCCTTCTAACGTGATGCGTTGACGCGTCGCTTCAATTTTCGGATCCGGTACCGGCACCGCCGAAATGAGTGCCTTTGTGTAAGGCATTAACGGCTCATCATAGAGAGTCTTTGAGTCGGCTAGCTCGACGAGTTTTCCGAGATACATCACGGCGGTTCGATCAGAGACATGGCGAATTGCGCGTAGATCGTGCGAGATAAACAAATAGGTGAGCCTCTTCTGCACTTGCAAGCGTTCAAGCAGGTTCAGTATTTGCGCCTGAATGGAAACGTCGAGAGCCGAGATCGGCTCATCAGCAACTATGAAATCCGGATCAACGGCGAGCGCGCGAGCGATCCCAATTCTCTGCCGCTGCCCTCCTGAAAACTCGTGCGGATAGCGCTTAATGTAACGTTGACTGAGACCGACTGTCTCTAACAGTTCCTTCACCCTTTGCTCTGCGGCTGCACCACGCGCTAATCGAAACGTCTCTAACGGTTCGCCCACAATTTGTCCGATAGTCATTCGCGGATTTAGTGAAGCGTAGGGATCTTGAAAGATGATTTGAAGATTGCGACGCTGTTGCCGAAGATCTCCTGCTGATAAATGAGCCAGGTCCAAATTGCGAAAGATGACTTGTCCTGATGTTGGTTCCGTTAGGCGAAGGATGGCGCGGCCGAGAGTCGATTTGCCGCATCCAGACTCTCCCACAAGTCCGACCGTTTCTCCGGAAAATATGTCGAGCGAGACGCCATCAACAGCTTTAACTACTCGCTTTTTTACCCCTCCTCGGAGCACGCGATCCAGGATGGCGTCGTAGCTGAGATCGAAGTGGACTTTTAGATCACGTATCGAGAGCAGCGGTTGATCGTTTGATGGTGCTGTTGTCATACGCGGACGTTCTCGGGCGTACCACCAGAAGCGGCAAAGACTTCATTCGCGAAGTGACACAAAGAATGATGGTCACGAGTTAGTTCGACAAATGGCGGGAACTCACGACGACAAATATCCTCTGCGCGCTCACACCGAGGGGCAAACGGACATCCCGGCGGCAGATGAGCAACATCGGGCGGAGAGCCGGGGATCTGATACAGCTTTCCCTGCTCTGACGTTGGATCGGGAACAGATCTAAGGAGACCTTTTGTGTATGGGTTTCCCGGCCGCGCGAACAGCTCAGTCGTCTTAGCTTGCTCGAAGATCTTACCCGCATACATCACAATCACATGGTCAGTCATTCCCGCGACGACCCCGAGATCGTGAGTTATCAGGATCACACTCGTCCTGGTCTCCTCTTTGAGTTTCTTTATCAACTCCAGAATCTGTGCCTGAATGGTTACGTCTAGCGCGGTCGTCGGTTCGTCAGCGATTAACAGTTCCGGCTTACACGACAGGGCCATCGCAATCATCACGCGCTGTCGCATGCCGCCAGAGAACTCGTGCGGATAGTTATCCACTCGAGCCCGCGCATCCGGGATTCCCACCGTCTCCAACATATCGATGGCATGTTCGTACGCCTGACCCTTGGAGTGCCCGAGATGAAGCTGCGTTACTTCCATGAGCTGCTTCGAAATCTTCAGAAAAGGATTTAGCGAGGTCATCGGATCTTGAAAGATCATCGCAATACGACAGCCGCGAATCTTCCTAACTTCATCAGGCGGTAACAAGAGAATGTCTTGCCCGTCGAAGATGACTTCACCGGACACGATCCTTCCGGGAGGGTCAGGAATCAAACGAATGATCGAAAGATTCGTTACGGACTTCCCGGAACCCGACTCTCCAACGATTCCCAGAGTCTCACCACGTTTCAACAGAAACGAAATGCCATCGACGGCTTTCACTACACCGTCTTCAGTTTCGAAGTAGGTTCGGAGATTGTTTACTTCGAGTAGATGTCCGTTGCTTGAACTCATTCAGTCCTCATCTGAGGATCAAGCGCATCGCGCAGTCCGTCGCCGAGAAAGTTAAGTGAAAACAGAGTTAACGCCATCGTTACGCCAGGAAAGATTAACTGCCATGGATAGATCGCAATGTTTTGCGCACCGTCTGCCGCCAAACTCCCCCAGGAAGCCAGTGGAGCTTGGACACCGAAGCCGAGAAACGAAAGAAAAGCCTCGGTCAACATTACCTGCGGAATCGTTAAGGTCGCGTAGACAATCACCGGACCGAGAGTGTTTGGGACTAAGTGCCTAAAGATGATTCGTGTTGTGGATACACCAGTAGCGCGTGCTGCCAAAACAAACTCCTGGTTCTTTAACGAGAGGACCTGGCCACGAACAATGCGCGCCATCGTAAGCCAGGAAACGGATCCAAGCGCAACAAACAGGAGTACAAGTTGTCCACGTGGTGTCTGGCTGCGAAACATAGAAAGCAAAACGATCACGAGAATGAGGTAAGGGAGTGAATAGAGCACATCGACGAGTCGCATCATTAGGTTGTCAACTCGGCCACCGATGTAGCCCGCTACGGCGCCGTAGCTGATACCTATTAGAAGTGAAACCAAAGTTGAAATGATTCCCACGAACAGAGAGATCTGACCGCCCTGAAGGACGCGAGCAAATTGGTCGCGACCGGCGTTGTCTGTGCCCATTGGGTGCGTCCAGGAGAATTTCCCTTCCGGACTAGTGAAAGGTGGAAACGATTTAATGAGCTTGACGTCGTTGCTTGGAATATAGTCGGGCGTAAACCCGAGCATCTTATGAATCAGCCAGGGGCCTGTGATCGCAGCAATGGCAATCACAATTACAACGATCAAACCGAACACGGCCAGTTTGTTTTTCAAAAGCCGGCGCCAGGCATCTTGCCAAAGCGACCTGCCTTTGATTACTTCACCGCCCTCAGGCCAGCGAACGTCAGCCTCTGCAACAGCCATCTCCGGACCGACCGCAATGACATTAGGATCCGGAGTTTCCGCACGCGGAATTCCCAGCGGCGTAAGCGCGGGCTGATCTTCAGGATGATGCTCGACCGGGTCGTCGTTCATATTCAGTAACGTACGCGCGGATCGAGATACGCGTAAGCAATGTCAACGAGGAGATTCATCAACAAGAGAGTTATTGCGATGAAGGCAACGACGCCGATGATCAAAGGCTCGTCGCGATTGAGTGAAGCCTGAACGAAATAGTTGCCAAGACCTGGCAGTGCAAAGATCTTTTCTATAACTACAGTTCCGGTTAGCAGGAACGCGAGAGCCGGTCCTGTGTAAGACACAACCGGCATCAAGCCGCCGCGAAGCGCATGTTTTATGATGACGTCTTTTTCTGCCAGTCCTTTCGCTCTTGCCGTTCGGATGTAGTCTGAGCGGAGCACTTCCAACATTCCTGCACGCGTGAGCCGGGCGATGTAAGCCATGTAAACGGCCGACAAAGTCAGGACTGGCAGAATAATGTTCCAACTGAAGAACCCATTCCAACGCGAAGGCGGTAACCAATATAGACTCAACGAGAAGATTAGAACGAGAATTGGACCAAGAACAAAGTTGGGAATCGATATACCAAGCATGGTTACAGCCATTGAACCGTAGTCCCACCTCGAGTTCTGTTTAAGTGCGGCAATCGAGCCGACGGGAATACCAATCACCAGGGCGAGTAGATAAGCGAGGATGCCTACACCGGCCGAGACTGGAAGTGAGCGACGGATAATTGCGTTAACTGACTGGCCGCGGAAGATTAGAGACGTGCCGAAGTCGCCGTGACGAAGAATGCTCCACATCGTCTTGCCGTACTGCTGGTACCACGGTTTATCCAGGCCGTATTTCTCGCGAATGTTCTTCTCGATAGCTGGTGGCAGGCGCTTTTCACCGGAGTAGAAATTGCCCGGCGCTAATCTGATCAAGCCCCACGTTATGGTGATCACGACGAGGATGGTAGGGATGGTGACGAGAAGCCGCTTGATGATGAACCGGAGCATTAGAGGT
>Ga0114129_10013368_pt1 | contig 11696 bp, 8 predicted proteins | sample RhiMetdeltSRZDD1_FD_80071 | JGI IMG/M metagenome (GOLD analysis project Ga0114129, IMG submission 80071) | Populus rhizosphere microbial communities from Tennessee, USA - Rhizosphere MetaG P. deltoides SRZDD1 (version 2) (version 2) | ecosystem: Host-associated > Plants > Roots > Rhizosphere >... | reverse complement strand
GGCGAACCTTTGCGCCTTTGCGTCTTTGCGTGAACCGCCTGTTTCGAACGAATAAGTCTCACGCCAAGGCGCGAAGACGCAAAGAAACGCAAAAGTAGGGCACTACCCACATTCACGCCGACGCTTTAGCGCGGCGCGGTCGCGTTAGCTCAGGACTGGAAACCGTTTGAAACGTTTTCCGTTTGCTTTGCGGCGTCAGGACGGTGGGCTAAAGAGCGCGGTGAACAAGAACCTTCACACTGAGCTTTTCTCTTTGACTTGCCCGTTCTTGACCTCGAATTCTGCGCATGTTAGTTTCCGAACTTACCGATTTAATTGAATTTGTTCCCTCGGCACGCGAGGTTCATGCCCAAGTGTCTACACCTGCAATTGATCTGAAACGAACGGCGCTCAACGAAGCACATCGTCGCCTCGGTGGACGGATGGTTGAGTTCGGTGGTTGGGACATGCCGGTTCAGTATCCAGCGGGAACTGTCACTGAGCATCTTCGCACGCGTACGCACGCCGGCCTGTTCGATGTATCGCATATGGGCGAGATCGACGTGCGCGGTGCCGATGCGATTCCCTTCGTCAATCGTGTTGCGTCGAATGATGCCTCGAAATTGATTGATGGTCAGGCGCAGTACTCGGCGTTGACGACACCGCAAGGTACGGTCATCGACGATCTGCTTGTCTATCGTTTCGCCGAGGATCATCTGCTGCTCGTCGTCAACGCGGGCACGACCGAGAAAGATTGGGAATGGATCAAATCGCATCACGCCGGCGAAAAGGTTGAGCTGCGAAATGCAAGTGCTGAGTATTGCCAGCTCGCGCTGCAGGGCCCGAAGGCAATTTCAATTCTCCAGACACTGACCGACACACCGTTGTCTGAAATCAAGTACTACCACTTTGTGCGAGGACAGGTTGATGGCGTCGACGCGATCATTTCGCGGACGGGCTACACCGGCGAAGATGGATTCGAAGTTTACGCTGCGCCGGACAAGGCTGTGCAACTCTGGAACAAAATGCTCGACGCGGGCAGTTTCGGTGCGGACGATGGTGTGTTGCCGTGCGGATTAGCGGCGCGAAATACTCTGCGACTGGAAGCCGGCATGGCCCTCTACGGTCATGAGATTAATGAGGAAACGACACTGCTGGAAGCGAATCTCGGTTGGATCACTAAACTGAACAAAGGTGACTTTACCGGTCGCGACGCGCTGGCAAAACAGAAAGCAGAAGGAACTAAGCGAAAGCTGATCGGCTTTGAAGTTACCGATCGCGGCATCGCGCGCGATGAACAGGACGTGCTGGTTAACGGTGAACGTGCAGGCCGCGTGACATCCGGCAGTCCGGCGCCATTCTTGAAGAAAAACATTGGTATGGCTTACGTGCCGGTTGAGTTTTCAAGTGCCGGCACTGAACTGCAAATCGACGTGCGCGGACGTCTGGTTACGGCGCAAGTTGTGCCGCTGCCTTTTTACAAGCGACCGAAGTAATAGTAATTTGACTGACTTCTGACTTCTGATTTCTGACTTCTGGTTCGAGGAGCATCAATGGCTAACGTTCCCGATAATCTTCACTACAGCAAAGACCACGAATGGGTTCGCGTCGAAGGCGACACGGCCGTGATCGGCATCACCGATCACGCGCAAGAGCAACTCGGCGACGTTGTTTATGTCGAATTGCCGAAGCCCGGCGAATCGTTCCCGGCCAACGAATCATTTGGTTCAGTCGAATCGGTCAAGGCCGTGTCTGAGATTTTCACTCCGGTGTCCGGCGAGATCACCGAGGTGAATGAATCTCTCAGTGACGAGCCGGAAAAAGTCAACAAAGATCCTTACGGCGATGGCTGGATGATCAAAATGAAAATGTCGAGCCCGGGCGAAGTGGACAGTCTTTTGACCGCGGCTGAGTACGAAGATTTTACGAAAGCCGAAGAGTAATCGTCTTGCGTTACATTCCCAATTCGCCCAACGAACGCGCCGAAATGTTACGCCGAATCGGCGTCGATTCCATCGAAAACCTGTTCGATTCGATTCCTGAAGGCTTGCGCCTGCGCAGGCCTTTGAATGTTCCGGCAGCGCTTTCTGAACTCGAGCTGCTGAAAAAATTCGATGAGATGTCGAATCGAAATTTGGCGGCCCGTCGCGTGAGCTTTCTCGGCGCCGGCGCTTATGCACATTACACGCCGACAATCGTTGACCACCTGATTTCGCGTTCAGAGTTTTTTACGGCCTACACGCCGTACCAGCCTGAGATTTCGCAAGGTACGCTGCAGGCGATCTTCGAATTTCAAACGCTCGTTTGCCAATTGACAGGCATGGACATCGCGAACGCGTCGATGTACGACGGTTCGACGGCGATGGCCGAAGCCGTCTTGATGGCTGAACGCGTCACCAGGCGTTCGAAAGTGATCGCATCGTCAGCGATTCATCCGGAGTATCTGGACGTTGCGCACACCTACGTGCAGCACGCGGGAATTGAATTGCAGCATCTGCCGTTCAATGCGGAAACGGGAACAACACTGGCGGACGGTTTGAGCGCGCTTGACGAAAAGACCGCGGCTATCGTGGTGCAGTCGCCGAACTTCTTCGGTTGCATCGAAGACCTGCAGATGCTGGCGGACAAAGCACACGCGGTCGGCGCGCTGCTTATCGTCGTCGTCACCGAAGCGATTTCGTTCGGTTTATTGAAATCACCCGGCGCTCGCGGTGCTGACATTGTCGTCGCTGAAGGGCAATCGTTCGGTGTGCCGCTTTCGTTCGGCGGTCCGTACGTGGGACTGTTCGCAACGCGTGAGAAGTACGCGCGGCAGATTCCCGGCCGCCTGGTCGGTGAAGCGTTCGATGCGAAAGGCCGCCGCGGCTTTGTTTTGACGCTAGCGACACGCGAACAACACATTCGCCGCGAGAAAGCGACGTCCAACATTTGCACCAACGAAGGGTTGATTGCGCTCGCCGCGACCATCTATTTGGAAACGATGGGCCCGCGTGGCATTGAAGCAGTCGCGACCCAATGCGCGCAGAAAGCTCACTACGCCGCGCGGAAGATTTCAGAAATTGGGGGCTTTTCGCTTCCCTTCTCCGCGCCGTTCTTTAACGAGTTCGTCGTGCGCGCGCCGACGGAGGCCGCTTCGCTCTTGCGCAAGCTGGCTAGCGAAAACGGAATCGACGGCGGCATCGCCCTATCGCGCTACAACGCGGAGCGCCCGAACGACTTTCTGGTTTGCGTGACGGAAACGAACACACGTCAGCAGATCGACGCGCTCGTCGAGGGGATTGGTTCATTGATCCACTGATTCATTGAATCAATGAACAAATGAGCCAATGAATCAATGACTAAATGATTACCAAGGTCACAACTCACATCAGTCCCCACGAGCGGCTCATTTTTGAGCGGTCGCAGCCAGGTCGTGCCGGGTACAGCCTGCCGCCGCTCGACGTTGATGAACAGCCGCTCGGTGAAATCATCCCGCGTGAGCTGCAACGCGACGACAATCTTGCCGGCATGCCGGAAGTCACTGAGGTTGACGTAATTCGCCACTTCACGCGCATCTCGACGTGGAACTATTCCATCGATCAGGGAATGTATCCGCTCGGCTCGTGCACGATGAAGTACAACTCGCGTCTGAACGAAAAAGTTGCGCGCATCGGCGGCTTTGCGAATCTGCACCCGCTGGCTTCTGAAGCCGAAGCGCAAGGCGCTTTGGAAGTGATCTACGAGCTCCAGCAACACCTCGCCGAAATTACCGGGCTACCCGGAATCTCTCTGCAACCGGCGGCCGGTGCGCACGGTGAGATGACGGGCATTATGATCATTCGCGCGTTTATCGACGCGCGTGACGGTAAAGAAAAATCAGCGCAACGCCGCACCATGCTGATTCCCGACTCTGCGCACGGCACCAATCCGGCGTCGGCGCATCTGTCGGGTTTCACGGTAAAGACGATTAAATCGACGGCGGAAGGCTTGACGGATCTCGATCATTTGCGCGAGTTGTGCGCGCACGGTGATGTGGCGGGGTTGATGCTCACGAATCCGAACACGCTCGGCTTGTTCGAACGAAACATTCGCGAAATTTGCGAGATCGTCCATGAAGCCGGCGGCCTGGTTTACATGGACGGCGCGAACATGAATGCGCTGGTCGGCGTCGCGCGTCCCGGAGATATGGGCGTCGATGTGATTCACCTGAATCTACACAAGACTTTCTCGACACCACACGGCGGCGGCGGTCCGGGCTCAGGGCCCGTTTGCTGTACTAAAGAGCTTGAACCGTTCTTGCCGGTGCCGCGGATTGTGGCACAGACTTCAGTCTATGATGGCGAGACCGATGAACACAGACTGAAGTCTGTGCCACTCAGATTGGATTTCAACTACCCGCAATCGATTGGTCGCGTCAAAGCGTTCTACGGCAACTACGGCATGATGTTGCGGGCCCTCTCGTACATTCTGACGCACGGCCGTGAAGGACTGCGTGAGGCAACGGAAGCCGCAGTGCTCAACGCACGTTACATTGCACATGCGCTGGTGACAGATTACGAAAAGCCTTTCGAGGGCTCGCCGATGCACGAGGTCGTCTTCACCGACAAGCGGCAGGCGCGCAAGGGCGTGCACACTTTGGATATCGCCAAACGTCTGATCGATTACGGTTTTCATCCGATGACGATCTATTTTCCGCTGATTGTTTCGGGCGCGATGCTGATCGAACCGACGGAATCAGTCGGGCATCAGGAACTAGACCAATTCATCGACGCCATGCGTTCGATCGCGAAAGAAGCGGCGGAAGATCCGGAGCTCGTCCTCAACGCGCCGCATTCGACGCGCATTGGACGATTGGATGAAGCTGCGGCCGCGCGCAAGCCAGTGCTGCGTTGGAAACCGAAACTAGCAGAATCCCACTCTACCGCTACGCCATGAACGGAAGTCAAGAATTACGCTGTCCCGTCTGCAAAACAACCGCACTCGTCAAGACCGAGTTAGAGCCGAACCTGTCTTCATACAACTGCGATAACTGCAGCGGCCATTGGATTCGCGGCAAAGAATATTGGGGCTGGGTCGAAAGGCACGGCACGAAACTGGCCGAGCGACTTCATGAGAGCGAGAACCTGCACCTGGCTGAACCGGGAATTCCCATCGACTGTCCCGAATGTCGCTTTCGCATGATCAAGTATCTCGTCGGGCGCGGCCTCGACTTCAGCGTCGACCATTGCGCGGGTTGCAAAGGCATCTGGCTTGACCGGAATGAATGGGAGGCGCTGCGCAAACGAAATCTGCATGACGACCTGCATGCGATGTTCACTTCGTTCTGGCAAGCCGGCGCGCAACGCGAGCAACGCAAGAAACGGCTTCAGCAAATCTACCTCGATAGGTTTGGTGAAGAGGACTACGGCGAGATCAATCGCATCCGGCACTGGCTCGATACGAAGACGAACCGCGAAGAGTTGATTGCTTATCTAACCGATCAGGATCCGTACGGCGTTTGATTCGACGGCTGCGTAGGAGGTCGTGCCCGAAGGTCTGATTGCGTTGCGCTCGAAGTAATGACACCAACCTCTACAAGAAGCAAACGTGGATGTCCGCGACTACGAGCCGCGTAGCGGCGGCATGTGATAGCCCCGGGTGAGCGAGCGCAGCGAGCGTAACCCGGAATCCCCACCTCGCAAGAATCGCTCACTCGTCTATGCCTCCCAATCCCCGCCGTTCCTTACCGTGGTTTTAGCCACTTCGCCTTCACACGGCACTTTCATCAACGCCAGGCGCTTGACCGGCTGGCCATTCAGTAAATGCTCTTCAATAATTTCCACCACATCTGATGCGCGCACTTGCGCGTACCAGGTTCCGTCGGGGTAAACCAACACGGTCGGGCCAATCGCGCAGAAGCCCACGGACGCGCATTCGGTCACGATAATGCTGCCTTGCGGATTCTTGCCCTTCGCCTGTTTGCCGAAAAGAATCCCACGCGCTTTCAGTTCGCGCTCGAACGCCTCAAGCACTTCGGCACTTTCACGCGCCGAACAGGACTTTCCCGTGCACACAAAAACGTGGTGGCGAATCGGCGCGGTGGCGACCGGCGCCAGCGCGCGCAGCCGCTCGAAATCCTGAATAAACTCGAACTCTGCCATGGCGTCATGCTAACACGAACGCAGGCGCAACTCGGCGCGCACCATAAGGAACTCCGCCGCATCTAACAATCTTGTTTAAGTTCTTTTCTCACACTGATTTTCATTGTAAGATTGCCTCGCTCAGGCGACCGCTGACCGACGCCGCAGATGTCCCGGCGGAGACGGGTGGTGGGCGCCTGATTTAGTACGCGGATGCAGACGTTTCGCAAAATCACTGAGCAGCGCAAAGCCGACGGCCTGGTCATTCATATTTCGTCGCTGAATGATCGTTCGACGGAAGTTGTCATGCGCGACCGGATCAAGATCGGCGTTGCGGACGACTGTGACGTCAAAGTTCGCCTTTCTGAACCGGCCGCGGCGAAAGCCAACGGCATGGTGGTCGAGCTGGCGCGCAAGGACGGCATCTACCGCATCGCCAGTTACGATTCGACGCTCGAAATCACGCTCAACAGCCGGCCGATTCGATCGAACAAAGCGATTGATGACGGCGATGAAATTTGGATTGGCCCCGGCGGCCCTTCGATTCACTTCTTTCCGATTCAGGCGACCGCCGCGTTGGTTCCCGGCCGTCGTGGCGGCGCTCATGTAGCACCGTTCATTGAGCAGGCCGCGATGGAAGCTTCCGCGACTTCGCGCCGTGATGACGCAAAGATTTTTCTGCGTGATTTCACACGTGAACTGGTGCGCGAGATAAATCCCAGCACGAAGATCATCGGCTTCGCGATCCTGGCTTTTCTGGTGATTGGTTCGCTGTACATCGGATTCGGGCTGGTGAACGAGCTGCGCCGCACGCGTCGCATCAATGACGAATTGCGCGCCCAGACGCAAGCCGCAAAATCGCAGCTCGAAAAAACTAATGAACAATTGAAAGCCCTGGACGAATCAAGCCAGCGCTTGATGAGCACCATCTCTCTCGCGGCGACGTTGCGCGCCAAGTACGGTAACGGTGTGGCGCTGATTTATGGATCGTATGTGTTCGTCGAGGCAGGCACAGGACGGTCCCTGCGTTACCCGGAAACGCAAACGAACGAGTCCGGAAACAATGTTCAGTCGAATGGCGACTCGGCTGCGTTGACTCCGGAAGGAAATGGCTCAGTCGCCGAGTTCGATTTCGTCGGCACCGGTTTTTATGTCGGCGACGGCTATCTCTTAACCAATCGCCATGTAGTGCAACCGTGGTTGGCCGACGATCGCGCGCAAAGCTTGAATACGACGGTGCGCGGACAACCGCGGCTGCGCAAGCTAGTAGCTTATTTTCCGGATCAGCCGCAACCGCTAACCGTGAAAGTCAAACAGGCGGCGCAACGCGATGACGTAGCAGTCTGCGTGATTGACGCGAAAGATCTGGCGCAAAACATACCCATGCTGCCGCTGGAGCATGAGTCAGGCGCAGTGGTGGGCAACATGGTGGTCACCATGGGTTATCCAAACGGGCCGGATCGTCTGCTGGCTCTGCTGGATGAAAACGAAGCCCGCAGCGTGCTTGCGCGCTACGGATCGATTGAGGCGTCGCTTGGCTATCTCGCCCAGACGAAACACATTCAGCCTTTGACGACGCAAGGCAACATTACCGATCTTGATGCACGTAAGATTGTTTACGACGCACGCACGGGCGAAGGCGGCTCGGGTGCGCCGTTGTTTGGACCATCAGGTCGAGTGATCGGAATTACATTCGCGGTGTTCACCGAAAACACCGCATCGAATTTTGCGGTGCCCGTTCGCTATGCTCTATCGCTGCTGGAGAAATCGGGTTGGACACCGCCAAAAACGCCTGATGCTGAACAGAAAGACGCCGCGAATGCTAACGCAAAAAGCGCGGGTTCGGGCATCTAAGATCCTGGCGACCAACGTCTTAGCGGCATGTGGTTTGCACATGCGGTTTGCAGTAGTTTCGCCCCGAAGTTTTGAACGTCAGAGCCGAAATTGACGGCATGTTGAGGGAAACGCCGGAACATTGTTCTAGTTAATGCGTTTTTGCGATTAACGGCTACCGCATGAAAACTCCAGCCTTGCCTACCGTCCCTGTACGCGCAGCGTTGCGCGCAGTCTTTTTGCTTACGATTGTTGCGTTCGGTTGGAGCGAAAATCCTGCGCAATCGGCAGACTCCCTACCCAGGAAACCAGGCTCGGTTGATCAAGTTCAGCAAGTAAAACTAACCGCTCCGAACGTCAATGAAGTTGCGCCCGGGCCATCGCCCGTAACTACTGCCAGCGAGCCTGCGGCTGAGGCTCCGAATCACAAGACCACTCAATTAAGGATCGAAAGGCTCACGCTGAAAGGCGGCGCCGAGCTAATCACGATTTTCGGCCGCATGGATGGATTGCGCGAAAGCGGTGAAGCCGGTGAAATCCCGCTCGTCAGTGTGCTGCGCGATACGCTGGGAGATGAGACCCCGGAAAATGATCGGCTCCGTTACGTATGGATGCTGACTTACACACAGCCCTCGATGGCGAAACGCATCGCCGCCGCAATTCCGTTTCTCTATCGCAGAGTCGGTAACAAGAAAAATGTTTCGGGACCGCCGTCGCCGATCATGAACTTGTCGCACGCGAAGCGCGCGACCTGGAATAAGTTTTTTTGGTGGGGATTACAGAACGCATTTTTCGACACCTACGGAATACCTCTGAAAGCCTCGAGCCGGTCCTACCGACAGAACTTGTCTGATTATCGTAAGGCCCATATTGCGCAAGCCCTCTCGATTCTCGGGACATTCGAGAACATCCAGACGCGTCTGCACGACGATAGCGAGTTTCTCGCGAAGCGCACTGATGAGGCGCTGAACGACAACCCGACACTGGATGATGCCAGTACGCCGCTGGTCGATCTTCATCGGGCTTTCACACCGACCGAGATGCTGGAATTACGTGCGCGTTTACTGCTATCGCAAAAAACGTTCGGCGGACTCTATGGCCCGGATCGTTTTGATGGGACAGTCGCCAGGTACGTGGCCAAGTCACTGGATACCAGCGGCCATAATTGGGAAATCCTAAGACAACGAGCCGAAACAGAAGGGCTTTACTTCGAACCGTTGCTGATGCCTGACGGCACGGCGACGCACGCACTGCTTTGGGTCGCGAAGAACGATCTCGCGGATCGCCGATTTAGTGGTAGGTTCCTGAACATCTCAAGTCCCTGGAAGGACCAAAAACTAAGAAATTGGAATGGCTATTCTGAGACGCGGTTTTTCGACAGCGACAATCGTCGCACGTCGGCGGACGCGCCGGACGCGCGTCGCGTCGAGATGATCCCGCTGGCCCTGTACGGCTTGAATCATCCAAAGATTCCGGCTTTGCTAATCGATTTTCGCGACGGTCTGAATCCGAAGAAGCGCGAGATGTCGCGCCGCGTTTTCAACGATATCGCGAAGAACGTGCTCTCGCTCTCGAGCTTTGGCAATCTGCCGTATTTGGCCGGCCGTAAAGTTTATGGCTTCGTCACGGGACGTCGCGGTATGGATCTCAATCAGCCTTCACGACTGCCGAGCTATTCTGAGCTGAAACTGTTGCTGGCTTTCAATTCGAACATCGATCCGGCGCTGCGAGATGAGTTGCAGCGGCGGCTGGAAACCGTGTCGATCAATCCGTTGTCAAACGACATGATGAGTGAAGTTGCGCTGGCGCAGAACCAGTACGCCGCGCTTGTCGATTTTGCACGGCGCGACGACGGACTGCCGGCGAAAGTCGAACGCGATCGGCGTGAAGAGATGGTGCCGCTGGTTCACGGACGCGCCACGCGATTTCTTTTTGGAATCGGAAATATTTTGACGTTCGGCCGCTATGTCCACCGCGAGGATGCGACGCCGGAACTCGAACAGCGCATGGAGGTGGCGCGGCGGATTCAGTATCACACTCAATTCCTGCAACGCGCCGCAAAATCCTCGCCGCAGATCGAAGTGGCCTGGGACATCAGCACGGTCCGCGCATCGTTGAAGTTCCTGGCTGAAAACGCATCTGCGGCCAACGGTTCGACGGCGAAAGTCGCGGCGCAGGTGTTTCATCGCACGACTGACAACGATTCGCGCGTGCTATGCCTCGACGTGCTGTCGCGAGTTAACGACAAAACCGCACGCAAAGAAATGCTGCAACTGTTTCGCGAGCAGTCGCCACAATCCGACTGGCGCGCCGCGATCGCCGACCGCTTGCGCAAGGCGGTGACCGAAAACGAGCGCATTAAACCGTCCGATGCGAAGGTGGTTTTGGCGGAAATCGGCGGCAGTCATTAAGGGTTTTATGTAGCCCAGCCATTTACGGCTGGGAAAATAATAACGACGTAACGGGCCCCGTTTACGGGGCAATATTTTGGTTCCTGTCGATGGCTAAAGCCCGATTTAGAAACCTCCTCAAGGAGGTTTCGTTGTTTTCCTTCCCTCATGTACCCAGGCGTAAACGCCTGGGTTACTTAAATCGGGACGTTCGGATTCGAAGCTTATTGATTTTAGTCGCTTCGATTCTTGCCATTCTTGCCGCAGACAGTTCCGCGCCGGCACAAGCTAAACGCGTCGTCGTCTTGAAAGTCGACGGCCTCCCCTACGACACGGTCGATCGCTTTGTGCGCGACCGCGATCCGCAAACGGGCAAGAGTCGCCTGCCCTGGTTCGATCACATCTTCTATCAAAACGGCACGCGGCTCACGAACTTTTATGTGCGCGGCATGAGCCTCAGCGGTCCTTCCTGGTCATTGATCGACACTGGTCAGCACCTGCAGATCAAAGGCAACGTCGAATTTGATCGCTATATCTTTCACACCTACGACTATCTGAACTTCGTCCCGTTTTATTTTAAGCAGGCGTATCGCGGCAACGTTGATATGCCGGGAACAGAAGTGGTCGATTCGCTGGGACTGCGTTTGCTGATGGATGCGTACGACAATTATCAGCGCCTGCCGGGTTCGCAGCTCTATGGCCGGGGCGCGCGGCTGGGAACTTTGCAGCGGGCCGGCCAGGCGCAGTTTGGGAAGAATCCGGTTCAGCTGGCGGAGGAGTTCATCACCGGCCTCGATTTGCGTAATGCCGTTTTCAGCCAGTACGAGCGCGAACTGATCGAAGCGCTGAAAGACCCACGCGTGCAGTATCTCGATCTGTTCGACATGTCATACGATCACGCAGCGCATCACACAAATGATCGTGCTTCGCATCTCGAAGTTTTGAAAAAGCTCGACGGCCTGCTGGGCCGCATCTGGACCGGCATAGAAAACAGTCCGCTCGCCTCCGAAACTATTCTGATCGTAGTTTCCGACCACGGTTTCAATACCGATGAGCGTGTGCTCAGTCAGGGTTTCAATCTCGTCAAGCTGTTGGGCAGTCGCGAAGGTGGCGGCCATCACGTCATTACTAAGCGGCGATTGCTCATGGACTACGCACTCAAAGGCATCAACCCTTTCGTGCCGCCGATCACGACGACCACTTCGCAGACTTACTATTTGAAAGGTCAGAGCACTGATTATCCGACGGCGCTGCTGGATTTCGACGGGAACGAACGCGCCGGCCTGCACTTGCGCAACCCGGATCTGAATGAGCTGCAGATTCTGCTCCAGCAATTGCAGCGAAAGGACCTTTCGCCGGAGTTGCGCCGCGCCGCGACGGAGGAACTCTTCGAGGT
>Ga0114129_10013367_pt1 | contig 11696 bp, 11 predicted proteins | sample RhiMetdeltSRZDD1_FD_80071 | JGI IMG/M metagenome (GOLD analysis project Ga0114129, IMG submission 80071) | Populus rhizosphere microbial communities from Tennessee, USA - Rhizosphere MetaG P. deltoides SRZDD1 (version 2) (version 2) | ecosystem: Host-associated > Plants > Roots > Rhizosphere >... | reverse complement strand
TGACCGATCGGACCCCGTGCTCCGCGCGGAGAGGCAATCCATAAGCCTTCTTCGCCCGCTTCCCCGGCTGCTTGCCCCCCTCGCGCGCCTCGCCGCCGACCACCTCTTGCGCGCACCTCTTCACACGCCCCCGGGCACGCCGCGGCACGCCGACGAGGCAGGGGCTGGTTGACAAGAAGACCTGTGCGGCGTGGGTCGTATGGGCTCGCTGTCCCCGGAGGAACACTGGGTCCCGAGAGCTGACGTTACCTCCCCAAGCGCAACAGCTCGCCCTGCAGGCCGCGCGGGCACGTCCACACCCTGCGACGTGCACAGACATGGATACACGTCGCGCGGACATTGCAGACGCGCTGTCCCAGGCGGTCTTTGCCTTTGGGATGCAGCCTACACAATATCGCGGGTGCATGAAGCCCCACCTGCAGCACATCGCAACCGCCGCCTCCAGCACTCTGCACCGGTAGGTCGATTGGGTCCTGAAGGTGCCGCAGTCACGAACGGACCCGTCGCCCTGTGCGCCATGAGCCCTGGTGATCTGACTCGCCAACCACCTCTCGGCCTTTCCCGGTGTGCAGCCCTTTTTCACGCCCGTGTGCAGCCCTTTTTCACGCCCTTCGCATGGACAGTGGGACCCTCCCATCGCCTGGCCACGGCCAGAGCGCGGGTCGTGCTCCCCAGGGAATGCTGGCTGACAGCACGCAGCAGAGGAGAAAAACAAATGGCGAAAATCGTGCGGTTTCACCACGTGGGTGGGCCGGAAGTCTTGCACATCGAAGAAGTCCCTGCGCGGCCGCCCGCCCAGGGCGAAGTCCGTGTGCGGGTGCAGGCCATGGGCTTAAATCGGGCGGACTCCATGTTCATGCATGGGGTGTACTTGGAACCGCCCCACCTGCCGGCGACGTTGGGCTACGAGGCGGCGGGGATCGTGACCGCCATCGGCGCCCAGGTCGACCCCAGCTGGCTCAACAAGCGCGTCTCGACGATTCCGGCATTCTCCCCGAATCAGTATGGGGTACTCGGCACTGAGGTCATCGTGCCGGTGCATGCGGTGGCGGAGTACCCTGCCCACCTCACGCCCATCGAAGCCACGTCCATCTGGATGCAGTACCTGACGGCCTACGGGGCCTTGGTGGAGATTGGCCACGTGCAGCAGGGCGAGGGCGTTCTCATCACGGCGGCTTCCAGCAGCGCCGGGCTCGCCGCCATACAGATTGTGAAGGCCGAAGGGGCCATGGCGATCGCCACCACCCGCACCGGTGCGAAACGAGACGCCCTGCTGGCACTCGGCGCGGATCACGTCATTGTCACCGAGGAAGAAGACGTCGTGGCGCGCGTCAAGGACCTCACGGGCGGGGCGGGCGCCCGCATCATTTTCGATCCCATCGCCGGTCCGCTGCTCGACACCCTGGCAGAGGCCGCCGCTCCCGGGGCGCTCATTGTGGAATATGGCTGGCTCTCCGGGGCTCAGACCTCCTTTCCCCTCATACCCGCTCTCCAAAAGGGCCTGAATATTCGTGGCTATTGGTTGGCGGAGATCACAATCACAACGAATCCCGAGAGGCTCGCGAGAGCCAAGAGCTACGTCTACGATCGGGTACAGAGCGGACAATTCAAACCGAAAATCGCAAAAACCTTCCGCTTCGAGGAGGTCGTCGAAGCGTATCACTACATGGAATCCAACGAGCAGATCGGGAAGATCGTGCTGACGGTCGGACAGTAAGCTTGGGCTGGTGGTGGAACGCTGGCAGCACGCGGTTCCGCCGCCGCGCACGCCCAGAAGCCTGAGGAAGCATGGTGTGCACAACGTACAGACGCTACAAGCCGATCGTCCCGCTGGTGAGTGCAGCCCCGCCGCGGCGGCCGCTAGCATGGCGCGCGTCCGTCGCAACCAGCAGAGGCTCACGGCCGCCCTACGACCGCATTACGACTTCATCATCTGCGGCTCGGGGTCTGCAGGTGCCGTGGTGGCACGTCGACTCGCTGAAAATGCTGACGTCAACGTCCTGCTGCTCGAAGCCGGTGGCGGCGATGACGTTGCGAGCGTCAAAAAATCTGCTCATTGCTCCTGGAGGGCCACGTTGTTGGCGGCGGTTGGAGCAGTCAAGGCGTAGAGAAAAGGGCCGCGATCACGGCGTCGGCCCCTTCGCCGACATGACAGTTCACCACATGACAGCAGAACATACGCGAGCGTAGACGCAAAGGGAGAACCCTGTGCTCGATCATCACGTGCTGAGCGCCTTGCTGGAGAAATATCGCGGTGCGCTTGGCAAGCCCGTACGTACCTTTACCCTCGGCGAGCGGCTGTTTGACTTCAACCGCTATCGCTACCTCGTTGGCGTCATTAATCTCTCCCCCGATTCGTGGTATCACGAAAGCGTGTGCGCTACCACAGAAGAGGCGATTGCCCGTGCTGAGATGCTCCACCGCGATGGCGCCGACATGATCGACATCGGTGCGGAGTCGACGCTGCCACATGCCCGTCAGGCCGATATTCACCAGCAGTTAGAGCGCCTCTTACCGGTCGTTGAGGCGCTCAAAGCCCGCCGTATGCTGGTCTCTGTCGAGAGTTATTACCCTGAGGTGCTGGAAACCTGTGCCAAGGCGGGTGCCGATATTTTTAATCTAACGGGGACGCTGTACGGTGAGGACATCTTCAAACTCGCGGCGAGGGACGACACCGCGATCATTCTGTGCTATGTGCAAGGCCCGACCGTCCGCCAGGTCGGCGATTTCCGCCTGCACGACGACATGATCGCCGAGATCGGGTGTTACTTCCGGGACCTGACGGCGCAGGCGGCGCGCTGTGGTGTCACCAAATGCTTTATCGATCCGGGTCTTGGCTTCTACTATAACAACCTCCAGGACAGCCGTGTGCGCATCAACTACCAGCTCAACACCTTCATCCACTGCTTTCGCCTGCATGAGCTGGGCTATCCCACGTTCAATATTCTGCCGCATGCGCCCGAGATTTTTTTAGAGGACGAGCGCCGCTCTGCCGAACCCTTTTTTAGCGTGCTCGCCCTGCTCGGTGGCACCCACGTCATCCGCTCGCACGAGGTGAGGACGGTGCACCGTATTCGTCAGGTGATGGATCTCTACGAGCCATGAAGCGTCGCTATGCCTTCATTACCGCCGGAGCCCAGGGCCTGGGGCAAGCCATGACACGCCACCTGGCCGCCCAGCACTCTACGCTGTTCGTGCATTATGACACGAGCCAGCCGGCCGCAGAGGCCTTACGGGCCGAACTGACCGCTGCAGGGGGCGAGGTCATCTGCCTGCAAGCTGATCTGGCGCAGCGGGCTGACCGCGAGCGCCTGGTGCGCCAGGTGGCTGCGCAGACCTCCGAGTTACACGTGCTGGTCAACAATCTCGGCTGGTACCTCATGGAGCGCCTGCCCGCCATCACCATTGAGCAGTGGGAGCAAGCTCTCACGCTCAATTGCACGGCCACCTTCCACCTCACCCAGCTCGCCTTACCGCTGCTGGAAGCGGCGCCGCCGCCAGGCCGCATCATTAACCTGGGTGACTCGGCCTGCGACCGCATCGCAGCGCACGTGATGGCGACCCCGTACCACATCGCCAAACTGGGCGTGCACGTGTTGACGCGCAGCTACGCCCAGCTCCTCATGCCCAAAGGCATCACCGTGAATATGATCTCCCCGGGTTTTCTCGAAAACAGCGTCGGGCGTCCGCCGCAGCGCCTCCCCGCCGGCCAGCCCGGGCGTTTTGTGGATATCCTGGGAGCGCTCGATTATCTCCTCTCTGAGCAGGCAAGCTACGTCTCTGGGACCAACTTACTCGTCGGGACCAACTTACTCGTCAGCGGTGCCTGGAATCTGGGGTAATGCTCCGCTCCGCTACACACGGCCGGCGCCGCCAGCCGTACACGAGCAGGCCGCCGCAACCGGTAGTAAGGAGAAAGCAGGTGCTGGGCTCGGGGACAGCCGCAGGGCCGACCGGCTCGAACCTGAGCGTCCCCAGGGCTGGATGCCCGGAGAGCGTGAAGGGGTCGCTGACGTTCGCCTGAGCAATTTCGCCGCCCCGCCCCATGCCCACTTCGATCTTGAGCCACCGGGACAGACCTCGCTCGCGATGTCAGCCCGTCGAGCCTGCGATGTGTCTTGGGAGCAGAGTAGGAATCCATGGCTCCTCCATCGGATGGAAGCGCCTGGGGCTCCAGGTCAACCAACCTGTCTCTCCCCTGGAGAAAGACGGGGAGCCGTTCAAGAACGGGCGCGAGTTCGCAGCGTGGCTGGGCATGGTGCCCCGGCAGCACACGACGGGCGGCAAGCCGCTGGTGCTGGGGATCAGTCAGCGGGGCGAGCGCTACCTCCGGCAGTGGCACATCCCTAGGGCCCGGCAGTCGTCCGGACAGTGGAGGCCAGCAGGATGGGCTGAGCATGCTGCGCATGGAAGTCTACTGCACACCTGGCCCTGACTCCAGCTGTCGCCAAGTCTACCGCCCAATTACTGCGCAACGCGTGAGCCCGATTTTACCATCATCGCACTCGTAAGTGCGTGCCAACACAGAAGTTACACCGAGAGACACGGTAGGCATAGAGATCGGCCAAGAGATCCTGCTCATAGCGCGTGCCCAACTCCGTCCGCAGGGCCATAGACAGATTGCCTGTGGGGAAAGCGGCCTGGACCACGGCCGCCGTGGCCTCGGGAACCGGTGGGAGCGGATGCAGACGCCAGGTCATGTCTGACCTCCTTACAGGACAACGACAGCAGGTTTGAGCGCTATGGAGGGAGAGGATAATCCATGGAGTTGGCCCCTACGCATTAACCAACAGAGTCAATGCTGGCGAGGTTTGCCTGGTGCCCTGATGCGCCAACAACCTCTCGGCTTTCCCCAGTGTGCAGCCCTTTTTCACGCCCGTGTGCAGCCCTTTTTCACGCCCTTCCAATGGACAGTGGGACCATACCATCGCCTGGCCACGGCCAGAGCGCGTGGCCACGGCCATCCTGCAGTGGGTTGTTTGCGCTAAAAGCTGGCAGCTGTGCAGGGGCTCCCTGCCAGCGGCGTATCTGGAGGCCGTGCCGGCACACCTGGAGAGCTACGGCCCGTGTGGGCTCTGCCGTGAGCGTCTCCGACAAGATCGACCCTACCCTGAAAGGAGAACGACCCATGACACTTGCATCAGTTCGTGTGTCATTGCTCGACAGCAGTTACGATTATGTGATCGTCGGCGCAGGATCGGCGGGCTGCGTGGTCGCGCATCACCTGGTGGACGGCACCGACGCCACTGTGCTCCTCCTCGAGGCAGGCGGATCGGGCGAAGGCGTCGCCAGCCTCTCGAACCCGCCGCAGTGGGTCGAGAACCTCGGCTCGCCCTACGACTGGGCCTACCGTTACGAGCCGAGCCCGCACGTCGCCGGCCGCTCCATCCCCTTGGCGCTGGGCAAGGTGCTCGGCGGCTCGGGCAGCATCAATGCCATGGTCTGGACCCGCGGCCACCGGGCCGACTACGACGACTGGGCGGAGGCCGGCAACGCCGGCTGGGACTTCCACTCCGTACTGCCCCTGTTTAAGAGGTCGGAAGACTGGGAGGGCGGGGCGAGTGCGTTCCGCGGCGCGGGCGGCCCGATCCGCGTCGAGCGCGCCAGGAACCTCCACCCGGTGGCGGCCGCGTTCATCGAGGCAGGCACATCCTACGGGATGCCGTACCTCGACGACGTGAACGTCCCCGAGCCCGAGGGCGTCGGCCCCATGAACCTGAACGTCAAGGGCGGCACGCGCTGCAGCCCGGCGGGCGCGTACCTGCGGCCGGTGATGGGTCACCAGAACCTGACGGTCCTGACCGAGGCGCTGGCGGTCAAGCTGACGCTCACCGGCACGCGCTGCACCGGCGTCGATGTCCTGCTGGACGGCGCGCTGCACTCCGTCGGTGCCTCCAGGGAGGTGATCCTGTGCGCCGGGGCGATCCACACGCCGCGCCTCCTCCTGCTGTCCGGCATCGGTCCCCATGCCGACCTCGGGCGTCTCGGCATCGCGACCGTCGCCGACCTCCCGGGCGTGGGGCGCAACCTCCAGGACCATTTGTGGATACGGGGCCTCTGCTTCGCGGCGAAGCACCCGCTGCCCGCCCCGAATCACAATCTCGGGGGCAGCACCTGCTTCTGGAAAAGCCGGCCGGGGCTCGGCCGGCCGGACCTGATGGTCCTCCCCGTGCAAGTGCCCCTGGTCTCGGACGAGATCGCCGCCCGCTACCCGATCCCGCCGAACACCTTCGCCATCTTCCCGTGCCTCGTGCGGCCCCAGAGCCGAGGCTCCCTGCGCCTGAGGACCGCGGAGCCCAACGGCCCGCTGGAAATCCAGCCCAACTTCCTGGCAGAACCGGCTGACGTCGAGGCCCTGGCGACTTGCGTCGAGCTGGGACTCGACCTCGCCTCGCAGCCGGCATACCGAGCCCTGCTCAAGCGCTGGATCGTCCCGCCCAGGCGCATGAGCCGGGGAGACACCGTGGCGTTCGTGCGCCGGTCGTGCTCGAGCTACCTCCACCCGGTGGGCACCTGCGCGATGGGGTCGGGGGAGGAAGCGGTGGTGGACGCCGAGCTGCGCGTCCGCGGCGTCGAGGGCCTGCGGATCGCCGACGCCTCGGTCATGCCGACGATCCCCTCGGCCAACACCAACGCGCCCAGCATCATGATCGGGGAGTTCGCGTCCCAGCTGCTGGTGGCCGGCGGAGCGGGGAGCCTTCCCGTAGCTGGCGAGACGTACTCACACCCCTTTATGCGACCATGAACGCGCGCTCATATTGGATTCCAGGGTCGTGGAATGTGAGGATGGTATATACTAATGCCATCCCTATGGAGTACCAATTCAGTTGTGACACCCGCCAATGTCGGACAAGCGCTAGCAGCGCTCACCGAAAGTAGCGTGGCACGAGAAATCATAGGGAGGAAAAAATGCAAAAAGAAACAGCGGTAAGCGAGAGTGCGATTGTAAAGGCGGCTTCGGAAGGAGTCGTATTGACGGTCCTATCGCAATTGAAGAACGGCAAGGTCGAAGAAGCGCTCGCCGGCTTTGCCGAAGAGTTCCGGTTCAAAGATCACGGACTTGGATTGGAGTTTACAGATAAGACGAGATTGGCTGAATTCTTCGAGAAGACGCGAGAGTTCTTTCCAGACACATGGCTCGAGACTGATGCGATTCTCGTGATCGGTGAGCGCGTGATCACCGAATGGACTCTTCATACAACCTTGACAGAGCCTTTCTACGGCGGACTCAAACGAAACGTCAAAATCGCACTGCACGGGGCGTCCATTGTTCGGACCGAGAACGGCAAGATCACCGACTGGGCGGACTACTACGACGGACTGACCTCGCGGCGTACTGCTGTGGCTGCGCACTTCGAGGAATGGGTCGAACTTTAAGCGGCGGTGAGCGCGCATGACGACACTATTGCGCCTTAGAGTGGGCGTAGCATTCATGCTGATCACTGGACCAAACCACGGCTCAGGAGCGTTCGTTGGTTACTTGTCGCGCATTTCAGGGGAGGACCGTATCGAGACGCTGCGCGGATTGCCGCCAACCTCTGATGGCGACATCCACGCGCGCATCAACTCCATTCCACCCGGTGCCGATATCCAGGTGGATGGAACTTACGTGGGCATTACTCCCCTAGAGATCGACCTGCCCTGCTGCTTTCACGACGTGACCATCAGCAGGCGAGGACGGAAACCGTGGACCGGAAGGGGTGTGCAACAACGGCCACGCGGACATCAACGCCCAATTGCGGAAATAAGCCTGTTTTTGTCTCCATCACCCGTTATAGGGACACCACCATAAATTGAGCGGGCGAGGTTTGCCTGGTGACCTGATGCGCCAACAACCTCTCGGCTTTCCCCAGTGTGCAGCCCTTTTTCACGCCCTTCGCATGGACAGTGGGACCAGAAAGTCGCCTGGCCACGAGAGCAACCGTCATGGGGTTCAGGGTGCAGAAAGAGCACCCTCTTCCTGGCCGGACCTAACGAGGGTGTGCAGCCGACACCTTCCAGCGTCCGCTGCGCTCCCGCTTCCAGGCGCGGCTGACACCTGGCGTTAGGCCGCTCCATGACCATGTCGCAAGCACAGAGGTCATGAGGACAACCCGGAGGTATACCAATGACTATCGAGCTTTCCTGTGCGTTCGCCACCTCCCCTGAGAGCCACGAGCACGCGCGCATCGCGGAGGCGCTCGGCTACCGCCGTGCCTTCTTCTTCGACTCGCCCGCGCTCTATCCAGACGTGTGGGTGCAATTGTGTCGGGCGGCCGAGTGCACGGAGCGCATCGGCCTCTGCCCCGGTGTGCTGATCCCCAGCCTGCGCCATCCAATGACCAACGCGGCGGCCATTGCCACCCTCGCGGGGCTGGCCGGCGCGGCGCGGGTGGTCGTCGGGGTCGGGTCCGGCTTCACGGGCCGCATGACGATGGGCCAGCGCGCCATGCGGTGGCGCGACGTGGCCGCGTATGTGCGCACGCTGCGCGGGCTGCTGCGCGGGGAGCAGGTGCTGTGGGAGGGGAAGCCCATCCAGATGCTGCACACGCCCGGCTTCGCCCCACCGCGACCGCTGGAGGTGCCCTTCATCATCGCCGCGGACGGCCCCAAGGGCATTGCCGTCGCCCGTGAGGTGGGAGACGGCGTCGCGAGCCCGATGCCGAGTGGCGGGTTCGCCTGGAGCATCGCCCTCGCCTTCGGGACGGTGCTGGCAGACGGGGAGGAGGCGGATGCCGAGCGCCCCCTCGCCGCCGCTGGCCACGCCGCTGCCATGCTGCTGCACTACAGCGCCGAGCACGGCCTCCTGGACACGCTGCTGCCGGAGCAGGGCCGCCAGTGGTTGTCGGCCTACGAGGCGGTCCCGGTCGAGAGTCGCCACCTGGCCATGCACTACGGGCACCTGGTGCTCGTCAACGAGCACGATCGCCCCTATGTGACCGGGGCGCTGTTGACGCAGTTGGGCCTTGCACGGTCGGCCGCCGGATGGCGGGAGCGCCTCGCCCAGTTGGAGGCAGCGGGAGCAACAGAAATCGCCTACCAGCCCGCCGGCCCCGACATCGCCCATGAACTGGAGGCATTCATCACCGCTGTCAGGGGCTGACACGCCCGCGGCTGAAAGGTACTGCTCGTACCTAACCCGAAAATACCGCAGGAGCTTGAATGATGTTCGACCGAAGAGATGTGGAATTTGATGCAGAAGGCGGCCTGAAGCTGCGCGGCTGGCTGTTTGTTCCGGAGAACACCAACGGGCCTCGTCCTGCCGTCACAATGGCGCATGGCTATGCCGCTGTGAAGGACGGCCTCGAGCCATTCGCGCGGGCCTTCGCAGAGGCCGGTTTCGTCGTGCTCGTTCATGACCATCGGAATTTCGGAGCGAGTGATGGCGCGGAGCGCGGAGATGTCGACCCGTGGCAGCAGATCGCCGATTGGCGGCGCGCGATTTCGTTTCTTGAGAACCAGCCTGAAATCGATTCGGCTCATATTGGCATCTGGGGAACCAGCTATGCCGGCGGTCACGCTATTGTTCTCGGTGCTACCGATAGGCGGCTAAGCGCCGTTGTGGCGCAGGTCCCGACCATCAGCGGCTTCGAACAAGGTCTGCGACGCGTCCCTCCGGAAGGAATCGCATCCCTTGAGACAGCGTTCGCCGAGGACGACCGCGGTCAGCTGCGTGGCGAGCCCCTGCGCCGGCAGCTGATCGTTAGCGACGATCCCGCAGTTCCAGCGGCTTATCGCAGCAAGGAAGCCGTCAATTTTTACCTGCAGCACACTCCCCCGGGCACCCGGGAAAACTCGGTCACGATTCGGTCTACTCGGGCGGCCCGCATGTATGAGCCGGGAATCTGGGTGGCTCGGGTGTCCCCTACGCCTCTGCTGATGGTGGTGGCACTCTCCGACACGATGACACCCAACGACCTTGCCCTTGCTGCGTACGAGCGCGCGCTTGAGCCGAAGAGGCTGCAGTTAATACCGGGCGGACATTTCGACCCTTACCTGTCGCAGTTCGACAAGGCCAGTGGAGCAGCCATTGCCTGGTTCCGCGAACATCTAAACTCACTAACTGGGAGGAAAGATCATGCCTCATCTTCGTTATGAAATAGAACAGGGCCTGGCGACCATCATCCTGAACAATCCGCCGCAGAATCGTCTCTCCCCGCAGACGGCCGATGAACTCAGTGAGATTGTTTATGTCGTTGGCAGGAGCGAAGCCCGCGCCGTGCTGCTCAAAGCTGAAGGTCCGAATTTTAGCTTCGGCGGCGACATTACCCCGTGGCCGGCAATGAGCGTGCACGAACTGCGGACACGATTCGAGCGTTATTTCTCGGTATTCAACGAATTCGAGCGAATACCCATACCCACTGTCGCTGCCGTACAGGGGCTGTGCTTCGGCGGCGGTCTCGAGCTGGCGGTGCGGGCCGATGTGATTTTTGCCAGTGCGAGTGCGCGCTTCGGTCATCCGGAACAATCCATCGGCATCGTCACGCTACTGGGCGGTGTCTATCGTATTGCCGAACGCGCGGGTCGTTCGCGCGCGATAGAGTGGGCGCTAACTTCCGAGCAGGTGCCCGCGACGGTGATGGAACGATACGGCGTGGTCAACCGCGTGGTGGAGGATACGGCATTAATCGAAGAGGCGACTGCATTTGCCAAGCGCCTCGCCCAAGGTCCGACCCGCGCGCATGCCGCACACAAAACCCTGCTCCGTACCTGGGCTGCCGGCGGCATCGCAGCCGCCGACGAAGCGATATTCGACATTGCGATGCCGCTGTTTGAGACCGAGGACGTTAAGTCCGCTTTGCCACTGGCAATTGAGGCATTGAGGGCAGGCAAGCCCCGTCCGGTCTTCGCTTTCAAAGGCCAGTAATGTGGCTACTTCGCAATACTGTTGTGAGACGTTTAGAAGAAGGAAATAGAACATGAGTAAAATTGGAACTCGAAACACTCCCCTGAACTGGGATGTCATCGTCGCTCCCAGCCTACCTGTTGTCGCCGACGATGTGCCGCCTGGCGCGCAACAACGCATGTTTTCGCCGGTATCGGCGACTCTCATTTTCGGTAAACGGGACGCCGTCCTCGTCGACGCCTTGCTCACGATCGATCAGGCAGTCGCCCTGGTCAATTGGATCGCGGCGAGCGGCAAGAATCTGACCACGATCTATGCCACGCACGGCCACGGCGACCATTTCTTCGGCGTCAGTACCGTACTGGAGCGATTTCCGAATGCGCGCTTTGTTGCAAGGCCCGATGTGATCAAGATTATGCGCCAGCAGACGTCGCCGGAGACTTGGAATGTGCGTTGGAAGGCGCGGTTTCCCGGTCAGATTTCCGATCGCTTTATCATCGCCGAAGAACTGACCGGAAGCACCATTGATCTTGAGGGGCAGGAGTTGGTCTCCATACCGCTCGGACATACTGATATCGATAATACGACCTGTCTGCATATCCCCTCCATTGGCTTGGTCGTAGCCGGTGACGCCGCATACAACGGCGTCCACCTTTATCTTGCCGAGTCCAATCTGCACACGCGCCGCGAGTGGATTGCCGCCCTCGACACCATCGAGTCGCTCAACCCACGCGCGGTGATCGCCGGACATAAGCGACCTGGGAACGACGACAGCCCTAAGATCATTGAAACGCTTGGTGTGAGTTAACACATGATAGCTACCCGGAAGGTGCCCCCAGCCGGTAGAATTGCTCTCTCTGCAAAATAAGGA
>Ga0114129_10013364_pt1 | contig 11697 bp, 8 predicted proteins | sample RhiMetdeltSRZDD1_FD_80071 | JGI IMG/M metagenome (GOLD analysis project Ga0114129, IMG submission 80071) | Populus rhizosphere microbial communities from Tennessee, USA - Rhizosphere MetaG P. deltoides SRZDD1 (version 2) (version 2) | ecosystem: Host-associated > Plants > Roots > Rhizosphere >... | reverse complement strand
TCGATGAACACCGAGTCGCCGAGATTGAGAAAAGTGCCGCTGACGTTGCGGAAGTTGAACGGCGGATCAGTCTCCGCGGAGCTCATCTTGCGAATGCGAACCAATCGCCCAGCGGTATCAGGATCGGCGATGCGTGCAAACCCGAGGTTGGCCTGCGTCTTCGTCCAGCGCCAGGTTCGCGTATAGCCTTCGCGCGTGCGGCGGATCTCGTGATCGGGCCGCGACAGCTCATAGCGTAGCGCACTGTCACGCTGGTACCCGCGCAGCGTATCGGAGACGTGCCACGGCAGCGTCAACACGAGAGTCGCGTCGTGAATGATCGAAGTATCGACGACGATGTATTGTCCAAACCCGCGCTGATTCCGCTCTTCCTTCTGCACGCTTGCCGGGAAGATGCGACGGAAATTCCAGTCTCCGTTCTGGTGCTGCCGGATATGAACGTACGGATGCTGCGCCTCGAAACGGCTCAGCAGAATGCGGCGATCGAAAAGGTCTCGTGGATCGTACTCGACCGTGATCGGGCCTGACGCAAAGAACACCGAATCTTCGTCGTCGCGGATTTCGACCGAGTCGATCGTGACACCGCCTACCAGTCCGCCACTCAAATGCCCGAGGTAAACCTTTCCCTTGACTCTACCCTCGAGCAGCGTTGCAATCATGCTCCGCACACGCTCCTGCCCCACGCTGGTGTGCGTGACACCAACGAAAAGGAGCACGACAATCGCGATCAATCCGGACAGGATGATCGCGCTGCCGATAGCGATACGGAGACGGCGGGTCACGAAGCGGGAGGCAGGCGGGAAACTGGTTTAGAACGCCTGACCGATTGCGAAACTGAACGTGAGCTTGCTGCGGAAGCTGTTTTCCTTCGGTGGCTGGTAAGTCGAAGGACAGACTCCACCGGGCTCCTGCGTTACGTTCGTGACCGTGCCAGGATTCGACGGGTCGTACGTGATATGTGTCTTGATGGTGTTAAATGGACTTACGCACAATAGCTCACCACCCAGACTGAGTGCTTCGTAATAGATGGGTCCCGGCGGTCGGCGGTACGGATTGTACCCCACTGCTAGACGCACAGGTCCTACCGGAGAGAACGCCGTAAGTTGAATTCCGGGCGTGATTTTGAGCTTCACTTCCTTGAGCTGGCTGGTACCCCTGTTCCAGACCTCACCGGCGTCCGTAAACAGCGTCCACTGCAGCAACTCCGACAGGAACGGGCTGCGCATTCTGAGCTCCAGATTACCCACCACCAGGGAGTTACCGCCAACAGGCACTATTCGGCGGGTTAGGCTGTCGGTGTGCTCCTGCCTCAAAACAGTATCCCGGGTACCGTCGGGATTGTCTATGAAAAAGCCTTCGTACGATCCTGAGATATAGATCAGCGACCCAAGCTCATTCTGCGAGAAGCCCCTGACAGTTGTGGGGCCGCCGGCATATAGGCGCTCCTGCGGTGGAATGAACCCTGTCGCCGATTCGACGTTGCGTCCGAACACCGACCCGCCGCGTACCCGGCCCGCCAGCACCGCAGACGAGCCAATGCCGATGTAACGCGACGCGTCGCCTACGAGTTTGTTGAACTGCAAGTCCTCGTTCGACAGAATCGCCGGCGATGAATGACGCGCTTCGAGCCTGACGATCGATCCGCGTGTCGGAGACAACAGGCTGTTGGAGTTGTCGCGCGTTACCGTCAGACTGAGCACCGCCAGCTGTTGCGTGCGTTGGACTCGCTCGCGCTCGGCGGCTTCGCACAGATTGAACACTGCGCAGAACAGCGCCGGCTGCGCTTCGGTCCGGCCGAGATCCATCGAGTAGGTGAGATTGACAGGCGTGCGTGTCAGACCGCGCCACACCACCGACGCCGCGCCTCCCACTGAAGTCGTGCGGAGGTATGCGTTGTACTCGGAGACTCGCTGGGTGTACAGCGTGAGCGTTGGTACGGTGCGCAACCCAAGGAACACCGGCTGCCGCAGCGTCGCACCGGCGTAGTAGTTGAGACGATTGCTGAAAACGTCCTTCTTAGCCGCCGGACACAGTTTCGGCGACCAGTCCATCGGCCGCCCGATGCCGATCTTGGAGACACGAGTGTTCAGATCGAGTCTGCGCGCGCCGTTGAGGAAGTTGTAATCAGTGTAGTCACCAGTGATTCGGAAGCAGTCGAGGGTGCCGTAACCGGCACCGAGACGAGCAGCATGCATCGCCGCTTCGGCAAGGTTCACATACAACGTGATCACCGAATCGGCCGTGCTGTCAGGTGTGATCGAGACGTGCTGGTACGCTTCCGTCTGGTAAATCGCGCGCTGTGCGTCGAGGATCTCGCTCTCGCGATACAGCTCTCCGGAATCGAGTCCCATGATTTTTCTCACGACCCGGGCCGGAATCTGCTGCTTCTTCCTGGCCAATGGCGTCACTTCGATTTTTATGGTCCCAATCCTAGTGCGTGGTCCAGGCGCTACGACGAGCGTGTCCCAGGCACTGAGCGCGCTGTCATTGACGATGTAGTTGTTCTCCGCGACTGCTCGCGGATAACCGCTGTTGTGCAGGCGTTCCCGCAGACTGTCGGCGGCAGCCTCGAGTTTGAAGCGATCGAAGCGCATGCCTTCACGGATCGATCCGAGCTCGCGCATTAGTCTCCCTCGAACTGGCACCGAATCCAGACCGCGCACCGTGAACGTTCGCAGAATCATCGGCGGGCCTTCGTTGATTCTGAACGTGACGGAGACTGCGCCGGGCGCCAGCAATTTCACAGCGGTGTCCACCTGGACCCTCGGAAATCCGCGCCGGCGGTACAGGATGATCAAACGGGCCCGATCATTCGGCAGCTCGACGCGATCGAGACAATGTTTGGTTGTGAATGGCAGATGCAGAAATCGTCGCGACCAGCCCGACGGCGTCGTCACGATCGCGCGCGCCAGCTCGGCGTCTGATAGAGAGCGGTTTCCCTCGAAGTTCAGTTGGATGACTTCGAGATCGCCGCGCTCACATTCAATGTCCTGAGCGCGGGCGCTTACTGCGGGAATCGCGGCGAGGAAAGCGAATGCGGTGTAGATCCCGAGTCGAACCCGGGCCAGCCTCACCCTTTGAGTGCGCGCGCGCCGGGTGGTTTGCCCGCCGGCAGCTCGCGCGCGTAGTGCGTCTCCGTCTCCGGCTCCGTACGATCGCCCAGCATTCGACGCGGTGGCGTCGTCGGTGCCCGGGGCAATTCGCCTTGCGGGACCAAAGGCGTCCGCTGGATTAAGAGTTGCACAACGTAGAACGCGGCTAAACCCGTGGCGACGCCGACACCGACAGCCGGCCACAGATCCTTGGCGCCGAGTTGGCGGCGATAATAGTATTCTGCGCTCACGATGAGGCCTTTTCGGGTGCGCGAAAGTTCTCTTATTTCGCCCCTTCATGTCAACCGTCAGAGCACACCATGCGGCGACTAATCCTCTTCGTATTACCAGCACTTCTCAGCTGTGGTGGCGGTGGTGGTGAATCATCAGCTCCTCAACGCAAAACGCTTATCGACTCGCGCGATACCTATGATCCGCGATCGATGGATCCGGCACTCTCGACTGATGTTCCAACAGGCCGCGCCGTTGCCTACATCTTCGATGGGCTGACTCGCTTTACTCCCGATGCGAAGGTCGTCCCCGGCCTCGCCAAATCATGGGAAGTGAGCGCGGACGGGCTGACCTACACGTTCCATTTGCGCAGCGGCGTCAAGTTTCACGACGGCCAGCCGTTCGGAGCGAAGAACGTGATCTACACCTTTCAGCGAGTCCTCGATCCTAAGACGAAGGGCGGGCGTGGTTGGCCACTTTATCCGATCAAGGGCGCCGAGGACTACGCTGCCGGCAAGGCCGGCGCGACGATGGGAGTCACCGCCTCCAACGACTCCACGGTCGTCATCACTCTCAAAGAACCGTTCTCGATTTTTCCAAAGTTGCTGGCGATGCCGGTCACTTCGATGGTGGCACCCAACGGCGCTGACAACCTGGGCCAGAAGCCAGTCGGCACCGGTCCCTGGAAGTTCGTCGAGTGGAAGCACGACGATTACATCCGATTCGCCAAGAATCCCGATTACTTCGACGGCCCTCCCAAAACCGATTCCCTGATGGCGCGCATCATCCCCGAGATGAGCACCGCCACCGCCGAATTCGAGGCTGGCAACGTCGACGTATTGTCAGTACCCGATGAGACGGGCAAGTCGTGGCAGGCAGATCCGGACAAAAACAAGCTCCTGCAGTCCGCGCCCGCGCTTCGCTTCTGGTACGTCGCAATCAACACCACGCGCGGCCCGCTCAAGGATGCGCGCGTACGCCAGGCACTCAACTACGCTGTGGATGTGAATACGATCCTGAGCGCGGTGATGGCTGGTCGGGGCAGCGCCGCCAACGGCGTCATTCCACCAACTCTGCCCGGCTACGATGGAAGCCGAAAAGGTTATGGGCACGACGTAGCCAAGGCGAAACAGCTTCTCGCCGCTGCGGGATTCCCGACGGGAATCGACGTCGAGCTCTGGGCCGCTACGACCGATCAGAGTCCGCGCTTGTCACAGGCGATCCAGGCGAATCTCGCCGAGGCGGGAATCCGCGCCAAGATCGTTCAGCGCGAGGCGTCGTCGGTTCGCGAAGCGGCGCGCAAGGGCGCGGCCGATCTGTACGTGAAGGAGTGGTGGGCAGACTATCCCGACGCCGAGAACTTCCTGTTCCCGCTGCTGCATAGCAAGAACAAGGGACCGGGTGGCAACGTGTCGTTCTATTCGAATCCAAAATTCGACGCGCTGGTGGATCAAGCGCATCGCGAACAGGACGAGTCGAAACGCAATTCGCTTTACAGCCAGGCCGACGCGCTCCAGTTCAATGACGCGCCAATGGTCTACCTTTTTTTCTATAAGGATATGTACGCCGTGCAGCCATGGATTCACGGCTTCAACGTGCCGGCAGTATTCAACGGCCAGCGCTGGACCGATGTAACGATCAGCAAGTAACGCGTGCTCGCTTTCATCCTTCGCCGACTGCTGCTCGCCATTCCGACGCTGTTTGGAGTGTTGGTAGTGGTTTTTCTTCTGCTCTATGTCGCACCCGGCGATCCCGTACAGGAGATGGTCGGCGAACGAGCGGATCCGGAAACGATCGCGCGCCTCAGAAAAGAGCTGCACCTCGACGAGCCGCTGCTCAAGCAATTCACGCTGTATACGGGCGGCGTCCTGCGCGGGGACTTCGGCAACTCTTACATCACCCAGCGCCCGATTATCCGGGACATTCGCGAGAGATTTCCGAAGACCTTGCTGCTCGCCGGATCGGCGATGCTGCTAGCGTCGGTCCTCGGCATCACGCTCGGCGTGCTCAGCGCGCGCGCTCCGGGCGGCTGGTTCGATCGTCTCGGGCTCGGCATTGCCTATCTCGGAATCTCATTCCCCGTTTATTGGGTGGGTCTGATTCTGATTCTGATTTTCGCGGTGATGCTGCGATGGCTGCCGCCATCCGGTTACGGCGGCATCAAGTATCTGATTCTCCCCGCCTTCGCGCTCGGCTCGCGCTCGATCGCTTTTCTCGCCCGCGTCACGAGGTCGGCGATGCTCGACGTCCTCGGCGGTGATTTCGTGCGCACTGCCCGCGCCAAGGGATTGAAGGAGCGCGTGGTCGTCGTTCGTCACGCGCTGCGCAACGCGCTGATCCCGATCATTACCGTGCTCGGTCTCGATTTCGGATATTACCTGACCGGCAGCATCCTCACGGAAACCATCTTCAGCTGGCCCGGACTCGGTCGCTACGTCGTCAACGCCATCACTCGACGCGACCTGCCCGCCATTCAAGGCTCGGTGCTGTTTCTCAGCGTCATCTTCGTGCTGGTCAATCTCATCACTGACCTCGCATACGCTAAAGCCGACCCCCGCGTAGCATACTCATAAGGCCGGAGATGACGAAGTTACGGCGCCTTTCGGCGCCTTCACGCGCGATCCAGTCGCGATGACGGGTAAAGACGTTGCGTCCCAGCCACGACCTTCCACGGGTGTGAGCGCTACCGCGCCCGATGAGGCCGCGCTGCAAACCGCGATCGAGAAGATTGAAAAAACGTCCGGCGCCAGGGCCATTGCCGTGGCGTTGCACGACTTCGAGACCGGCTTCGAGCTTCACTACAATGCGGATCGTTGGTTCCACGCGGCGAGCACGATCAAAGTCCCGATCCTGCTTGGCGTTTTCGCTGCCATCGATCGTGGAGATCTGCTGCCCCACTCGCGGGTGCACGTGCGCAACCGGTTTCTGAGCGTCGTCGAAGACATTCCGTTCCGCGTCGAGTCCGGTCGCGATGCGAACTCGGCGGTACACAACTCGATTGGGAAGATGATGCGCGTCGATGAGCTCGCGTATCACATGATCACGACATCCAGCAACCTGGCGACGAACCTGCTACTCGGCGTGATCGGACCGCAGTCGGTGAACGACACGCTGAAAGCGCTGCATCTCGAGGAAGGAATCGATCTCAAGCGAGGGGTGGAAGACGAGCTCGCCTTCGACAAAGCCATCAACAACGTCGTTACGGCGGACGGTTTGCTGAGAATCCTCGTCATGCTGGCCGCGGGCAAAGCCTTCTCACCGGCGCTATCGAGACGGATGATGGACATCCTGCACGGACAGGAATTCAATCAGGGCATTCCGGCGCGTCTGCCCAAGGGCGCGCGCGTTGCACACAAGACGGGGGAGATTTCGACGGTCGCCCACGACGCCGGCGTCGTTTACCTGCCCAAGCGCAAACCTTACGCGCTGGTAATTTTGACGGAGTGGGATCCGACCACCTCGGGTCGGTCGCGGACGATTGCCGCGATCTCGCATACCATTTATGAGGCCCTCACCCGCGGCCCGGTTGACGAATGAGCGCTGCCCCCACGTTTGCAAACGGCATTAACCACTCGCCCACCTTCCCGCTTCGGGTGGTTGACGGGCTAACGCTGCCGCCAGAGTACCGGAAGGCGCTGAGGCCGGGCGAGGAGTGGAAGGACGCGACCGGGTTTCCCCGGCAGCTCCCGCGCTACTTCTATGAAATCCCGTCCTGGGACTCGGCCATGAAAATCGAGCTAGCCAGCCATTTTCTGCTCTGGGAGTTCATTCAGGTAGACGTCAGGGAAGCCGCTCCGTTGCGCACGTTCCCCCGGTACGTTCCGTGCGCTGTAACACTCCTTGCCGTGTGTCTGGAGAGGTTCCGGGAGGCGGTGGGTACGCTGGTTCACATTTCAGCAAACGGTGGCTATCGGTCGCCGTCCCATCGATTCTCGAAGAACGCGACTCCTCACGCCTGGGGAACCGCCGCCAACATCTATCGGATTGGCGACACCTATCTGGACAACCGGAGTGCGATCGAGCGCTTCAGCTTGATCGCACGCGAGACGCTACCCGGAGTCTGGACGCGCCCTTACGGAGCACCGACCGGTTACGCGGAGGATCACCTTCACCTCGACCTGGGATACGTGATCTCGGTGCCGAGAGACGTAAAGATTTGACGAATTCGTTGCAAAAAAGAGTCAGAGAGTTTGGAGCACATTGGGTAGGAAGATGGAATGGCGGAGCTGAGCAAGAAGAAAAAGAAAGGACCGGAGAACAAGTCTTCGACGCACGAGCGAATCCAGCTCGCCGCGATCGGCATGGAAGCCGAATTCGCGGTGATCAAGGACGGCGTGCAGGTAAAGCCTGAGGATCTTTTCGGCAGCCCGCGCAAGATCATCCGCGAAAAGATGATGCACCGCAAAGGACGGTCGTATCACCTGCCGACCGGCGGCGCTGTCTACTTTGACACTGGCGTGGTGGAGGTTGCGACTCCGGTGATAGAGATCGAGCGCGGGTGCGCCGCGCGCGCGGGTCGCTCGCTGTGGGAAGCGATTCTGTTCGTGCGTCAGGAGCTCGACGCGTGGGAGCAGGCGCACGACACCGACGTGCAATTGGCTGGATTCAGCACGCACTACAACATCTCGTTCGAGCTACCGCGACTCGAGCAGGGTACCAAGCGCACAGTCGAGCAGCTCGCCTATCTGCTTGCGCACATTCTGCCCATTCCGGTGATGCTGCTGGCCGCGAATCGCCGGTCGACAGGCATTGGCGTGCGTCCGCGCGGCGATCGCATCGAGATCACAGCGGATTTCACTCCTGACGCGCCGCTGATGATCGCGACGGCGACGGTCATCGTCGGCATCGTGCGCGAGGTAATGCGGTGGCCGAGTTATGAGATTGGCGTGCTCGAGCACACCGACATCCCGGTGATCCGGGGATACCATCCGATGCCGCACACGACACGCAAAGGATGGCTCGCCCGCTTCGACTGCTATCCGGAGAATCCGTTCGTCAGCGACATCGACGCCGACAAGTGGCCGACGACGGACGGCCGATTCATGACGCTGCGCGAAATGGCCGGCAAGATCACCAAGCACTTCTGGCCGTACATTCGCCGCTACTCGGATCCGTTTACACTGCGGTTGATCGGCTCGGTTATGAAAGGCCGCGCGCCGTCATTGCTGGATCTCGACGATCGTCCGGCGGGCTACGAGGACGTGGGACGGCTTTGCACGTGGGACAATCTTTTCCCCGAGCGAGTGCTGCCGCGTTCCCAGTACGAGCGCGTGTTGATTCGCGCCATCAACGGCGACAAGCTGCACATGAACGGCGAATGGTACACGCCAACCGGGATGCGCGGCTGGTCGCGCGTGATTTTCCGCCGCAAAGCCGACAATTCGCGTCACATATTCTCGCTCGACTATCTGCTCGACCACCTTCGCGATTGGGAGCGGCCGTACAGGAGCGGGAAGCGGGAGGCGGGGGGCGGGAGGCGGAAAAATGGGGGACGGGGGAAACGGGAAGCGGGAGTGGGCTAAGCCAGAAAGACGGGCAAAACGCCTCGCCACGGCAAATCGTCTGAGATAGGTTGCCCTTCGCCCTTCACCGATAGCTCGCTCTGACAACCCACATTGCACTTGTCCGCGGCATCAACGTCGGCGGACATCGCCAGGTCGGCATGACGGACCTCCGAAACTTCCTGACCGCGCTGGGGATGGAAGACGTTCGCTCCTTGCTGCAGAGCGGCAACCTGGTGTTCAACAGCAACGTCAGAACCGGCTCCGAGCTCGAGAGATTTCTGGAGACGGAAGCGATGGACCGGCTCTCATTGGAAGCCGACTTCGTTATCAGGACGCCGGACGAGTGGAAAGCCATCATCCGGCAGAATCCGTTTCGGAAAGAAGCCGAGCGGGATCCTGGGCATCTGGTGGTGATGTTCCTGAAGAGTGAGCCGGACGTGGCCGACATCGTCGCGCTGCAAGGCGACATTCGCGGCCGCGAGGTTGTACGTGCCAAGGGGAAACAGGCCTACATCTATTTCCCGGACGGGCAGGGTCGTTCGAAGTTGACCCACACCATCCTCGAGAAGCGGCTGGGCCGTGGGACGGGGCGCAACTGGAACACTGTTCTTAAGCTGGGAGTGATGGCCAAATCGGGATCAGCGAGGTTAACCCCGATCGCCCCGCGCAAAAGGATCTGAATCCGAAGTCCGTATTTCGAACCAACGGATCACTCCGCATCGACAACTAATTGCGAATTGGGGAACCTACTCCGAGACTACGAACACTGCGAACTGATTGCGAACCGGACTCCGAGCTACAGTGAGCTAGTTCGTAATTCGTAGTTAGTACGGAGCTCTCAATTAGTTGTCGATGCGGAGTGATTCGTTGGTTCGAAATACGGAGCCGTTAGCTCGAAATACGGAGCACTTAGTTCGGACTGCGCAGCCTTATCGGGAACCCAGAGCGTCCAACAGCTTCTGGTGAATCCCCCCGAATCCTCCGTTGGACATGATCAAAACCACGTCGCGATCCCGTAGTCGAGGAGACAAATCGCGCACGATGGTGTCAGCATCCTTGAGCTCCTTCGCGGTTTTCCCGTCGGTGCTGAGATCTCGAACGAGCTGGGCCAGATCCAAGGCGGTCTCTTTCGTGTAGCGGTCGGGACGATACAGGGAGGCAAAGACGACCTCGTCCGCTGCGGCGAACGCCCGCGCATAGTCCTCCTGAAATTCACGACGCTGCGCGGTATAGCTCCTCGGCTCATAGACCGCGACTATCCGTCTCCCTTTGTATTTCTGTCGAACAGCGTCGATCGTCTCGCGGATCGCTGTCGGATGGTGCGCAAAATCGTCGATCACGGTCACGCCGCGCACCTCACCCCGCACCTCCATCCGCCGCTTCACACTGGTGAACGTCTTGAAGCCTTCGCGCACACCATCTCGATCCGCTTTCACTGACTCGGCCGCCGCAATCACCGCCAGTGCATTGCGGACGTTGAAGGCGCCGGCCAACGGCGTGTCGATGCTTCCCCACTCCTCGTTCGAGCGAAAAGCACGGAAGCGGGTGCCACTCTCGTCGAACTCGACGTCGCGGGCGTACCAGTGCAGCTGCCCAATCGGCGGCTTCGCCGAGTCGTCGCCGTATCCGAACGACTCCACCGGCGCGGGAGACTTTTGTGCCAGCTCGCGCACGATCGGCGAATCCCAACCAGCCACCACCACGCCGTTCTTTGGAACGAGATTGATGAACCGCGCGAAGGCGAACTTGTACGCCTCTTCGTCCCGATAGATGTCGGCGTGATCGTACTCGATGTTGTTCACGATCGCGGTGTCCGGCAGGTAATGCCACATCTTCGGACCTTTGTCGAAGTACGCGGTATCGTACTCGTCCGCCTCGATGACGAAGTACTTCGAGTCTGTCAGGCGGTACGAGCTGCCGAAGTTCTCGGCGACGCCGCCGATCAGAAAGCTCGGGTTGAGGCCGGCTGACTCCAGCACCCACGCCAGCAACGAAGTCGTCGTCGTCTTGCCGTGAGTGCCCCCGACGGCGAACGAGTGATGACCCCAGATGAACTCTTCCTTGATCGTCGCAGCCGCCGACGTGTAGCGCAGCTTGCGAATCAGCACCTCTTCCAGCTCGGGATTGCCGCGCGAGATGACGTTGCCGACGATCACGATGTCTGGAGCCGGTGAGAGGTTCTCAGGCCTGTAGCCCTGAGCGTAGGAAATCCCCATCCGCTCGAGGTTGGTCGACATCGGCGGATAGACGTTCTCATCCGAACCCGTCACTTTGTGGCCCGCCGCCTTGAGCAAACCAGCCAGGGACGCCATCGCCGTTCCGGCGATGCCGATGAGGTGATAATGAACTGGTTTCTTAGTCAAAGCGTCGTAGCCTCGTGCATCGGAGTACCGCTTCCCGCCTTCCGCTTTCAGCTTCCCTTCCCCCCTTCCCGCTTCCCGCGTCCCGCTTCCCTCTTCCCGCCGTTTCGGAGTTTCGCGCCATTATCCTCGTCGTCCTTCGCGTGGTGTCTGGGGTACTGGAATCTATAATGCGCTGTCTAATAACTCGGACTCACTCGGCCCGATGGCGAAACGCATCCACTTGCGGCGCCGTAGGGGAATAACACCCTAACGAGATTCATGCCGCAAAGAGCCAATAGATTCTGGACAATCTTCCTGACGACCGTTCTTGTAGATGTTGTCAGCAAGAAACTGGCGGTTAGCCAGCTGTCGCCCGCCTACGTTCCGCACAAGATCATCGACGACATCCTGAGATTCACGCTCGCCTGGAACCCCGAGGGCGCGATGAGCTTCTCCCTCGGTCCGTCCTCCCGCTGGTGGTTCGTGCTGTTGTCGATGGCCACGCTGATCGTGCTCGCCTACCTGTAC
>Ga0114129_10013363_pt1 | contig 11697 bp, 8 predicted proteins | sample RhiMetdeltSRZDD1_FD_80071 | JGI IMG/M metagenome (GOLD analysis project Ga0114129, IMG submission 80071) | Populus rhizosphere microbial communities from Tennessee, USA - Rhizosphere MetaG P. deltoides SRZDD1 (version 2) (version 2) | ecosystem: Host-associated > Plants > Roots > Rhizosphere >... | reverse complement strand
CGAGCGCGAGTTCATCGTCGGGCCGAGCCGCGCGACGCGCGACATCGTCGAGCTCGTCCACAAAATTGCAAAGCTCTCGGCGACCGTCCTGATCCTCGGCGAGAGCGGTACCGGCAAGGAGCTGCTCGCGCGCCTCATCCACCGCGAATCGGGCGATGCCAAGAGCGCGTTCGTGCCGGTCAATCTCGCCGCCATCCCGAAGGAGCTGGTCGAGAGCACGCTGTTCGGCCACGAGAAAGGGTCGTTTACCGGCGCCATCCGCCAGCAGCTCGGGAAATTCGAGCTGGCCGGCGGCGGCACGCTGTTTCTCGACGAAGTCGGCGACCTCCGCATCGAGCTGCAGGCCAAGCTGCTCCGCGCGATCCAGGAGGGAGAGATCGAGCGAGTCGGCGGGACGCACCCAATCAAGACCGAGTTCCGGCTGATCGCAGCCACCAACGTCGACCTGGAAAAGGCAATCAAGGAAGGGAACTTCCGCGAGGACCTCTACTACCGCCTCAACGTCATCCCCATCCGGATGCCGGCGCTCCGCGACCGCATCGAGGATCTGCCGGAGCTGGCGAGGTTCTTCGTCCGCCGCTACAACCAGAAGTTCCGCAAGAACGTGCAGGGGATTGCCGATTCGACGCTGCGCATCCTGGGCTCGTACTGGTGGCCGGGCAACATCCGCGAGCTCGAGAACCTGATCGAGCGTATCGTGGCGGTCTCCGACAAGGACTGGATAACGGATGAGGACCTGCCCTACGAGCTGCACGTCGCCCAGCTCGATGCACAGGGGCCGACGGCTGAAAACCTGCTCGAGCGGGCCGTCACGACCTTCGAGCGCAATTTCCTGATCCGGGCGCTCGAGAAATCGAGCTGGAACGTCACCGCGACGGCGAGGGCGCTGGGGATTCCGCTCAGCACGCTGAAGTTCAAGATGGACCGGCTCGACATCCGCCAGCTCGCGAAGAAGATCCGCGGCGATTGAGGCCCCAATCCGCGCAACAGACTGACCAGGGCGGCCAAGAAATTGGCCGGTTCACGAGTCCCCAACTCACGCTCTTTTCCCCAAGAAATTGAAGGTATTTGCCCGAGGCCGCTGAAGGCGGCTGGACCGTGCGCGAACCGTTGGCCGTGCGCGGTCGCAACGGCTGTGCTGGCTCGGGATCGCGGAATCGAGGTTTCTCGCTGCAAATCCATTGATTTCAGTGTGCAGTGACCTATATCAACACTGCTGGTATGCGCGTTGCTCTTAATGGGGACAACGAGCCGCGGTGAACGCTCACCGTCTGCTTACTCCGAACGAACCAAACAGCTCGAGCCCGACGGGCAGGATGCGTCGGGACAGGGGACCCTTTATGCAGCCGTCGATGTTCAACGTGCAGGTGCCGCTTCCGGAGAGGAACGAAGTGTTCCTGATGAACACGTTCTCCGATGCGCAGCTCCTGGTCTCGTCCGACGTGCCCGGCCTGCTGGACCGGATCCGGAACGGGGAGAGCACGTTCGACGCCAGCGAGCGCGAGACGATCGAGTCGCTCGTCGAGAACGGCTTCATCGTCGACAGCCGCGAGACCGAGCAGCAGGCGCTGAGTAAGTATTTCGGCGACATGCGCGAAGACACGGATCAGCTGCGCGTGACGGTGTTGACGACGCTGCAGTGCAACTTCGCGTGTGACTACTGCCTGCAGGGCGATCACGGCGATTACAACCTCTTCGCGCAGAAGATGTCGCTCGAAACGGCGCAGAATGTCGTGCGCTGGGTCGAGCAGCGGCTCGACGCGGTCAAGCCGGAGAAGTTCGTGCTCGCCTTCTTCGGCGGCGAGCCGCTCCTGAACATTCCCGTCATCTACCTGATTTCCGAGCAGTGCCACAAGCTGTGCGCCGAGCGCGGCGTCAAGCAGTTCGTCAACGTCATCACGAACGGCCTCCTGCTGACCCCGGAGTTCGTCGAGCGGATGCTCCCGAACGGCCTGAACGGCATCAAGGTCACCCTCGACGGCGATCGCGATACGCACAACCGCATGCGGCCGCTGCGCGGCCGGCAGGGAACCTTCGATCGGATCATCGAAAACTGCAAACGGGTTGCGCCGCTGTGCCCCATCACGATCGGCGGCAACTTCGACGAGTCATCGGCTGACAGCTACCCCGCCCTGCTCGACTTCCTCGAGCAGCAGGAGTTTGCGGAGCACATCGCGAAGATCAACTTCAAGCCGATCATCCGGATGCCGGAACCGACGGCGAAGGGCATCATCCCGCTGACGGTGATCGGTGAGGGCGGCAAGCCGCTGAGCGGAGCTTGCATGACCGGCGCGGGCGCCGGCACGGGCAAGGGCTCCAGCATGTGCGACTCGTGCAACTTCGTCGACGAGAAGATGCAGTTCCTACGCGAGGAGACGCGGAAGCGCGGATTCCCGACTCCCGATGGCGTGCACATGGGACCCTGCGAGATTCATCGTCGCAACGCGCACACCATCGGCATTGACGGTGGGCTGTATGCCTGCCCTGGCTTCGGCAGCGAGGTGACACAGTCGGTTGGTCACATCGACGGTCGAAACGAACCGGCGCGCCTCGCGGCGGCCGCGTACTTCGAGCGGCTGACGCCGCACAAGGAAGAGTGCGGCGACTGCTCGTTCATTCCAGTTTGCGGTGGAGGTTGCTCGGTCGCCTCTGCTGCAGAGGAGGGCGACATGCACATGCCCTCATGTCACAAGACGGCGTTCGAATCGGCATTAGTGAGCCTGGCGCAGCGCAGTGCTGCCGCCTGTTGTTAACGGCCAGTGGGCCAATTACCCCAGTCGGAGTAGAATCATGAAGATCACCGTAATCAAGAAGGCGGCGTCTACACGGAAGCCCCAGAACTTTTGCCCGTGGTACATCGACGAGTTCACCGAGAAGAAGAACTAGCAAGCCGCTCGGCTTGTCGCAGAACTCGCGTAATTCGAAAACGCCGCACTGCCACCCGGCTCAAGTGCGGCGTTTCGTTTTTGGTGGTCCTCGCCTGTAGTGCGTGCCGAGGGCCCGCCGCGTATTCCCCGCCTCAGAAAGAAACGCTGGTTATCGGCGCTCCCGAAGGGTCTGTTGCTGGCGCCGGCTTTGGACTCCAGCAGGTAGCCCGTACTCTTACCCTCGAAGGGCTGACTCAACTCAGTCCTGACGGACGGGCCTTGCCACGTCTCGCCGACAAGTGGGTCTGGGAGAATGGGGATCTACGTTTACGGGTGTACCTGCACCCTAACGTCAAATTTCACGATGGGACCAGCCTGACTTCAGCGCTCGCCGCTGAGGTTCTGCGCACCGCGATTGACAGACCATCGAACCGCGCGCTGTACCCGTCGTTGAACTACGTCACCCAGGTTCAACCTGCGGGCGACTTGCAGGTCGCGCTGGACCTGTCGCAGCCTTCGGCATTTCTCCCCGAGGATCTCGAAATTCCCCTTGAGCTCTCTGGAAGCGGGGTGGGGACGGGGGCGTTCAAGATCGTTGGCAATGAAACGTCGGCCGTCACTCTGGAACGCTTCGATGGCTATCACGAAGGGGTTCCAAGCATTCAGCATGTCTCAATCCGACCGTTCGCGACGCTACGAACAGCGTGGACAAGCCTGCTGCGAGGCGAAGTCGACATGGCGACAGACGTGCCGGCGGAGGCTGTCGAATTCGTCGGCAACGAGGCAGTGCAGGTTATTTCATTCGAGCGGCGTTACCAGTACCTCATCGCCCTGAATTCCGCCAAGGCGCCCTTCACGTCACCAATCGTCCGGCGCGCATTGAACGCCGCAATCGATCGCAATGCCTTGATCGAATCAGTGCTCCAGGGACACGGCACGCCGTCCTCAGGTCCCCTGTGGCCGAAGTACTGGGCATACGACACCTCCCTCCCATCGTTCGGCTACGATCCAGCCCTTGCGGTGTCGCTGCTCGAGAACGCGGGCTTCAAACTTCGCGCATCGTCCTCCGAAGCCGGAGCCCGACGGTCGCGTCTCCATTTCACCTGCCTGCTTCCGGCGAACTTCACGATCATGGAGCGCGTCGCCCTCAGTATTCAGAAACAGCTCTACAACATCGGCGTCGACATGGAGTTTCAAAGCGTTCCCGCCGAACAGCAGGACGCGCGGATTCGCGACGGCAAGTTCGAGGCGGTCCTCGTGGACATGATCAGTGGCCCCACTCCGGGCCGTGCGTACATCTTCTGGCGCTCAGCTCGGCAGTTCAAGGGGCTGAACGTATTCGGATACGAAAACCGCGAGGCCGAGCGGCTATTCAATGTTTTGCGGACGTCCACGAATGACGCGGCCGTCCGTCTGTCAACCCGGGAACTTCAGCGCGTTTTCCTCAATGATCCCCCTGCTCTCTTCCTGGCATGGAACGAACGGGCACGAGCCGTTCGTCGCGACTTCGACATTCCCAAAGAGCCAGGACGAGACCCCCTGTTAACCTTGTGGCGCTGGAAACCGATAAGTAATACGCAGTCCCTGTCCACCCGGTGAAACGCATCTCAACCCGATTTGCTCTGCTCATGGCGGCGGCAGCCGTCCTCCCGCTGCTGGCGTACGGAGCGGTGTCGATTCTCTCGCTCCGGTCCGGCGCTCAGCGAGCCGTCATTCAGGGGAACCTTGACGTCGCGCGGCGAGTCGCCGAACAAATCGACCTGTACGTCACGAGCAGCGTGAAGATTCTGAATGCCGTCGCGGCCGACCTTCAGCAGACCGGTCTGGAGCGGTGGCAGCAGGATCGAATCCTCAAGAACTTCGTGCTTCAGTTTCCCGAGTTCACCGAGCTGACGATCCTCGACGCCAACGGTCAACCGGTGGTGTCGAGCCGTATTGGCACCCCGAACGCCACCGTGCCCGGTTCTGACAGCACGAACGTCCTTGGTGCCCTTCTTTCCAGATTCTCGGTTGACGACGATCTGTTACCGACATCCGTCGTTGCGATCCGTCTCGATGACGTGACGAATCACGGCTGGCTCGTCGGACGATTGAACCTGGAAGAGCTCTGGCGGATGGTCGACAGAATCCGCGTCGGAAATCAGGGCTATGCGCTCGTGGTCACCGCGGAAGGACAGCTCCTGGCACACGGCGACCCGGATGAAAAGTCGCGCGTCGCCCGCGGCGACAACCTGCTGTCGCATCCCCTGGTGAGAATGTTACGCGGCGCGCCGAAGGAGCAAACGACGGCGTCGGCGGAGTATGCGGATGGACGGGGGTCACTGCTCGGTGTCGCTTCGACATTGCCATCCCTCGGGTGGACCGTCATCGTCGAGCAGCCGCAATCCGAAGCCTTCGCCATTCCGATTACTCTTCAGCGACAGCTGGTCACCGCGATCACGGTTGCGCTGCTGGCCATGCTCGCTGTCGGCTATTACTGGGGCCGCAGCTTCATCAACCCGATCATGGCGCTCACGCGCGGAACCCGCGCGCTGGCATCGGGCCGCCTCGACGAGCGTGTCGTGGTCGATTCGACGGACGAACTGGGCCAGCTCGGCGACGCCTTCAACAACATGGCTGACAGGCTCGTGGAGCTGCAGGAAGACGTGCGAAAGAAGGAGCGGCAGGCCGTGTTCGGCCGCGTCGCGGTCGGCCTCGTTCACGACCTCTCCCATCCCATCCAGAACATCGGCAACAGCTGCAAGCTGATTGTGAAGATGTTCGACGACATGGAATACCGGGCCAGCTTCAAGCGAACCGTGGAGCGTGAGTTCGAACAGGTCAAGCGCGTGCTCGAAGACCTGCGGAACCTCGCCAAGCCGAAGCCGCTCGACAAGTTCCCGCTCGACGTGAACAAGGCGCTCCACGGCGTCGCGGAGTCGATGCTTGCCGGCGCCGAGAGCTCCGGCGTCTCGCTGGAGACGGAGTTCGCCTTTGGTCCGCTGTGGATCGAAGGCGACCTCTACGCCCTCAATCGCATTCACCGCAACCTGCTGACCAACGCGTTCCAGGCGACGCCGCCTCGCGGCCGCGTCGTCATCCGCACGATCCGGTACAACGAGGACGCCATCATCGAGATTGCCGACACGGGCAGCGGCATCGCGGCCGAGCGCCTGAATACGATCTTCGACGACTACTACACGACGAAGAAGCAGGGGCTGGGTCTGGGACTGGCGCTCTCGAAGAAGCTCGTCGAGCAGCTGGGCGGAGCCATCTCGGTGACCAGCCAGGTCGGCGTCGGCACGACGTTCACGCTGCGCTTCCCGATCACCAAGGCGCGCCCGTCGCAGCAGCTCGCCGCCGTGTAAGCAGAGATCTGGTTTCAGGAGTGAGTGCAGAGACCCGGCGCACGGCGCCGGGCCCAGGGGGGATTCGCATGCCCCGCCACAGCAGCGGCGGAGGCGGGTCGCCGCTATTTCTTCGGCAGAACGGTGTCTTTCAGCTGCTTCGCGATGCGCGCCTTGACGACGGTCTTCGCAGGGATCTTGATGGCTTCGCCCGTGGCCGGGTTGCGACCCATGCGCGCCTTCCGTTTCTGCACGACGAGCTTCACCATACCCGGCAGCACGAATTCACCGGATCGCTTCAGCTCCTTCTCCGCGAGCGTCGTCAGCTCGTCGAAAAACTCGCGCGCCTGCGTACGCTTCACTTCGAACCGTTCGGCGAAGTGAGAAAACAACTCGGATTTGCCCATGCGTCGGGCGTCTGCCATCACGTCCCCCCAATCTGGTGCGCGCTTCCGTTCGGCCGCGTTGACAGGTTGCGCGCTCACGCTGTCGCGGAAACTCTTAGAAAAGCGTCGTAATGCTAGCGCGGCGTCCCGGGAGTGTCAACGAAACACCCCGAGAAATCGATGTGTTTCAAGGGCAAATGCTAGAATTGCGGCACCTGTGCCGCCGGCGACACCGCTCGAGACATTTCCGAATCCCAGCCCCGAGCGTGAGTACGAAATCGCGATCAACTGTCCCGAGTTCACCTCCGTCTGTCCAATGACCGGGCTGCCCGACTTCGGCGAAATCCGGATCAGCTACGTGCCCGGCGATCGCTGTATCGAGTTGAAATCACTGAAGTACTACATGATCGAGTTCCGCAATCGCGGCATCTTCTACGAGGCGGTGACCAACCAGATCCTCGACGACCTCGTCGCCGCGTGTCAGCCGCGGCGCATGACCGTCGTCGGCGATTTCTCCGTCCGTGGAGGCATCAAGACGATCGTGACGGCGTCCTACAGGGCGCCATGACCCGCCAGATTCCGATCGAAGACGCGCTCGACCTGCACGCCTTCGCCCCGCGCGACATCAAGTCGGTCGTCGAGGAGTACGTGAACGCCGCCTGGGAACAGGGTCTTCGCGAGGTCCGCCTGATTCATGGACGCGGCCGCGGCGTCCAGCGCGGCATCGTTCAGCAGGCGCTCGAACGCCATCCGCTCGTCGTCGAGTTCTGGGACGCGCCGGAGACACACCTCGGCGCGACGGTCGCGCGGCTGCGCGACACGGGACCTGTCTCGCCGAAGCGATAGGCCCTCCGCGCGAAGGCGGGCGTTTAAGAAATCGCCACCTCCCACACCATCCACGGTTCGAATTTTCGCAACATCGCCGCGCTGAATCGGCGGATTCAGGCGATTTTCGGTGCGGAACACCGCGTGCACGGCATGACGAGGCATGCAGGGCGATCCAATTCGGGCGGGCGATGCGGTCAGGATTCGCGGCGAACGCTGGCGGATTGTGGCGGAAGCCTCCTTCCACGAGGTGTCGATCGTCGACGTTGACGGCTGCGACGCGACGAACCTGGGAACGACGGCACGCTTCCTTTTGCCCTTCGAACGAATCGACACGCTCGCCGCGCGGTCGTCCGTTCCACGAACCGTGACGCACGCCCGCTGGAGACGCGCGGCGCGCGCGATGCTCGCCGGCGCGGTCCCGCAGTGGGCCTCGCTCCGCGCGGCCGCAACGGCGCAGCTCACGATCCTTCCGTTTCAGCTGGAACCGGCCATCGCCGTGACGCGCGGTGACGCGTGCCGTGTCCTCATCGCCGACGAGGTCGGCCTCGGCAAGACGATTCAGGCTGCGCTGATCGTCGCCGAGACGATTGCACGTACGCCGGATGCGCGGGCGCTGATCGTTTCACCGGCGGGCTTGCGCGATCAGTGGCGCACCGAGCTCCAGTCGCGATTCGGGCTCGATGCCGAAGTCCTCGACGCCGGAGGCGTGGCTCGCAACGCGGCGCAGCTCGTGCCCGAGGCGAACCCGTGGTCGATCCATCCGCTCGTCATCACCTCGATCGATTACGTCAAGCGGCCCGAGGTGCTGCGGGCCCTCGAGACGCTCACGTGGGACGTCGTCGTCTTCGACGAGGCGCACGCGCTGGCCGGCCGATCCGATCGCGCGACGGCGGCATCGGCCCTGGCTCGAAGGGCACGCACCCTCATCATGCTCACGGCCACCCCCCACCCGGGCGATGACGGGGCGTACACGCGGCTCTGCGAGCTTGGAGATCTCGGTGCCGCGTTTCCGCTCGCGATCTTCCGCCGTACGCGATTCGACGTCGGGCTGCCGCACGGCCGGCGAACGACACGGCTCCGGATTCGACCGACCGGCGCGGAGTTGGCCATGCATCGCGCGCTCGACGACTACGCCCGCCGCCTGGCTGCGGAAAACGACGCGCCGGGTGCGGCACTGCTCGCCTCGATCCTGACGCGACGCGCCTGTTCGAGTGCGTGTTCGCTCGCCCGCTCGCTCGAACGCCGCATGACGCTGCTGCAGAGTGCGCCAGCCACATCGCGCGATCAGCTGCTCCTTCCGTTGGCTGACCTGGACACGGACGAAGAGCCTGGCGGTGAGCTCGGTGTTGCCGGGCTGCGCGACCCGGTCGACGAGACGCGACGGCTGCAGAAGCTGTGTGCGCTGGCGCTGAGAGCATCGACGCGCGAAAGCAAGGTTCGTGCGCTTGGGCGCGTGATCCGTCGCGCCCGCGAACCGGTCCTCGTCTTCACCGAGTACCGCGACACCCTGCAGCATCTTGCCGCGGAGCTCGACGAGTTCGCGCCATTGCAGCTGCATGGCGGCTTGACCTCGCGCGAACGCGCCGCCGTCATCCGGCAGTTCACCGCGGGCGACGCCCCGGTTCTGCTGGCGACGGACGCGGCAAGCGAGGGCCTGAATCTTCATCATCGCTGCCGCCTGGTGGTCAACCTCGAGCTGCCGTGGACGCCGCTGCGCCTCGAGCAACGAATCGGGCGCGTCGATCGCCTCGGCCAGCCCCGCCGCGTCCACGCCCTCCAGCTCGTGGCGAGGAATACACCGGAAGAATCGATGGGCGTCCGTCTCGACGAGCGCGCCGCGCGGATTCACGCATCTCTCGATAATCCGGCGGGGTTCGAAGCCGCGTTGCGTCGTGATGCACAGGCCGAAGCCGCGCGGCTGGCGTCGGCGAGGTCGCTCTGTGCGACAGCGCGCCAGTTCACGTCAGGTGACCGGCCACTGGTAACAATCGTCACCGGTCACGGTGGCCATCGCGGGGCCATCTGGGCGTACCGGCTGTCGTGCGTAGACGAGGGCGGACGCCTCGTCTTCGAGACCATCGCGGGGGTGCGGGACGACCGATCGGGATTCGCGATTGACGCTGGAATCGAGCAGATGGCGGCGAGGCATCACGAAGCCGTCGTGGAGAGCGCCTCCGCCGCAATCACGACGTGGCTCGATCTTTCGGCGAAGCGCGAAGACGCAATCGTCGCCGGTTTGCGCGAGAACCACGCGCGGCTCTCGGCCGCGCTTCTGCAGCCGGGCCTCTTCGACCGCCGCGCCGCGCGCGCCGCCTCGGCCCAGGCATCGCGCGTCGAGGAGGCGGTGCAGAAATCACGCGACCGGCAGGCGTTGCTCGCGCGTGCGCGCCGGCTTCATGCCGCTGAGCGAGACGTCATGTTCGGCGTCGCGTTCCGGCCATGATCGCCGGCGTCACGGGCCGGTTGATCTCCGTTTCGTTTGCCGAAACGGATCTGCCGGCCATCGCCGGGCACTGCACGCCGCCCGTCGAGGCCCTTCGCGCGCTTGACGCCTGGTCCGCACACCGCGAGGCGTCGTTCGGTCCCGCGTCGAGCGTTCGCGCGATCGCAGACGGCGTCGCCATCCCACTCCTCAAGATTCTCGGTTTCACGGTGAGCCGGCGGGTCGATGGGCGCGATTCGGCGCGCCTCGAGGCCGGCTGGCGTGGAACGCCGCTCGTTCCGGTGACGGTGCTCGGCTGGGATCATCCACTCGATGCGGCATGGCGTGACTCGATTCTCGACGCCGTGCGAGCCGACGAACGCTGGTCGCTGGTTCTGAACGGGACGTCGCTGCGCATCGTCGACGGGCATCGCACGTGGTCGCGCCACTTCGTCGAGTTCAATCTCGCGCTGCTGGCGCGCGATGCAGATGCCTTCGCTGTCCTGTGGCGCATCGGCCGCGCGGAATCGCTCGCGGCGTCGCCACGGCTCATCGACCGCGCCGTGGACGAGTCCGCGCGTCATGGCGCAGCCGTGTGCACCTCGCTTGGCAACGGCGTGCTCGAAGCGCTCGAACTGTTGTTGTGCGCGCTCGGTCGGCGCCGCCGGCATGCCCGCTGCGATCTTCTGCTCGAACAGTCGCTCACCGTCCTCTATCGTGTCCTGTTCCTGCTCTTTGCCGAGGCCCGCGGGCTCGTCCCGATCTGGCATCCCGTCTACCGCGATCGCTACACGATCGACTCGATTGTCTCGACGCTCCTCGCCGGGCGTCGATACCGCGGCGTGTGGAACGCCATCAACGCCATCTCGCGGCTCGCGCACGCCGGCTGCACGGCCGGCGAGCTGAAAGTCACCGCGTTCAACGGACGCCTGTTCTCTCCTTCGGGCACCGGCACCTTCGATCGCGAGGCGATAGACGATGGGGTGATGGCGAAGGCGGTGCTGTCGATCAGCACGACGGCGCCGAATCGAAGCGCCGGAAGGCGACGGATCGCGTACCGCGATCTGGATGTCGAGGAGCTCGGTGCCGTGTACGAGCAGGTGCTCGACTACGAGCCTGGCGCCGGCCAGCTGACGCGAACGCGGGATCTTCGCAAGTCGACCGGCGCGTTTTATACCCCGCGAACGCTCACGGCGTATGTCGTCCGCGAGACGTTGCGGCCGCTGCTCGCCGGGAGGACCGCGGAAGAGATTCTGCGGCTGCGTGTCCTCGATCCCGCGATGGGAAGCGGCGCCTTTCTCGTGGCCGCGTGCGCGCAGATGGCGGAAGCGGCGGAGGAAGCGTTGATCCGTGACGGCCACTGGCAGCGGTCCGACGTAGACGCATCGGATCGCGTGGCCCTTCGCCGTGACGTCGCGCAGCGATGCCTCTTCGGCGTCGATCTCAACCCGACGGCGGTGCAGGTCGCCCGTCTCTCCCTCTGGTTGACGACGCTTGCCGCGGACAAGCCGCTGACGTTCCTGGATCACCGGCTCATCACCGGAAACAGCCTCGTTGGGGCGTCACCAGCGGACCTGTGGCGCCAACCTGGCGGAGGCCGCGGCGGCGGCCGTGGGCAGCGGGACACCGGGCTGTTCGAGGCGGCCGATTTCGCGCCCGTGCTTCGCCACGCGGTGCAGACGCGCGCGCAGCTCGCACGCGAACGGGACGAATCGGCCGCGATCGTTCGCGCGAAAGAGCGTGCGCTGGCCGCGCTGCAGTCGGCCGAGGGACCGCTCGGCCGTCATGGACGGGTGCTCGACCTCTGGTGCGCCGGATGGTTCTGGCCAGACGAGCACCCGCCGAACCGCGGGACGTTCGGCGCCTTG
>Ga0114129_10013362_pt1 | contig 11698 bp, 9 predicted proteins | sample RhiMetdeltSRZDD1_FD_80071 | JGI IMG/M metagenome (GOLD analysis project Ga0114129, IMG submission 80071) | Populus rhizosphere microbial communities from Tennessee, USA - Rhizosphere MetaG P. deltoides SRZDD1 (version 2) (version 2) | ecosystem: Host-associated > Plants > Roots > Rhizosphere >... | reverse complement strand
GCGAACGCCATCCGCCATGGCTGCCACGGCGACAAGGACAAACAGCTCGAGTGCTCGGTATCGCTCACCGAGTCCGGCGAGGTCGTGATCACGGTCCGCGACCCCGGCGCAGGATTCGATCCGGCCAAGATCCCGAGCCCCCTGGATCCCGCGAACCTGCTGAAGTCGAGCGGCCGCGGGATCTTCCTGATCAACGGGCTGATGGACGAGGTGCAGTTCGCCGACGGCGGCCGCGAGCTGCAGATGAAGAAGAAAAAGGCCTGACGCCCGCTATGTCTGCTCGGTGCTGCCCCTCAGCCGCTTGTGCTGCAGCACGCCCTTGTAGTTCTGCTCCAGGTAGTCGACGCCGTCGGCAGTGATCATCAGGCGCGACTGATCGTCTCTCGTCAGGTACTTCCGCTGGACCAGATACCAGATGGTGAACTCGAGATGCTCCCGCGGGCGTCCGAGAAGCGTCTCGAGCTCCGTCGAGAAAATCGCCGGCGAGTGCGGCTCGACACGGCGTTTGGTGTAGAGGGCTTCGAGCAGGGTCAGCCGGACCATCTGCTCGATTTCGAAGTCGCTCTCGGCGTGCGCCCCGGTGCTGACCAGCCGCCAGCGGTCCTGGCGGTGCTGCTGGTAGCCGATGTCGTAGCGGGCCCGCCGCTCGGGGTCGGTCAGGACCGAGTACGCTTCCTGGATCTCACGGAAACGCTGATCGTCTCCAGTCTCCTTGTTGTCGGGATGAAACCGCTGCGCCAGCAGCCGGAAGATGCGATGGATCGTCTCCGTCTCGGCGTTCGGGCTGACCTGCAGCACTTCGTAATGGTCAATCGGTCTGTCGTCGCTCACGCGCACCACCTCCAGGAACCAGCCCGTCGCCTGCCGCGAAGGAGACTCGTCACGCTCATCGCACGCCGAAGGCGATGACGTTGGACCCCGCCGCGACCGCGAGGTATTGCGTGCCGTCGAACATGTACGTCATCGGTGACGCCTTCCAGTTGTGCTGCGTTTCGAAGTTCCACAGCACCTTGCCCGAGACGGCGTCGACGGCCATCAGTCCGCCGCCGTCCTCGCCGACGAACACCAGGCCGGTCGCGGTCGACAGCGTCCCGCCCCAGGAGTTCGCCGATCCCTGCTGGGGCACTTCCCACTTGATGGCGCCGGTGTGGATGTCGATCGCGCGCAGGATGCGCTGCGGCTTCGGATCGTCCGCCGTCTTCTGCGAGCCACCGAGGTAGGTCTTGCCGCTCTCCCAGTCGCCCTGATCCTTCTTCGTGTAGACGCTGCACTTCTCGTTGGTCTGCACGTAATAGAGTCCGGTTGCGGGATTGTACGAGGGCGAGTACCAGTTCGTGGCGCCGTCCTGCGAAGGGCAGACCTTGGTGCCGGCGGCGGACGGCTCCTGATTCGGCAGCTTGATCGGCCGGCCGTCGGCGCCGATGCCGCTCGCCCACGTCAGCAGCTTGATGAAGGGCTTCGCGAGCAGCAGCGTCCCGTCGGTGCGATCGAACACGTAGAAGAAACCGTTGCGGTTCGCGTGGAGCAGCAGCTTCCGCGGCTTCCCCTGCCACGACGCGTCCACCAGGACCGACGTCTGCGTCGCGTCCCAGTCCCACAGATCGTGCGGCGTGAACTGGTAGTACCACTTGAGCCGGCCGTCGGTCCGCTGCAGCGCCAGGATGCTGCCGGCGTAGAGGTTGTCGCCTTTGCGATCGGTACCGTCGTACTCCTTGGCCGGGTTGCCGGTCGGCCAGTAGATCACGTCGAGATCGGGATCGTAGCTGCCGGTGAACCACGTCGGCGCCCCGCCATGCTCGATGTCCTTGCCGCCCCACGTCTCGGATCCCGGCTCACCAGGCCTGGGCACCGTCCAGAACCGCCAGATCTCCTTGCCGGTCCGCTGATCGTGCGCGGCGAGAAAGCCGTTGGCGCCGTGCTCGCCACCGGTCACGCCGGCGATGACCATGTCGCCGGCCACGGCGAGCGGCGCCGAGGTCGCGGAATAGTTCTTCCGCCAGTCGTCGAGGGTCGTATCCCACACCAGGTCGCCCGTGAACCGGTTCAGCGCCAGCAGGTGCGCATCGTCGGTGACCATGAAGAGGCGCTCGCCGGCGACGGCGACGCCCCGGTTGGCGTGCCCCACGGTGCCCTTCGTGCGCGGACGCTGATAGCGCCAGACCTGGCGGCCGGTGCCCGCGTCGAGCGCGAAGCACTCGTTCGGGTTCGAGACGTACATGATCCCCGAGACGACGATGGGCGTGGCCTGGGAGCTGCCGCCGCCTGGAATGGTGAAGATCCACTTCGGCGCGAGCCTCGACACGTTGCTCTTGTCGATCTGCGTCATCGCCGTATAGCGGTTACCGCGGGAATCGCCGTTGTAGCTCGGCCAGTCGATCGACGACGTCACCTCGCGAAAGCGCTCGGCGCTGCGCCGCAGCAGGTGCACGCGCTTGTCGTCGGTGAGCATCTGAAGGTCGTTGAACCCCTGGGCGAGCAGCACGCCCTCGAGCGTCTTGCCATCAGCCGTCGCGGCCGAGGTTCTGACGACGGGCCGGCTTTCGGGCCGGCGCTCGATGGTGCGCAGGAACTTCACCAGGTCGCCCATTTCGCTGTCGCCAATATCGGTCGGCGGCATGCCGCGCGGCGGAATGCCGGCCCGGATCAGCTCGCGGAGCTGCTGGTCGTCGCGGGTCGTGAGCCGCTCCACAATCGACGGCCCCATCTCTCCGCCGGCGCCGTCGGCGCCGTGGCAGCGCGCGCAGCGGCTCTCGAACGACTTCCGGCCCGGGGCCGGGGTCTGACTGGTGACGGCCACGGCAGCGGCCAGCACGGCGGCACTCGTCAACGCAATGGTTCGTGTCGGCATGACTCAATCGCTCGCGGACGCGCGGCCCTGTTGGACCGCGGATCAAAGCGCTATATTGTGCCCTGAGGAGGGCCGGGAGTGGCCAGACGAAATCGGGCAGCGAAGACGAGATCGGCGAAGAAGAGCGCGAAGCGCCCGGGGACGAAGGCTGCGGCGCGCAAACGGGTGCGCAAGGCCGCCACCGGTCGAAGCGCGAAGGCGGCGCGGAAGACCGCAGTCAGGAAGTCGTCCACGAAGACGAAGACCGTCGCGGGCAAGGTTCGAGGCGTGATCGCGGCAGCGGTGCAGAGGGTTGCGGGATCGCGCCCGTGGGCGGCCAGCGAGAACGATCCGATCGTGCTGCTCGAAACCGACCACCGGCGGTTCGAGGACCTCTTGAAGCAGGGCGAGGAAACCACCGAACGGGCGGTGAAGGGCCGGACGGCGCTGCTCGACAGGCTCACCTCGGAGCTGAACGTTCACGAGCTGATCGAAGAGAAGGTGCTCTATCCCGCCCTGAAGCCGCACGCGAAAGCCCGGGACATCGTGCTCGAAGGCTTCCAGGAGCACCACGTCGCCGACCTGATCGTCAAGGAGCTCCACGACCTTGCACGAGACGACGAGCAGTGGGGGGCGAAGTTCAAGGTCCTCAAGGAGAGCATCGAACACCACATCAAGGAGGAAGAGAGCACGATGTTCCCCACCGCCCGGCAGGTCCTCAGCGCCGAAGAGCTGAGGGGCCTCGGAGCGCGCATGCGCGAGATGAAGCGCGAAGCCGAGCGGAGGGCGTGACACGTCGCCGCGACTAGCGGCTCACCGCCTCGATCACGCTGAGCGGCGACTTCGTCGGAACCATCCGCGTCACTCGGAATCCCGCACGATCGAACAGCGCGCGGAACTCGTCGGCAGTACGCTCGCGTCCACCCGGCATCAGCAGCATCTCGAGATCGATCAGCTTGCCGAAGTCGGGCTGGTTCGAGGGCGTCAGCACCGATTCGAGCAGGATCACCCGGCCACCGGACTTCATCGCACGCTTCACATTGCCGAGAATCGTCAGCGCCTTCGCATCGTCCCAGTCGTGGATGATGTGCTTCATGAGGTAGGCATCGCCCCCTCCGGGCACGGCCTTGAAGAAATCGCCGGTCGCGGTCGTACAGCGATCGCTCAGCCCGGCCTGCTCGAGGCGCGGGACGGCGCCGGCGATCACATGGTCGAGATCGAAGAGGACGCCGCGCATCTGCGGGTGCTTCTGAAGGATGGACATCAGCAGCTGGCCGTGGCCGCCCGCGACGTCGACCAGCAGATCGATGCCGCTGAAATCGTAGACCTCGAGCGCGGCGGGGACGACGAACGCGCTGAACGCCGTCATCGCGTTGTTGAACACCTCCGACAGCGCGGTATCGCGCGCCAGGTATTCGAACACGGGCATGCCCACGGTCTTCTCGACGGCGGGCTCGCCGGTGCCAAGCGAGTGCATCATGTCGGCGTACACGCGGAAGTGAAACGGATCGGCCATCCAGAGCGCCATCGGACGGGTCGACCCGGGAACGCCCGACCGCATCGTCTGCGACGCGAGGTTGTTGGCAAACGTCCGCGGCGATGACTCTTCGAAGACCCCCAGCGACGACAGCGAACGCAGCACGCGATAGAGCGCGTCTTCGTCGACGCCCGCGCCTGCGGCGAGATCCTCTATCGGCCGCGGGCCTTCTGCGAGTCGATCGGCGATCCGGAGCCTGGCCGCGGCGTAGAGCGCGCTCGACGCGATGTACCCCGTCGCGAGCTGAAACACGAGTTGGCTGGCCGCCACTTCGGGCGGAAGGACAGTAGCCGGTTCGGTCGACAAGTACTCCTCCGGGTCAAAAGCGATTCAGTGGCAGGCGATTGGTGACGTTCGATTCAGGCGGGCTTCATCAATGGAAAGCGCCGGCGATAGGTGAACATCCGCCAGACCCATTCTGCCGGCCCGAAATTGGCGCGTGCGAGCCACCAGCGGCTGACCAGCAACTGAAGGGCGAAGAACGCGCACGCCCCGATCACGGCCGCCGACAGCGAGAGCCGGCCGAACAGGCCAAAGCCGAGTCCGTAGAAGATGATCACGCCGGCAACGCTCTGCATCAGATAGTTCGACAGGGCCATCCGTCCGGCCGGCGCCAGCGCGTTCAGCAGCTTCGGCGCTCGCGCGAACAGCAGCCACAACCCCGCGGCGTATCCAAGCGCCAGGAGCGGAACCCCGATCGACTTGACGGTGGTCTCGACCAGGCCGTGCGCGGTCGGCGGCCCCACCACCGATTCGCCGAGAGCCCAGCCGGCGAGCGCCAATGGCAGCCCCGCGGCCATGCCGACGATGAACACGTTGCGCACGAGCCGCCGATGCTCGTCGAGCCGCGCGAAGAGATTGTTGCGGCCGGCATAGAACCCGAGCAGGAACATCCCGACGACCCGTGGGAAGAACATCAGCATCAGCCTGCGGATCACGTTCGCAACCGTGAAGACCACGTTCCCCCTCACGACCTGGATGTAGGTGCCATGGCCGAAGCTCTGGGCCGCGGCGGCCAGGACGGGCGGAAGCGCCTCGGCCTCGCTCGCCGCCGGCGGAGGCGATGGCTGGCCCGCCGCTACGAACAGCGCGGCATACAGGACGATGGGGGCCAGCAGCATCACGGCGGCCCAGCGAAGCACGACCGCGTCGCTGCGGTGGAGGAACGGCACCAGCGCGAAGCCGAGGATGGCATAGGTGACCAGGATGTCGCCGAACCAGATCAGCAGCGTGTGCACGAGCCCGATCAGCAGCAGTCCCACCAGGCGGCGCTTGAACAATCCCGCCGGGTCCCCTCCCCGTCTCGCGGCGCGCTGCACGAACACCGCGAAACCGACGCCGAACAGGAAGGAGAACAACGAATAGAACTTGGCTTCGACCAGCGTGGCGAGAAAGAACCAGGCGGCCTCGTCGCCGCCAGGCGTGGGCAGGATCGTGTGGGACGACTCGGGCGTGAAGCCATAGCCGGACAGCGCGTCGATGTTGATCAGCAGGATGCCGAGGACGGCGACGCCTCGAATCGCGTCGAGAACGGCCACGCGTTCGCCCGCGTCCACGGGCGTGGTCCTCTCGATCGCCGGCGCGGCTACCAGTGACACGTCGCGGAGCTCACACGCCGAACTGGCGCAGGTGGTGATCCATGTGGCGGTAGCCCCAGATCCCCCACAGGTCGACGGTCATGGGCCCGAACACGGGATGGGTCGGACACCGATCGCCGGCGGCGGCAGTGCCGAACCGTGCGATCAGCGCCAGCAGCTCGGCGCGATCGCGCTCGAAGTCGATCGGCGGCGTGCCCCCGGTGCCCTGCTCGGCCTCGGGCACGGTCCTGATCCGGCCCCGCGGCCAGCGCATCGGCAGCCGGAGCGCGACGAAGCGGATCAGCGGTTTCAACCGTCCGGCCACGGGCGCTGAGGGACGTTCGTTCAAGGCCATCCGGAACGCGTCGCTCATGTGGCAGATCGCCTGGTGCGGTGTCATGCGTCCCCACTGCCGCCGGCTGTCCGGCCGGAGACGTCGGACGCGAACCTCCACGCCGGCGCGGGTTCCGGCATCGAGCAGGCTGACCACGATCGTTGCGGGTTGAGGTCCGGCGGGTTTCCATCCTCCGTGACACGCGTCAGTGAACGACCTCGTCCATCTCCTCTTCGAGCTCGAGGTGAGGAATGTCCATGGTCCGGACCGCGTGCAACGCGGCGCCGAGGGCTTCCGCGGCTGTCCGGTCCGTGCCGCGCAGCTCGCGATGGAGCTGTCGCAGCGCGCGCAGCACCCGCGCGCGATCGAACCGCTGTCCCTCACAGTGCTCGCAGAAGCTCATCGTGCCAACCACCCCTCTTCAGAATCCTGCGCCCGCCACGGTGGCAAAGCTCGCCCTGGGGTCAGATCTCGAATGTCGAATCATGCCGACTCCCGGGCTCATCATATCCGGTGGCGCCGCTACTCTTCGGCCGCGGGCGTCTTCCTGGCGCGCGGCTTCCTCGTTCGCGAAGGCGCCGGCTCCTCCGGCTCGGCGAGCAGCTCGCGTCGAATGACTTCCTGGAGAAGGCTTCTGGCCAGATTGTTCTGCGGGTTCAGCAGCAGCGCCGATTCGAGCGCGCCGCTGGCGGCCGCGAGCTGCCCCGCTTCCAGGCAGCAGCGCGCCAGCCGCGTCCACGCCCCTTCGTTGTCGGGGGCCAGCTTGGTGAGCTCTTCGTTGATCGCACGGGCGTCGGCGCCGAAATCGCCGCGCTTCGCGAATTCGACGGCCTTCTGCTGGAGGGAGGGAATGTCGGCCACGTCCGATTCTAATCCCCGAGGAGGGCTCGCACGACGCCGGCGGCCCGGATCAGCTAGGCGCTTTGGGGTCAGATCTCGAATTTCCCCTCCCGGCGGTCGCCCCGGGCAGCCCGGTCGCCGGGGGTCAGATCTCGAATTTCGATCGCCCGGAGGCGTCCGGGGTCGGCCGGGGGGCGTCCGGGGTCAGCCCTCGAATTTCCCATCGCGCGTGTCGTCCTCAAGCGCCCCGCGGTCGCCTCTGGGGTCAGATCTCGAATTCCGACTGCTGCCCATCGATCGAGATTCGAGATCTGACCCCGGGCGACGGCACGATGCGCTAAGTCCTGTGCCTGCTACAATGTAGTCTCCCTTGCAGACAGTGCCAGTGCGCTGCGTGCTGGTGGCAGCGCGTGCTCATGACCCCGACCGTCGTCACACACTACCGGCTGTTGAACCACCTCGGCGAAGGCGGTATGGGCGTGGTCTATCGCGGGGAGGATCTGCAGCTTGGCCGGGAGGTCGCGATCAAGCTGCTCCGCACCGAAGCCGTGACCTCCGCCGAGTGGCTGGCACGGTTCGAGCGTGAAGCGAAGCTCGCCTCATCGCTCCAGCATCCGCACATCTGTACCATTCACGAGCTCGGCGAGCACGAGGGGCAGCCCTTCATCGTGATGGAGCTGCTCGAGGGACGGACCGTCAAACAGCTGATCGAAGAAGGGCCGGTTCCCGCGGCGCGGGTCCTCAATTTCGCGCGGCAGGTCGCCGACGCCCTGGACGGCGCCCACCGGCGCGGCATCATCCATCGGGACATCAAGCCCGCGAACCTCTTCGTGACGCACGGCGATCACGTCAAGGTCCTCGACTTCGGCCTCGCCAAGCTCGCGACCGACGGCGCGCCGGCTGCGGCGCCGGCACCCTCGGCGCCCACGCTGACCGGCGTCTACTCGCCCGATCTCACGCGCACCGGAAGTACCGTCGGCACCGCCTCGTACATGGCGCCGGAGCAGGCGCAGGGCCTGCCGGTCGACGCCCGCACCGATCTGTTCTCGCTCGGCACCGTGCTGTACGAGATGACCACGGCTCGGCGAGCGTTCGGCGGCGAGGACATCCCACTGATCGTCATGAAGATCATCAACGGGATCGTCGTGGCGCCGCGCAGCATCAACGACTCGATTCCCCCGCGGCTCGAGACCATCATCCAGAAGCTGATGGCGGTCGATCCCCTGCGGCGGTACCAGTCCGCCGCCGAGCTGCTGACCGACCTTCAGAGCGCGGCGCACGCGCTGGAGATCGAGGCGCGTCGGTTCCAGCCCCGGTCGGCGACCGCGGCCACGGCGCGACCGGGGCGCCGCCGCGCCGTGCTGATTACCGCGCTGGCGGCCTCCGTGGCCGCGGCCACCGCAGGCGCGATCTGGATCTCCCATCGCAGTACAGGCCTGACCGATCGCGACAGCATCGTCATCGGACGGTTTGAGAACAGCTCGCCCGACCCGGTGTTCGACGAAACGCTGTCCACAGCCCTGAAGGTGCACCTTGGCCAGTCGCCGTTCCTCGACATCGTTCCGGATCAGCGGATCCGCGAGACCCTCGAATCGATGAACCGCGGACCGGGCGATCGTCTCGAGCACGGGGTCGCGCGCGAGGTCTGCCAGCGGCTGGGCGTGAAAGCGATGCTCGAGGGCTCGGTCGCCGCGCTCGGCAGTCATTACGTGCTCACGCTGACCGCCACGGACTGTCAGACCGGCGAGGTGCTGGCGCGCACGCAGGCCGAAGCCACCAGCCGGGAGCGCGTGCTCCCGGAGCTCGGCGCGATCTCGTCGTCCATGCGAACGAAGCTGGGTGAATCGCTGCCGTCGATCCGGCGGTTCGACGTGCCGATCGAGCAGGCGACGACCCCCTCGCTGGCCGCGCTGAAGGCCTATGCGCTCGCGCTCGAAGAGCGGCGGCGAGGCCGCGAGCTGGAATCGGTCGCGTTTCTCAACCAGGCGATTGAGAACGATCGCGACTTCGCCGCCGCCTACACCACGTTGTCGACGGTGTACGGCAGCCTGGGCGAATGGCGCCGCAGCGAGGACTTCGCAAGGCGGGCCAACAGCGTCACCCGGCGTGTGAGCGAGCGCGAACGGCTCTTCATCGCCTACCAGTTCCACGACCGCGTCACCGGCAACCAGGATCGCGCCGCCGAAACGCTGGAGCTGTGGCAGGCGGCGTATCCACGCGATTTCAGACCCGTCAACGCGCTCGCGCTGATCTACAACCGCCTCGGCCGCTACGACGACGCGGTGACGGAGGCGCAGGAGGCGCTGCGGCGGAGCCCGGGCCACCCGTTTCCGCTCTCGAATCTCGCGTTCGCCTATCGCGCGCTCGGCCGGGATGCCGACGCCCGCCGGACGGGCGAGGAGGCCGTGAAGCTCGGGGTCGAAACGACGCCGACACGGCGGCTGCTGTATCAGCTCGGCGTCGTCGCGGGGGACGGATCGGCGGCCCCCCATCTCGCCTGGGCCAAGAGCAAACCGCGCGAGTTCGACCTGGTATCGGCAGAGGCCCAGGCCGCGGCGTACGCCGGCCGGCTGCACGAGGCCATCGAGCTCTATCAGCGCGCAGCGGACATCGCGCTGTCGCGCGGGCTCACCGGCACGGCGTCTGGATATGCGGCGCATCTCGCCTGGACCGAGGCCCTCTACCGCGACCCGCAGGCGCCGGCTGACCGCATCCGCAGCGCGATTGCCCGCATCGACGCGGACGTCGACTCGCCGGGCACGCTGCCGCGGTTCCGCGCCTCGGCGGCGCTGGGGCTCGCCGGCTTCGTGCCGGAGGCGCAGGCGCTCGTCAGCGGCGCCGAGCAGCGCTACCCGGAATCGACGTTCGTCCGCACGGTCCTCGCACCCACGACGCGCGCCGCGATCGCGCTGCATCGCGGCCAGTCGTCGGACGCCATCGAGGCGCTGCGAGCCGCGACGCCTACCGAGACGGGCACCGTCGCCGGCCTGACGCCGTTCTACCTCCGTGCCGAAGCGCACCTGCGCAAGCGCGAGTACGCCGCGGCGATTCGGCAGTACGAATCCATCCTGCAGCATCGCGGCGTCGACCCGCTGTCGCCGGTCGTCGCGCTCGCCCACCTCGGCATCGCGCGCGCGCAGGCGCACGCCGGGGATCGCGACGCGGCGCGGCAGGCCTACGATCGGCTGTTCGCGATCTGGAAATCGGCCGACGCCGACCTCCCGCCGCTGGTCGCCGCCCGTGCAGAGTACGCCGCGCTGAAGTAGAGTCGAGGCTGGTTCCCACTACCGGCCGTGCGCATATCCCACTACGAGCTGCTGCAGCCGATCGGCCGCGACGGCGCGACCGAGATTCACCGCGCCCGCGATCTCCGACTCGATCGCGAGGTCGCGATCAAGCTGCTCCGTCCCGAGGAGATGGCGAAGCCCGGCGCGATTGACCGCTTCCACCGCGAAGCGCGAATCGCGTCGCTCGTTTCGCATCCACACGTCTGCGCCGTCCACGAATCGGGGGAGGAGCAGGGTCAGCCGTTCCTCGTCTGCGAGCTGCTGGAGGGACGCGCCCTCGACGAAACGATCGCCGGCGCGCCGCTGCCGGGCGATCGGCTGCTGGAGATCGGCGTGCAGCTGGCCGATGCGCTCGGCGCGATCCACCGCCGCGGCCTGGTGCACGGCAACCTCAAGCCGTCGAACGTCTTCATCACGCGCGACGGGCACGTGAAACTGCTGGAGCTGGGCGCCGCGAGCGGCGTCGAGGCCGAACCCTCCGTGGAACCCACCGGCAGCGACGCATCGCGCACCACGGGCGTCGAGGTCCGGCGGCCGCCCAGCCCCGCCGGCGAACGCTTGCACGCCTACCTGGCGCCCGAGCAGGTCGCCGGCCACGCGAGCGATCAGCGCGCCGACATCTTCGCTGCCGGCGCGCTGCTCTACGAAATGGCCACTGGCCGGCCCGCCTTCTCCGGTGAGACCCTCGCGCAGGTGGCGGCGGCGATCACCGGACGGCAACCGCCGCACCCGCGCAAGGTCAACCCGCGCCTTCCCTCTGGCGCCGGCCGCATCATCGTCCGGGCGCTCGAGAAGGCGCCCGAACGCCGATATCAGACGGCAATCGATTTGTACGAAGATCTGCGGCGCGCGCGGCAGAATGCCGCGCTGCTTGGACGGCTGCCGACGCGCCTCCAGTCGCGCTGGTCGTTGACCGCCGCGGGCCTCGCGATCGCATCGGTGGCCGTGCTGGGGGCAACCGTCGGCCTGACCGGGCGCGCGCGCGGCTGGTGGCCACTCTCGCCGGCGCGCAGCGAACGGAGCGCCGTGCTCGTCAGCCAAATCGCGAACGGCACTGCGGATCCCGACTTCGACGGCACGCTGCGCGAAGCCGTCATCGTCTACCTCGCCCAGTCGCCCTATCTCGACCTCGTCTCGGACGAGCGCATCCGCAGCACGCTGCAGTTGATGGGACGCGATCCCTCGCTGCGCATGACCCACGACGTCGCCCAGGAGGTCTGCCAGCGCCTCGGCCTGCAGGCGATGCTCGAGGGCAGCGTCTCGGCGGTCGGACGCGCCACGGTCGTCGCGCTGGCG
>Ga0114129_10013361_pt1 | contig 11698 bp, 8 predicted proteins | sample RhiMetdeltSRZDD1_FD_80071 | JGI IMG/M metagenome (GOLD analysis project Ga0114129, IMG submission 80071) | Populus rhizosphere microbial communities from Tennessee, USA - Rhizosphere MetaG P. deltoides SRZDD1 (version 2) (version 2) | ecosystem: Host-associated > Plants > Roots > Rhizosphere >... | reverse complement strand
GATCGGGTACGGCGGGCCGGAGTCCTCCGATCCACTGTCGTACGCCGTCTACCAGCCCGACCGCGATGTTCTTGGGAAACGCATGGAGGACCACCTGCGCATCGCGGTCTGTCTTTGGCACTCCTTCAACTGGCCGGGCTCCGACGTCTTCGGTGTGGGTACCTTCGATCGACCGTGGCTCAACGCGGGCCTCGATACCGCGGCGGCCTCGCGAGCGAAGATCGAGGCCGCGTTCGAGTTCATCGAAAAGCTCGGCGTCCCCTTCTTCACATTTCATGATCGTGATGTCGCGCCCGAGGGCCGCACCTACGCCGAGACGCGATCGAACCTCGCTGCCAGCGTCGACCAGATCGAAGGACACATGGCCCGGACGGGCGCGCGCCTTCTGTGGGGCACCGCGAACCTCTTCTCACATCCCCGTTACGCCGCGGGAGCCGCGACGAATCCGGATCCCGCGGTATTCGCATACGCGGCGGCCCAGGTCAAGACGATGCTTGAGGTCACGCATCGTCTTGAGGGTGCGAACTACGTTCTTTGGGGCGGACGCGAGGGCTATGAGACGCTACTGAATACCGATCTCAGGCAAGAGGAGGCCCAACTCGCGCGTTTCCTGGCATTGGTCGCGGAGCACAAGCACAGGATCGGCTTCAAGGGCACGCTGCTCATCGAGCCGAAGCCGCAGGAGCCGACGAAGCACCAGTACGACTATGACGTTGCGAGCGTCGTTGGATTTCTCCAGCGCCACGATCTCGCCGATGAGTTTCGACTGAATCTCGAGGCAAACCACGCGACCCTCGCGGGCCACAGCTTCCACCATGAGGTCGCCAGCGCGATCGCGCTCGACGCCTTCGGCAGCATCGACGTCAACCGCGGCGACTACCAGAACGGCTGGGACACCGACCAGTTCCCGAACTCTGTCGACGAGCTATCGCTGGCGCTCTACGAGTGTCTCGCTGCCGGAGGCTTCACGACCGGCGGCTTCAACTTCGACGCGAAGCTGCGGCGGCAGAGTGTGAGTCGGACAGATCTGTTCCATGCCCACATCAGCGGCATCGACACGCTCGCAAGATCGTTGCTTGTCGCCGCGGACATGGTCGAACAGAGCACGCTCGCGGCCATGCGCAAAGAGCGTTATGCGGGGTGGTCCGAGGCCCTCGGCGTCGCGATCCAGTCCGGGTCCGCAACGCTCGCCGATCTGGAGCGCAGGGTCGCGGCCGGCGAGATCGATCCGCGACCGAGATCCGGTCAGCAGGAGCTGCTCGAAGGCTTGGTCAACCGCCGCATCTGGGCGGCCGACCGATCGCGCGAACGCGCGACGGAGACGCGACGCCGTTAGCCGTGTAGCTCGGCGAGCTCCTGTCGTGTGAGTTTCGTCGGCGGCTTGCCCAGGATGATCATCCCGAGGACCTCGTCGGTCGTCACGTCGTTCTTGCTCACCGTCCCGACGAGCCTGCCGTGATACATCACGCTGATCCGCTCCGACAAGTCGAACACATCGTGGATGTCGTGGCTGACGAGAAAGATGCCGATCCCCTCGCTCTTGAGCTGCCGAATGAGATCGTGCACCTGCGCGGTCTCCGCTGGGCCGAGAGCGGCCGTTGGTTCGTCCATGATCAGGGCGCGGGCGTTGAAATGGATCGCGCGAGCGATAGCCACGGCCTGGCGCTGTCCACCGGACAGTCGAAGGACCGGCGTTTTGAAGTTCTTGAAGTTCGGGTTCAGGCGGCCGATCACTTTCCGCGCGGCAGACTCCATCGCGGAGTCATCCAGCGTCGCAGCTGTCTGCAGCTCGCGGCCGAGGAAGACGTTTGCCGGCGCATCAAGGTTGTCGGCGAGGGCGAGGGTCTGGTAGATCGTTTCGATCCCGAACGTTTTGGCGTCACGGGGATTGCCGATCGTAACCGGCCGGCCGTTGACCAGGATCTGGCCCGAGTCGGGCGGACGCGCGCCGGAGAGTGTCCGCATGAGCGTGGTCTTGCCCGCACCGTTGCCGCCGACGACGCCGACGACCTCGCCTGGAAACAGATCCAGCGTCACGCCGGCGACGGCTCGCACACCGCCGAACGCGACGTGGATGTTCCGTAGCTCGACCAGCGGAACGCGCTGAGCGGCCACGCCAGGCACCTCAGGGGCCTGCGTCAGCATCGCTCGCTCAACTCACTCTCCGACGGAAGACGGCGTCGAGGCCGACAGCCGCGACGAGCACGATGCCGACCACGATGTCCTGAGTCGGCGAATCAACAAGCAGCAGCACCATTCCTGAGCGTAGCGACTGCATGACAACGGCACCGAGGATCGCGCCGGGGACCGTTCCAATTCCCCCAGCAAAGGACGTCCCGCCAATGACCGCGGCGGAGATCACATCGAGCTCGTTCTGGACACCGAGGCTCGTCACCGCCGCGTTGAGACGAGCCGTCTGGACCGCCGCGCTCACCGCCGCGAGGCTGCCCATGAGCGCGAAGGTCAGCATGATCGTTCGGCGCACGTTGATGCCCGCGAGCGCCGCCGCGTCGGGGTTGCCGCCGATCGCGTAGACGTAGCGCCCGAAGCGGCGCCTGGTCGCGAGGAACGTCACGACGAGCGTTACGACGAGCATGATCACGACCGGGAACGCCACGCCTGTCGGAATGAACAGCCCACCGGGCGGGGTCGGGATCCCGTGCTCCTGCGCGTACTGCTCGGCGACGGCCGGGGGCAGCGGATAGCTGTTGGCGACCCAGACGGTACCGAGAACGACGCCACAGGTCACGGCGCCCACGAGCAGCTCGGCCCACATCGGGCGGACCGGGAAGCCATAGCGCCGCTTGCGGCGGCGGGATGCGATCAGCGTTCCCACGATCCCAAGGCAGAGCACCGCACCGAGGATCCAGCTCGGCCATTCGCCGAGCGCGCCGACGTTCGTCCCAACGGTCCCGCCACCCAGCATCTGAAAAGTCCGATCGAGGGGCGCGATCGTCTGGCCCTGCTGGTAGCGAAAGAGGAGACCGCGCCAGACGAGGAGGCCGCCGAGTGTCACGATGAATGAGGGCACGCCACCGTACGCCACGACGAACCCCTGCAACCCACCGATCGCCGCCCCGAGCACGATCCCGATGACCACGGTGACCACCCACGTGTACGGTTGCTCGAGACCAAGCCCGAGGCTCTGCGGGACCCACACGGCCTGGAACATCGCCATCGTGTACCCGAGGAATCCCAGCATCGATCCGACCGAGAGGTCGATGTTGCGCGACACGATGATGAGGACCATCCCTGTGGCCATGATCGCGATCGACGCACTTTGGACCGAGAGATTCCAGAGGTTCCGGGCTGAGAGGAACGTCCCGCCCGACAAGACGTTGAAGGCGACCCAGATGACGATCAGCGCGGCGAGCATGCCGAGCATGCGGGTGTCGATCTCCAGTGAGCGCAGCACGCTCGCGGCAGGGGTGAGCGCGGAACGTACCGCAGTGAGGAGGGAGCGAGCGGAGCCGCCCTCCGCGTTGGCTTCGTTCGGGACCGGTGCTCCCATCAGCGTTTCGCCTCGACCTTCGTCGGCCGCGATAGAGACGCGCCCTGCCCCGCATCAGCGAGGGCAGGGCGCGCCGAAACACTGGCTACGAGTGCATCAACCGCAGGCGGAAACCTTCCCGGCTGGAACGCCCTGGCACAGATCGGCCTTGGTGATCCAGCCTGCGTCGAGGACCTCCTTGAGGTTCGCCTGCGTGATCGGGTTCGGCGTCAGAAGGATCGAGCTCAGGCTGTTCCCACCGGGGGTCTTGAATATCGCTGTCGATTTGACCTTGCTCGGATCCGAGTTGTTGCAGAGCTGCAGCGCAGCTTCGCCCGCGGTCTTTCCGAGCAGGCGCGCGTCCTTCCAGACGTCGACGGTCTGCGTCCCGAGCGCGACGCGGTTGAGCGCGGCCTTGTCACCGTCCTGACCGGACACCGGCACCTTGCCCGCGAGGCCCTGGGCCGTGAGCGCGGCGATCACTCCACCGGCCATGCCGTCGTTCTCCGAGAGCACCGCGTCGACCTTGTTCTGGTTCGCCGTCAGGATCTGCTCCATGTTGGTCTGCGCTTTCGCCGGGTCCCAGTTGTCGGTATACGTCTCGCCGACGATCTTGATGTCGCCTGACTTCACGGCTGCACCGATGACCTGCTCCATACCGCTGCGCAGGAAGTCAGCGTTCGCATCCGCCTTGTTGCCCTTGATGATCGCGTAGTTGCCCTTCGGCTTGGCCTTGAAGACGGCCTCCGCCTCGAGCTTGCCTACGAGTACGTTGTCGAACGTGATGTACAGCGCCTTCGGATCTTCGATGAGCCGGTCGTAGGCGATGACCGGCACGCCGTTCTGGATCGACTTCGCGACCGCCGGCTTGATGGCGGTGCCGTCCTGGGCAAGGATGATCACGACCTTCGCCCCCTGCGAGATCAGGTTGTCGACGTTGCTGGCCTGGGTCTCCGCCGACGACTTCGCATCGTTCGAGATGTACTTCGCCTGACCGGCAGTGATGGCAGCCTTGATCGCGGGCTCGTCCCACTTCGCCCAGCGCTCTTCCTGATAGTTGTTCCACGAGACCCCGATCGTGCAGCCCGCGGCGGTGGTGGTGCCACCTCCGCACGCCGAGACGATCACTGTGAAGCCTGCTGCGAGCACCGCTAAGTACCTACGCATCGAGCACCTCTCCTCACGTGAGCGCGACCCCCGCTGGATGTCGCGGGCGACACGCTAGCACCCTGCTCCCGGACGCACGAATGAGGCGGTGGTCAGTCCGGCGGTCCCGGGCGATTCGCGCGACCATCAACGCATGGGTGCGCTGACCGTGCACGCTGAACCGCGGACGCTCCGGGGGCCCCGCCGATGGCTCGCCACGCGGGTCGCCGCTGTCGTGGTGGCGTGCGCCGCGGTCGTTGGCGGCATCGCGTCTGATGGTCTGCCTGGGGCGACGCCACTGGTCGCGCTCGGCGCGGCGCGCTTCGTCGAGGAGACCGCCAGCGCGGGGATCGACCATGTCTATGGCGGCGGCTTCGAGCACGCCGTGGGCGGCGGGGTGGCCGTGTTCGATTGCAGTGGCGACGGAAAGCCAGACTTGTATCTCGCTGGAGGCAGCGCCTCGGCGGCGCTGTATCGGAACGACAGCCCGGTCGCTGCCGCACTGCGATTCACTCGGCTCCGCGATCCGGTGACAGACCTGACGTCCGTCAACGGCGCCTACCCCATCGATATCGACAACGATGGGGTCACGGATCTCGTCGTACTGCGGAACGGTGAGAACGTCCTCCTGCGAGGCCTCGGCGGCTGCAGGTTCGAGCGCGCGAACGAGCGATGGGGTTTGGATCTGAGGCCTTCCGCCACCAAAGCGTTCAGCGCGACGTGGGAGAACGCCGCGACGCTGCCGACCCTTGCCTTCGGGAACTACGTCGATCCTGCCAGCAATGATCCGCATCATCTCTGTTTCGACAACGAGCTTGTACGCCCGATGACTACCGCGGCGACCTATGCACCACCGATCCCACTCACCCCGAGCTGGTGCACGCTATCGATGCTCTTCAGCGATTGGAGTCGCTCGGGCCGAAGCGATCTGCGCGTAAGCAATGATCTGCACTACTACCTGCCCACGGATGGCCAGGAGCAGCTCTGGCGCGTCAAGCCGCGCGAGCTGCCCTCGCTCTACACGTCGGACGACGGTTGGGTGACCGTGCAGATACAGGGGATGGGCATCGCGAGCTACGACCTCACCGGCGACGGCTACCCGGAGGTGTTTCTCACGAGCCAATCGGACAACCGACTGCAGACGCTCACCACCGGTCCGTCCCAGCCGACCTACCGCGATGTCGGGCTGAAGCGCGGAGTGAATGCGGCCCGGCCGTTCACCGGCGGCGATATCCGACCGTCCACCGCCTGGCACGACGAGTTCGCGGACGTCAACAACGACGGCTTCATCGACCTCTTCATCTCGAAGGGCAATGTCACAGAGCAGCCCGACTACGCCCAGATGGACCCGAGCAACCTTCTGCTCGGGCAGCCGGACGGAACGTTCCATGAGGCCGCCGATATCGCCGGCATCCTCAACTTCGACCGAGGTCGAGGAGCAGCGCTCGCCGACTTCAATCTCGATGGGATGCTCGACCTCATCCTGGTCAACTACGGAGGGCCGGTCCGGTTATGGCGAAACGCCGGAGGGGGCGATGGGGCACATCCGCGCGCGATGGGCAACTGGGTCGCGTTGCGTGTTCAACAGACCGCGCCGAACGTCGACGCGATCGGAGCGTGGGTGGAGGTCCGCGTCGGCGAGCGCATCCTTCGACGCGAGCTGACGATCGGTGGTGGTCACGCGGGCGGCCAGCTTGGGTGGATGCACTTCGGACTGGGTGCCGCAAGAGCCGCCGACGTCCGCGTTGCGTGGCCGAACGGCGAGATCGGACCGTGGATGCGGGTCGGCTCAAATCACTTCGCGCTTGTTCAGCGCGGTGTGAGCGATGCGCGCCCGTGGTCGCCAGGCGGCTGATCTCTAGCGGCGCCAGACTCCGCTAGCGTGTCGGCCGCAGGGAAGGGAATCGCCACATGCGGCCGAGGTCAGGGTGAGCCAACGGATGCCGAACAATGCGCGGACTCGCGCAGCGGTGGCGGCGCTGGTCGCGGTCGCGGTCGTGACAGCGGCGGCCGTCGCGACGACACGCCCATGGGAGCGGACTGCCGCTTGCCCGCCGGCCGCGAATCCCACCTGGTCCGTGGCGCGCCGCTGGGACGAAGCTCTCCTCGATGCCATCCGGCGCTCTCTGCCCAATCCCCCGGTGCACGCGCGCAATCTGTTCCACGTCTCTGTCGCGATGTGGGATGCGTGGGCGGCTTATGACGCGACCGCGAACGGCTACGTGGCCAAGGAGAAGGCGCGCGCATCGGACCTGAACAGCGCGCGGAACGAAGCGATCAGCTACGCGGCCTACCGCGTCCTCAGCGCGCGCTTCATCAAAGCCGTCGGCGCTGACAAGTCGCTCTCCCAGTTCGACGACACGATGGATGCGCTTTGCTATCCACTCTCGGTCACCACAACGGACGGTGACTCACCTGCGGCGCTCGGCAACCGTATCGCGAAGGCCGTGCTCGACTACGGGAAGGCGGACGGCTCGAACGAGCTGAACGGGTACGCCGCTCCCGATTACAAGCCAGTGAACCCGCCACTCGTCGTAGCCCAGCCGGGGATCACGCTCGTAGATCCGAACCGCTGGCAGCCACTTCAGCTCGAGCGGATGATCAGTCAGAACGGCATTCCGGTGGCGAACGGCGTTCAGGTGGCCGTCGCGCCGCATTGGGGTCACGTGACTCCCTTTGCCATCCCCGCTGGCGGCGCATCGGGCGTTCCGATCGACGCGGGCCCGCAGCCGCTCTTTGGCGACCCGACAACTGACTCCATCTACAAGACTCAGGCCGTCGAGGTGATCCGCGACAGTAGCCTCCTCGACGCAGCGAGCGACACGACGATCGACATCTCGCCTGGAGCGAGGGGCGCTAATCGTCTCGGATCGAACGATGGGCACGGTCATCCACTGAATCCCGCCACGGGACGCCCGTACCCGTCGGACATCGTCCGTCAGGGCGACTTCTACCGGGCGATGACGGAGTTCTGGGCCGACGGCCCGGCCTCGGAGACGCCGCCGGGCCACTGGAACGTCCTCGCGAACGATGTTGGGGACCAGCTTGCTCCGAACCTTCGCGTCGGCGGCGGTGGTCCGGTCGTCGACCGCCTGCAGTGGGACGTGAAGGTCTACCTCGCCCTCAACGGCGCGGTCCACGATGCGGCGATCGCCGCATGGGGTCTGAAGGGTCGATACGACAGCGTCCGACCGATCTCGATGATCCGCTACATGGCGAGCCTCGGGCAGTCGAGCGATCCCACGGGTCCGACGTACAACAAGGGAGGACTGCCGCTCGTGCCCGGGCTCATCGAGCTCATCACCAAAGAGAACACGGCCGCCGGCGCGAAGATGGCCACCCTCGCCGGACACGAAGGCGAGATCGCCGTGCGCGCGTGGAAGGGGAACCCGGCCGATCCCAAGACGCAGGCGTCGCCCGTGGCGTGGATCCTCGGCATCGCCTGGATCCCGTACCAGCTGCCCACGTTCGTGACGCCGTCGTTCCAGGCATACGTCTCGGGCCACAGCACCTTCAGCCGCGCGGCGGCGGAGGTGCTCACGGGGATCACCGGGAGCGAGTTCTTCCCGGGTGGGCTCTCCGAGTGGACGGTCCCGCGCGGCGCGCTCAAGGTCGAGGTGGGACCGAGCGCCGACATCGTCCTCCGCTGGGCCACGTACTACGACGCCGCCGATATGGCCGGCCAGTCCCGCCTCTTCGGCGGGATCCACATCCAAGCGGACGACTTCAACGGACGCATCGTGGGCTCGACCTGCGGCAAGAATGCTTGGGCCGTCGCGCAGCGCTACTACTCCGGGCGCTGACCACGAGGATGCGGCGGGTCTTTCTTGGCGTGGACTGTGGCACGCAGTCGACCAAGGTCGTGCTCCGCGACCCGGCGACAGGCGAGGTCATCGCTGTCGGTCGCGCGCCGCACGAGCTCGTCGAGCGCGACGACGGCACGCGCGAGCAGGACCCCGCCTGGTGGATAGACGCACTCCGTGGCGCGGTGCGCGACGCGATGCGCGGCGAGCGATTCGACATCGGCGGCATCGGCGTGTCCGGGCAGCAGCACGGACTCGTGTGTCTCGATCTGACCGACCGCCCAGTACGAGCGGCGAAGCTCTGGAACGACACGACGACCGCGCCCGAATGCGCTGAGCTCACCCGGAAGGTCGGCGGCGCCGACCGAGTCAGGGAACTGACCGGCAACCAGTTCCTTCCCGGTTACACCGCGCCGAAGATCGCGTGGCTCGCCGCACACGAGCCCGAGTCGTACGCGCGCACCGGCAGGATGTGCCTGCCACACGATTACTTGAACCTCTGGTTGACGGGCGAGTTCATCACCGAGCCCGGCGACGCATCGGGCACGGCGTACTTCGACGTCCGTGCGCGCCGCTACAGCGAGGCCGTCCTAGCCGCGATCGACGGAACGCGCGACTGGGAACGCACATTGCCATCGATCGCGCCGTCGCTCAGCATCATTGGCACGCTGCGCCGCGCGGCAGCGGAGTCACTCGGTCTCGAAGCAGGCATCCCAGTGAGCGCCGGCGGCGGCGACAACATGATCGCCGCGATCGGCTGCGACGTTGTGGTCGAGGGCCCCGTCGCGGTGAGCCTGGGCACGTCCGGCACGGTGTTCGCGTACCGCGACGAACCCGCTCTCGACCCACTTGGTGAGGCCGCGGCGTTCTGCGATTCGACTGGGGGCTGGCTCCCTCTCGCGGCCACGCTCAATTGCACGAGCGCGACCGAGTGGGCGCGCGACCTGTTCGCGATGGACCATAGCGACGTCGACGCGGCGATCGCGCGTCGCGCGGCGCCCGGGCTCTCGTTCCTTCCCTACCTCTCCGGCGAGCGAACGCCGAACCGGCCAGAGGGCGCGGGTGTTTTCGTTGGCGTTCGTTCGAGTCACGGGCGCGACGAGATCGTCCACGCCGTGGTCGAAGGCGTGACGATCGGGCTCGCATACGCGCTCGATGCGCTGCGGCGCACCGGTGTTGCACCGAATGTGGTGACGCTCATCGGTGGAGGGTCGGCGTCGGATGCGTGGGCCCAGCTGTGCGCGGATGTCTTCGAACTCCCCGTCGTGCGTCCCGCTATCACGGAGGCCGCCGCGTCGGGCGCCGCGCGACAGGCGCAGTGGGCGGTCGAGCGACGACGACCCGACCTCGCGCCGACAGCAACGCAACGGTTCGAACCGCGGCAGCGTCTCGAGCTGAGAGAAGCCGCGGAGCGTATGGCCACTCTTCGCGAGATCGCGAAAGCGAATCGGCTGTGATCCGCTCGAGTCCGTGCCTTGGCCCGGCTTAGACGTTCCATGCCCAGCGCTCGGTCGCGCGCAGGCTGTCTCCGGGCTCGAGCATCCGCAGCCCGGTACCCCGGATGCCGCCCGCCGCTAGAAGCGGAGCGTTCGGCCACATCGTTTGAGGCTCCACACAGAACCCTTCGACCGGCGTATGCACGACGAGCGTCTGCAAGCTCGCGTCATGTTCCATCCGCAGCTCTAGATCTGGCCACCGCACGATTGCCGGGCCTTGGGTGCGGACATACACATGGTCGAGTCGCCGATCACCCAAGGGCGGACCCGAACGTAGGTCCTCTTTTGGGGTGACACGCCGAACCTCACCGGTCGGCACAAGATCCACGTCGACCACGAGAACCTCGGACGCTTCGACGCTGAGCTCTATGTCACCGTTCGCGGATCGAGTGAACCACGGATGCCAGCCAAGTCCCGCCGGCCCCGTCTTGGTGTATCCGCCGACCTCCAGCGCGAGCTCGAGATCGCGTGCGCGGAGTCTCAGTGTTTGTGACGCGCGGCCTCCAAAGGGCCACCCGTGTCCACGCAGCTCACACGTCATCGTGACGGCGGTCTCACTTCGCTCGACGATGTCCCACGGCCTGTCGAAGACGAGGCCGTGTATGGCCGACGGCGGAAGATTCGGCTCGACCCGCACTTCGCCGTCGTTCGTGGGGATGCGGCCATTCGAAAGCCGCCCTGCCCACGGCACCATTGGATAGCAGCCCCAGTAGATCGCCGGCTCATGCGCTCGAGCACGCGACTTCGGGAGGATCCGCTCCGCGCCCGCGATCACTAACGAGACGATCCTGCCGCCCTCGGCCGGATCGATGCGCATGACGACGTCGCCGCCGATCAGCTCGATCATCACCCGTCGAGCATGCATCGTCCTGCGGATACGCGAACGCCCCCCGGCCGAGGCCGAGGGGCGTTCCAGCGGAGGACGGACGGTTGCTACTGCTTAACGAGCTGACCTCGGATGACGCCACCCGGAGCAAGCGTGGAGTGCCAGTTCATGTAGTAGTTCGCCGGGTTGGCGATGATGTCTGCCGCGAGGGCCGCGGCGGTAAGCCCTGGGGCTGGGGCATCAACGAGGGTCGCCGTCTTGTTGATCTTCCCCGCGCCAGCGGTGAGCGTGAGCTCGCCTGCTGCCAGCCCGGAGTTCACGACGACACCGCCGTTCGTGCCAGCAGCTGCCTTGTGTATGTGGCCGATGTTGATCTTGGTGTCGGCCGGGCAGCCGGTGACATCTGTCTCGAACAACGCGGTGGCCCCAGTGATGACGCCAGCGGCGTCTTTGGTCGTGGTCAGAGTGAACGTGCCCTTGCCGGCGCACGTCGCCTCTGGACCAGTGATCGGTGGGACCTCATTCGACGGCTTCAGGTCGGCGGTGAAGATGAACTTGAGCTGCGGAGTCGGGGAAGGAGTTGCCGTGGCCGCGACGGTCGGCCGGATCGTCGGTGACGCGGTCGGAGCAACGGCCGCCGGGCCGCAGGCGCTCAAGATGAGCGCTCCGGTGGTCAGCCCAGCAAGAAGAAAACGCATAGACACCTCCTCGTGTACGGCCGTAATACGGCCATCGACTGATTCTGGATGATGACCCGAGCAGGCCAATAAGCCGGATCCCGTCGTGGACGGTCATCTCTCTGGGACGGAGGTCACCCTCCGCCTCTAGCGGCGCACCCGGGGACGGCGCGGGCCACGCCATCGCCCCCATACATCGCCTTGCTCCGGGAAGAGCTTGCCTCGTTTCACCCGCTTGCGCGGATCGTCACTGTGGCGCT
>Ga0114129_10013360_pt1 | contig 11698 bp, 11 predicted proteins | sample RhiMetdeltSRZDD1_FD_80071 | JGI IMG/M metagenome (GOLD analysis project Ga0114129, IMG submission 80071) | Populus rhizosphere microbial communities from Tennessee, USA - Rhizosphere MetaG P. deltoides SRZDD1 (version 2) (version 2) | ecosystem: Host-associated > Plants > Roots > Rhizosphere >... | reverse complement strand
CTCTTTTCCAAAGAGGGGTTAGAGTCCTGGAGCGCAATTTCCCTCTTTGAAAAAGGGGGATAGAGGGGGATTTGAGTGCGGCTTCAACCATTGCCGTGGTTTAGAAGTTTTTAAATGAACAAGAAGTTCATTTAGGAAATTATTCGTCTCTTACCGTCATGCCGGTGAAAGCTTGTCCCGGACCGATCCGGGGCCGGCATCCAGTAGGGCGTACGCCATACGCCCCTACAAATTCCTGGATTCCGGGTCGTGCTAGCCCGGTGTGTGATCCGGGGTTGCACGGAATGACGCCTGAATTTTTCAACCGAAACAGGACACTCGATTGTGCAAGCAACGATCTTGGCTTAGATCATGACACGGCCGTTTTCTCTCGGCGGTTCAACGCCAGTGCGGAGCATTTTTTTGCGTCGGCGAGCGTAGAGATCGCGCTTTAAACGGCTAATTCGGTCAATAAAGAGCTTCCCGTCGAGGTGGTCGATCTCATGTTGGAGGGCGACCGCGAGCAGTCCTTCGGCGGCGATCTTTATTTCTTTTTCATTTTCATCGAAGGCAATGACTTCGACCTGAGCGGAACGGCGCACCTCCGCGGTAAAATCGACGACGCTCAAGCAGCCTTCTTCCCAAATGATCTCGCCCTCAGCGCGGATAATCACGGGATTGATCAGTTTATAGACTTGTTTGCCAGGATTTTCATGGTCCGTGTCCAAGACCACAATGCGCTCGGAGCTGCCGACTTGCGGCGCGGCGAGCCCAACGCCCGGGGCGGCATACATCGTCTCCAGTAGATCGTTGACCAGTTGCGCGGTCTTGCCGGTCATGTTTTTTACCGGCGAAGCCGCTTTATTGAGCACCGGTGCCGGATATTTTAAGATCTCTAAAATCGCCATATCTTAGCAAAATTCATAACATAGTGTAGGGATCGACATCAATGTGGAGGCGCACACCGCGCGACGGCGGCAAGAGCTCGCGCGCTTGCCTGGCGAACTCTAACAACGGGGTGTTGTGTTTGCTGCGGACCAGAAGTTGCCAGCGGTAGCGGTTGCGGATCCTTTCGATCGGCGCCGCGGCGGGACCGAGCACTTCGATGTGCTCGCGGAACTTCGACTGGCAATGCTGTAGCTCGCGTAATTTAGTTGCCAAGGTGCGGGCCCTTTTTTCCACTTCTTCAAGCTTCGGGCCGTCAAGCCGCAGGCTCACCAACCGACTAAAGGGGGGATAATTTAGCGCGCGGCGAAATTCGCTCTCGGCGGCGAAAAAGCCTTTGTAGTCATGGGCCACCAAGAACTGAATGGCGTAATGATCCGGCGCATAAGTTTGAATGATCACCCGCCCCGGATCGTCGCCCCGCCCTGACCTGCCCGCCACTTGGCTCAAGAGCTGGAAAGTCCGCTCGGCAGCGCGGAAATCCGGCAAGTTCAGCGACAGATCCGCCAGTAAAGCACCGACGAGGGTCACGCCCAATACATCGTGACCTTTGGTGATCATTTGCGTGCCCACGAGAATATCGATCTCGCCTTTTTCCCACTGCCGGATCAACACCTCGTGGGAGCCTCGCCTGGCGGTCGTATCCCGGTCCATGCGCGCGACCCGAGCTTGGGGGACAAGGTGCCGCAGCGCTTGTTCGATCCGCTCTGTGCCGCTGCCTATGCCGGCGAGTGTTGGGTTCTTGCACTCAGGGCAGATCTCAGTCGGCGGTCGACGATAATCACAATGGTGACAGGAGAGCCTTTTCTGTTTTAAGTGCAAGGTCAAGGTGACGCTACAGTAAGGACACCGCCACACGTGGCCGCACGACTTGCATTGGAGAAAATTGGCGAAGCCTCTGCGGTTTAAGAAAACCAAAGTCTGGCGACCGGCGCGAAAATTCTCTCTCAAGGCACACACGAATGTGTCAGAAATCAACTGCCGGTCAGGATTTTTGCCATCGGACGCGGCTGTTGATTGCGCTGAATCCGGAGTCGGTTTAGGCGGCTGAATTTGGGCGCGTAGATCGATCGCTGCGATTTCAGGCAGCGAGCGCTGCTCCACCCGTTGAGTGATTTCCAGAAGCCGATAACGGTGTTGCCGGCAGTTTTCGTAGCTCTCGAGCGCCGGCGTCGCCGAGCCCAATATGACGGGGCAATCGAGAAGCTTGCCGCGGACAACGGCGACGTCTCGGCCGTTGTAGCGAAGCCCTTCTTCTTGCTTGTAAGAAGGATCATGCTCCTCATCGACGACGATGAGTCCGAGATCGGGAATTGGCGCGAACACCGCGGAACGGGCGCCGACTATGATATCGATCTTTCCGCTGGCAATTTGTCGCCATTGCGTCCAACGTTCGGCGTTGGTCAGAGCGCTGTGAAGCGCGCCGATCTTTCCGGGGAAGCGTGCCGCGAGTCGATCCAAAAGTTGCGGGGTGAGCGAGATCTCCGGGATAAGAATCAAACTCCGTCGCCCCATCTCGCCGGCTCGCTCCATGGCGCGCAGGTAAATTTCGGTCTTGCCGCTCCCGGTCACGCCGTGCAACAAAAAAGTTTCAAAACCGCCGGCTCTGAGCCGGCCATCGATAGCCCGCAAAGCGACGTCTTGCTCCGCGGTCAAAGTAAATCTCACCGGAGGTGGACTCGACTCGCGACCCGCGGCGGGAAGCGCTGCGATTTTATTGTGTCTCTGCCGTGCCAGATGTTCTTCGATTCGGACCGCGCTCAACGCTTCGAGACGCGCCAAAACCCGCTCGATCGTTGGGCGGGAAAATCTTCGCGCTAACGCTTTGACGGTCATCCGGCCGTTTCTTTGCTCGAGCTCGCGTAGTATTTTTTTGTCGAGCTCGTCAGTAATGACCGGGTCGGCGCGCTCGAGAACGACGGTTCTGTGGCTCTGCCGGCGCGAGTTCGCCGGCATCATGGCGGCGACAACTTCGCCGAGCGATGTCAGATAGTAGCGTGAAATCCAGTGAGCGAGCTCGAGGAGTTGGTGATCGAGGAGCGGTCGGTGATCCAACGGCGCTATGATTGCCTTTGTGTGGGCGATGGAATTTTCGCCGACAAACCCCAAGACGATGCCTGTGACCGTGCGCTTTTGCAGCGGGATCAACACTCTGATGCCGGGAGCGATTTGGTGTTCTAAAGATTCTGGAATGCTGTAAATGAGAGGTTCTTTAAGCGGCGCGGGCACAATGATTCGCGCGAACTTTTGCGCCTGCTTCATCGCTGCACTTGTACCGAGCGCCCCTAACAAAAGCAATACGAGATAATCTCACCACCGCTGAACTATTTTGTTCAATTCTGTCAGCCGAAGAGCACCGGCCTGGTCTAACATTGGTTCAATACTTTTCAGCTATTACGGATATAAGAAGAAAATTTGGCGGCCAATTACGATCGGACGGGTTGGCAGTCGCTTTGCTTAAAAGTGTACTCCCAAGAACCATAATTACTTATAATTACGCATAATTTTGTTGACTTACGGTCTTTTATTGGGTTAGAAGATCCTCACCTTTGCATACTAAGAGCCTGCACCAAGCGCTTGCGCTGATGGATCAAGAGAACAACGTCAAGAAGATGCGCGAAGCGAAGATGTTGAGCAAGGCCGAACTCGCCCGGTTGGCGGGTATCTCCCCATTGACACTTGATCGCATTGAGAAGGGAAAGGATTGCCGGATGGCAACCAAACGCAAGATCCTTCTGGCTTTGGGATTGACCATTGAACAGAAGCACGCGCTGTTCAAGCAATAGTCCATGCTTTCATTCTGGAAAAATCTTAACCTGGGATTCGGCGCGCGCGATGGTTACGTGGCGCTAGATATCGGCTCAAGCTCCATCAAAATGGTGGAAGCGAGCATCGATAAGAGCGGCTATCGCATTTCGAGCTTGGGAATTTTGCCTATACCGGCGAATTCGATTCAGAACAACATGGTCGTGGACCCCAAGCCGGTTGTGGAGACCATCCGGAAGTTGCTCGAAACAAACGGTGTCAAATCCAACCAGGTTATCTCGGCTGTTCCTGGGCGAGCGGTGATCATGAAAAAGGTCCAGATGCCCAAACAAGAAGCCGAGGAATTAGAAGCGAATATCGAGTTCGAAGCGCAAAATGTCATCCCCGAGAATTTGGAAAACGTCAATCTAGATCACCAAGTTTTGAGCCACTCCGATGATGGCAACCGAATGGATGTTCTGTTGGTCGCCGTCAAGAAAGAGATCGTCAATAGCTACGTTGATACCATCGAAGACGCCGGGCTGACGCCCGTCCTCATGGACGTCGATTACTTCGCGTTAGAGAATATGTACGAGGCAAATTACGCGCTGGAAGCTGAAAAAGGCGTGGTCGGGCTCATTCATATCGGCGCGCACTACACGAGCATTACCCTGTTACACAACGGCATTTCGACGTTCACCGGTGACCTGCCGATGGGCGGTGGTTCATTTACCGATAGCCTCGCCCAGCAGCTCCATGTCGCTACCGAGGCTGCCGAAGCGTTCAAAATGACCGGTCTCTTGGAAGGGAAAAAGGGATTGAATCTAGAGTCCACGCTACGGCCCACGTCTGACGAATTGGCGGAAGAGATCCGAAGAACGGTGAGTCTCTATGGCGCGGTGCCGTCCGAAGACGGCGATGGACTGAAGACGATTTATCTCAGCGGCGGGGGTGCCAAGCTGATCGGGTTGCGCGCTTTGTTGGAAGACCGGATGGGCGTGCCGGTTCGGTTGAGTGAGCCGTTTCGGGGCTTCAACGTGAACAAGAATATCGATCGCGATTATCTGCTCGAATCGGCGCCCTACTTTGCGGTTGGCGCCGGCTTATCGATCCGGAGACCAGCGGATAAATGATTCGCATTAATTTACTACCGTTCAAGGAACTCCAAGCCGAAGTCTCGCGCCGGCGCGAGATCGCAATTGGCGCGGTGGTTCTCGGCGCGCTGGTTCTGTTGCTGGCAGGAGCGCACGTCTACCAAGGCTTGACTCTGTCAAGCCTGGAACGCGAACAGACAGCACTGCGCAGCGAGATCGAAGCACTCAACCTTAAAGTAAAAGAAGTCGGAGATCTGCAAAACAGGATCAAAGACTTCAAGGGCAAACACAAGATCATCGAAGAACTTAACCGGAAAAAGAGCGGGCCGGTGCTGGTGATGGAAAGTCTTTCAAAGTCAACGCCGAGTAGCCTCTGGCTTACCGATCTTAGAGAAAGCGGCGGCGGTGTCACGATGAACGGTTTTGCGGTCGACAATCAGACGGTCGCGGATTTTTTGAATGCGCTAGCCGCCTCGAAATATTTTACCAGTGTCGAGCTCATCGAGACGACACAGGGAGCCGGGCCGACCGCTTCCCTAAAGAAATTTTCGATCAAGACCGGGATCGTTTACCGGCCTCCCGACCCGGCGCCGCCGGGCCCTAAAACAAAGGCAGAGATACCGGCAAAAAAAGAGGAGAAGACAGGTTGAATCAGTTGCTCGACAATATCCTCGACCGGCCCAAAGCGCAGAAAATCGGCATTCTTGTGGCAGCGATCGTTTTGATTGCTGCGCTCTACTACAGTTTTTTGTATAGCCCCCGTTCGGACCAAATAGCGCAGTTGGCTGAAAGTGTCGAAGTCGCGCGCAATGAAAAGAGTGCCAAGACGCAGAAGGCGGCCAACTTGCCGCGACTGCGCAAGGACCTTCAGCAACTCGATGCCGAGCTCAAGAAAGCGGTGGCGCAACTGCCGGACAAAAAAGAGATCGCCGGCCTGCTCAGCAGCATTTCGGCGAAAGCCCAACAGGCGGGGCTCACCGTTCTGTTGTTTCGTCCGCGTCCGGAAAACTATCAAGATTTCTACGCGGAGGTCCCGGTTGACATCAGTGTCAAGGGCAATTTTCATAACACCGTGAGTTTCTTTGACGAAGTGGGACGGCTCAATCGGCTGGTCAACATCGATAATATCGGCTTCAAAAATCCGACGGTGACCGGTGACAGTGTCATGCTGGAAACTACCAGCGTGGCGACCGCGTTTCGTTTCTTGGATGAGGCCGAGCGAAAAAAGATTGCCGAAGAAAAGGCCAAAGCCGCAAAGGAAAAGCGATAGCGATACATGAAAAAGCGTGGCCCGATTTCTCTGCTGATTTTGACCGCATCGCTGGTGCGTTTTGAAGCAGGCGCCCTGGGTGCAGAAGAGCCGGTTCAGTCACCTTCGGGGCAAATGAAGGAGGCCGTAGAGAAACTCAACAAGGCGCCGGCAACCATTGGGAAATCGCTGCAGGGGTTGACCGACGCGGCGAAAGGCAAACTACAGCAAACCTTGGGGAGCAAGGCAAAAGCGGACAGCAAGGTCGAACCGGTGGATCTTGCCCTGCCGCAGAAAACTTCCGAAGCGCCCTCTGCCGCGCCGGCATTGAAACCAAATAGCCGGGACCCGTTTCGGCCCGCGACGATGCGCACAAAGGTCAATGCGTCGGCTCGTGAAAACCTGTCGCCGCTCGAGCGCCTTGACCTGGGCCAGCTAAAAATCGTGGGCATTGTTTGGGACATCCGGGAACCCCGGGCGATGATCGAAGACGCAGCCGGACTCGGTTATGTCGTAAGGATAGGTACTCCGATCGGCAGCAACGATGGCAAGGTGAAAGCGATTCGTCGCGACCACGTCATCGTGGAAGAATTCTACGAAGACGCTTACGGCGCGCGAAAGAGGCGCGACGTCAGCATGAAACTTTTGACGGAGTAGGGAGCATGAGAAGAGCGACGACGAGTCTTTTATTGGGTCGATTCAAGTTTCAGGACGCGAGATTTGTGACCGAAGGAAAGACGCTCGGCCTGTTCGCTGCCTGTGTCCTCTTGATCACGAGCATGGGCGGTTGCTTTGTGAGCGCGGATAAAAAAACAGCGACCCAGCCGGCCGCCGCCAAAACCAGCGCGTCCAAGGACGTTCCCAAAGACCCCGGCGCGCTCATTATTCAAGACCTGTCAGTGCGGGAAGAGCGCGGCCAAACGATCTTGATCGTAAAGTTTTCACAATCGGTCTCAGAATTTCGTCATTTTCCGCTGCCGAACCCGGCTCGCATTGTCTTGGATATTTTTGGCAATCCAAACCGCTCGGCACAGTCTGAAAGTTATCGAATAGACACTAGTACAGTGGCGACTTTGAGAGTGAACCAGGTCGAAGGCGGGCTGCGGCTAACCACCGATATTGCCGCAGCGACGGTGCCGCCCTACACGGTTGCCCCTGAGAGCGGCGGACTGCGAATCATCATAGGAACCGAGAATCCATCCGCCACAGCGAAAAAAGATGTCATTATAGTCCGAAGCGGCGTGCGCGCCGACATCCGAACGCCGGAGGGGTTCATCACTATCACTCCGGGCGCCGTCAAGCCTTTGGGAACGGATAAAGTACCGGCAGAGGACAAGAAATATACCGGCCAGAAAATTTCTCTGGAATTCAAAGACGCCGACATCAAGAACGTTTTTCGCCTGTTGGCTGAAGTCAGCGGAAAAAACATCGTCATCACCGATGACGTAAACAGAAAAGTTACCGTCCGTCTGATCGAGGTGCCCTGGGACCAGGCGATGGACTTGATTGTCGACACCAATGGTTTGGGGAAAGACGAAACCGGCAACGTTATCCGGATCTCGACCGCCGGCCGGCTCAAATCCGAGAGAGACGCCCTGGCCGCCGCTAGAAAATCCGAGGAGAACCTCGAGCCTTTACAGACCGCGTACCTGACCGTCAACTATGCGAAGGTCATGAAAGGGCAAAATGACACCAACACCGATAAGGATTTAGTCGAAAAGGTCAAGGCTCTTCTCAGCCCGCGGGGAAGGGTTGAAGCCGATCAGCGGACCAACACGCTTATTGTGCGCGATATCAAATCCGGCATCGAGGACGTTCAGAGCCTGATCAGTAGACTCGATACCCGAACTCCTCAGGTTCTCATCGAATCGAATCTGATCGAAACGACGCCGACTTTTTCGCGGGCTCTCGGGATAGAAATGGAAGCCCTATTCAATAGTGGCCGTGTTCGAGCTAGTAACAGGTTCAGAGCAAACCCACCATTCGAAGGCTCTCCGCAGACACCACCATCGGACAATCTGTTAATTATTCCGACTACGGGGTTCCGATTCGGTTATTTTGGCAACAACATCACCCAGGTTTTGTCGGCTGCTGAAGCCGAAGGCAACGTGAAAATTATTTCTCGTCCTTCGGTGGTTACACTGAATAACGTGGAATCGCAGATCGAGAGCGCCAACATAATAAGGATTCGAACCTCCGCTGCCACCGTAGGAGAAGCGGGGACGCTGCGAGAAATCCGGGCGGGAATAATTCTCAAAGTCACACCTCAGGTGTCGGCTGACGGTTTTGTTTTACTGAACATCACAGCGAAGTCGAGCACGCTGGATTTTGGTCGAACCGTCGATGGCATTCCCCAGGAAAATACCCGCGAGGCCAAAGCCAATGTCCTGGTCCGAGACGGTGAAACGGTTGTTATCGGCGGCATCATGAAGGATACCAGCTCCAACTCGGACAGCGGAGTTCCTTATCTTAAAGACATCCCGGTCCTTGGCTGGCTATTTAAAAAAGCTTCCTGGCAAAAAGATTTTGAAGAGCTCGTCGTATTCATTACGCCGCGGATCCTTGCCGCCGGTTCGGAGAATTTGCCAACGGCGGAACAACTTTGGCGCGATCAATTGAAACAGACCGACGGTACGACGTCGGCGCTCAAGCCCTAGCCTCGCCAAATCGAATCGGGTAGACTACCCGCGTGTTGCGTTATTTCACCGCGGGAGAATCGCACGGCCCCTGTCTGACGATGATTATCGACGGGGTTCCTGCCGGTTTTCCCATCGATATAAGTCGGATCAATCACGATCTATGGCGCCGCCAGCAGGGTTACGGCCGCGGCGGGCGCATGCTCATCGAAAAGGACGAAGCCCAGGTGCGGTCAGGCATACGCTGGGGTGAAACCATGGGATCGCCGGTCGCCCTCGGGATCGAGAACCGGGACTGGAAAAATTGGACGAAAAAAATGTCCCCTCTGCCCGAGGATCGCGATGATAAAATCGCTGTTACCAAACCTCGTCCGGGCCATGCCGATCTAAATGGCGTGCTCAAATACAATCGCAAGGATGTTCGCGATATTCTCGAACGCGCCAGCGCGCGCGAGACGGTTGCGCGCACCGCTGTCGGCTCATTTGCCAAGCAACTGCTGGCCCCTTTCGGCATTCGCGTCCTGGGATACATTCGCTCGATCGGTAACGTGGCGGCGGATTTAAGCGGTTTGACTTACGATGAGATTCACGCCCGGTCGGAGGAATCGCCGGTGCGAACGGCTGATGGCGAAGCCGAGCAGAAAATGATCGCTTTGATCGAGGAATGCAAAAAAGAAGGGAACACTCTAGGAGGCATCTTCGAAGTTGTGGCATTGGGACTGCCTCCCGGACTGGGGAGTCACACTCAGTGGGACCGCAAGCTCGATGGCCGCTTGGCCCAAGCATTGATGAGCATTCAAGCGATGAAGGGCGTTGAAATCGGCCTGGGCTTCGACATGGCGCGTCGGCGCGGCTCGCAAGTCCATGATGAAATCTTCTTCGATCCCGCCAAGGATGTGACCGAAGGAACACCGAGGATCGTGCCCACGGGTTTTTACCGCGGCAGCAACAATTCCGGCGGCACCGAGGGCGGCATGACCAACGGCGCGCCGCTGGTTGCCCGCGTCGCCATGAAGCCGATTTCTACCCTGATGAGTCCGCTGCAGTCGGTGGATTTACGCTCCAAGCAAGCCGCCGATGCGTCGGTCGAGCGCTCCGATGTTTGCGCCGCTCCCGCAGCCGCCGTGGTCGGTGAATCCGTGGTCGCATTCGAGATCGCGAAAGTGTTTTTGGAGAAATTCGGCGGCGATTCCTTGGGCGAAATCAAGCGCAACTATGAGAGCTATCTGGAGCAAATCAAGAACTACTAGCATTGTGGCTCAGAAATTTCGCTGAGTAAAATCTCCCCTTCCCCCTCTTTTCCAAAGAGGGGTTTAAGACCTTCTGATGACATTCCCCCTTTGGAAAAGGGGGATCGAGGGGGATTTTAAGTGCGGGTTCGTCCGCTGCTGTTGTGCGAATTTTTTAACGAACCTGGGGGATAGGATACTCGCTAGCACCTTGTCTAAATCTCCGACGCAAAACGTCGCGCTTATCGGGTTCATGGCCGTCGGGAAGAGCGCTGTGGGGCGAAACCTTGCGAAGAAATTGCGCTGTCGTTTCGTCGATCTCGATAGGCTCATCGAGATTAACGCGGGAATGAAAATAGGCGAGATCTTCGCCCAAAAAGGGGAGGCTTTTTTTCGCCAGCTGGAAAAAAAGACGCTTGCTGAGAGTTTACAAAAAGAAGAACAAGTCATCGCGACCGGCGGCGGGGTCATCATGGACGACGACAGTCTGAAGCTGCTCCGGGATAGAGCGCTACTCATCGGGCTTACGGCGTCGGTCGATGTGTTGCTCTCCAGAGCGGGAAACAGTTCCAAGCGTCCCCTGCTCAATGACGCCAATCGCAGGGAGCGTGTGGCAGAGCTATTGGCGCAGCGAGAAGGCAGATACGCTCAAGCCCGTGTGACGATCGATACCAGCGAATTGACCGTGGATCAGGTGGTGGAAAAAATTATTCAATTTATCGCAACTCATCAGTGAAAGCATGGAAACTCTAACGGTCAATCTCGGCGATCGTTCCTATCCGATCTATGTGGGCGCGAGAATCTTGGAGCGGCTGGGGGAATTGCTCAAACAGGCCGGTATTCGCGGTAAGGTTGGTGTGATCACAAATCCGACTGTGGCGCAACTCTATCTTGACTCGATCCACGAAGCGCTGACCAACGCCGGCTTTGAGGTGACGCCGATTCTCTTCCGCGACGGCGAGGAACACAAGAATCTCGAATCGGTGGCGACCATCTACGATCACTTGATTGGTAAGCGTTTCGAACGGAAATCCTGCGTGCTGGCACTGGGCGGCGGAGTCGTCGGAGACGTCGCCGGCTTCGCCGCGGCGACTTATCTTCGTGGAATTTCCTATGTTCAAGTGCCGACGACTTTGCTGGCACAAGTGGATTCGAGCGTCGGCGGCAAAACCGGCGTTAATCACGAGGATGGCAAGAATCTGATCGGCGCCTTTTACCAGCCGAAGATGGTTCTTATCGACGTTGCGGTCCTGAGGACACTGCCGCGCAGGGAGCTTGTCGCCGGCCTCGCGGAAGTCATCAAGTACGGCATCATCCAGGATCCAGAGCTTTTCCAACTCCTCGAACAAAAGGTTGAGAAGCTTCTCGAATTGGATCGCGAGCTGCTCACCCAGGTCATCGCGCTCTCGTGCGCGATCAAAGCGCGGGTCGTGGAGGCGGACGAGCGTGAGGAGGATTTTCGCGCCGTGCTCAACTTCGGCCATACCATCGGTCACGCGTTGGAAGCGGTCACCGGTTACCGGCAATTGCTTCACGGAGAGGCGGTTGGCGTGGGTATGGTCAAAGCGGCGGCGCTTTCGGTGCAACACGGTTTCTGCGATCCGGCGAGTTTTAACCGGATTGTCGCGTTGATCAAAAAGGCAGGTTTGCCTGTGGAAATACCCCCAGGTGTCGCGCCACAGAATTTAATTCAGGCAATGGAAGTCGACAAAAAAGTCGCTGGCGGCAAAATAAAGTTCATCATTTGCGAAGGCATCGGCAAAACCCGTTTTCACTGGTTGGCTCCCAACGAGATACTAGGCGCGCTGGGCAGGTAGTGGT
>Ga0114129_10013358_pt1 | contig 11699 bp, 8 predicted proteins | sample RhiMetdeltSRZDD1_FD_80071 | JGI IMG/M metagenome (GOLD analysis project Ga0114129, IMG submission 80071) | Populus rhizosphere microbial communities from Tennessee, USA - Rhizosphere MetaG P. deltoides SRZDD1 (version 2) (version 2) | ecosystem: Host-associated > Plants > Roots > Rhizosphere >... | reverse complement strand
GAGAAGGCAACCAGCGACGAACGAGCGATTTTCCGGAAGAACGTGACCGGGTTCATCCCGACGAACGCCGCTACCACCGCACCGAGCACGCCGAACCCGAACACCAGCTCGGCCACGATCACCGTTAGGCAGAACATCAGCAGGCTGCCGATGAGCTCCGCGCCGAAGCTCGCGAATACCGACGCGCTCAACGCGAACACGCCAAACGGCGCGATCTTGAGCACCCAGCCGATGATCACCATCGAGACATCGGTAACGCCGTCGAAGAAGGCGAGGATCGGCGCCTTTCGATCGGGCGGGAGCTGACCGGTGGCCGCGCCGAACAGGATGGTGAAGAACACCACCGCCAGCAGGTCGAGGTCGGCGAGCGCCCTGAACGGGTTCCTCGGGATGATCTCGATGAGTGTCTGAACGAGCGGTGTCTGGCTCGTCGCGGCGGTCTGCGCCTGTGTGGCGAACGGCGCCGCGAGCGCATCTCGTACCGTGGCGTCAAGTCCCGAACCTGGTCGAAATACGGCGAAGGCAATGAGCCCGACGATCGTCGCCACGGCGGTGGCGGCCAGCGCGAACCCGAGCGTTCGCGCGCCCACCTTGCCCACCTGCCGCGCGTCGCCTAACGATGCAGTGCCGGTGAGCAGCGTGCTCACGACCAGCGGCAGCACGATCATCGTCATGAGGCGGATGAACGCCGTGCCGAATGGCTCGATCACTCGAATGAGCCCGTGCAGCCAGGCGACGTCGTAGGCCTTCGCCACGACGCCCGCGAGCGCGCCGAGCGTGAGCGCGATCAGGATCTTCGTGTAGAGCTTCACGCGCGGGCGGGACTCACGCCGTCACCTCGAAGCCACCGTACGCGCGAATGTAGGGGACGAGCCCACCTGCCTCGAGGATGCGAAGCATGTGCGCCGGCAGCGCACGCGCCGCGATGGTGACACCCCGGGTTTCGTCTCGCACCGTGAGGTCGGAACCAACGTCGACGATGAGCCGATCGCCCTCGCGTATCACGCTCGTGTCACACTCCACGGGAATGAGCCCGTTGTTGATCGCGTTGCGGTAGTACGTGCGCGCGAAGCTCCGCGCGACCACCGCGCGGATTCCCGCCGCGAGCGGCACGGTGACGGCGACTTCCATGGCCGAGCCGCATCCGAAGTTGCGACCCGCGACGACGATGTCGCCCGACTGAATGGACGCGGCGAACGCGGGGTCGAGCGTTTCGAGCAGGTACTGCTTGAGCACTCGCTCGTCGATCGTCTCCCGCTTTCGCGCCGACGTGATGATGTAGTCCGTGTTCACGTCGTCACCGAGCACTCGCGCGCGTCCCTCGAGTCGAACGTGCATGGCGATGGCGGTTACACGCTGACGTGCGGGCCGGTGAGCATCCCGGTCGCCGCGGCGGCCGCACACGACGTCGGCGATGCGAGGTAGATCGACGCGGTTGCGTTCCCCATCCGCGCCTTGAAGTTACGATTCGCGGTGGAGACGACCGTCATCCCGTCTCCCGGAATGACGCCCGATGTCCCACAGCAGGCCCCGCAGCCGGGCGTCGTGAGTACCGCGCCCATGCGAGTGAGCGCCTCCAGCGTTCCGTCGCGCACGAGCTCGAGCAGCACCTCGCGTGAGGCAGGCGTCAGCACGAGCATGACGCCGGGAGCGATCCCGCCGCTCGCTTCGACTTCGGCCCGCACCTGGTGAAAGTCCGACACCCGCCCGCCGGTGCACGTTCCGATGAACACCATGTCGACTCGCGTACCTGACGCCTCCCGGAGCGCAACTACGTTGTCGGGATCGTGTGGCCGCGCGATCTGCGGCTCGAGCACCGACAGGTCGATCGCGATCTCGCGTGCATAACGCGCATCGGCGTCAGGCTCGACGGGAGTCAGCGGCTCGACGACGCGAGTGCTGAGGTAGGCGCGCGTCGTGTGGTCGGCCAGGAAGATTCCTGCCTTGGCGCCCATTTCCACCGACATGTTGCTCAACACGAGACGCTCGTCGACGCTCAGGGATTGCGCCCCGGGCCCGAGAAACTCGAGCGCCTCGTAGTTTGCGCCCTCCTGTCCGAGTCGACCGATCAGCGCGAGGATGATGTCCTTCGCGTGGACTCCTGCCGGGAGCGTCCCGTCGAACCAGACCTTCGTGGTCTCCGGGACGCGAAGCCAGACCTGGCCCGAGACCATCGCTGCCGCGAGGTCAGAGCTCCCGATACCCGTGCCGAACGCGTTCAGGGCGCCGAACATCGTGGAGTGACTGTCGGCGCCAATCACGAGACTACCGGGACGACAACGGCCCGATTCCACCATGAGCTGCAGCCCTATTCCGTCACCCACCTCCCACACGTGAACGCCGTGCCCGCGCGCGAAGGCGCGCACACGATCGTGCAGGGCAGCCGACTTCGCGCTCGCGGGCGGGGCGTAATGGTCGAGCGAAAACGCGAAGCGCTCGGGCTGCCGAATGCGACTCCCGCCCATCGCGTCGAAGTAATCGATTGCCATGGGCGTCGCGGCATCGGTGCCGAGCGCGAAGTCGAGCTCGCACACGACGACATTGCCCGCGCGCGCATCTACGCCAGACCTGGCGGACAGGATCTTCTCGCTGACGGTCTTTCCGGCCACGGTGCCTAACGCACCTCGGGGAGGAGTGCTTTGATCGCGTCGAACGTACGATCGACATCGCTCACGCGAATGTCGCCCATGTGTCCGATGCGAATGCATTGGCCCGCATACGATCCGAGCCCTTCGGCCACCAGGATGCCCTGCCGCATGAGGCCTTCTCGCAGATGCTTCGGGGACGCTCCGGCCGGTGTTCGCAGCGCCGTCAGCGTTGGCGACCAGCGATCGAGATCGGGAAAGAGCAGGCCGAATCCCATCGCCAACGCTCGTTCGCGGGCCGCGCGCGCTGTCTTTTCATGACGCTCGTAAACCGCCGGAAGACCTTCCTCGTGAATGATCCCGAGCGACTCGGCCACCTGAAGCACGATGTGCACGGGTGCCGTGCCTGGCGTTTCCGGCTGCGGGCGCGCGAGGTTCGCGCGTACCGCGTCGAAATCCCAGTACTTGCGCGGCAGGCGCGCGGACTCGTACGCGCGCCAGGCACGGTCGCTGAGCGCAACGAACGCGAGCCCCGGGCTCGCCATGAGGCACTTCTGCGACGCGGTCACGACGACGTCCGCGCCCCAGTCGTCGAACGAGAATGGCGCTCCGCCGAGTGAGCTGATGCAGTCCACCATGCCGAGCACGCCACGTGACCGCGTAACCGCGAGCGTCGACGCGACATCGTTCTGGACTCCGGTCGACGTATCGCTGTGCGCGATCGTGACGGCGCGGGCGCGCGGGTGATCGTGAAGCGCCTGGCCGACATCGTCGGGTCTGACGCTGCGACTCCAGTCCGAGCAGATGCGATGGACGACGAGCCCGTAGCTCTCCGCGAGCTCCGCCCACATCTCCCCGAACTTGCCGTTGCAGCACGCGACGAGCTCGTCGCCGGGAGAGAAAAGGTTGGTGATCGATGCTTCGAGCGCGCCGCGGCCGGTTGTGTGAATCGGCAGCACGGCGCCGTGTGACGTGCCGTAGAGCGGCCGCAGTCGCTCGATCACCGACACGAGGGCGCGCGAGAACGCGGGAGTGCGGTGATGGATCATCGGAGACCCGCCAGCCGCCAGCACGCGCTCGGGAACACGCGTGGGGCCCGGGGTCATGAGAAGCAGCGTATCGGCGCTCGTGCTCGTTGGAGCTCGCTCGGCCAGCGTCATCAGGTCAGCACACCCTTCTTTCGCAGTGTCTCGTTGATCTCGTCCTTGAACAGCACGCCCGCGTCGATCTCGCCGATGCGTGCTCGCTCGCGCTCCACGAGCGCGACCGTGAGGCGCAGCACCTCCTCCGCCTCCTCGCGACGTATGACGACTACGCCGTCCCCATCGCCAACGATGATGTCGCCTGGCATCACGACCGTGTTGCCGCAGGCGATCGGAGCGTTGACTTCGCCTGGGCCGTCCTTGTCGCAGCCGCCCGCGCACACCGCGCGACTGTACGCGGGAAACGCGAGCGCAGTGATCCCGTCGACGTCGCGGATTGCGCCGTCGACGATGATTCCGCCGAGCTTTGCGCCGACGGCGGTGCGGCACATGAGCTCACCGAATACGGCGCTGGTCGTGTTCCCGTTCGTATTGACGGCGACGATGTCGCCGGGCTGGGCGACTTCGAGCGCCTTGTGCACCATGAGATTGTCGCCGGGCCGGGCGTCCACGGTCACGGCCACGCCGCAGAGCGGGAGGCCGGAGCGCGGCCGGATCCCGAAATCCATGAAGTGGAAGCGCCCCATCGCGTCGGCGATGTTCGAGGTCGCGTGCTCGCGAAACCGGGCGACCAACTCGGCCGAGGGGCGGGGCAGGTCGGTACGAACGCGAAATCCGATCTTTCCGTGGACCATAAGGCTTCCTTGATGGTCAGTGGTGCGTGGGTACGGAAACATGCCGATGGACGCTCGTCCTGGTCTACCCGAGAGGGTCGGCATCAAAGACGAAGGGTGAAACGGATTCAACGGAAAATGACGGAACCGGCCGGATCCCCTCCTCGTCATCGACGGCTCATCTCGCCGGAGCGTTGAATGATTTGTGAACTGCCTCGGGCAGCCTCATGCCGCCCGAGGCAGTTCATTCACAAACCGGGCTCGTTGCGCGACTCGACCATCCCGGACTGGGAGCGATCCGCCAGATCAGCTGTTTCCGTTGAATCCGCAATCCCATTGTCTTTGATGCCAGCCCTCTCAGGCCTGCGAAAGAAATCGGGGAAGCCGACGAGGCGTATGGGCGATATGATTGGACCACCCTTACCCGAACCCGTATGAGCCGAGCGCGGAAGTTCCCCTTCGGCAGTCTGGTATACCTGGCATTCGCGGCGACATCGGCAATCGCACAGCCGGCACGCGTCGACCGCGCCGAGCATCACGAGTTCACGATCGAGAACTTCAAGACCGAAAGCGGCGTGACGCTGCCGAAAGCCTTGATCGTGTACGGAACGTACGGTCATCTCAACGCCGACCGCAGCAACACCGTCCTGCTGCCGTCGCACTACATGGCGACGCATCACGGCTACGAATGGCTCATCGGGCCCGGGCTCGCGCTCGATACGGCGAGGCTCTTTCTCGTCGCCACGGAGCTCTTTGGCAACGGGCACTCCTCCTCGCCGAGCAACACACCCGAGCCGTACCATGGCCCGCGGTTCCCGGTGACCACCATTCGCGACAACGTCGAAGCCGTTCACCGGCTGCTGACCGAGGATCTCAAGATCACGCACCTCCGCGCCATCATCGGATTCTCGATGGGTGCGCAGCAGGCGTTCCAGTGGGCGGTGAGCTACCCGACGTTCGCGGACCGCATCGTCGCGACGTCCGGCACGGCGAAGACCTACGGCCACGGCATCGTTAGGCTGGAAGGACAGCTCTCGGCGCTCATGGCCGATCCCGCGTTCAAGGATGGCGATTACACAGAGCCGCCGGCGAAAGGCCTGGCCGCGTTCGGCACCGTGTGGGCGGCTTGGCTCTACTCGCAGGAGTGGTGGCGACGGGAGCTCTGGAAGGCCGCTGCGCCGCCGGGCACGACGCTCGACCAGTTCATCAAGGCATGGCCGTCGCGATTCCCCGGCAGCAGCGACGCGAACAACCTCGTGCTTCACGTCCGAACCTGGGAGCGCCACGACATCGGCCAGACACCGGGCTTCAACGGGGATGTCGAGAAAGCGTTAGGCTCGATCAAGGTCCCGTTTCTGTACATGCCGTCGGAGACGGACCTCTATTTCCCGCTGACGGATGCACAGTACGAGAAACAGTTCATGAAGACGGTCGTGTTCGCGCCCATCCACTCGATCTGGGGGCACCCGGCCGGCGCCGGGGCGAGTCCCGAGGACAAGGCGTTTCTGAACGAGACCATCGGGCGGTTTCTGGCCGGTTCGAAATAGCGACGTTAGGCGCGAGTGGTGACGTGTATCACTGCGCACCAAGCGAGCTCTGGTGCTGGCGGAAACGTTAGGCTCGCGGCATTGCCGGCTGAGACGTCGGGCCCTACCATAGCGTCTCCGCATTCGTAGGAAGCGCTGCCATGGGTCTCGAAATCCGCAACAAGGCGGTCACCAAGCCGCCACTGGTTCGCCCGCACGGTAGTCCGCCCCGCGGGATCGACATGGGCACCCGGAGCCGGCTCTTCGAGGGCCCCTTCGGTAGAATCTTCCGCGCGCTGGCGCCGGCCGACTTCGGCAGCAACGACACCGAGTCGGAGCAGCTCCTCGAGACGCTTGCCGCCGCGATGATCCACGAGGTGGACTGCCCGAAGGACGGCGCCGACGACGAGGAGAGCGGCATCCCATCGGCGTACACGTATCTCGGGCAGTTCGTCGATCACGACATCACGTTCGACCCGAGCAGCAGCCTGATGCGGCAGAACGACCCCGATGCGCTCATCGACTTCCGCACGCCGCGGCTCGACCTCGACTCCGTGTACGGCCGCGGGCCTGACGACCAACCGTACCTCTACAACGATGACAAGGAGCTCCTGCTCGGCCAGCCGCTGAGCGGTGAGGCGTTAGGCACCCCGATCAGAAAGGCGCAGGATCTGCCGCGGGCGGCGAACCAGCGGGCGATCATCGGCGACCCCCGCAACGACGAGAACGCGATCGTGTCCCAGTTCCAGGGACTCGTGCTGCGCTTCCACAACAACTTCAGGCGAGACCATCCGCTCCTGACGTTCGAGCAGGTGCAGCAGCAGGTGCGGTTCCATTATCAGTGGGTGGTGACGCACGACTTTCTGCGACGTGTCGTGTCGGGGCATGTGCTCGAAAAGATCCTGCCTCACCTGTTCGCCTCCAGGAACCACGGGAACGTCGTCGAGCGGCCGCCGTCTCTGCGCTTCTACAGGCCGAAGCACTCCGCCTTCATGCCCCTCGAATTTGCGGCCGCGGCCTACCGCTTCGGTCACTCGATGGTGCGCCCCGGTTATCGGCTGAACGACCGGGTGGCGCCGCTTCCGATCTTCCCGCTCTCGACCCTGCCTCCCGGATGTCCGCAACCAGTCGACGATCTGCGTGGATTCCGCGCGATGAACCCGCAATGGGCGATCGACTGGGCGCGGTTCATCGACATCGAGAAACGGCCGGCCGGTTTGGAAGACGACCCCGCCGACGCGCAGTCGAAGCGAACGCAGCTGGCCTACAAGATCGATCCGTCGCTCGTGGACCCGCTGTCGAACCTCCCAACGAGTGTGACGGGTACGAACCCTGGCCCGTTCAAGTCGCTCGCGGCCAGGAACCTGGTGCGCGGATGGCGTATGCGGCTGCCTAACGGTCAGTCGATCGCCCGAGCCATCGGTGCCGAGCCATTGCGCGACGAGGATATCCTGATCGGCAGTTCCTCTGATGACGCGGCCGACCTTCCGTCGATTACGAAGCTCTCGGCGCGATTCGAGAACAACTGTCCGCTCTGGACCTACGTCCTTGCGGAGGCGGCGCACGGGTTCCGGACGAAGCCGGAGTCGGAGATCGTGCACACATCCGACGGCGACAAGAAGATCGACACGCCGAAGCTCGGCGACGTCGGCGGGACGATTGTGGCCGAGACGTTCGCGGGGATGATACTGGATGACCGCAACTCGTTCTGGAACCTCTGGCCGAAGTGGGAGCCGGACAAGGCGTTAGGCGGCCGTCAGTTCGATCTGCGGAGGTTCGTTCGCTACGCACTGGCCTAGCCATCAAACAGAAACCGCGACCACGATCGCTGAGTACGCTGAGGAACTGCACGCAGAGAACGCTGAGAAACACATCCGGGCTGGCTTGTACGTGTTCTCAGCGTGTTCAGCGGCGCTTGCGTCCGCGCACTCAGCGTTCGTGGGTCGGTCCCTACGGCACCAATCCCATGCCCCGAACGAGGTCGCCGAATCGGGAATCCACGCGTAAAGGATCGAACGTGCGGTCGATATTTACGGTGGTCAGCCAGGGGTCGTGTTCTTCGCGTGCCTGCTCGAGCCACCGGAACGCCTCCGGCCGATCACCAAGGCCCACGTACGCGAGCGCCATGTGGAACGGCGGAGGATGATTGCCCGGTGACACGAGGTTCGCGAGAATCGCCATCGCGTCCTCGCGGCGCCCGGCCATCGCGTAGCCGTAGGCGAGATGCGCCTTGTCACTCGGCGAACCGATTCGAGCTCCGGCTTCGAATTCGCTGATCGCGTCCCAAGGCATTCCCTTCTGCAGGTACGCGTGCCCGAGTTGTGCGTGCGCGAGCGAGAACATTGGCTCGAGCGTCAACGCCTCGCGAAAATGGGTGATGGCCTGGTCGGGCCTTCGCATGCTCAGATGCAGCCGCCCGAACGTTTGGTGCGCGGCTGCAAGCAGCGGATCGATCTCGAGTGTCCGAGTCAGCTCGGCTTCGGCTTCTTCCATACGGTTGCAGTGGATCAGGAAGATGGCGTACAGATGCCGCGCTTCCTCGAAGCCTGGGTCTAGCAGGATTGCACGCTTGAAGGCGCGCTCGGCCGCGGTCGCGTCCCAATCGAAACCAAACAGGAGCTGCGCCACCGCCCAGTGGGCCTCGGCGAGAGAGCTGTCGAGCGTGAGCGCGGTAGTCGCGTACTCGCGAGCGCGAGGTACCTCCTCGCTCGTCGGTCTGCTTGCAAGCACTACTTGAAGCCAGTGCGAGTCCGACAGCCACGCGTAGGCCCGCGCGTACGTCGGGTCACGCGCGACGGCCTGCTCGAGGTAATCGATCGCTCTGCGCATCTGGTCCGGCGCCATGCCGCGACGGACGTAACGGCCCTTCAGAAAGAGATCATAGGCCGTCAGGTCCTTCGTGGCTGGGCGAACCAGCGGGCCGCGTATAGTGACGAGCTTCACCTCGAGCGCTCGCACGACCGCCTGCGCAATCTCTTCCTGCACCGCGAACACGTCCTCGAGGCGTCGATCGTAGCTGTCCGACCAGATGACGCTTTCGTCGGCATTCACCAGCTGCACGCGAACCTTGAGCCGGTCGCCGGCACGCCGGACGCTTCCTTCGAGCACGTGCTCGACGCGCAGCACCTCGGTAATTGCGCGGATGCTCAGTCCCTTGCCCTTGAGCGCGAAGGTCGAGGTCCGGCCGGTGACGGTGATTCCCTCGACCCTGCTGAAGACGCCGATCAGTTCATCAGTGAGCCCATCGCTGAAATGCTCGTTCTCAGGGTCGCCGCTGGTATTCACCATCGGTAACACCGCGACAGATGGACGGACGTCCTTTTCCTCCCGATGCGTCGTCGGCACGTCGTCGAGGCTGCGTAGAATGTGCTCGGCGCTTTGCGGGCGATTGTCCGGGCTTTTCTCCAGACAGCGCATAACGAGTGCAGCCAGTTGCTCCGGGATGCCGCTTCGACGCCTGTTGAGTGGCTCCGGTGTCTCGAGGACGTGAGCAGCCATGAGCGCTTGCGCTGGCCGCCCGGTGAACGGTGCCCGACCCGCGAGCAGCTCGTAAGCGATCACGCCGAAGGCATAGATGTCGGCGCGGTGATCCGTGGCCGGGTCGCCCGCAACCTGTTCCGGCGCCATGTACGCGGGCGTGCCAAGCGCCACGCCTACCGCAGTCAGACCATCGCCGTCGGCCTGTGTCGCCGCGCTGATCGCCTTTGCCACGCCGAAGTCCGTAACCACCGCGTGCTGCTCTGTGATGAGGACGTTCTCGGGCTTGATGTCGCGATGGATGACCCCTTTGCGATGCGCGTACGCCAGCGCCGACGCCACTTCGCGAAGGAGACGCACAGCTTCCTTGATCGGGATCTCCGCGCCACGCGCCAAACGCGCGCGCAAGGACTCGCCCTCCACGAAGGGCATCGTGAAGTAGGGTAGCCCGCCCGTCTCGCCGGCCGAGAGCAACGGCACGATGTGCGGATGCTGCAGGCGCGCGGCGAGACTGATCTCCCGCTTGAATCGCTCGATCGACACCCCGGACGCCATTTCCGGTGGCAGCACCTTCACGACGACCGACCGTCCGAGCACCGTGTCCTCAGCCATGAAGACCCGCGACATCCCGCCGCCGCCAAGCTCGCGGTCGAGGGTATAGCTCGCACCCAGGGTATGCTGCAGCTGGTCGCGCAGGTCGGGTGTCATGCCGCAACGTTATCGCTTCGAGATACGCGTCGGCTAGCGGCACGCGCGTCGTGCCATAGCTTAGCGACGATCACGACATGGTTGCCTTGAGAACAAACGCATTGGACCTTCGCGAACGTCTCCAGTCCGCGCTGGGCGTCGATTACGCCCTGCAGCGGGAGCTCGGCGGTGGCGGGATGTCGCGCGTCTTTCTCGCGCGCGACGAGCGATTGGGGCGCGATGTGGTCGTCAAGATCCTGTCGCCCGAGCTTGCCGAAGGCCTGTCGGCCGAACGGTTCGAGCGTGAGCTACGAATCGCCGCGCGTCTGCAGCACCCGAACATCGTACCCGTTCTCGTCGCCGGGAGCAGCAGCGGGCTTCCGTACTACACGATGCCGTTCGTGCGAGGCGAGTCGCTGCGGGCCCGGCTCGAGGCCGGAACGGTTCCGCTCCGCGAAACGTTGCGTTCCTTCGCGACGTCGCGCACGCCCTCGCATACGCGCACGGCGAGGGCGTGATTCACCGGGACATCAAGCCGGAGAATATCCTCATCGCTGCCGGCATCGCCGTCGTGACCGACTTCGGCATCGGGAAAGCGATCGACGTGGCACGCTCCCGGCAGCTCGGCGACACGTTGACGCAGATGGGCATGGCGTTAGGCACGCCGGCGTACATGGCTCCGGAACAGGCGGCCGCCGACCCTGACGTCGACCTGCGAGCGGATCTCTACGCCTGGGCGGTCGTGGCGTACGAGTGTCTTTCGGGAGCACATCCGTTCCCGGGCAAGCGAACGAATCAGGCGTACATCACGGCGCACATGATAGAACAGCCGGCGCCGCTGTCAGAGCGGAACCCGGTTGTCGCACCCGCCGTTGCCACGTTGATCATGCGGTGCCTCGAGAAGAACCGGGACCAGCGCCCCGACTCGGCGCGCGCCATCGCAGAGGCGCTGGAGGCCGCTCTCACCGCCACGGACTCCGGCCCGCACGCGCGCACGCACGTCCAAGTGGGAAGAAGGTTGGCGACGCGCCCGAAGGCCCATCGATCGCGGTGCTGCCGTTCGTCAATCTCAGCGCCGACGCGGAGAATGAGTATTTCTCGGATGGCATCACTGAGGAGATTCGCAACCTTCTCGCGCAGGACCGCGTGCTGCGCGGTGCGGCACGCTCTTCGAGCTTCGCGTACAAGGGCAAGTCGACGGACCCCCGCACCAGTGCCGAGCAGCTCCAGGTGCGCACGCTGCTCCAAGGCAGCGTACGGCGGGCAGGCAACCGCGTTCGGATCACGGCGCAGCTCGTGAACGCTGCCGATGGATACCAACTCTGGAGCAACCGCTTCGATCAGGAGCTGACGGACATCTTCGCGGTGCAGGATGAGATCGCGAGCGCGATTGCAACGACGCTGCGGGCCGCATTGCACGAGTCGTCCGGTGTGTCGGCGCCGGCGGAGATGCCTGACGAGTCGCCCGTTGCAGGCCAGCGAACGCGCAAGCCCGTGAATCCGGACGCTTACGATGAGTTCCTCAAGGGACGCTACCTGAACCACCGGCGCAGTCATAGCGACAACGACATCCACAACGCGATCGCGCATTTCCAGCGCGCGCTGAAG
>Ga0114129_10013357_pt1 | contig 11700 bp, 4 predicted proteins | sample RhiMetdeltSRZDD1_FD_80071 | JGI IMG/M metagenome (GOLD analysis project Ga0114129, IMG submission 80071) | Populus rhizosphere microbial communities from Tennessee, USA - Rhizosphere MetaG P. deltoides SRZDD1 (version 2) (version 2) | ecosystem: Host-associated > Plants > Roots > Rhizosphere >... | reverse complement strand
TTTTATACCTGCCGTTCCCCTGCTTTTTAACATTCCATATTTGAAGTAGCGGATTGGGATTCGATATATCGAATAAGGGAGTGTTGGTCTCATTCCTGGTCCATAATAAATCACTGCCAAGGGGTTTAAGATAGTAATTGCCGTCAGCGAGCGTATTCGTGTAGTAATACATAGCCGCTTTATACCTTTCAATTGCATTTTCCAGTATTATAACAAGGCCATTAATCTGCGTAATTGTCAATTGCGGATTGTACAGGGACTGTACATAGGTGATGCTATCGTTCAACTGGACTTTAGCTGCTACCGGGAATTTACCTCCCACAATTGAGTCGCTCGTCTCTGTGGTATCGCGTAGTTTTATAGCTTCAGCCAGCTTTTTGAAGTAGGCCGAGTCCATGTCTGATGCCGTAACAGGTTCTATCCTGAAGATCTGATTGGGATTATCCAGCCATTTGTTCAGGTCTATTGCAGCCCCGTCTAAAGCACTTGATCCGGCAACGTCGAGCACTTTTCCGCTTTGCTTTCCCACAATATTGAACGTGCCGTTTTCCCTGTCTTTAATAAACCAAACCTGCGCTTCATCTGCATCGGACCAGGTGCGTTGTTCAATGGCTGCACCATCCGTTATTGCATTGCCCACTACATCCACGGCTTTTCCACTGCGCAAATTGATTATCTTATAATCCGTGCCGGACAGGGGGCTTATGATCCAATGCTGATTGCTTGAATAAGAATACGTGTTTTGCGCCACTAATGCACCATCATCCATTGAACCATCTTTAACCTCCACTGCTTTACCGCTGTTTGTTGCTATGATACGGTATAAACCATCTAAGGTTTTTGGTTCATAGGGGGCTTTGGGCGTGCCGCCATCAGCGGGAGAATCAGCACTTGTGCCCGCAGCATTTACAGCGCAAACTTTATAATAATAGGTCTGCCCGTTCATTACATTCTTATCCAAAAAACTGTTGCCGGAAAGGTTAGACGCTATTGTTGTGTAAGGTCCGCCTGCGGAGCTTGACCGTTTCAGTGTATAGCTCTCTGCCCCGAAAGAAGAAAGCCATCGAACCTGTACCTGGTTGTTTCCGGCGTATGCATATACCGAATGGGGGGCTTCGGGTGTGATAACCATTCCTCCCTCGCCTCCGATAACACTTACATTGCTGAAGGTAGACGTCATTGGAGTGCCGTCGGCATTGGAACAAACCGCTAAACCAATATAGGTTTTGCCAGTAAAGCCTGCATACCTTCCCTGACATTCTGCAGCCCAGCTTACGCCATCCGGGGAGTAGTACGTTGCGATCACATCTCCCACCCTGTCGATCTTAATCCAATACGAATCCTGCGGGATTGTCCTTTCAGGTTTCTCCCAGTTAGAGCCGCCCCTCATCTCCGTCCATCCATGCATAAAACTTTGCGCCCTCTTTCCTGATTTAATGGTGATCCATGCCCGTTGCGCTGAAGTAGCTGTCAAATCAGAGCGAATCATTAGTCCTGCTCTTGCATTAAACGCACTTCCGCCAACCGACTCCACTTTTGCCAGGATAGAAAAGTTTCCGGTCACTTCTTTGTAAACGAAATGAAAACCATCGGCCGCATGTGTCAATATTTCGGTTCCACCACCGGTTACTGTCCATATATTATTGCTATAGGAACTGCTTCCTGCCGGAGAGGCGGTTCCAACGTCCAGATCTGTTAAGCCGCCTGTACCCACTTTTCCAGGCTCAGGAACGTTTTGGGTTTGCGGTGGAACAACAGCCGTGGAATTATCCTCCGACTTGTAAAACCAGGTATATACGGGATCAAGACGTCTGGGGATGTCTGTTAGCCGCCTGGATATGTAAGGGGTATTTAACTTTTTACGCACATTATAGGCCCCATATGCCAGCGTTAGGCCCCATCTTCCTCCATCCCAGGTCCCGGGCGGATCGGTTAAATAATACCAATCAGTAGTACCAAAAGGTATGAACCCGATGGACTCACCCGTGTTTCTTCTGGCAAAATATTCTCCTAAAGCTAGCAGCCGGTTATCCAGTTCAGAATAAAGATCCAGGCCTTGCTTCCAGAACACTTCTGCGGCAAACGCCAGGGAGCTCCACATGCCATGAGAATGGCCCTGGTCTCTTCCACTTTCACCATGTTCACCGCTGGGCAGGGTGTTTTTAAATCCGGTGGAACCAATATATCTCATCAGCTCAATTACATGCGCCACTTTTGCCGGATCATCGGAAAATGCAGCGACTGCAGCTCCTGCGGCAATACTCAACGTGCCTTTATTGGCCGGGCCTAAAGCATAACCAGAGCAACCTGAAGCCTTCCAGTATACGTTATTAAAAAGTTTTTGTACGTCTGCGGTGTTGCCGGATGTCCAACCACTCCATGTTCCCCGAAGGATGGAGGCAGCACCGCCCCAGGCATAAGCATAATCACCCAGGTCAAGGTTTGCTTCCTGCCCCCCAAATCCAGTCTGCTTATTTGCCCATGCCACTAAAATATCCCTTGCCTTTGCAGCGAAGGCCTCATTACCTGTAAAATACCACATCAGAGACAGGTTAAATGAAGCGGCCATATCGCTTCTCCACGGGTAAAGGTTATAATTGATATTACGGGCAACGGAATCAAAAGGCCCCTGCATTTGGTAAGTCAATTGAGACTTACCATCGGCTGCAAGGATATCGTAAGCCTGTTTCCAGGGATAATCACCGGCCTGCACATGCGCCTTTAAAATACTCAGGTCGGAACCCGAAAGAGGAATACCAGGATGCGTAAAGGTTTGCGCCCCTGCATCCGGGCAAAGCAAAAAAATAAAGATGATTGCCCAAAGACAGTTAAGCATTCTGATCTTTGGTAAAGTACCATGTGTCAAAAATTTCATCATATGGTTCGTTTTGGTCAGGTTAAAAAACTTGTATCGTTAGCTATGTTTAAAAAAGATTACGATTATTTTTTTATGATTTTTTCAGTTATCGTTTTAATTCCGTTACTCACCTGCAGCAGGTATACTCCTGAAGGCAATTTGTTCATGGCAAGTTTGTATTGATTGCCTGTTATTTTCAATCTGTAAATCGTTTGGCCGGCAACATCTCTTAATTTAAGCGTAGCTCCACCGGCAAAACCATTTTGCAATTGAAGCTCTAATTGATTGGTCACCGGGTTGGGATACAGCACTATATCTTTGGTTGATACAGGCGTTTGCGCTGCAACAGTATTTTCTATTCTTGCCACTGATGTATTGCTTACCGGTACCAGCTTCCACTGCTTGTTGTAGGCGCCATTCCAGGTCCATTGTTGCACATTGGCGCCATCTGCCGTAGAACCGCCGGCAACTTCCAACACTTTTCCACTATGCACAGCCGTGATACGGAAGAAATTACTATCGGTAACTGTAAACGTATATTTTTGATTGTTGCCGCCGGTATATTGCCAGATCTGAACATTGGCGCCGTCTGCAGTAGAGCCACTGGCAACATCCAGGTATTTTCCGCTTTGCACGCCAACAATGTTGTATTGTCCATTGCCAATATCATTCACATTCCATTGTTGATTGGTTCCATTAAGCCAGGTCCATTGATGAACATTGGCGCCGTTGGCAGTTGATTTATTGGCTACATCCAATACCTTACCACTATTACGGTTGATGATGCGGTAAGTGCCATTTGCGATAGCACCGCTCGTTATCGTTACGCTATCATAAGTAGCAGTGTTGACATTGGAACTGTTTGAGGAAACAGCCAATCCAACGTAATAAGTGCCGGCCATTGATACGGTAACAGGAGCACCTACCGTAAACCATGTTCTTCCATCTGTAGACTGATAAGCGGTAACCGTATTGCCGGCTCTTTGCAATCGAAACCAGCAGGGAGTACGGGTATACGCATTACCTGTTTGAAAACCCATGGAGCCACCTGTAGCACTGCGGTATCCGAACCGTGCTTCCCGAACACCGCCATCTCCTGATGTCATGCTAAATGCAATGGCATTGGAAGAAAGCGACTCCCGGATCATGATGCCTGTTTTTTGCGAACCGCCACCAGTCCAGGTACTTGCAGTAACCCGTGCAGTGATCGTTGCATCGCCGGTCACAGCCTTATAAACATAACTCAACCCATCTGCTGTGCCACCAATACCGGCGCCCGAACCACTCACTACAAAAGTTCCATTACTCACATTCGCATAACCTGCACTGCCTGCCGAGGCAACAGTTCCAATATCCTGCCAGGCCCAGCCCGTGGGCAATGCACCGGTAGCAGTTGGAGTAGCATTTACTTCCAGCGAATTACTACTGGTGCCGGCCTGATTAACGGCTGATACGACATAGTAATAGGTAGTGCCGTTAGTTACACCGGTATCTTCATATAAAGGGTTAGTCCCTTTGTAAGTGGCGATCGTAGTATAGGGTCCACCGCTTGTTGTTGAACGCAGTACGTTATAACCGTTTGCAGTAGCAGCAGGAAGCCATCTTAACCATACTTTTCTCACGCTGGCCGTTGCATTCAGGCCTGCAGGTACCGATGGAGCAGGCGATGCAGGATAAGGTGATGAAGCTGCATTAAGTGTATAACAGAGCGTACTAAATCCGAGGTTATCATCATGTTCATATCCTTCGGGCCGGTTCACTTCGGCCATGGCTTTTACGTTGGGAGCGCTGAGGCCTTTTCTTACCACGTAGTGGTTGTAGATCAATTCCCAAATGGGCCGCTGTAATCTTCCTCTGCCAAAAGCGTTTTGTTCAGAAGCCCAATAGTTCTGCACATTATCACAGTTATTGTAAGTGGTATAAGGAACATCTTTCCACAAATTGTATTTGGCTGTATATTCAGCGCCTGCCAACAGGCGGTTGTTGTCGTAACCGTACATATCCTGTCCCTGGTTCCATGCTATCTGGCAAAAGCTTGCGAGCATACCAATACCTAACAGCGCATGCTCCTGATCGCGGCCTGTTTCCTGCCACTGGCCCAAACCGCCCGGATGCAAAAAAGGAATTGCTTTGGTAATGTTGCCGTTGCCTGCCCCCGATTTAAAATAAGTAATTGCTTCGTTGAACTTAGTGGTGTCATCGCACAAAACACCAATGCCTAAAATGGCTGTCATGTTACAGATGTCCCAGTTAGCCCAGTAATGACTGATACAGGTATTGTTGTGACGGGTTAAAAAATCATGGCAATTGGGATACAGGTAAGTGGTCATCATGCTTTTAAATTGATTGAAATCTGCGGATGACCAATTAGGATAAAGACGCAGTATTTCCGCCGCCACTGCAAATTCATAAACCGCTATTCCCATTAATCCGGGAATGTCCTGGCCACTGGGCACCTGGTTGACTGCATAAGCCCACGCATTTAATATTTTTCGCGAGCATGCTGCATAAGAGGTATCACCGGAGATGTACCAACGCAATGCGTTGAGATAAGCGGCCACAGCATCGGCCGAAGCCCGTTGACGGCTGACGCCCATGTTGGCCTGTGCACCTGCAGTGTAGGTGTTTTGTGCTTTTGGGTGAGCAATCAATGCGTTCCAGCTATCGATCCAGGGATGCGCTCCGGCCGCCACCTGCGTTTTCATCCGGTCAAGATCGGTTTGTGTGTGTAAACCGCCCGGATGCACAAATGTTTGGGCTGTTGCTGTAATACTGTAAAAAAGCAACAGGAAAAATAACAAGTGTTTTGTCTGATTCATAGTAAGATTTTGGTTTTATCGTAATTGGTTATTCATATGGTTTATAATTTTTCTTTTCCTTTTGTTCGTGCATTAGTGAAACCCGGTTTCACCGGCTGTGAATTTTGGAACGTTATGTTTTTAGCGAACTCACCTACTTTAATGTTTGCCTCTTCCATGTTCGTGATCAGTTTTCCGTTGATGCGAAGGTTTTCGAACGTCACGTCCTTTACAAGATGATCTTTATCCAGACCATTGATGATGGACAGAGAATTGTTGATACCGTTATAACTGATGTTTTTAAAATAAATATTTTCCACTCCTCTGCCCGGCGCAGCATTGTATTTCTCAAAGAAGGAAACTTTTAATTGCAAAAGCTTCCCTTCCTGAAAATCGTCCACCCGTATATCTTCAAAGCGAACATTTCGAACGAGGTTCATGTCGCCTGCCTGAATGGCCATGCATCCCTCGGCAGAAGGATCGTCTTCATCAAGCTCCAGTACCTCGATGTTTTTAAACAATAAATTCTCAATTGTTTCACCCGTTTTTTCCGTGTTTCCGTGTACACCAATGTTGATGGTATGTGCCACATCGGCCCAAAGAATGGAATTAGTGACCGAATAATTTTTTGCATCGCCATAAAATTCCCAGCGATGCGCATACACGGTGATACAATCATCAGAGTTGCGCATGAATACATCGTCAACGGTGACATCACTGCAACTCATAAAATCAAGCCCATCGCTCCAGGGATTTGCACTGAATGATTTCAAATTGCGGATGGTAATATGATCCGATTGCCCTGCGAAAATTGTATAGTGTTTTGGATTCACTACAATGATCCCATCTACGGTAACATTGTTTGAGTGCCTGATCTCTACGCCTCTTTGCGGCTGGTCGATAATTCCCCTGCCGATGATGCGCACATTTTGCACTCTGTCGCACAACAGCTTTCCTCTCACAATAGCACCACCGGCTATGTAAACCGTTTTACCCGAGCCAATGTTGAACGCATCACCCGGCAGGTCTTTCGGCACGTGCACACCCGGGCCGAAATAAACAACATTGGGATCGTTGGGATCGGGACGAGCCGTTTCAATGGGATTGGCAAACAAATGCAGGTTGTGCAATTTATCGCCATCGAACTCTATTGAAATTTTTTTGGGTTCGGTTAACGTGAAAGTGATACTGTTACCATTTAGGACCGGTTTTATTTCATAAGAAGATGGACGAATTTTCACAGACTGCACATTACCGTTGTTTTTTTGAACAAACACTTCAACAGTTCCGGAAAAATCGAAATACACCATTGATGCATCCTGCGGTTTATCGAGATCAACTTTTACATTGTATTCATACAAGTCCTGCCACTCCCCTCCGGGCTTGCGCACTTTCACGGTGTAATCATCGTTGTGCATGGAATAAACAACTGCCTGCGGAGGAGGATAAGTAATAAGTTGTTGTGCATTTATTTTTAAAGCATAAAAACACACAAAAAAAATCAGGGAAAGAAACTTTTGCATAAGCTCACGAATCAAATGAATAGGTTTATTGTTTTGTTGCTGCCAACTGTCCTCTGATGATACCGTTGGGATATTTTTTTGTATTGATGGTAAAGTACCAGGCTCCTTCAAGGAAGTCTGCCTGTTCGCTCATTGTAAACCCTTTTAAACCAGCTAAGCCTAAATTGGCGCTCGCTGCATTGTTTGTGCTTACAAAGGGCAGAGAACGCACTAAGGCCCCATTTGCTGTTGCACTGGCCGGACCGTAAAAATTAACCGAAGTAATGGTGTCTTTGCTGGTCGTTCGCCACAAATCATTCCACGTTATGGTGAAGCTCAATACGTTCGATTGCTGATCATAAAAACCAGTGAACGTTCCTGTGGAAGTGGTATCAATTGCCGGCACCAATTGTTTGCTGCTCGCAGTTGAAGTGATCGTGTATTGGTCGCCACTGATCCTTTCCAGCCCTCCTCCTTTTGTACACCCAATGGCCATGGAGATTACAATAATTATAGTTGCCGATATTTTCATAAAATGTTTTTTAAGTTAATTGATCGACATCGTGAATGGTGAATGGTCACGGATCAGTATCCCGGGTTTTGTTGTAAAGCGGGCGACTTCGTTAGTTCACTTTGTGGTATAGGCCAGAAATACATGGCATCGGTAAACACGTGTTTTCGAATAACGATCACACGGTAAGAAAAACTTCCATTCGCGGCTCTTGTGATCTCCATTCCGTGTGTTTCAGCATTCTCCGTTTGAGGAGCGATCTTCCAGCGGCGCACATCCCAGAAGCGGTGTTCCTCAAAAGCCAGCTCCACACGGCGCTCATGCCAAATAGCTTCGCGCATTTCCTCTTTGGTCATACCTGCCTTCAAACCATACAAACCATCTGCACCCGCAGTGATACCTGCACGGCTGCGTATCATTTTTAACCAGTCATATACTTCTGTGGTTGCACCAAAATATTCATTCGTTGCTTCGGCTGCATTTAACAGCACTTCGGCATAACGCATCACTACCCAGGGACGGTACAACTCACCAGTAGCACCGTTACACATCTTGTATCTGAAATAACCCGTTAATGTGCCCGTAGGTGTATACATGCCGTCAAGACTGGCACTGGTTGCCGCTGCATTCCCTGTTGGAATTACGCCCGTGTAGGTATTAACCGGCTGATCGCCAAATGAGCCTAAATTGCGAATGGAACCATTATAGTTAACTGTATAAGTGAGCCGGGGGTCCCTGTTCTTATACATATTATTGCCAATGCCGGGATAACCGGAAGCAGGATCTGTTATCCGTAGCCCGTTGATCATTTCAAATTCATCAACTAACTCCTGGGTTGGAAAATACTTTACACCCGCCCACCCATTCATACCTCCTCTTGAAGTAGGATTGGCGCTGGCTTCAATATAAAAATTATTGGAAGTAATAGCAGGCTGCCAATAAGCGAGAATGTGCTCCGCCTGAGGGGTGTTTTGCAAAAAGAGCGTATAAAGAGGTGTGGAAGATGCCGTATATAAGCTATAAACACCGAGGTTAATTACAGCTTTTGCCGCGTCTGAAGCCTGCTTCCAACGTTCGGGATCTGCACTTGGAAAAGTGAGTAAATGTTCAGGATCATCTGGCCTTGGGCCACTATTGAACAGCGGACTGGCTGCGTATAAAAGCATCCGCGCTTTTACTGCCAAAGCTGACCCCTTCGTCACTCTCAACTGGTTTGCATCCCCCGAACGGTAAGATACCGGCAGTGTTGCCGCCGCCGCATCCAGTTCATCGGTTAAATATTTAATACAGGTTTCAAAGGAGCTCCGCGGCACGTCTATTTTTTCATTATCGGCAAATATTTGGTCGCCAATTAATGGTATGCCGCCATAATGTTTTAACAGGGTGAAGAGATACCATGCTCTAAAAAACCGTACCTGCCCCGTCCAGTAGTCTCTCGTTGCATTCGAAACCGGAATGCTGTCTTTGTTTTTCAAAAAGATATTCGCGGCCCTAACCATCCCGAAGGTGGTTGTCCACAGACCTTTGTCGGCATTATTCGGGTTAATGCCACCACTTGAAATTTTATACGTGTAAATGGTAGGATCGCTGAGCGGTTCCGATTCATCGCAGGCAGCGTCTAACCCTGTATTGTTGAATCTTCTGGGGTTAAAAGATATTCCCAGGTTAGAATATAGGTTATTGATCATCCCCAGCGACCTCAAACTATCGCCAAAGACCGCCGTTTCATCAAGAGCTGATAATTTTTTTTGATCAAGAAAATCTTTCCTGCATGCGGCGGTAAAGCAGGTAGCTGTAACAAGCCCGGCCAACAAGATCCTCCAATATATTTTATGTAGGGTCATAAGTTATTTTTTAGAATTAAAAGCCTAGTTGCAATCCAAGGTTGAAGTTTGCCGTGTTCGGATAGACCCCACCGGTGCCGTTTGCAATTTCTGCGTCCTGCTGAAACTTGCCCATCTCCTGTATATTCACAAGGTTATATCCTGAAACATACACCCTCGCATTCTGAACTACCCTCATACCCTTTAACCATCTATCGGGAATTTGATAAGCCAGCTCCAGCGATCTTAACCTTACATACCAGGTGTTGGCAAACCAAAAATCAGAGACTGTTTGCCACGATATATTGTTTACGTTCGTGTTCAGGCCAAGGCGTGGATAAGTAGCAGTAGCCGCAGTCGCCGGCGTCCAGCGCTCCAGGTTCCAGGGACGTAAATTGCTGTTGAAAGCATCGCCGGCGCCTTCCGCTGTTACCTGTACGGCATAACCATAAGAGCCTTGCAACAGCGCTCTCAATGTCAATCCTTTGTAGCCGATTGTAAATTCAGCGCCCAGAATAGTGCTGGGTAAATTAGGTTTCGATAAGTAAGTTTTATCGGCATCGGTGATGATGCCATCCCCATTCATATCGGCATATTTCAGGTCGCCCGGTTGTATAACACTCCATAGCGGGGCAGCAACGCCCTTCTTTACCTTTCCGTTCGCATCAAAATCATCAGGCTGGTAAAATCCAAGGTTATGATAGCCCATTGTTAAACCCAGCCTGGTTCCCGTTCTTGCCTGGTAAGGATAATCCGGCGCCTCACTTATGTAAACTATGCGGTTTACAGCATAAGAAGCATTTGCGCTGATCGAATAATTGATCTTACCACTATTATTCTTGTAGGTGATCATCCCATCAAAGCCCCTGTTTTCCGATTTACCAATATTCTTTTTTGGAAGAGACTGTCCGATTAACAGCGGAACACCTCCCTGGTCGATCAATTGATCATAACGGTAATTATAAAAATAGCTGCCGCTTAATGTAACCCTGCCCTGGAACATGTTTATCTCCAACCCCAGGTCTGTCTTTCTTTCTTTTTCCCAGGTAACATCAGGATTTACCAGGGACCCTTCCACGGTGGTATTACCATAATAATTTGAACCTGTTGTTGCATACTGAATAACAGAGGTTATAGTGCTGGGATAGCTGGCGTCGGAGCCAACAAGGCCATAAGAACCCCTGATCTTGAACAGGTCAAAAAATGGAAACAGGTGTTTGAAAAATGACTCTTCAGACAGGTTGTATCCCCAGGAAACTGCCGGAAAGATCCCATACCGGTTCTCTTTGCGGAACAGATCATTACCATTACGGGCAATTGTAACACCAAAGAGATATTTACGCTTGAAATCATAATCCAGCCGGGCAGTGGTGCCGCGGTAGTTGACGGGAATATTTCCCCCATTTATATAATTGCGTTGATTTACCAACAAAAGCCCGGTAACATGATGACTGCCAAATGTGTGATCATAATTAAGCGATGCCTGAACAATAGTAGTAGAATTGAAGGCATTAGTTTTAGCTGCCACTGAATAGGGAAGCATACGGTATTGACCCGCATCCCTTATTGCATAAGAGTTCGTAACCGGGTTATATTTATAAGCGGGCAAACCACTACGGTTAAGGTTGCGACCATCATTGTTATTGCCGGCATAGGAAACATTTACTTTAGCAGACAGGCCTGCAGTTATAAAATCAAGCTTTTGGTCGGCACCTACCACAATGTTATAGTTGTTATTGAAATTTCTTATGTACCCGCCATTAGCCAACCTGAAAACCGGGTTAATGGCGCCGTTATTAGTTACTGCGCCCGCATGTGATGCGTAGCCGTAACTACCGTTTGGATTTATTACCGGCATGGCATACGGGGCCATGTAACGAAATGCGCTCAATTCATAAAAAAGTCCCGCCACTTCTACAGGGCCGCTTGGGTTGTTAACCGTTTCAAAGCGACCATTGACGTCGAACCGGATCTTTAATGTTTTTGTGGGCGTAATATCCAAATTTGAGCGGTAATTGAAACGCCGGTAGAAATAATTGGTGTTGACATAATCTCCGATTGGCTTGAAATCTTTTAAAATACCATTCGCAGAAAAATAACCAAGGGATGTAAAATATTTTACAAAAGAATTTCCTCCGGATATATCCACATTATAACGGGTTTGCGTAGATGTTCTGTTTAATAAAACATCTGTCCAGTTAACATTCGG
>Ga0114129_10013356_pt1 | contig 11700 bp, 11 predicted proteins | sample RhiMetdeltSRZDD1_FD_80071 | JGI IMG/M metagenome (GOLD analysis project Ga0114129, IMG submission 80071) | Populus rhizosphere microbial communities from Tennessee, USA - Rhizosphere MetaG P. deltoides SRZDD1 (version 2) (version 2) | ecosystem: Host-associated > Plants > Roots > Rhizosphere >... | reverse complement strand
TGAGCGAGATGGGAAGAAGTAAGAGTCACGCCTTCGCGTAATGCTTGACTGCCTGATGGGCGTCGTGCAGCATTCCCGCCGTCCAGTGCACGGTGCGTTTGGCGCTATATGAAATTAAATCTTATCTGTGAAGATATTGGGCTGCATTCACGCTTTTTTGACAGTCATGGCTCTCCAGATCAGATTCGACAAATTACGCACACTCGGGTCAAAGAAATAGCGCGTACTCTGACGGAAAACGAGATAGTTGTCCGTCAGATTGGCCAGGAACGTATCTGCCATGGGAGCAAAGCTGGAATAGATGACCGATTTCTGGACGCGGTCGAACATCAACGGGTTGTTCACCAAGCCGATCCCCGATTGAATATTATGCAGTTCGCTTCCAGGATATGCGCCCCAGGGTGTGATTTTCATGTAATACGCCATAAGACCCATGTCATTGATGACTATCGAACCATAGCGCAAGTCCGCAATTGCCTGATCGACAGCCGCTGCAATGTTCCTATCCTTTAACGATGCAGGATGAACTAGGATGGAAGCGACCAGATTTCCCCACAAGCGTTCGTTCGCAAACTCCACTGCCTTGCCAATGAATTCAACCACATCGACCGCTTCCAGGGCTGTCTCAGAATACAAACTCATAAACGGCTCCCGCCTGAAGCAAATGTCATCCAAGTTCAATGAATCCACATCCACGACAAATGTCCAGGGCAGATGACCTTCCTCCGGTTCCCCCAGCTTCAGAGCCTGTGGATGCGCCTCCATGAATTGCCGATGGAGCTCGAACGAGCCCGGGTAATAGGCTTTGCGAGTCTTGATGGTTGCCAGGAAGTCTGCAATGCCTCGATTCAGCGCTTCCCTGTGCTCCCAGCTTTTCATTTGAATGATCATTCTTGGAGTGAGGCAGTAGCAGCCAGCATTTGGTACCAACCACGAGCCGAGCCGGGCCGCCTGATTCTTAATGTCCTTCTCCTTCCACTGTCCTGGCACCACGATCACCGGAGAAATATTGCCCAACTCTGCACTGAAAGGTTTCGTGAACTGGGGGTGGCGGGCTTGCTTCCGCTCAATGCCTTCTGCACCTGAACCAAAGACGATCGCCTCGAACGTGCGATCGCTACCGGTCATGTGGACATTATCTACGACCGGGTGTTTAAACAAATATGTACCTTCGGCTGCACCACCATACAGGATCTGTAAGTATCCGGCTTGAATGAGATAATCAAACCCATCTCGAAAGATGGGCCCCAGGTACTCCATGATCGGATTCATTTTCAGCGCAACGACCTGCCCTTCGACAAACATTTTATGGAAGGTGTCTTCTATGGCCAAGGCAGGCATGTTGCCTGTGCCCAAGACCAGGCAGACTTGCCCCTTCCTGTCCTTGAGCTGATAAAAAGATGCCTGTGGGAGACCATCCGCATGGATCGAAATGGACGGATCCATCCAGACTTCTGCCCTCACACCCGGTATCGCGAACTGTTCCTTCGAGTCATACGGCACAACTTGAGCAACAACCTGCCCGTTCGGACGCATCGTCACCTTTCCGGGAATCTGGGGTTTCCCCAACCGGGCGATATCCTGCAGTGCTTTACGCAGGAAACGGATTTGCCGGTAAATCAGGTTGAGACTCCACCATTCTTCGCCTTCCGCCATCGTTTCGGCCTGCGTTCCTTTGGCGGCCATGCATGCCGTAATCCATCGGTTTTCCACCTTTGACAAATCTTGCTTGATCTGGTCGAGCAAGGCGATCCGCCCGGGAATATCCAGCATTGCCCATTCGTCCTTGTGAGTTGTCAGAGTGTTGAGAGCTTGATCCATCTCATTCTGCGAGCTTGGGGGAATAGCCTTGACTGTGGAGGCTGCTGGTTCTTCAAAGTGTTTGGTTGTCGCCATGAGGCCATCCTTATCTTTTAAGAAGGTGTTTTGGGGAAGAATTTAGGTAAGTTAGCCCACTTTATGAGGTAGGGCTAATTGCTCGTATTAGAAACACTAGACTTTTCACCGTGAAATTCAAGATCTATCTTATCAGATTTTAGAATTAATATGATTTGAACTCCCCATGTCGTTAACCGTATTTAGTGACACCGAAGGTTCGTTATAAGTGTTGCCAGGTTTGCCCTTCACTTTGTAACGTAGGATGTCTTATCGGCAAATGTCGTGGTCGCCTACTCACGCATTGCACCCCGTGGCGATACATCCGCATCTGCTTTGGGTGAGTCCGCTTGGGGGAGGAAAGAAGATGGTCCGTGATTAATCTAGGGGCACATTGGATGCAATTGTATAAAGCCACCACCAAAGAAGAAAGATCATTATTGCCGCACCGAACCAGGCTCCTTGCCGAGTTTTCGAAAGAAACTTGCCTATCAGGGCGCCTGTGATGCCAAATAGAAAAACGATGATCAGGGCATTCGTGGCAAAGATAGTGAAGTACCAACTAGCTGGCCAGATAATGAATAACAGGAAAGAAACACCTGCAGAAAGTACAAGCCCGATCTTGGCTGCTTCCCAGTTGTTGGTCAATTGTTTTTGTTTCATATGGTCTCCTGTTGAATCTGCCTGAGAAATGTGATGCCTGCATTAGTCTCGCGCCGAGTATTTATCGTACCAGTCCAATACTCGTAAGGCGCGAAGGGTGTTCCACCGGCTCGGCAATCCCTCGCCCTCATCGATCTCGACCGGCATCGTGCCGGGGTAGCGGACCTCGAGCTTCCACCGGCCATCGTCATCGCGCTTTGACTCGACCAGGTCGATCGCCTTAGCCACGCGCTCGTCCGGCGCAACATCGGCGCGGCGCAGATATTCCAGCCCTCGTAACACATCATAGTGCCACCATGTTGGAAAAGCGAAGCGGGTAAACGAGGTGCTGCCTTCTCGATCTCGCTCGATCACCTCGCCTGTTGACCGCCGGTGGAAGAGACGGCGCTCAAGGAGGTACTCTTGTCCACGGAGACGGGCCTCGGTCACAGCGGCGTTGGCCCCGCCTGCCCGTTCGTATTCAAGCAAGGCCTCGAGCACGCAGATCGTGGTGTTGAACGACGAACGTGTCGAGCCGTTCTCAGCCTCACAATTCCAGCCGCCGTCGGACAACTGCTCGGCAATCAGGCGGTCGATGATCCGCTCGCTCTGCGTATTCTGCCCGAAGTAAGCGCCGCTCGCCCCCACCTGCCCGTTGATGCACGGCTCGACCTCCCCCGCGAAGAAGGGATTGCCGTCAAACTCCCATCCCCGCCACATGCCGTCCCAATCCCAGCCCTTCCACCTCACCCGGTCACGGACCAGTCCCACCGCACGACGCGCCTCGTCGCCCGCGGGATCGAGACCCAGTTCTCGCAGCAACGACAGCACGTGCATCGTGGAGTCCCACCCTTGGTTAAATGCCGTGCCAGCCCACGATCCATCAACTCGCTGGATGGCGAGCAACTGGGCGCCCCAGCCCTCAGTAGCGACCCGCGCTCGTTCAGCCACGACATCCTCGTCAGGTGCATCGGTCAGATCCCGCATCACCTGCCAGCGGATTGAAGGGTCAGAATCAAGCAGCCACTGTATGATTGATGTGTCTGGCTTCGGAACTTGCCGTTTGGATGAATTGGCTGTCATAAGTGATTCCGTCAATGGGCTTTGCGCCGGTTGTATCTTTTCATAGCGATGTCATACGCTTCTGCGAGCATCGGGCGGATTCTCTCAAAGGTCGCCTCGGTAGGCGAAAGCACACAGATGAAAGACTGCGACGAATAATCGGGGTGGGGCAGGAGGGTGTCCAATACGGTGAAGTCATAGTCGCTGACATTGATTTTCTTCGTTCCAAACAGTGATCGGAATGTCTCCCTGTTCACACCGATATTCAACCGATAAACACCTGGACGGTCCAGGTTTGAGATCCGCTCATACTCATTGCCTGAGGATGCAATTGTCGCGAACGGATGCATGTGGTCATCACGGTAGAAAAAGAACGTATAACCCAAATTGACCGTGGTTTCGACATTTTCAAACGTGCTTGTGATATAGCTCGTGATGAATGATTCGTCTATCATTGATGTGCCTTTCTCAACTAATAATGGATGCATTGAAAAGGATCTGACTGTAAGAATTATAGGGGTGCCTTGGCTAAAACGCAACAACCACTACACTCGCATTGTACCTGCGGCGATACGTCCGATCTGCTTTAGGTGCGTCCCTTCATGGGTGGGAAGTTAATGATTTCCTCTTGCAATACCTTCCTCTCATAAAATACTGCTATTGACAAATCAGTCATTGCCGATATAATGACGCCAATTAAAAGCTGATGATAACTGTTGTAATGACCTGCTCCTGTATGGCCTGTATGTGTATGTGTTGTTGTACAACACAGAGAGCTGTTCAACACGCTATCATCAGCCATAACTAAACGCATAGCTAGACAGGCTAATACCGGTGAACAGTTCTCCTAAGTGGAGATTGGTCACCGGTAATTTTTTTGTAAAAAGTCCGGGATACCGCCGGGCTTTTTTGTTATCTACTTACTGAGAGGTGACCTGATGAAAGCCAGTAACACTTTATGGCGCGAACAACCGATAGAGAGTCCATTCCCTGAACTTGTGCGCGAAATCGAGATTTACGAGACCGAGATCGAATTGCGCAAACAAGGCAAGTTGGAAGAGAAGTTATTTGCCGAGACTCGTTTGCGGCGCGGCGCGTATGGACAACGTTATGATAATGGTCAACGCTGGGACGGGAAGGAGACTCAGACCCTGCCATATCCCTCGAGCGCTACGGAATTGACCAAAGGTGCAAACACGGTTTGGGATGCACCCGGTATGCAACGCATCAAAGTGCCATTTGGTGGCATGAACCCACAGCAGTTGGAAGTGATGGCTGAGCTGGCTGAGGAATATTCCGATGGTATAGCGCACGTCACCACCCGCCAGGATTTTCAGCTGCATTTTGTCCATGTGGACGACACACCCGCTTTGATGCGCCGCCTTGCTGCAGTTGGAATCACGACACGCGAAGCTTGCGGGAACTCTGTGCGCAATGTGACAGCCTGTCCGTTCTCTGGCGTGTGTTCCACTGAATCGTTTGATGTCACACCTTATGCAAAAGGTCTCGCCTATTTTCTGCTGGGTCACCCGGATGTCCAGGATTTTGGCCGCAAGTTCAAGGTCGCGTTCTCTGGTTGTAAAGATGAAGGTTGTGGCCTTGTCAACATGCACGATATGGGCGTGATCGCTGTGAAGCGTATTGACGCGGAGCGTGGTGTGGAGAAACGCGGCTTCGAGTTATATGTCGGTGGTGGACTCGGTACGGTTCCACATCAAGCGAAGTTGTTCGACGCATTCCTTCCCGCAGAAGAATTGCTTCCTACTGCACAAGCGATTTCGCGTGTTTTCGCCCGGCTGGGCGAAAAGAAGAATCGCAATCGGGCGCGCATCAAGTTCTTGGTGGCGCAGCTTGGTATTGAAGAATTCAAACGCCTTGTGCTTGAGGAACGCGCCACATTACAACAAGATCCGCGCTGGACAGCGTATTTATCAGAAATTCATGAGCTGGATGAAAAGCCGCTTCGCCCCGCCCAGCCTTTGAGTGATACACCACGGTCCGAAGCATTTGATGATTGGTATAAAACAAATATCTGGCATCAAAAGCAGGAGGGTTATGCGACCGCTACAATTACCCTACCTCTTGGCGATATTACTGCCGATCAACTCAGAGCAGTGGCGGATATCTCCCGCCGTTTCACCAACGGGACCATTCGCACGACCGTGGACCAGAACATTGTCCTACGCTGGATCAGCGAATCAGATCTACCGGAAGTGTTTTCTGCGCTTGAATCGATTGGACTCAGTCAACCTGGCGCAGGAACGATTGTTGACGTTACATCCTGCCCTGGCACGGATACCTGCAAGCTTGGAATTTCCGCTTCACGTGGATTGGCTGGTGAGTTACGTCAGCGGCTTGCTGAGAAGAGCCACACAATGGATGAAGCGGTACAAAACCTTCATATCAAGGTCAGTGGCTGCTTTAATTCGTGCGGACAGCATCATGTGGCAGATCTGGGATTTTATGGTGTCAGTCGTCACTCGGGGAATTATACAGTTCCACATTTCCAGGTTGTATTAGGCGGTGAATGGACTCACAACGCCGGCTCCTATGGTCTGGCAATGGGAGCGGTTCCAGCGAAGAGAATCCCGGAAGTCGTGGAGCGACTCACGGGTCGGTATGTGAGCGAGCGCGAGAAGAATGAATCGTTCAAAGCGTTTGTACAACGCATCGGCAAAGTCCAGGTCAAGAACATGTTGGATGACTTGACCAAGATCCCATCTCATGATGAAGACCAAACCTTGTACACAGATTGGGGTGACAGCCGCGAATTCACGATCGGCGATATCGGTGTGGGCGAATGTGCTGGTGAAGTGGTATCGCACGCCGAGTTTGGTCTGGCAGCCGCCGAGCGACAGGTGTTTGAAGCGCAGGTGTTCCTGGATGAGAACGCCTATCAGAAAGCAGGCGAGACAGCGTATGCTTCCATGTTGCAAGCTGCCAAGACACTAGTGGAAGAGCAGTTCTTTAATGTTCCGAATGACCCGGACCGAATCGCTGAAGAATTCCGCACCCGCTTTTATGACACGAAACTCTTTTGGGATGAATATGCCGGTGGCAAGTTTGGGCATTATTACTTGCGGGCGCACGAAAAGGCGAACGAGCCATATACACCCGAAGAAGCGCATCGCCGCGTGGAAGAAGCGCAATTGGTGATCGAAGCCGCGCATAGCTGCTATCGAAAATTACTTGCTGCCAAATCAGCGCCGAAACAACTTTCACGAATCTAAAGGATTGGGCTATGAATATCCAACATATCAATATCAAGTTCTATCTTGAAAACCCTGAAACTGTAAATCTTGCCGATTATGCAACTGTATTCAACACCTGGATTCAAAATCAGAGATTGGAAGAATTACTGATCGATGTTGCGGATTATCTGCATGTCTATAACGGCCCCGGCATTATGTTGATTGGGCATGAAGCGGATTACAGTCTCGATGATCGCGCTGGGAGACTTGGTCTGCTCTATAACCGTAAAGCACAGCTGGCAGGTACGACACAAGTAAAGCTTACCCAGGCTGCAAGCGCCGCATTGACAGCTGCTGAAATCTTGGAAAATGAAAACGGCTTGAAGTTCAATGGTTCAGAACTGCAGGTTTTAATCAATGACCGTTTGCTGGCGCCAAACACAACACAAACCTTCATTGCTCTTGAATCTGACTTGAAAACATTTTTCGATAGGCTATATAACGGCGCACAATATACTCTCACGCATCATACGGATCCTCGTGAACGTTTCACTGTCAATGTAAAAACTGAAACCAGCTTCGATGTGGAAACACTTCTCAAGAATCTTTCTCTGGAAGTCGCTCATGCCTAATGACATTTCCTCTACAAGTGGGATTGTTTATATTGTCGGCGGGGGACCGGGCGATCCCGGTCTGATCACGGTCAAAGGGTTGGAATGCCTGCGCCGCGCCGACGTAATACTCTATGACCGCCTCGTTGCATCAGAGCTCTTGGAGGAAGCCGACCCTCGTGCCGAACTGATTGACGTAGGCAAGGAACCCAAACAGCATCGGCGCTCTCAAGACGAGATCAATTCTTTATTGATAGATAAGGCGCGCGAAGGGAAAATAGTTGTGCGTTTGAAGGGCGGGGACCCTTTCGTTTTTGGGCGCGGCGGAGAAGAGTGCCAGGCACTTGCGGAAGCAGGCCTTCGTTACGAGGTTGTTCCAGGCGTAAGTAGTGCCATAGCTGTCCCTGCGTATGCAGGTATTCCAGTGACTCAGCGCGGTCTGACGACTGCTTTTACAGTTGTTGCCGGGCATACAGGTGGTTCAGATTCCGATATAGATTGGGATGGCATCTCACGGATTGGAACGATCGTTTTTCTCATGGGCGTCGAACATTTGCCGGAGATTGTCGCACGACTCGTTGAGCATGGTCGCCAAACGAATACGCCTACGGCAGTAATTCAAGAAGGAACAACGCAGAGTCAATTGGTTGTCACAGGCACACTGGAAGATATTGTTGAGAAAGCACGAGATATTCGTCCGCCCGCTGTTTTAGTTGTTGGCGAAGTTGTTCGTTTGCATGAACAAATTGATTGGTTCGTGCCTAATTCTTTTTCAATAAAAGATCAACGTGCAGAGATCTTATCATTATGGTTTTGAAGAGGTATTGTCATGACTGTATCACAAAACAAATCAGCACTATTCGTTGATACCACAGAGTGGACTCCCGAATCTGCGAAACAAATTAGTTTGGAGTTGGAAGGCAGTTCGCCAGAGACCATCCTGCGCTGGGGCTTCGAAAATTTCGCGTCGAGTATTGTGATGGCAACCGGCTTTGGGCCGGAAGGCATCGTATTGATGCATCTCGTCTCAGAGATTCGTCCAGAGACAATCGTCTTTTATTTAGATACCGACTTGCTGTTCTCTCACACATATGAACTGCGTGATGAGCTTGTGAAACGTCTCGGGATTCGCTTCGAGCGCGTCCATTCCGGGATATCGTTGCCAGAACAGGCTCTTCGGCATGGTGACAAATTATGGGATCGTGACCCCGATACTTGTTGCCACATTCGCAAAGTGATTCCTCAACGACAATTTCTTGCAAACTACAATGCCTGGATTACCGGTATCCGCCGTGACCAAACCGCCTTCCGCGCCAATACCGGACTTGTCGAATGGGATTATGCCAATAAGATGATCAAGCTTAATCCGCTCGCAGCATGGACAAGCGATCAGGTGTGGGAACATATCCAAGCACAAAACCTTCCATATAATCCTCTGCATGATTACGGTTACCCAAGCATTGGTTGCTGGACATGCACTAAGGCTGTTGAGCCCGGACAAGATCCGCGTTCCGGCCGTTGGGCTGGAAATGCCAAGACCGAATGTGGCATTCATCTACCATCCATCAAGAAACAATGAACACGTATTATCCTGTTTACATTCAGTTGCGTGATCAGCCCTGTGTAGTGATTGGCGGTGGAAAAATTGCTGAGGGCAAAGTGGAAGGTTTATTGGCTGTCAAAGCGAAAGTAACTGTCATCGCTCCAAATCTCACACGGCATCTGCATGATCTCGCAGAACAAAAGCAGATTACGTATATCTCGCGGAAATATCAACCCGGAGATCTCACCGGAGCTTTTATAGTTATCTGCGCGACAGATCAGGCTGAGATTAATCATCAAGTTTGGCAGGAAGCCTCTTCCAACGGACAATTGGTCAATGTGGTGGATGACACGCCGCGTTGCAACTTCATCGCTCCGTCGATTCTGCGCAAAGGCGATTTGACCATCGCCATCTCAACAAGCGGCAAGGCTCCTGCGCTGGCAGTTCGTTTGAAGGAAAGACTACAACATGAAATCGGCCCCGAGTACGAACGCTTTCTAGAACTTGCTGGCGAACTGCGCGAACCATTGGCGCAACATATTCCAGATTTTGAAACACGCAAAGCCTTATGGTATGAACTTGTGGATTCTGAAATTCTCGATGCTCTTGCGCGCGGGGATGAATCTTCAGCGAGAGATATTATTTCACAAGTAGTTGGATTTGATTTTGAACCCGCGTAATCCCAAGTTGCTCCTTGCGCCGCGCACAGCGTCGGCGAATATGACTAACGCTTATTTCCTGGCCCTATACCAATTCCGGCTATGCAATTGACCTTCGCAACCCGACCTTCTGCTCTCGCGCGTTGGCAAAGCGCGCGGGTGATCCAACTCCTTCAAAATGCCTGGTCGGGACTTGAATGTAGCGAATACGTTATCACTACAACTGGTGATCGCGTGCTTGACCGTCCATTACCCGAAATTGGAGGTAAGGGATTATTCACGAGTGAATTGGAAAACGCGTTGCTGTCTGGTGAAGTCGATGCGGCGGTGCACTCGTTGAAGGATCTTCCAGTGGAGGATACGCCTGGGATTGTTGTAGCTGCCATCCCTGAGAGGGAAGCGGCGTACGATGTTTTGGTCTCTGCAGATGGGTGGACGTTATCCAATTTGCCAGAAGGCGCACGGGTAGGGACATGCAGTTTACGACGCACTGCGCAATTACTGGCTCGGCGTCCCGATTTAATCATTTTGCCTTTACGTGGCAATGTTGACACGCGCGTACGAAAAGTAATTAATGGTGAATATGACGCGATCGTGCTGGCGCAAGCTGGGCTGACGCGTCTCGGGTTGCAGGCACATATCAGCGAAGTATTTCCGCTTGAAGTAATGTTGCCAGCGCCAGGGCAGGGCGCGTTGGCAGTGCAATGCCGCGCAGATGATACTGAAACACTTGAACTACTTGCGGCAATTCATGACCCTCTGACTGCTGCCGCCGTAGGTGCAGAACGCGCGTTCCTCCTAAGCTTGGGTGGCGGATGTTCTCTTCCTGTCGCGGCTTTCGCAGAAAAAAATAACGGCACCATCATTTTGACCGGCGCGGTCATTTCAGCTGACGGGAAACAGGCGATACGCCTCAGCGCTGTGGATAAAGAGCCGCATAAGTTAGGAGAACGGTTGGCTGAATTAGTGCTTGAGCGCGGCGCCGAGGATTTACTTAAGGCTTGCGTATGAACTTAAGGAATAAGCGTATTCTTATTACTCGCCCCAGGGCACAGGCTGAAGAATTTGCGAACACCTTGATTGCAGAAGGTGCACAACCGGTTTTCTTCCCGGTTATCAAGATCATCCCGCCTGATAATTTTTCTGCTTTTGATCTTGCGTTACAAAGCCTGGAACAATTTGATTGGCTGATTCTGACCAGCATTAATGGTGTGGATGCATTCTTTAAACGTTTTGAGATTCTTGGTGTCAAATGGATGCCACCTCATTTGTACGTGGCGGCTGTCGGCTCAAAGACTGCGCGACGGTTGTCCGAATATGGCATTCGGACTGATTACGTTCCTGATGAATATATCCCTGAAGCGATGTTGCCGGGTTTTGGGAAAAACATCTATGGAAAGCGTTTTCTGTTCCCGCAGTCGAATCTGGCACGCACAGTCCTTGCAGATGGAATTCGTTCTGCAGGTGGACTTGTGACTGAAATCGTCGCCTATCAAACAGTGATCAATGACCCGGATCACACTGAAGTCGATGAGTTGCTCGCCGGTGTTGATGTCGTTACTTTTACAAGTCCTTCGACTGTCCAAAATTTCGTTGCCATTGTTCAAAAAAACGGACTTGATCCACTTAACCTGCGGGGTAATCCACTATTCGCTTGTATTGGACCGATCACACAAAAAGCGGCTGAAGAGGCTGGTCTTGGTAATCTCGTCACAGCAAGCGAATATACAACAACAGGTCTGATTGAAGCGCTTGGTAAATTGGTTTATTTATAGATAGATTAGAGGTCTTATGGAATTACTGGAACTTGGACAACAAAATTTACTTCGCACATCGAAAAATACCCTCCTCTCTCGTCGCTTGCGTCGTCTACGCACTACGCCTGCTTTGCGAGCAATGGTACGCGAAACAGAACTGAATGTGCGGGATTTTATTTATCCGTTGTTCGTGCGCCACGGTATGGGGCGGAATGAGATCCATTCAATGCCAGGAATCTATCAACTATCGGTAGATGAAGCGGTGCGTGAAGCGGAATCAGCGGCGACCCTGGGAATTCCTTCTGTGATTTTGTTCGGTATCCCAGCCGAGAAAGACCCAATTGGTTTGGAAAACTTTTC
>Ga0114129_10013354_pt1 | contig 11700 bp, 9 predicted proteins | sample RhiMetdeltSRZDD1_FD_80071 | JGI IMG/M metagenome (GOLD analysis project Ga0114129, IMG submission 80071) | Populus rhizosphere microbial communities from Tennessee, USA - Rhizosphere MetaG P. deltoides SRZDD1 (version 2) (version 2) | ecosystem: Host-associated > Plants > Roots > Rhizosphere >... | reverse complement strand
GCCTGTTGCTGAGCCTCGAACTTCTTGCGTGCATCCTCGGCACGCGCTTGCATGTCCGCCTGGAACCTTGCGAGTACTTGCTGGTCCGTCGGCGCGCCCTCGTTTGCCTTGGCGAAGTCGGGAAGCGGCAACGGGATGACCACCAGCTGGTTCTGCAGATTGATCGCCTGCAGATTGAGGGTCTGGCCCTTCTTCATGGAATTGACGAAATCCAAACTGATCTCGAAATCCGCCACGCAGCCGGTCGGGAAACAGACGAAGTATTGCTCCTGCAGCGGCTGGCCCTGGTCGATGACCACGCGCGTGCCGGCCTTGAGCTGCACGCCGAGCGGCAGCGTGACGCGAAGGACCTTCTTCTGCTGGCCCTGCTGCTCGAGGATCGCGGCGCTGGCGAACGGCTGAGCGGTCTCGAGTCGCGCCTCTTTGGCGGTCAGGCAGGCTTCCTGCGCATTGGGCTGCGTCTGGTCCGTGCTGCACATCTTGAACCAGGGCGAATAGAGAAGCGGCGGGACCTGCTGTCCTGCCGGCTGCGCGGCAGCCGCCGGTCCGTTCTTTGCTGCTTCAGCCGGCTTCGGAGCGGGCTGCTGCTTGGGCTGCTGTTTCGGCGCCGGCTTGGGCTGTGCGGGCTTCGGTTGCGGCTGCGCCTGGGGCGGCTGCTGCGCAAAAGAATACGCGGCCGCGCCGAGGGCCATCGCCGCAGCCGCTGCGATCGTCGCGAATGCGCGGCCGGTTGCCGCTGATGGGTTCCTGTCTTTCATACGATCGCCTCGCTCAGACGTGAGTTCAGTCCATTTCTTCGAGTCAGCAACTCTGCGCCAGGGCGCCGCGTCGCAATTTCGACCCCGATATTACCGCGTGGGCGCCTGCTGCTGCTGGCTCTCGAGCTTCCGGCGCGCTTCCTCGGCGCGGCGTTGCAGATCGTCCTGCAGTTTCCTCTGCTGCTCTTCGAACACCTTGGGATCGGTCGGCGGCCCGTCATAGGCCTTGGCGAAATCGTTGAGCGGCAGCACAACGTTGATGTTCTGTCCGTTGCCGCCGTTGAAAGCTTGCACGGTCAGCTGCTGGCCTTTCTTCAGCGTAGAGATCAGCTCGCCGGTCGCCTCATAATCCGCCATGCATCCGTTGGCGAAGCAGATCACGAACGGTCCGGTCATCGGCGTTCCCTGATCGATGATCACGCGCGTCCCGTACTGGAGCGCCACGCCGAGCGGCAAGGTGACGCGCAGAAGCTTTCTGGGTTCCCCTTCGGGCTCGATCAGCACGGCCGACACCACCGGCTGGCCGGACTCGATACGCGCCTCCTTGCCGGTGAAGCAAACCTGCTTGGCATTCGCTTCCTGGCCCTTGAGGCAGAACTTGGTCCAGGGCAGATAAATATACGGAGCTTCCGCCTGTTGCTGCGGCGGCTGCGCCGCCTCGGGCGCGGGCGAACTCTTCTGTTGCGCTTTCGGCGCAGCCTTTGGTGCGGGCTTCGAGGCAGGCGCCTGCGCCAGTGCGCCGTAGCCGGTGGCTGCGGCGATCATCGTCGCCGCCAGCGTGACGACAAATGCGCGCATGGCCGGCCGAGCCGGCCCAGAGACGGTCCGATGATCCATATCAGGTCCTCTTGCTTACCGTTTCGCGGCCTTCAGGCCGGAGCGAACGGGGCGCCCCTATTGCAGGCTGTGTCGGCATCAAATACGGCAACAGCGTGACGCCCTTCCCGGCCGCCTGATAGCCGAATTTCCGCCGCCGATAAAGCGTTTATCGGGGTGACGAATATTGGTGATAAGCCCTTCCGTCAGCTTTTGAAAGTGCATCAATGGGCCCAGGGTTTGTTCCATCGATGGGAATCACAATCGCCGGCCCCGCCGTGAGTTGAACCGGTGACTGCGCCTTTCAAAACCGGAACCGCTCGGCGCCCCCGTTCCTGGCGGAGGCATGTCCTCGTCGCGCTGATCGCCCTGCCTGCGAGTTGGGGCATGCTCCCCGACGCGCGCAGTGCGGAACCTCGTCACGCCATCGCTATGCACGGCGAACCCGCCCTGCCCGCCGGGTTCGATCATTTCAGCTATGCCAATCCGGCGGCGCCCAAAGGCGGCCGTCTGGTGCAGGGCGTGCTCGGCACGTTCGAGAGCCTCAATCCGTTCATCGTCAGGGGCCTTGTCGCCCAGGGCATCCGGGCTCCGCTCGTCAGCGGAACCAACGTCATCGCCGGATATGTCGTCGAAAGCCTGATGGCGCGCAGCTCCGACGAGCCATTCACGCTCTACGGCCTGATCGCCCGCACCGTCGAGACCGACGATGCGCGCAGCTACGTCACCTTCACTCTCGACCCCGCAGCGCGTTTTTCCGACGGCAAACCGGTAACGGCCGACGACGTCATTTTTTCCTGGCAGCTTTTGCGTGACAAAGGTCGTCCCAATCACCGCTTCTATTATTCGAAGGTGGTCAAGACGGAGGCGATCGGACCGCGCGCAATCCGGTTCGATCTTTCCGGAAGCGACGATCGCGAGCTCCCCTTGATACTCGGCTTGATGCCGATCCTGCCGAAGCACGCGGTCAATGTCGACACCTTCGAGGAGCCGACATTCACGCCGCTGATCGGCAGCGGCCCTTATGTCGTCGGCAAGGTCGATCCCGGCAAAAGCCTGACCCTCGTGCGCAATCCCGACTACTGGGGTCGCGAGCTGGCGGTCAACCGCGGCTTCTGGAATTTCGACGAGATCCGCTACGACTACTACCGCGATGCCAACTCGCATCATGAAGCGTTCAAGCGCGGACTTTTCGATATAAGAACCGAGAACGATCCTACGCGCTGGCAGACCGGTTACGATTTTCCCTCCGCGCGGGACGGTCGGGTGGTCAAGGAGACCTTCCCGTCCGGACTGCCCAAGCCCAGCTATTATTTCGTGTTCAATACGCGGCGACCGATCTTCGCCGACGTTCGGGTGCGGGAGGCGCTCGCGCTGCTGTTCGACTTCGAGTGGATCAATCACAATCTGTTCTTCGATCTGTATCGGCGTACGACGAGCTTCTTCGAGGATTCCGAACTGTCCGCCCGTCGGCGCCCGGCCGACGCGCGCGAGCGCGCGTTGCTTGCCCGTTTCCCCGATGCGGTGCGCGCCGATGTGCTGGCCGGCACTTGGTCGCCGCCGGCGAGCGACGGCTCGGGGCGCGATCGAACGATCGTGCGGCGGGCGCTCGCGCTGTTTACCGCGGCGGGTTACGAGCTGCGGGGGACCGAGCTCGTGGAACGCCGCAGCGGCCGGCCCTTCACGTTCGAGATCATGGTCGCCAGCAGGAGCGAGGCCATGGACGAGGAGCGCCTGGCGCGGTCCTATGCCAGCACCCTCAAGCGAGCGGGCATCACCGCGCGGGTGCGGCTGGTCGATGCGGTTCAATTTGAAACTCGGCGAATCGCTTTCGATTTCGATATGATCCAGAATCGCTGGGACCAATCCCTGTCCCCCGGCAACGAGCAGGCGTTCTACTGGAGCTCGGCGGCCGCCGACGAGAACGGCAGCCGCAACTACATGGGCATCAAGAGCGCGGCCGTCGACGCGATGATCGAAGCTCTCATCAAGGCGAAGGATCGCGACGATGTCGTCGCCGCCGCGCGCGCGCTCGACCGGGTGCTGATGTCCGGATTCTACACGGTGCCGCTCTTTCATCTTCCCGGCCATTGGATGACGCGCTGGACGAGCATCGAGCATCCCGCCAAGACCTCGCGCATGGGCTTCGTGCCCGAAACATGGTGGAGGCGGGAGCGATGAGGCCGCTGCCATGATCCTCGGCGATCCGACCGGCAAGCCGATGATGACCGGCGTCGGCGGCCGCGCGACGCTCGACGATCTCTTTCGCCGCGCGGCGGCGCGGCGCCCCGACGATATCGCGCTGATCGATCCGCCCAACCGTCTGAGCTTCACGGACGGCGCACCGCGCCGGCTCACTTATGCCGAAGCCGATCGCATGATCTCGGCCATTGCCGGCCGGCTGCACCGGATGGGACTGCCCACCGACGCCATCGTCGCGCTGCAGATGGCCAACACGGTCGAGGGTGTGCTCACGCTGCTGGCGGTGCTGCGCGCGGGCTTGATCGCAATGCCGCTGCCGCTTCTGTGGCGACGCCTCGACGCAGTTGCCGCGCTTGAGCGTGTGGGTGTCAGTGCCCTGATGGTCACCGGTCGCATCGGCAAGACCGATCATTTCGACGTCGCTTTGCAGGTCGCTGCCGAGATCTTTCCGGTTCGGTATGTCTGTGGGTTTGGCCGCAATCCTCCCGATGGCGTCGTCGCCTTCGACGATCTGTATGCCGCTGACGCGCCCGATCCGGTTCCGTCCATCGAACGCGAGCGCGAACTGCCGCCCGGCCCCGGCGTCCATCTCGCTGTCGTCACCTGGGACACGACGGCCGCCGAAATAGTGCCGGTCGGGCGAAGTCATGCCGAACTGATTGCCGGCGGTCTCGGCGTGCTGCTCGAAAGCCGGGTGCCGCAGGACGCAATCGTGCTCTCGACCCTGGCGACATCGTCGTTCGGCGGGCTGGCGGCAGGCGTGCTGCCATGGCTGCTGGCCGGCGGCACGCTGGCGCTGCACCAGCCGTTCGACGCGGCGACCTTTGCCGATCAATGCCGGTCGATCGGTTGCGATACGATCGTCGTGCCCGGGCCGCTGGCCGCGCAATTGGCAGAAGCTGACTTTCTTTCGGCGCGCAACGGGCTGCGCCGCGTCGTCGCCCTGTGGCGCGCGCCCGAGCGGTTGTCGCGGGCGCCAGCCTGGTGCGATGTGGCCGTGGCGATGACCGACGTGCATGTGTTCGGGGAGACCGGCCTCCTTGCCGCCCGTCGTGGTCCCAGCGGGCGGCCGATCGCAATTCTCTGCGGCCCGATCGCCGCGCCGCGCGGAGCCACGGGCGCCCTCATCGTCGGCGAAGTCGCGCCAACCCCGAAGGGCACGCTTGCGATGCGCGGCCCGATGGTGCCGCGCTGCGCGTACCCGCTCGGAACTGAACGGACGGCACTGCCTTATTTCAAGGTTGCGGCCAACGGCTTTGTCGACACCGGCTATGCCTGCCGGAGGGACCATCAAGGCACGATCCTGACCGTCACCGGTCCCCAGCCGGGCATCGCCGGCGTCGGCGGGTATCGATTCTCGGCCCGGGACCTGCAGGATCTGGTCAACCGCGCCGACAGCGGCGGGACGCTCGCGGTATTACCGGACGCCCTGGCCGGGCACCGGCTCGCCGGAAACGCCGCCGATCTCGGTCAGATGCGGGACGCGCTCACCCGGCTCGGAGCCAACCCGCTGTTGGTCGGCGCCTTCGCGGACAGAGGGCGGGCAGAGGCACGATCCGCAGCGTGAGTTTCCTCGCCGCCGCATCTGTCGCGTTTCCGTTGACCAGCCATTAACAGCAATCGCCTAGGTTTCCCTCTCATTCAACCGCTGCCGCCCGCGTGGTGCCATGGGGATCCTGGGTCCGATGGTCGTCGTCGCCGAAAGGTCGGCGGCTGACCTGATCGACGTGCTCGGCAAGGCCGGCGCGTTCCCCATCGTCGAGACGAATTGGGCCGACGCGCCGCGGGCGGTCGCGGAAATCCAGCCGGCAGCGCTCATTCTGGCCGAGCCGGGGCCCGCCCCGGACTCGCGGCCGGTCCAGGTGCTGATCAAGAAGATCGAAGCGCGCGGCGGCCCGTATATGCCGGTGCTCGCGCAGGTGAACGGCGACAGCGAGATCGCAATCCCGTCGGCCTTGCCGGCGCCGGTCGAGGAGCCGCTGGAACGCCTGATCGCGAGGCTGCGCTCGGCGCTGCGCGTCCGCACATTGCATGCAGCCGTGCTGCGGCGCGCCGGGATCGACGCGCGATCAAAGAAGAATCGCGCGTTCCCGATCCCCGACCTGCTCGACCATGCCACCGTCTTGTGCATGGGACGCGGCCGCTCCTATCCGGCCCTCACGACTGCGATCGGCGAGCGCGTCGGCCTGATCGGCGCGCTCAGCGTGGAGACTGCCGCCCGTTATCTCAACGCCCGCGACATCGACGGCATCGTCATCGGCGACGGCTTCGGGCCGCGCGTGGTCGAGGCGCTCCTGATCGTGCTCGCCGAGGACGCGCGTTTTCGCGATCTTCCGGTCGGCATCCTCGGCAACGGCGCGGTCGACGACGAGCGGTTGCCCAATCTCGTGCGGATCGCAAGCGATCCCGCTCGTCTGGTGGAGCGGCTGCTTCCACTGGTGCGCCTGCAAGCCTTCGAAAGCCACCTCAAGCGCACGCTCAAGTCGCTCGAGACCGACGGCCTGGTCGATCCGGAAACCGGCCTTCTCGCCGGCGGCGCCTTCTGGCGCGATCTCGAGCGCGCCGTACAGGAGGCCGAGGACGGCGGCGGATGCCTTTCAGTCGCCCGCTTCTCGTTCGAGGATATCGCCGACCGGCGCGCCAGCGTCGACGCGGCGCGGCTGTTCGCCCGGCTGGTGCGCGACATCGATTTTGCCTGCCGCGACGACGACGGCTCCATTCTCGCGGCCTTTACCGAGACCGACCTGCGCAGCGCGCACGTGGTGGCGCGCCGCATCGCGAGCGTGCTCAAGCACACCATGCTCGCTCCCGGCCGCGACCGCCGCTCGATCCGCCCGACCGTGACCCTGGCCACGCTCAAGCCGACCGACAATCTCTCGACCCTGGTGGCGCGGGTGGGAACTTATCCGAAGGTCGCCGCCAGCTGACCCCGACCCGCGCCGCGCCCCATCGGCCGCGGCCGAACGTCACCGAGTTCCATCGACATTTTTGTTTCGCGGCCTGTCGGCTGCCGGGATATCCCTTCGTCCTTGGGATGAGCGCGGAGGGGAGCCCGGATGCAGTACGCCATATTATGTTACCACTCCGAGAGCGAGGTCTTCTCCTGGACCAAGGAGCAGGACGATGCGGTCATGTCGAAGTTGATGGTCGCCCAGGAGCGGATGGCCAAGGCCGGCCGGCTCGGTCCGGTGGCCCGGCTGATGCCCACCACCGCCGCGACCACGCTGCGAAAGGATCAGGATCCCCCGCTCGTCATCGACGGCCCGTTCGCGGAAACGAAAGAGCAGCTGCTCGGCTTCTATGTCGTCGACTGCAAGACGCTGGACGAGGCGCTCGACTTCGCGCGCGATCTCGCCCGCGTCAATCCAGGCGGCGCCTACGAGATCAGGCCGATCTCGTTCTTCCAGCCCGGGACTGCGCACGCATGACCGACCTGGCGTGGATCAACACGACCTTGACCTCCGCGCGTCCGCAGGCGGTGGCGGCGCTGCTGCGCTACTTCCGCGACCTCGACACCGCCGAAGAGGCGTTCCAGGAATCCTGCCTGCGGGCGCTGAAGACCTGGCCGCAGAACGGTCCGCCGCGCGACCCCGCCGCCTGGCTGATCATGGTCGGTCGCAACAGCGCGATCGATGCGGTGCGCCACCGCAGCAAGCAGGAAGCCCTGCCCGCCGATGACGTCGTTTCCGATCTGGACGACGCCGAATCCGCCATCGCCGAGCGGCTCGACGATGCGCATTATCGCGACGACATCCTGCGGCTCCTGTTCATCTGCTGCCATCCCGATCTGCCGGTGACACAGCAGATCGCGCTCGCCCTGCGCGTGGTGTCGGGCCTGTCGGTGAAAGAGATCGCGCGCGCCTTCCTTTCGAGCGAAAGCGCCGTGGAGCAGCGCATCACCCGCGCCAAGCGGCGCGTCTCCGATGCCGAGGTGCCGTTCGCGACGCCGGGCGCGCCCGAGCGGGCGCAACGGCTCGCGGCCGTCGCGGCCATGATCTACCTGCTGTTCAACGAGGGCTATTCGGCGAGCGGAGGCGACGCGCATCTGCGCGCGCCGCTATGCGACGAGGCCATCCGGCTCTCGCGTCTGCTGCTGAGGCTGTTCCCGTCCGAGCCCGAGATCATGGGGCTGACAGCGCTCCTCCTCCTGCAGCACGCACGCGCGCCGGCGCGGCTCGATGCCGATGGCGCCATCGTCCTGCTGGAGGATCAGGACCGCAGCCTGTGGGACCGCAAGATGATCGCCGAAGGCCTCGCCTTGATCGACAAGGCCGTACGGCACAAGCGCCCCGGCCCGTATCAGGTGCAAGCCGCCATCGCCGCGCTGCACAGCCAGGCGGACCAGCCGGAAGCGACGGACTGGTCGCAGATCGATCTCCTCTATGCGACGCTCGAGCGACTGCAGCCCTCGCCGATCGTGACGCTCAACCGGGCCGTCGCGGTGGCCAAGGTGCGCGGGCCGGAAGCGGCGCTGGCGATGATCGAGCCTTTGGCTTCGCAGCTGTCCGGCTATTTTTACTTTTTCGGCGTCAAGGGCGGCCTGCTGATGCAGCTCGGGCGCAGCGAGGAGGCCCGCGTCGCCTTTGACCGTGCGATTGCGGTCGCCAATACCGCCGCCGAGGCCGCACACATCCGCATGCATCTCGACCGGCTGACCAAAGACAGCGCGGCCGGTGCCCGCGCCACGTCATAGGCTTGCGAAAAATGTGCTTCACCGTGTCGGGACGCGATCCCGTCGCCCGTCCTTGAAGCAGAGAGCGCATTACGGCGCGACGACGCCGGTCCAGCATCGGCGGTAACCAAGGAGACGCAACGATGAAAGTCATGGTCATGGTCAAGGCCAGCAAGGATTCGGAAGCCGGCAAGATGCCGAGCACCGAGCTTCTGACCGCGATGGGCAAGTTCAATGAGGAGCTGGTGAAAGCCGGCGTCATGCTCGCCGGCGAGGGGCTGCACCCGAGCTCAAAGGGCGTGCGGGTCAAGTTCTCGGGAAGCGCGCGCACCGTGCGCAAAGGCCCGTTCAACGACTCCAACGACCTCCTCGCCGGATTCTGGCTGTGGAAGGTGAAATCGATGGAGGAGGCGGTGGAATGGCTCAAGCGCTGCCCGAACCCTCATAACGACGAAACCGAAGTGGAAATCCGCCCGCTGTTCGAAGCGGCCGATTTCGGCGACGCGCTGACGCCCGAGCTGCGGGCCCAGGAAGAACGCCTTCGCAAGCAAAGCGGAAAGGCCTGATCAGCCCGTGTCGCGGCCGCGCGGCGGCCTGCTGGTCGTTGGCCGATCGGGCGCCTTGCAGGCGGCGGAGGATTCCCTCGCGCAGCGAAGGCCGATGCGGCCTGGCGTAGCGCAATACGAAGCTCGCTGCATCGTCGAGCGTGCGCGCGGTCGTTTCGGACGGCCCGATCTGCAGGGGCGGGTCGAAGAGAAACTCGTCGCACATGGCGCGTCGGCAGACCAATGCCGCTCCCTTCCGCCCCCCCTCTCCGATCACTGGGATTTACACGCGGAACACGTGCGCACGGCTAACGCGCCGGCGACCGCGATGTTCCGGCGCGCCCGATCGAAGGGCGCCGACGGTTCGCGCTACGACAATGTCCGTCTTATCCCCGACAAAGGATCGGTCAGCCTGGAACCTTATGGTGCTTCCGGAGTCATTGGGTCGGGTGGCGCTGGGTTGAAAGTCCATGTCCGCGCAACAATACCGGCGCAACGCTGCCGTCTGCCTCGATTTGGCGGAACGGACGGTCGATTCCGAAGCCAGAGCCGGGCTGATCGAAATGGCAGGCAGTTGGCTGCGGTTGGCGACCCTTGCCGAGAAGAATAGCAAGACCGACCTGGTCTACGAGACGCCTCCGCCGCCGGCCGCATCTCCCGACGTCGCAAATCGATAACGCTGTCGCTCAATCACCGGCCCTGTAAGTGTGAGCGGGCACCGGCCGGAAAGCCGATGCCCGCCTTGAGGCTGCTCGCAAACCTATCGGTTGCTCGGGGCCGACGAGGATCCGCCAGACTGACCGGCCGGAGCCTGATCCGACTGGCTCCTGCCCGACGTGCCGGAGCGCTGGCCCTGGCTCTGGTTGGTGCTGGAGCCGGAGCCCGACCGGATCGTGGCACCGCTGTTGGTGCTGGAGCCGCTGGTCGTAGTGCGGGACCGGATGGTCGTGCTCGTGTTGCTCCGCACGCCTTCGCGGACGCGGACGCCTTCGCGAACGCGGACACCTTCACGGATCACCACGCCATGCCGGCGCGGGCCGACGATGATCGCTGCACTGGGTCCACAGCCACGGCCCCAGCGATGTCCACGCCAGTGCTTATGCGGCCACCGGCGGCAATGCACGGTTTCAACCGTGTCGACGGTTTCGGCCGCCGACCGCAGCCCGGCAGGCGACGTCGTAGTAAACGCGTCGCTACGCGACGAGGTGAACAAAATGACAGCAAGGCTGGCGACCGCAGCCAGTGCAAGTGACGAGCGCATGGAATTTTCTCCTCTGATCCTCCCTTGGCGATCAACGTCATCTCATGTTCAAAAGTTCCGGCCCGGATGGTCGCAGCCGGGCCGGTGCGTCGCGATTGTGCGTCGCGGCGGGTTTGCCGAATCATCCGGACATTCGTGCGCCCGGCTTTGCGCCGGACGCGACTGGCCGCTCCGTCGCCTCGTATTCGCGCTCGATGTCCTTGCCGGTGTAATCGGACATCATCGCGGTCGCGATCAGGCTGATCACCCCGCAGACCGCGATATAGCCCGCGATCGCGTAGGGGGTGTGATAGGTCCCGAACAGCCAGGCCGCGATCAGCGGCGCCGGCCCGCCGGCAATCACCGAGGCGAGCTGATAGCCGAGCGAGGCGCCGCTGTAGCGCAGCCGGCCGGTGAAGCTTTCCGCGATCAACGCCGCCTGCGGCCCGTACATCATGTCGTGCGGAATGAGCGAGAGCACGATGGCGAGGAAGATGATCGCCGCCGCGCCGGTGTCCAGCAGGCCGAAATAGATGAAGCCGAACACGCCACTCACCGCCGCGCCGATCATGTACATGTTCTTGCGCCCAATACGATCGGACAGATGCCCGAAGAACGGAATCGAGAAGAACGACAGCAGTGCCGCGGCGAGCACCGACATCAGCAGGAAATCCCGCGACACGTGCAACGTGCCGGTGCCGTAGGAGAAGATGAAGGCGGTGAAGATGTAGAACGGCGCCTGCTCGGCCATGCGCGCGAAGGCGGAGAGCAGGATCTCCTTCGGCTGCCGCTTGATGACCTCGATCATCGGCGTTCGCTCGATCTTGCGCTCGGCGACGAGCTTGGCGAACACCGGCGTCTCCAGGATGCTCAGCCGGATGTAGAGTCCGACGCCAACGAGCACGATGCTCAGCAGGAACGGCACGCGCCATCCCCAGGTGAGGAATTGATCGCCCGACAGGTGACTGAAGGCGAGAACGGCAAGATTGGCGAGAAACAATCCGCACGGCACCCCGAACTGCGGCCAGGACGCCACGAACCCGCGCGAATGATTGGAACGCGCCCATTCCATCGACATCAGCACCGAGCCGCCCCACTCGCCGCCGACGCCGACGCCCTGGATGAAGCGCAGGATGGTGAGAAGGACCGCGCCCCAGATGCCGATGCTCTCATAGGTCGGCACCAGCGCCACCGCGAAGGTGGCGAGCCCCATCAGCAGCAGGGTGGCAATCAGCGTCGATTTTCGGCCGATGCGGTCACCATAATGACCGAAGATCGCCGCTCCGATCGGCCGTGCCACGAAGCCCACTGCGTAAATGCCAAATGCTTCGAGCGTGCCGGTCAGAGGATCGGAGTTTGGGAAATAGAGCTTGGCGAAGACCAGGCCGGTGACGGTGCTGTAAAGGAAAAAATCGTACCACTCGATGGCGGTACCGACGGTGGACGCGATCACGGCGCGGCGCAGCT
>Ga0114129_10013353_pt1 | contig 11700 bp, 15 predicted proteins | sample RhiMetdeltSRZDD1_FD_80071 | JGI IMG/M metagenome (GOLD analysis project Ga0114129, IMG submission 80071) | Populus rhizosphere microbial communities from Tennessee, USA - Rhizosphere MetaG P. deltoides SRZDD1 (version 2) (version 2) | ecosystem: Host-associated > Plants > Roots > Rhizosphere >... | reverse complement strand
GGAAGGGTTCTATGAGAATTTTGCCACTGGGTTTTGGATATCCGGCGAGCGACGCGCAGAAGTATGGGGGCGTCCTGCCGCCCTAGCGGTTGCCAAGGATGGATCGCTGTTGGTTGCCGATGACACGGGTGGCACCATCTGGCGCATTTCCTACACGGGCAAACGTGATGGCACCACGACGGGTTCAGATGGAACAAAGAATGATGCCAAATAAGGGAGGTCGCTTTTGATTGGCGGCCTTCTTCAATTTTCAGAGTGATAATAGCAGCCTTGCGAATGTCCGCTTATGGCCATTTGACCCAAAGCGGACATTCTAACGACCGAGCAACCCGCCGTTCTAGCTACCTGGATTACGGAGGACCACGCAGTCACCCCCGGCCAGGTGAATCCTTTTACAGATATCATTTACTGCCGCACGCGACTCAGCGCCGACCCTCACTTGAAAACGAGGAAGTGGGCCACGTCCGCGTTCAAACAGGATCGGGTCACGTCCGGCGAGCACTGCCGCGAATCTCCGTTGGAGTGCGGCATATCGATCCAAGATTTCTTGGCGCGATCTGTCTGCGCCGAGAATGGCGCCCCAGGGTTGGATCGCGCCCATCACCACATGCTGTTGCAGCGCTCCCAGGAAAGTCGTCGGCGGTTGCTTGAGTTTCGCCATCAGCGTTTCGCAACTAACTCCGCTCTCGGTTTTGGCTTTTAGGTCCCGGCTCGCTGCCCAGTCCTCAACAGAATGGCCGGTCACCGACGATACGTAGGCACGCGTCTGGGCAGGCATTGAGGCTGCGCCCGCCATCCACGCCCGAACGCGACCAGGCCCCGCGTTGTAGGCAGCCGCCGCCAGTCCAAGGTTACCGAACTGGCCGCGCAACTCTTTTAGGAATTCGGCCGCCTTCGGCAACGCCTCTATCGGATTGAGTGGGTCGAGTAGATTACGTTCGGCAGCTGTAGCGGGCATGAACTGTGCAATTCCCAAAGCGTGCCTGCCGCTCCGGGTTCGCGGGCCGATAGCAGTGGGTCGAAATCGACTTTCCTGCCAAATCAAACGGACGAAAAATTCGACCGGCAGCTCGTTAGCATGTGCTGCCGATTCGAGGAGGAGACAGACCGACTGCTGAACTTGACGGTCTGTTTCACCCTTGTCCGTTGCTGGAGCGCGATCGGAAGTTGCGGCGGCTTCTTGCGCAGCTAGCCCAGTAGCCGCTAGCGGTAGGAAAAAAAGAACGCATGTAATAAAACGCAACATCAAACGCTCGCGATCTTTCATTGTCGCAGCAATACTTGATCGGCTCAAGAACGGCTCCGAAGGTATGCGTGTGATGCTGGGAAAAGCGCATCTCGCGCGTGAAAGCTAATGTATCCTTGCGGGTATTTTATCGAACTTTCGGCGCCTGGTTTTTTGCAAGGGTCGGCGGTTCGCGGGGTCGCACGAACAAAAAGGCGGACGAAGCGGGCATTTGGGTATCGGCGCCACCATTTTGGCCGATCAGGATCAGGCGGGCTCCGCCATTAGCAACCACGAAGATACCCGGCTCACCTGTCCATGTCGTAATGGGCTTCATTCCGACGTGCAGAAATTCTCCAATCGGCTGATCAAAATAGTGAAGGCGCAGTGCGGGCCCAACCTCAGCTGGTGCAAGGCCTAATCCGAACTGTTCAGCACGCGAATAAATATCTCTTATCGAGACGGACTCGGCGCCGAGCCCAAGTCCGGCTGCCGAGACAACGACCAGATCGACGTCGGTTTTGGTCGAGGCCAAAGTAAATGCCGCTCGAGCAAGAATTTCCTCGGCCAAGTCTCCGATGCCGCAGTCTGCGGAATCCAAAGCATTACGAAGAGCGAAGGAATTTGCGAATTCGCCTAACGTAATTGTTTTCCATACTCTAAGAGCGGGGCCCCTCTGGGACCACCCGAGGTCGGCGCAACTGGAGCGGTTTTGGCGGTGGTCGCATTTTGCAGGACATTTCGCGCTGAGCATTGAGCATTGGCTGCGCTTGCACATAGGACAAGGCCTGCTGCGCAGAGTGTAGCAACTATGAAAGTTTTCGTAAGCATGGCTTCCCCATGAAATTGGGCAAGGGGACCATGAGGGGAATTTAGGACTGCGGCGCCGCCGAACCGAGTGTGAAATGGCTCACACTACGATCAAAATGTCTCAATAGCGGACACTAAGCTTTAGAGCTTTTGCAAAACTATTGGTCACCGCGTGGCCAGAACCATGCGGTCAACTGCAGTAGATTTACGCGCTGTCACTTCCGCGCGAACGGTCAGGATCACCGTAGGACGGTCTACTTCGCAGGCTCGGCCTCTCTAACGGGCATTCCTTCGACGCTGCCGTTTTCGTCTTGCTTATTGGCCTCATTCAGGAGTCTGTGGATGTCGTCAGCGCGTTGCCCTTTCTTGATCCGAGTTTCCGACGCTTTCGTCGTTCGGCGAGGACTTGTAGGCTACCTCCCAGCACATTAAATCATCAAATCATCCAACCATAATGGAACGGGGCCAACACAACCGGACCCGCTTGCTAGCCCGCCAAACTAACTCTCATCTTAGGATTTGAGCCCAGGTCGCAATCCAGAAGGAGAAGATGCTTTGCCCAACCAGAAAATCGATAACAGCACAACACGGGCGACGGCGCGTCTGCCTGGGCTCGAGGTTGAGATCATACACCGCAGGTTACCGGGTGCTGACGCTGAACAGCTTTTAATTAATCTCCAAGCGGTGCCTTCATTCGAGGCGTTCGGCCAGTTCCTTCAGGCAGCTAACCCGTTTGCATTTTGGGCTCAAGCTGTGAAGTTGGTGTGGTTTCCCTGGCTCGGAGCGGCAAGCGCTCTGACGTTGCCCCGGGCTTCAGCACCGCCCGCGCTTGGTCCAGGGAATACTGAATCCGGCATTTCGAGGCTTCAACACGATGGCCGCTTTACCTCCCGAAAGCGAACATCTTTTGGTGCCGAAGGCGAGCGGACATCAAAGTAAACTCAGATTGTCAGCTGTTCGATGACCTCGGCGGCTCTGGCGATAAGCGAGGGCGGCACGGTGAGGCCGAGCGACTTGGCGATCTTGAGCTCAATGACTAGCTCGAAGTTGGTGGATTGCCAGACCGGCAGGTCGGCTGGCTTTTCGCTGGACTTAGAAGTCATGAAGAAGACTGGCGACGATAACGAAACGAGGTTCGCCATGAGTTCCAAGTCCTGGATCAGCCGGCTCGCTGCGCCGCTCATCGCTTTGGTTTTGACTGTCGCGCCGTCGGGTTCGCCGGTGCACGCCGTTGAGAGTGCTCGCAAGGTCAGCGTGGTATCCTTCGGCCTTTTTGGCGATCAAGGCGTGTTTAGAAGCGAGGCGACCCGTGCAGCACAGGTCGTAGCGGGCCGTTTTGGGAGCGGCCCGATCAACGTGCAATACAATTCGAAAAAAGGCGGAAGTGCAACGATCGAAACCCTTGCCATGTCATTGCAAGCGGCAGCCAATGAGTTGGACTCCGAGAACGACATTTTGTTTTTGATTCTCACCTCGCACGGCTCTCCTGCTGGCCTTGCAGTCAAAGCGGGGCGGCTCACGCAAACGCTCACGCCGTCTAAACTCGCCGACATGCTGGCGCGGACAGGCGTGCGACACAAGGTGGTGGTCATCTCCGCCTGCTATTCCGGAGTCTTTATCCCTCGCCTTGCAAACCCCAATATGCTGGTAATCACCGCGGCCGATGCCGACCATCCGTCGTTCGGCTGCCGAGACAAGGCCAAGTGGACCTATTTCGGCGATGCTTTTTTCAACGTCGCACTCCGGCAAGCCAAAAGCCTGACGGACGCCTTTTTTGTTGCCCGCACGCTCGTCCAGAAGCGAGAACTGCACGAGCACATCGAGCCATCGAATCCCCTGATGGCAGGCGGCACAAACGTGCAGTTGTTGCTCATAATGCGTCCTTGAATGACTGTCGTCGCTCACAATGCGTTCTAATCGTCACACCTTTGGGCGAGCTCGTGATCCGGCTTAATTGTTGGACAACTTTCGACCACACCAGGAAAAACTGACGTTTTGTAGCGAAATTGATAAGCTGAACGAATAAATGCGTGATGTTCCGCCATTGGCCCGAAGCCGACATTGCGAAATTTTTTGTGAGCAGCTGGGAAACATCGACCCGGCAAGCGGCTCCGGCTATAGCGCGGACTGGATGGCCCGGAGCAACTTGAAGCGCATCGCTCCGTCATTGCTCCTCAACGAGATCACGAAGCGCACCCGGCCGTGCCCGGAGGTGCTGGCGTAGCCCGCCAACGTGCGGACGCCGTCGAGGGTGCCGGTCTTGTTCGCGCCGCCATCATGGCCGCGGAGAAGGTCGGCGTGGGGCGCAAAAAGGTCGAGCACCTTGGCAAGGCCGCGGGCCTGGAAGCGGTTGCCGCGGCTGATGCCCGAACCTTCTTCGAGATGCATAACTTCGGCCAGGTCGTGCGCGGCGAGTATCTCGCGCGCGACCTGTAGTGATTTCTCGAGGCTGACGGGACCACCCTGGCGGTGCGCGCCGATCTCCAGGAAGACCTGGTTTGCGATGTAGTTGTTTGAGGCGCGGAGCAGTTCGACGAGGATCTCCGAAAGGGTGCGCGACTGGTGGTGAATATAGACCGGCTCCAGGCCCATGGGCACGGACCCGGTTGTAATCTTGCCCTTGACGGTGCCGCCGGCCCGCTCGATGAACGCGGCGATCAGCTCGCCGGCATATTGCAGGCTCATCGCGGGATCTTGGCTCAGGCTGATGCGGCCGCGACCTTTCGGGCCCCGCGCCTGGAACTGGCTGATCGCCACCGGGGTGATGGGGGTCTGCTTCTCGGCCGAGAGGACGCTGTTCTCGCGGCGCACGGCGTAGATCGTGTTGAAGTTCACCGCCAGGGCGGAGTTCAGGGCGTCGTAGGCCTCGTTGCTGTCTTCGATGCCCGGGATGCGGAGGTTGCCAGGGTAGTAGCTTGCGTCGAGCACCATACCGGTGAGCGGCTGCTTGCCGACCGCGGCGACTAGCCGGGGCGCGAGCAGAGCCAGCTCTTCGGAGATCAGGAAGGGATCTCCGCCCCCGCGAACGTACAGCACTCGGTTGTTGTCCAGGTAAAAACGGGTCTGGAAGCGGTAGTCAGCGCCCAGGACCTCCAGCGCCAGCCAGGCGGTCACGATTTTGGTAATCGAGGCCGGGACGAATGGCTTATCAGCGTTCTGGGCCACCAACTCGTTGCCATCGGGGTCCATCACCAGCACCAGCCCCGAGGGAGCTAGCGCCGCGACCTTTTCCTTGGCACCGGCGAGGGCCGGAGCGGGCAGCAGGAGGAGGGCAAGAAGGAGCAGGCGAGACCACATGGCGACTCCCGCATCGGATCAAGTCGGAGCCCAGTTCGGGCGCGTGCAAAGGAGCTGCTTTGCGCCGGCACGCTCTTACGCACATCGCTCGTGAGCTCGATTTGTCAATCAAGACGATCTTATTTACACGCTGGAACGAAATCGGCAAACCAGCCTGGTCTTTCATGCGGGGACCTCTTCGTTGGCCGCCAAAATGTCCGCTAAAACGGTTCGCCATTGCCAGATAGGACTCGCGCCGCGCCCCGAACCGCGTTTCGAAACGCCTCGTCATAGTTGACGCCGCTAACGGACCAGCGATGGCGCCGCCCGCTCGCCTCGAGGCTCCAGGTGGCGATCCATCCAAGCGCGGCGTCGCTCCATCGCAGGTCGCCGACTAGCGGCAACTCGCTGTCCGAGAGCTTTGCTACTCTCGACAAACGATCGCCCGGGGTCATCGCGGCTGTTTCAATTCGAATCTGGTTACTTTGGAGGGTGGCCACGCTCGGCAGACTGACAGTCAAGCCGTAACGCTGCGCTGCGTTGGCGAGCGCTTCGCGCATGTCGGGATCGAAGGCGCCGTCATTGGAAAGGATGCCACTGTTCCTGCGGCCATGCACGGCAACCAACATTACGAGCGGTGGCCTGTGCCCCAACCACGGCTTTCTGCGCAGTGTTTTCAGAACGCTATCAATTTTCTGGGGATCGAATCGGCAGGTCAAAAAGTGAGGGCGGTCGTATGTTCCCTGTTCGTCGTGAACCGGTTTTCCCTCAAGGCGATCGCGATAGGAAAATGTGGAAACATATTGTCCTGCACTGGCTGCAAGAGGTTCAAACCGGTTGTCGCTCACGATGCTGGCATCACCGGACGCTTTGATGAGAACGTCTTCAAAACAAAGTTTGAAGCCGAGAGGCCGGTTTCTTTCATCTTTCCCGGTTACGACCGCCCGCGTCGTGTAGACATCGTCAAGGCTCTCGGGCTGGGCGATCGAGGCATCGATCCAAAGCACGACAAGAACCGACAGAATAATCGATAGCCTGACCACATCTCTGCTAACCGTTTGTTGACCGACAAGTTTCATGGCCTGACTCTCTGATCGCTGGGTTATTCGCCCCCGACTGAGTTCAACCCCGATACTTTACCGCGATCCCGAACTCATAAACCAATCGTCCACCAAGCCAGCCACCGACAGCCATCAGCAGGAAGCCCAGCACTGCGATGGTAACGACAGCCAGACGTACCGTTGAACCAGCCAGTTCGGGTGAAATTGACAACACCAGCGCAACCAGAAAGCAGACCCAGACCGTTGCCATGACGAGCATGTGCCACGTGGCCACCCGCATGGCGTCGCTACGGCTGTCGATTGTGCGAAGTTCAAGTAAGCCGGCTATCATTGCCAGCATTGCCATGATCAATCCCGCAGCGTTTGCGAATTTGGCGATCGCGTTGATCGATTCTGTTAAGCCGGCCGCGCTCGCAACATAGACGCCGACAGCGACAGTCCAAAAGACAATCGGAAAATGGACCAGCATCGGATGGACTGGGTGGCCAAAAATTTGCCGGCAGCGATGCATCGTATTCGATTTCGGAGAGCATCAACTGGCTATTGGTAAATGGCGCCATGAGAAAGATTGCGCGCCACTTATCTGGCAAGCGCGGATGCTCAGTGGCGGGGCATTGCTCGAGTCGCGGTAGAGGAAGGAGGGGCGTTTGTTCCTGTGCTGTTACAGTGCCGACGAGCGGCACTGTCACCAAGAGCAGGCTGATGAACGACAATCGCGTGCACACTGCGCCTTCGCCGGCGCCTGACAAGCAACGCGCGTGCATGGCTTTTTGATCCCACAGTATTGGGTCAGGCCACGATCCGCAAAAAAGGCCCCTCCGCTGGAGGGGCCACAGTGCACGGCAGCACTACGAAACGTAATCAGTAGCCGGCCCACCAGCTGCGCCTGACGTAAAAGTGTCGCCGGTAAAAATAGCGCCGCGGATAGTAGGCATAGTAATTTTTGCAGCGCTGCGGATAGTAGCTGTAGTGGCGGTAAGGGCCGCCCACCAGCCGCCGCCGTAGACGACTTGTGCACTAGCCGGGGCCACGCCGAGCACAGTCGCGGCGGTCAGAACGACAGCGATTCGTTTCAACATCACTCGCTCCTGTTCCTCTCTAGTTATCGCCTCCCAGAGCTAACGAGTTCCTGAAAAGATTGTCGCATGAATCGAATGTCGTGTTCTTGCACTGCATAATGCGACAACGCAGCCGCGACGTTGGTCTTCGAGAAATTCTCGGAACTTGGCGCTCGCTCGGTTCCGCCTACGGGAACTGTTCACAAGGATGAGTTGGAAGAGACAATTGCTTTCGACTCCACCAGCAAAATTTTTCCGTTGCTGTTCTGATTTGGGATTTCGCTTCTTGTCCCTCACCTGATCTGGTTGAGGGCATAGATATGTCCGTCTTTGGCCCAAAGCGGAGGTCTAATTCGCGCTCTCGCGTTGCGAATGTCCGCTGTCGAGGATAAAGCCGCGGAATAAAATGCCGAACCCCGTCTAACTTCGCCGTTTTGGTTTAGATTTTTCGGAAGTCGACAAGGCTGCATCTCGTGCCAGCCGTGCCGCCCGAAGGGTAGCGATACGCCGCATGGCGGCTTCATGTTTTTCTCGATATTCCCGCATTGCTTGAGCCTTATCCGCGTCGGTCTGCTTATCGGCCATGCTTCCCTCTTCGTGTCGGGCGCTGCATATTCGTTTGATATAGGTAACCGCTCGCAAATCTCAACCCGATCGACAAAACCGACGCGCGACCTGTCCAAACTGTCGTGGCAAGCCAGTCCAGCAAATCGTATCAAATCGCATCAATCCGGCCCGTACACGCCGATTATGGGGCCCAGCGGCAGGAAGTTGCTATTCTTCCTCATCGCTGGCGAATAAAAGCTGGTTGCGCTACCGCCGTCCAAAAACAGAGCGTTTTTGCTCCGAAGCTTATCTCGGAAGAGACGCGCGAACTCGTCAAACGAAACTTCTGATTCCGATACGGCGAACACGACTGAGTTAGGGTCGCGGTTGCCGACACCGGCTCGATATTTTCTTGATCCGCCATGTCGAGCGAAACGAGTATGCACTTTCCCGTCTATGACTAGCATCGGTCCCGACTGGGTGGCGAAGTCTACCTGAGCTCTTCGCTTGATGAATGAGCGGGTTTCCTCGACTCCGGCGATCTCTCCGGTCACGTAAAACACGCCATTTGGTCTCATGTGGAAGTTACCGGGACCCGCGCTGGTATTGGCATGCACCAGCTCCCGACCTTCCTCGATGTATAGTCCGACCGGGGAGTTGTCCGGGTGGTACATGCCACCATTGGTCGCGAAAAGAAGGCGGCGCGAGTTACCAAGCGCCCGCGGTAACGAGGAAGGATATCCGTAAGGTTGCCCGTCCGGCTTTTTCCAGAACAGCCTGACGGACTGACGTCGCAGGTCCACCTCGCACACTGTGTATTCACTACGCTCATAAGTAAGACGCTGGCAGGGTGCCGAGTCCGCGCGAACCGAAACAGCTGGCATGAGGAAAAGAAAGACAACGAGGACGAGATTTGAAGAATTTGGCACGACGATCCTGATCGCCCTGATGGGCCAAGTCCCTAAACAGCGCGCGCTGACGAGGTGATCAAATAAACGTGGACGCTGCCTGGACAGACTGAGTTAGTTCCTGTCGGACAATCCCTCATGTGGGTGACGGCGATCACCACGTCTATTCGACTTGCGCACGTATGTAATTATGGCCTCGGGGTTTGCCTGCTTGGCCTTAAGGGCCGCAATCAGAGCGTCCTCAGCCTCAATTGTTAAAACCTTGGAACGCGCTTTATCCCTAAGGCCGACAATGTACGAGGTCATGAGCTGTCCTCGATTGGCTCATGTGAGGCCAAGGGTATGATGTACCCGGCGCTTTGCCTTGTCGACTGCCGCAAGCTCTGGTCCGCTCGAAGATCGGCGCGCCGGCATCCGCCAGCCGTGCATCGTGGGAGCGATTTGCCTGTCGAGTCGGTAGGAAAAGTGCGAACGACGCGATAAAAGAGCTCATGAGAAAAATCGTCGTTGCGGTCGTTATTGCGGTGTTGCCCAGCTGGGTCGCGGTTGCTCAGCAGGCCAATCAGCCGCGCAAGAACCCTCCAAAGTCCAGAACACTGTACCCCGCTGTCGGTGGCAATCCGTGCGCGCAATATGGCCCGGGCTTCGTCAAAGTTGCGGGCTCCGGTATGTGCGTAAAGATAGGCGGGAGCGTTAACTTCGAAGCCGGGGGCAGCGCGCGGCGCTGACTGGCAGCCCAACATTGGACTTCGGTCCAACTCGATCCTGTTTTTCGTTCATCGCATTATTGCGGGCAGAGACAGAGATAGTGGGGCGATTAAGAAGCGCGCAAAAATAGGGAGAGACACATGTTGCGCACGACACTTGCAATCGCGTTTGCAGGCTTAATTTTCGTGGCCGTGTCCGGAACCACACAAGCTACCCCGATCACCCCGCCACCTGCGAACGCTCTGACCGACGTCAACATTTTGACGGATGTGGCGTGGCGTCGCTGTTGACGCGATCGTTGGGGCCGCCTCCATTGCGCCGTTGCTGGCGTGACCGCTGGGGTCGCGTGCGTTGTTGGTGATTCAGCGCTGGAAGGCGCTGAACTCTGGAGAAGGCCGTCGTCGGGAAACGACGGCGGCCTTGGCACCCGCTGCGTGTGTGTCGACCCAGCGTCCCAGAAATGCGCTGTGGCCATGGGCCATGCCGTTTTGAGGCCCTAAACTATTCGCGAGCTCTTCCCGCGCATTGGCCCTTGGTCCAATTCGGTTGGCGTTCGCATTGAGTCAAAAATCTGGACGGTTGAAGCCTATCGAACAGGGAGGTCGTCATGCTTTTCGACGGAGGTTATACCTATTCGAACTTTTTGATGAATGTGATCGCCATATTTGCATTTGTCGTTTGGTTCTGGTTGCTCGTTGTCATCTTCGGCGATCTGGTCAGGCGCCATGACATCACCGGTTGGGGGAAAGCGCTGTGGGTGATCGGTCTGGTTCTATTTTCCTATCTCGGTATCCTCGCCTATTTGATCACTCAGGGAAGGGGAATGGCGGAGCGTAATGCGCAGCAAGCTCAGCAGGCGCGCGACGAACTGCGCCGTGTGGTCGGCTTCAGCGTGGCGGATGAAATTACCAAGCTAGATCAGCTGAAGAAGTCGGGATCGATAACAGACGACGAGTTTCGGCGTCTTCGGGCCAAGCTGGTCTAGCGCCCACAATGGTTGTTTCGCGGTGCACGATAAAATTCGGTTTCGCTGCGCGGGCAGCGACTGCGATGCTGGCATGGATGTCAAACGACTCCTGCGCGGCTACCGGTGAGATTCGTATCACGACCACGAGGGCGCAGTTCCTCGTCGGCAGCGGAAGCGGCACCTTGTGGCTTTATGGCAAGCGCTATCAGCTTCGAGTTGGCGGAGTCAGTGCCGGCCCCTTTGGGGCGACACGAATAGATCTACTGGGACGTGCGTACAACATGCGAAACGCGGCGAGCATCCACGGCATCTATTCGACCGTTCCAGAAACAGGTCGCGCAGGGACATTTCGGCTGCGGAATTGGCACGGCGTTGTTCTGGAGTTGCGCGGACGGCAGGGCGTTAAGCCATCCGTTGACCTGAACGGATTGCAAATATCCTTGAGGTAACCTCCGCCCCAGTTCGCGTCCGCGCGTTCTAGCCAATAAAATCAGTGGCTTCTTGCATTTTCCGGCTAACTCGGTCGAAACCGTGTCGCGTTCATGTTGCACTATTATTTCCCAAGCAATTTCAATGAGCGTCAAGCGGTAACATTATCTCCACGCGACATAACTGCGACATGAAGAAGAATTCAGTCCTAAAAACCGAACTCACAGGAGTGGGTGATGCTCGCCTCTGTTTCCCACCCTGGTGCCTGTCCCGTAACATTTTGAGATCTATTCGAGAATCAGTGACTCGGACCCGGGGCCGCCGGACGCATTGTCCCCGCTTTGTCCCCGTTTTCGCAAACGAAGTGGGCGGCCCCCTTGGCGCGCCGTTTCCTTCGTTCGCTCGACCAAAGACATTCTTGCTCGGTGCATGGGCGAAAATGGTGCCACGCCGGATGAGATTCACTCACTTCTGGCTGGCCTGCCCGACACATTTGACCAGTGGAAGCTGGCTACAGGCGGTTTAGGGCGTCTGGACGGGCGAAGCATTGCCCCTGTCGCGCAAAACGTCTCAAGCCAGCCGCTAGCCGATGACACATGGCGTGATTGGCCCGCCGATGACGGTGGTGCCAGCTGATGCACGGCACCCTCGACAAACGGATTGATGGCCCCGACTGGATATTCCCCGTCGATGCCAAGCTCGCTGCATACTT
>Ga0114129_10013351_pt1 | contig 11702 bp, 8 predicted proteins | sample RhiMetdeltSRZDD1_FD_80071 | JGI IMG/M metagenome (GOLD analysis project Ga0114129, IMG submission 80071) | Populus rhizosphere microbial communities from Tennessee, USA - Rhizosphere MetaG P. deltoides SRZDD1 (version 2) (version 2) | ecosystem: Host-associated > Plants > Roots > Rhizosphere >... | reverse complement strand
TCGTGCCGACGAACCTGCTCGGGACGCCGTCGGTCAGCTCCGGCGGCGACGCAGGCACGACCGCCCGCTCGCGGCTGGCGCCGCTCCGGCGGGCGGGGACGCCGGCTGAGATCGCCAACGTCGTCGCGTTCCTCCTGGCAGACGAGTCAGCGTTCGTGACGGGAAGCGTCTACTCCGTGGACGGTGGGGCGGTCGCCGTCAACCCGGTGCGCCCCTACGTCGAGTGACCGCTCAGAGGGGCAGGTCCTCCTCGAGCGATTCGATCACGTAGTCGGCGCCGGCGTCACGGAGCTGGTCGGCGTCGTACTGGTGGCTGGCGACGCCGACGCACTGGATTCCTGCCGCGTGCGCCGAGGTGACGTCGTGCGGCGTGTCGCCGAGCACCAGCGCATGCTCCGCCCGGAGCGGCGCTCCGTAGACGAGGGCCGCCTTGCGAAGGGCGATCCGGGTCACCTCGTCTCGGTCGCGAGAGTCCGAGGCATAGCCGCCGAACGAGAAGAACCGGTTGAGCCGCGCGCGATGGAGCTTGGTGTGCGCCGACCTCTCGAGGTTTCCGGTCACGAGCCCGAGCAGGTAGCCCTCCTCGAGCAGCCTCGGTAGGAGCGCCTCGACGCCGGGGAGCACTCGATAGTCGTCGGACTCGGCGACGGTGCGGTGGAGGTAGTGCTGACGCCGCTCGAGCAGTTTCGCGAACTCCTCGTCGGACGGCTCGCGGTCGAGCACCGCCTCGAACGTCTGGCGACCCACGTCGGGGTCGGTCATCCCCGTGTCGGTGAACTCGCCGATGTCCGCGGGGATGCCGTAGAGCTCGTCGAACGCCAGCCTCCACGAGCTCGCGCCTGCGCCACCCGACACGATCAGCGTGCCGTCGATGTCGAAGAGCAGCGCGATCCGCCGTTCGCCCGTCATCGCTCGAAGAGTGCCGCCTGGCCCTGGCCCACGCCGACGCACATCGTCGCGACGCCGTAGCGGCCGCCGCGGCGACGGAGCTCGTGGAGCAGCGTGACCACGAGGCGCGCGCCGGACATGCCGAGCGGATGCCCGATCGCGATCGCGCCGCCGGAGACGTTGACGCGCTCCGGATCGAGACCGAGGTCGCGGATCACGGCGACCGACTGCGACGCGAACGCCTCGTTCAACTCGACGAGGTCGAGCTCCTCGACGGCGACCCCGCTGCGCTCGAACAGCTTCCGCATCGCAGGCACGGGGCCGATCCCCATCACCGCCGGGTCGACCCCTGCAACGGCCGACCCTCGGAAGGTCGCGAGCGGTTCGATCCCGAGCTCGCGCGCGCGCTCCGCGCTCGCGACGACGACGGCCGCCGCGCCGTCGTTGATCCCGCTCGCGTTCCCCGCCGTCACCGTGCCGTCCTGACGGAAGGCCGGCTTGAGCGACGCGAGCTTCTCGGCTGACGTGTCCGGCCGCGGGTGCTCGTCTCGCTCGAGCTCGCCGGCGGGCACGAGCTCGTCGGCGAAGCGCCCCTCGGCGTCCGCCGCCGCCCAGCGTCGCTGGGACTCGAGCGCGAACGCGTCCTGGTCCTCGCGGGAGACGGTCCAACGCTCGGCGACGTTCTCGCCGGTGACGCCCATCGACGCCGTTGAGAACCGCTCCTCGTAGCGCGGGTTGACGAACCGCCAGCCGAGCGTCGTGTCGTGCATCGTGCGGTCGCCGCGGGGGAACGGCGCCTCGGGCTTCGCGGTGACGAGCGGCGCGCGGCTCATCGACTCGACGCCGCCCGCGACGAACAGGTCGCCGTCCCCCGCGATCACCGCGTGGCAGGCGCCCGCGATCGCGGAGAGCCCGGAGGCGCAGAGTCGGTTGACGGTCACGCCCGCGACGGTCTCCGGCAGCCCGGCGAGCAGCGCGGCGAAGCGTGCGACGTTTCGGTTGTCCTCGCCCGCCTGGTTCGCACAGCCCAGCCAGACGTCCTCGATCTCCCCCGCCGGAACGCCGGCCCGCTCGACCGCTGCGCCGACCGCGACCGCGGCGAGGTCGTCGGGACGCACGCCCGCGAGCCCTCCGCCGTACCGGCCGACCGGCGTCCGGACGGCGGAGAGGATGACGGCGTCGGGCATCGCGCTGACCATATCGTCCGCACGGCCGCAAGCCTCCCCGTCGAGTCGCGGACGGCGCCGAGATTTGCCGCCCTCGAGACCGCGTTGCAGGATGTGCAGATGGTCACGAGGCCCGCGGAAGGGGCACGCGCGCGCGACTTGCTCGAGCGCGACCGTGCCTTCGGAATCCTCGAGGACGCGGTGCGAGACGCAAGGACGCGATGGGGGCGGTTTGTGCTCGTCCGCGGCGAAGCCGGCACGGGGAAGACGGAGGTAGTCCGCCGCTTCTGCGAGGCGCAGCGGTCGTCGTCCACCCGGGTGCTCTGGGGTTCGTGCGAAGCGCTGTTCGCCCCTCGCCCGTTGGGGCCGCTCGTGGAGATCGCGGACGAGACCGGTGGCGAGCTACAGACGGTCATGCAGAGCGACGGCAAGCCGCACGAGGTCACCGCCGCGCTCGAGCAGGAGCTCGCCTCACGATTCACGATCCTCGTCCTCGACGACCTCCACTGGGCAGACGAGGCGACTCTCGACGTCGTTCGCCTGCTGACCAGGCGGATCGAACGGCTCGAGTTGCTCGTCGTCGCCATGCTTCGCGACGAGCAACTCGAGCCGTCACATCCGCTCCGGCTCGTCCTCGGCGAGCTCGCGACGGACAGGAAGGTCGAGCGGATCGTGCTGGAGCCGCTGTCGGCCCAAGCGGTCGCCGAGCTCGCGGCACCGTGGAACGTGGACGCAGCCGACCTCTTCCGGAAGACCGGCGGCAACCCGTTCTACGTCGTCGAGGCGCTGCTGGCGTACGACGAGCCGATCCCCGCGACCGTGCGCGACGCCGTTCTTGCTCGCGTGGCGCGTCTCAGCCCGACCGCGCAGCGGCTGCTGGAGCTCGTGGCGGTGGCCCAGCCGGAGACAGAACTGTGGCTAGTCGAGCAGGGGGCCACACTCGCCGACCTCGAGGAGTGCGTGTCTTCGTCGATGCTGGCCGCGACGCCGAACGCAGTGCGGTTTCGGCACGAGCTCGCACGTCTTGCGGTGGAAAGCTCGATCACACCGGTTCGCGCAATCGAGCTCCATCGGACGGTCCTTTCGGCGCTCCAGGCGCCGGGTCGCGAAACGGCCGATCTCTCCCGCCTGGCCCACCACGCGGAAGGCGCCGGCGACCGAGACGCCGTGTTGCGCCTTGCGCCTGCCGCGGCGCAACGCGCCGCGTCGCTCGGCGCGCACAGGGAGGCCGCTGCGCAGTACGCGCGTGCGCTGCGCTTCGCCGACGAGCTCTCCGTCGATCGGCGAGCGGGCCTGCTCACGCTCCACTCGTTCGAGTGCTACCTGACCACCCAGGACACACAGGCGCTCGAGTCGATCGACCGGGCGTTGGAGTGCTACCGCCGGATCGGGGACGAGGCACAGCTCGGGGCGATGCTGCGCTGGCAGTCCTTGCTGCTGATGAACGTCGCGCGCCAACCCGAGGCGGAACGCGCGGCGCGCGAGGCTGCCTCGGTGTTGGAGCGCCAGCCGCACGGCCACGAGCTTGCGATGGCGTATTGCACGCTCGGGGCGTTCGCGAGCTTGGACGAGGACGCCGATTTCGCGCGGTCCTTCGCGGCCCGTGGTCACGACCTTGCGAACCAGGCGGGCAGCGTCGAGGGACGCATGGCTGCGCTGGGCACGCTCGGCCTGTGCGACGTCATGCAGGGCGCCGCTTCCGGGTGGGAGCGCTTCGACGAGGCGTTCGCCCTCGGTCGCGAAGAGGGGCTGGACGTCCAGACCGGACGGGCGTACGTCCTCTACGGGATGGCCGCGTCGCGCGAGCGCTCACTTCCCCGGATGGAGCGGGCGATCCCGCACGCCATCGAGTTCTGCGAGGAGCGCGACCTCGAGATGTGGGGACGCATCCTCCTGGCGATGCGCGCCTGGCTCGAGCTCGAGCAGGGTGCCTGGGACGCATGCGCGGCGACCACGGCGCAGGTGCTCGCGCACAACTGCACGCTCTCGGCGCTCCAGGCGAACATCGTGCGCGGGCTGCTGCGAGCGCGGCGGGGCGATCCCGACCCATGGTCACCGCTCGAAGCGGCGGCAGAGGTTGCGGAGAGAACCCAGCAGCTCTGGTGGACGTGCCAGGTCGCCGGCGCGATGGCGGAGGCTGCATGGCTGACGGGTCGACCCGAGCTGATCGACGAGCTCACCGCGGCGCCGTTCGTGGCTGCGACGGAACGCCAGGCGTCGTGGCCGCTCGCCGAGCTGGCCTACTGGCGCCGGCAGGCAGGCATCGAACTCGAGGCGCCCACGAACGCTCGCGGGCCCTACGCGGCGCAAGTGCGGGGCGAGTGGACGGCTGCCGCGGAGCAGTGGGCTGACGCCGGCTGTCCGTACGAAGCCGCGGTCGCGCTCTCCGAGGGGCCGGACAATGCGCAGCGACAGGCCCTCGAAGAGCTCAACCGGCTCGGAGCCCGTCCCGCCGCCCGTATCGTCGCTCGCCGGCTGCGGCAGCGCGGGATCAGGGCCCTCGCCCGCGGGCCGCGCGCGGGGACACGGGAGAGCCCGGCCGGCTTGACGAGACGGGAGACCGAGGTCCTGATGCTGCTGGGCGAGGGGCTGCGCAACGCGGAGATCGCAGGTCGCCTCGTCCTCTCACGGCGGACGATCGACCATCACGTTTCGGCGATCCTCCAGAAGCTCGGCGCCCGAAGCCGGGGCGAAGCGGTCGCGACCGCTCGGCGCCTGGGGCTCGTCGACGACCGATAGCCGCAACCGGGCTGGAGGCCCGTGGCGCCGCCCGCTGAGGCTAGAAGATCTCCGGGCACCAGGGCGCCCGCTCGGCCCGGAACAGCGCGTCGGCGCGTGCGAGACCGCCGCGCGCCGCCTCCTCCGCCCGCCCCACGCGCGCGAGCCGCGCGAAGGTGAACCCGCCGAGCATCGTCATGCCGAGGCCCTGGACGTCCAGACGCACATCGGGGCGCCTCGACGTGCGCCGTACGCGGTCGCCCTCGACAGTCCAGGTGCCAACGTTGTCGGGGAACTGCGGATCGGACGTGACCTCGAGCGTCACGCGCCCGTCGCCCGACACCCCGCGCGCCGCCAGCGCGGCGCCGACGTCGACCGGCCGCACCCAGAGCCCGTCGTACACCCGAGCCCGCAGGTCGTTCATCCGATCGACATGGAGCAGGACGGGGTCGTCGACCGCGAGCGTGTTGACGGTGATCGCGTCCGTCCAGTCGATGCCGAGCAGGAACCGCCAGAGCTCGCGCCGCGCGGCGTCGTCCACGCCCTGGAACTCGGTCACCCTGACCGTCTTCTTCCAGTCCTCCCAGGTCGTGCCCTCCTGCGCAATCCGGTACAGCACCCAGCCCGCCGGACGGCCGTCGCGCTCGTAGAGCGCACGGACGAGCGGCCCGCCGCCGCGCCGGTTCTCGGGCCGGTCGTCGAGCGTACGGTCCACCCACCAGTCGCGCGAGCGCGAGAGAAAGCCGGGGCTCCGTTTCCGGATGCGGTCGTAGAGACGTGGCAGCACGCTCAGTGCCTCGTCGCTCTCGATCAGCCGCACCGACCCCTCGGGCGGGAGGTCGGGCCGTATTCCGACGCTCCGACGGCGGATGCCGAGGTTCAAACAGAGCGAAGCCATCCCGTAGCCGAACCGCCCGTAGATCGTCTCCTCGGACGCCCACAGCGCCGCGATCGGCTCCCCGCGCTCACGGACGTCCGTGAGCTGGAGCTCCATCATCCTCCGAAGCAGCCCGCGGCGCCGGTGCGACGGCAGCACGCCGACGACGGTCACACCCGCGCACCGCGCGGGGCCCGCGGGCAGGGTCAGCTCGAAGCCATACGCGCCCGCGCCGGCGACGATCCGGCCGTCGTCGAAGACCGCGTGCATGCGCTCGGGGGGAAGGCGCAAGGAGAAGCGCTCAACGTCCTCCTCGGTCGGCACCCAGCCGAAGTAGTGGCCGATCGCGCCCAGGGCGGCGCGGAACTCCTCGAGATCGCGGACAGCGCGGACGCGGACGGCCATCCGGCGATCCTAGACGGACGCGCGCTAGAGCTTCTCGAGCGGCGCGTACTCGATCATCAGCCGCCGCTCGCTCCCGTCCGCGGCGAAGCGCACCGTGACGACCCCTCCGGACTCGATCCGCGTGACGACTCCCTCGCCCAGCGAGCCGTGGCGTACGGAGTCGCCCGTCGAGAGCGCGGGCAGGTCGCGCTCCTCCCTCGGGGCGATCTGTCGCGCCGACTGGGCGTAGCCCGCCCACGACGCCGGTCGCAGGCGCTCGCGCGCAACCGTCGCCGGCAGCTCGTCGAGGAACCGCGAGGGCAGGTTGTACTCGCGGCGGCCGTAGAGCGAGCGCGCGGTCGTGTGCGTCAGCGTCAGCCGCTCCATCGCCCGCGTCATCCCGACGTACGCGAGCCGTCGTTCCTCCTCGACCTCGTTGTCCTCGATCGAGCGCGCATGCGGGAAGATCCCCTCTTCCATCCCGATCAGGAACACGACGCGGTACTCGAGCCCCTTCGCGTTGTGGATCGTCATCAGCGTCACCTGCGCCTCGTCGGCGACGAGCGTGTCCTGGTCGGACTGGAGCTGCACCTCCTCGAGGAAGCCGGCGAGCGCCGGCTCGTCGACGCGCCGGCGATACTCCTGCGCCGAGCCGACGAGCTCCTCGAGGTTCTCGATGCGGCCCCGGGCCTCGATCGTCCGCTCCGCCTCGTACGCCTCGATCGTTCCGGAGCGCTCGAGCACCGCCTGGACGAGCTCGTCGACCGGAAGCTCCTGCGCTGCCGACATCAGGCTTTCCATCACGTTGCGAAAGCCGCGGATCGCACGGGCGCTCGCGCCGGCGACACCTGCCGCCTCGGGATCCGCGGTCGCGTCCCAGAGCGAGATGCCGAGCGACTCGGCGTGCGTGACCATCTTTCGGATCGAGGTGTCCCCGATCCCGCGCCGCGGCCGATTCGCGATCCGCATCAGGGCGACCGCGTCGTCGGTGTTGTTCAGCACCGCGAGATAGGCGACCGCATCGCGGATCTCGGCCCGCTCGTAGAAGCGCGGGCCGCCGATCACCTGGTACGGCACTCCCTGCCGCACGAGCACGTCCTCGAGCACACGCGACTGCGCGTTCGTGCGGTAGAAGACCGCGATCTCGGACGCCGACGTGTCCGACTCGACCTGCCTGGCGATCTCCGCCGCGACGAAGCGCGCCTCTGCGTGCTCGTCCTCGACCTCGACGACCTCGACCGGGTCGCCCTCGCCGAGCTCCGACCAGAGCCGCTTCGGCTTCCGGGCGCGGTTGTTGTCGATCACCGCGTTCGCGGCCTCGAGGATCCTGTTCGTGGAGCGGTAGTTCTGCTCGAGCGCGATCACGCCCGCACCGCCGAAGTCGCGCTCGAAGTCGAGGATGTTGCGGATGTCGGCGCCGCGGAACGCATAGATCGACTGATCGGGGTCCCCGACGGCGAACACGTTGCGGTGCTTCTCCGCGAGCAGCTGAAGAAAGCGGTACTGGGCGTGGTTCGTGTCCTGGTACTCGTCGACGAGGACGTGGCGGAACGCGGTCTGCCAGCGCTCGCGCGCCTCGGGGAAGCGCTCGAGCACCTGGACGGTGAGCATCAGGATGTCGTCGAAGTCGACCGCGTTCGAGCGGAACAGTCGCCGCTGGTACAGGTCGTAGACCTCCGCGACGGTCTGGTCCCAGAACGACGAGACCCGCGCGGTGTACTCGTCTGGCGTGATCAGCTGGTTCTTCGCGTTCGAGATCTGCGAGTGGATCCCGCGCGGTGTGAAGCGCTTCGGGTCCTTGCCGAGCTCCTCGAGGCACGCCTTCACGAGCCGCACCTGGTCGGCCTGGTCGTAGATCGTGAAGTTCGAGCGGTAGCCGAGGCGCTCGGCCTCGCGGCGCAGCATGCGGCCGCACGCTGCGTGGAAGGTGAGGATCCAGATCGCCCGCGCGGTATGGCCGAGCATCCGCTCGAGTCGCTCGCGCATCTCGGTCGCGGCCTTGTTCGTGAACGTGATCGCGAGGATCTCGTTCGGCTTGATGCCGTGTGCGCCGATCAGGTGGGCGACGCGGTGGGTCAAGACGCGGGTCTTCCCCGAGCCGGCGCCCGCGACGACCAGGAGCGGGCCGTCGACGTGGAGCACCGCCTCTCGCTGGGCAGGATTGAGGTCGGCGAGGAGCTCCTCGTGGGGCGTCACGGCCACGCGTCGATGCTAGCCGCGCCCTCCGGCGTCGTTCCCGACGTGTCCCCCGCGGGCCCTACCAGCTGACGGTCAGCTCGATGTTCGTGCCGAACCCGGAGTTGCGGACGACGCGGAAGACATAATTGCCGGGCGGGAGCGGCTCGTAGCGAGCCTTGCAGTACCACGACCCCGCCGCTCCCTCGCACCTGGTGGTGCTGGTGTCGATCAGCGGGCCGCCCTTCGGCGCGTGTGCACCCAGGAGCCTGAGCTGCGTGCGCCCCACCGTCCGCGTGCGCAGGAGCACCGAGAACGACGCGTGCTTGCGGACGACGACGCCGACCTGCACCGAGCTGCCCGAGGCGACGTACTGCTCGAGATGCACGGACCCGGCAAGACCCATTCCGGGGAGCACGAGGACGCAGGCACCAGATGCCACGGAGAGGAGGAGCATGCGTCTCACGCGCGGGACTGTACGCCGTTCACTCGACGTCATCCTCTGAGCGACGCGATCGCGGTCTCGAGCCAACGGCGCTCGAGCGGGATCGACGTGAACCCGGCGTAGAGCTTCACCTTGCTGTCCGCGCCGAGGCTCGTCACCCCGACCTGGCGGAAGCCGCCCCGTCGGTCGGGGACGAGGAGACGAACACCGGCCGGATCCGGCGCCGGAGCTCGCTCGTCCGAGAAGACCCCTGCATCGTCCGCACGATCCGTCGTCTCGGATCGCGGCGACACGATACGTACCGTCACGTCGCGGCGCTAGCGCGCCGCGCGGGCGGGCAGCACTGCGAGACCGCCGTCCAGTTCGATGACGCGGACGCGCGCGCCGTAATGCTCGGCGAGCGCCTCCTCGGTGAGCACCTCCGCGGGCACGCCGTCCGCGACGACGCGCCCCGCGTCCAGCAGCAGCACGCGGTCGGCGTACTGCGCCGCGAGGGTCAGGTCGTGCATCGCAGCGACGAGTGTGAGGCCGTCCGTCGCACGCAGCGCGTCGAGGAGATCGAGGGCCTGCTGCTGGTGGCCGATGTCGAGCGACGCCGTCGGCTCGTCGAGGAGGACGATCGACGCCTCCTGCGCGAGCGCGCGGGCGACCACGACGCGCTGACGCTCCCCGCCCGAGAGGGTCCCGAGCGTTCGCTCGGCAAGCTCTTCGAGCTCGAGCCGGGACAGCGCACGCGCCGCAGCCGCGAGGTCCCCCTTCCCTTCACGTGCGAGCGGGCGGAGGTACGGCGTGCGGCCCATCAGCACGTACTCGGCGACCGTCAGCCAGGGCGGCGTGCGCGGCTCCTGGGGAACGAGCGCGAGCCGCTGCGCCCGCTCCGGGCGTCCGAGCTCGGCGAGCGGGACGCCGTCGAGCCGGACGGTGCCCTCGCACGGCAGCAGCCCCGCCACCGCGCGGAGCAGTGACGTCTTCCCCGCGCCGTTCGGCCCGATCAGCGCGACCCATTCCCCCGCCTCGACGACGGCGTCGACATCCCGGACGACCCGGTGGCCGCCGAGGCTCACGCTCACCCGGTCCAGCTCGATCGCGCTCACGCGCGGCTCCCCCGCGTACGCAGGACGAGCGCGAATGCGGGCGCGCCGAACAGCGCGGTGATCACGCCGATCGGCACCTCCGCCGGCGACAGCGCCGTGCGCGCGATCACGTCGCACAGCACGAGGAACCCTGCGCCCACGACGAACGAGAGCGGGAGCAGGCCCCGGTACGAGGTGCCGACCACGAGCCGCACGGCGTGCGGGACGATGATCCCGACGAAGGCGATCAGCCCGCTGACCGCGACGGCGGCCGCAGTGCCGATCGTGGCGGCGACGACGAGCATCAGCCGGACGCGTCGGACGTGCACGCCGAGGCTCTCCGCCTCGAGGTCGCCGAGGCTGAGCACGTCGACGTACCGGCGCAGCGCGACGATCACCGCGGTCGTGACCAGGACGTACGGCGCGAGCGTCCGCACGTCGCTCCAGCCCGTGTTGGGGAGGCTCCCGAGGATCCACGACGTCACCTCCTGGAGCGTGTCGGTGTTCCGCTGCTGGACGAACGTCTGGACGGCGGTGAAGAAGCTCGCGACCGTGACGCCCGCGAGCACGAGCGTCGCGGAGTCGCGCTCGCGACCCGCCGCGCGGCCGATCGCGTACGCGATCACGACCGCTGCCGCCCCGCCGACGAACGCCGCGAGCGGCAGCAGCTGGTGACCCGAGAGCGCGTCAGGCAGGTATGCGATCGCCAGCGTCGCGCCGAGCCCCGCGCCGGCCGCGACCCCGAGCAGATAGGGATCGGCGAGCGGGTTGTGGAAGACGCCCTGGTAGGTCGCGCCCGCGGTCGCGAGCATGCCGCCGACGAGCGCCGCGAGCAGCACGCGCGGGACACGCAAATCCCAGAGGATCGACTCCTGGGTGGCGTCCAGCGGCGAGTCGACGCCCGGGACGCCGAGCCTCGCAGCGACCGAGCGCAGTGCGTCGCCGACACCGATGTGGACCGGGCCGGCGACGATCCCGACGATGAGGGCGACGAGGAGGAAGGCGACCGCCGCGAGCGCCCAGCCGGGCGTCACCCCGCGGACGCGGACGGCCCGCGCCGACGCGGCGGCCGCTTCCAACTACTGGCTCCCGAGCCGCAGCAGCGCGGTGCCGACCGCCCGCACCAGATTCACGAGACGCGGCCCCCACCTGGAGGCGATTGAGTCGTCGAGCCGGACGATCGATCCGGTGCGCACCGCCGCGATGTGGCTCCAACCCGGCCTGGAGGCGACGCTCTGCGCCGTCTGTCCGCAGCACACCGTGTCGGCGAGCACGATCAGGTCGGGGTTCGAGGCGACGACGTACTCGGCCGAGAGCTGCGGGTAGTCCGAGCCCCCCTTGGCCGCATCCGCGATGTTCCTGAGGCCGAACATCGCGTAGACGCGCCCGACGAACGTGTTCGAGGTGACCGAGTAGAGGTTCTGGTCGAGCTCGTGGTAGACGCTCACCTCGACCGCCTTCTCGCGCACCCTGTCGACGATCGACCGGATCTGCCGGGTCATCCTGCCGACGAGGGCGTTCGCCTCCGGGGCATGCCCCGTGACCTTGCCCAGCTGCCGGATCTGGCGGTATGCGGCGGGGATTGACGCGGCGGCGTTCTGGAAGACGACGGGGATCCCGAGCCGGCCGAGCGCGCCCGAGAGACCCTTCGGGTCGAACGCGATCACGACCAGGTCGGGCTCGAGCGCGGCGATCGCCTCGACGTTCGGGGTGAAGCCCGAGAGCGAGCTGTGCGGAGCCCTCTTCGGGTACTCCGACTGGTCGTCGACGGCGACGACCTGCGCACCGGCGCCGATCGCGAAGAGGGTCTCGGTCGCCGTCGGTGAGAGCGAGACGATCCTCATCGGCCGCTTGCGGATCGTCACCTTGCCGTTGTCGACCGTGACGGTGGCGGGGAACGGCGTCGCGCGCGGGGCGTGCGGCGCCGCGAGCGACGGGGCTGCGAGTGCCAGCGCGAGGACGGCGAGCGCCGCCGC
>Ga0114129_10013350_pt1 | contig 11702 bp, 8 predicted proteins | sample RhiMetdeltSRZDD1_FD_80071 | JGI IMG/M metagenome (GOLD analysis project Ga0114129, IMG submission 80071) | Populus rhizosphere microbial communities from Tennessee, USA - Rhizosphere MetaG P. deltoides SRZDD1 (version 2) (version 2) | ecosystem: Host-associated > Plants > Roots > Rhizosphere >... | reverse complement strand
GAGGGCGGGGGACTTCAGGGTCAGGACGGCCAGCACGGCTCCCGCCAGGATCAACGGCAGGTACGGGATGGGAAGCCCGAGGTACAGAAGTCCGGCCACGGCGAGGCCCACCCCGGCCACTCCCAGCACCTGGGCGCGGATGGCGAATGGCCAGGACTGAGGCAGCACCACCGATCGAAAGTCCGCCATCAGGAAGCCCCCTGACTCGATGCCCGTGTTCCCACCGGTTCGGGAAGGGGGAGCGAAGCCTCGGACGTGGCCGGTGAAATGGGTGAGGCGTCGAGGTATTTTCGGTGCCAGATCTCGAGAGTCAGGAAGGCCCAGAGGTGTTCGGAATAGTCTCCCGCTCCCCGTTGGTGGGCGCCGATGAGCGATTCCATGCCCCGCGGATCCCAGAATCCACGCCGGCGCGCGCTCTCTCCCAGGCAAAGATCCTTGAGATAATCGGCCAGCTCGTTACGGAACCAGTGGGAGAGCGGAATCCCAAAGCCTTTCTTGGGCCTGTCCCAGACGTCGCGCGGAAGGTCACGGCCCGCCGCTTCGACGAGAAGGTTCTTGGGCGAGCGGTGACGCTTCCATTCGGGAGGAAGCGAGGCGACGAACTCCACCACCCGATGGTCCAGCAGAGGGACTCTTGCCTCGAGGGAGCACGCCATGCTCATGCGGTCGGCTTTGGCCAAGACGTCCTCGGGAAGATAATTGTGGAGATCGATCCGCTGCGCTCCGTCGACGGGATCGAGCCAGCCGTCGACGGCGAGCCCCCACCCCGCCTTGGCGGCGGCCTCCCGCCATGCGGGTGCGACGGCGGCGGCCGCCCGAGGGTCGGAGAGGAAATCGACGGAATCGATATAGTCCTGCGGAAAGGCGACGAGGCTCCTGCGCAGCGCCCCGCCAAGCCTGGCTGCCGCGAAGCTGGCCGAGCCGACCTTGTCCAACACGAAGCTCCCGGCCCGGCGCAGGCCGCGCGGCAGACGGCGCAAGGAGTCCAGTCGTGTGAGGCTCCGATAGCGGTTGTAGCCCGCGAAAAGCTCGTCGCCGCCGTCTCCCGCGAGCGCGACCGTCACCTCGGCGCGGGCCAGTCGGGAGACCAGGTAGGTCGGGATGGCGGAGGAATCGCCGAAAGGCTCGTCGAAGCCCGCAACGACCGTCTCCACCAGGCCGATGGCCTCCGGGCGAACGATCAGATCCCGGTGCTCGGTGCCGAGGGCTTCCGCCACCTTACGGGCGATCGGAATCTCGTTGAATTCCTTCTCCTGGAAACCGATCGTGAAAGTCTTGACGGGATCCTTGGAGACCTTCTTCATCAGCGCCACGACGCAGCTTGAATCGATTCCCCCGCTCAGGAACGCTCCGAGCGGCACGTCGCTGATCAGACGAAGCCGCACGGATTCCTCCAGGAGGCTTCGCAGGCGCTCCACGGCTTCCCCGCGGCCGAAGCCCGGAGAAGGATCCGCCGGCGGAAGGCTCCAATACCGGCGCAGGGACACCTTGCCGCCCTGACAGACCATGAGGTGGGCCGGCAGGAGCTTGCGGATTCCCGAGAAGATGGTGTGCTCACCCGGGAGGTACAGGAACCGAAAGTACTGCGCGAGGCTTTCCTCGTCGAGCCGCCGGATCGAAGGCGGCAGGGTGGCGAGGATCCCTTTCAGCTCCGAGGCGAAGACCAGCTCCTTCGGTTCCATCCGGTAGAACAGCGGCTTGATGCCGAGTCGATCCCGCACCAGGATCAGCTTGCGCAGGCGCGCATCCCAGAGCGCGATGGCGAACATCCCCCGCAGCTGGTGGACGAAGTCCTCTCCGACCTCCTCGTAGAGATGGACGATGGCCTCCGTGTCGGAGCGGGTGCGGAATCGGTGTCCCCGGTTCGCGAGAGTCTGGGTGATTTCGCGATAGTTGTAGATCTCCCCGTTGAACACGACCTGCACCGTGCCCGACTCGTTGGACATCGGCTGGTGTCCCCCGGCCAGGTCCAGAATCGAGAGTCGCCGGAACGCCAGTCCGATTTCAGCCTGTCGGTAGAGGCCCGCATCGTCGGGTCCGCGATGTCGAAGCGCATCGGCGGCGGCTCGCAGCCGCGCATCCGCTTCGTCCGGAAGCGTCCCGTCGAAGGAAAGGATTCCCGCTATCCCGCACACGTCGACGCACTCCTCCCCCGTCCCGGCGCCGTGGAACCGGGGACGCAGACGTCCCTCCGCATCGGAACGGTCAAGCCGCCACCTCCCTCATTTTCGAGAACACGCCGGCGATCCGGCCGAAGTCCTCACGGCGAAGCACGAAGGCGTCGCGAAACTTCGCCCCCGAGATCCTCAGGAAGGCGACGGTCACGATGAGCGCGATGAGGCTGTAGGAGACCGAAGAAGCCAAGGAGGCCCCGACGATGCCGTACTTCGGGATCCACACGAGATTCAGCAGAAGATTGGCCGTGAGACCGAAAGCCGCTGCCACCGTCACCGGCATCGGGTGGCCACGGCCGGAAAGATCGGAGCCGAGCACGAATTGGATGGCCATGGCCAGGATGCCGGGAAGGAGCGCCAGCAACGCCGGGGCCGCCGCCACGAACTGTTCCCCGAAGAACAGCCGGATGACCAGACTTCGCGTCAGAGCGAGGACCCCGCAGAGGATCAGCATCAACCAGGATGCATTCCGGCACACGGCGAGCGTCAAGCGATTCCTTTCCTCGCCCTCGGACCGCGCCACGCTCGGAAAGAGAACCCATCCGAACGCAAATGGGACCATCCAGAGGATCTCCGCGAGGCCGACTGCGGTGGCATAGAGACCGGTCTGCTTAAGGTCCAGCATCGTCCGGACCATGAATTCGTCGAAGCGATAGTTCAGATAGAGAAGAATGGCGAAGCTGTAGACTTTGAGTCCGTATCGGACCGAGCTCGCCAGGATCTCGCGGTTCAGGAGCGGCCTGGCGGGGATGCCCCGCAAGCGCCTGAACGCCACGCCGATGACCAGAATCTCGGCGAGCAGCTTCCCGAGGATGACTCCCGTGACCCCCAGCCGCAGGATGCGAAGACCCACCACGATCCCGATGAACATCAGCACGGCCCGGCCGAGGTCCATCCGGTTCGCCTCGACGATTCTCATCTCCCCACGGAACAGGCTTCCGATCGCGACCAGGGTGACCTGGGTCGGAACGAGCAGCGCGGCCAGCAAGAAAGCCGAGAGCGGCACGCCCGACAGCAGGGCCTTTTCCATGGCGAAGCCGATCCCCAGGCAGAGAACCACTCCCACTCCCGAAAGCAGGAGCAGAGCGGTCAGGACGGATCGCATCAGTTTTTCCCGGTCGAACGTTCCCCGGCCCAGATGGTAGGTCGCGGACCAGTTCAGTCCCAACGGAACCAGGGTCGCCAGGAGGTGCGGCAGGAGGAGAGCCGCCGTGAGTGCTCCTTTTCCCACGGGGTGCAGACTGCGAGCGACCACGGCAGCCTGGAACGTGCCGACGACGAGACCGAACACCGATGTCAGGAAGGTCGTGGCGCTGTCCTTCAGGAATCCGCGCCCGCCGATCGGAAGCTTGTCGGGTAAGGCCTCGTCGGATTCCTGGCCTCCGATGAGCAGGCGAAGCTTGCGCCACACTCGGGTGGGGCGGGCCGGGATTTCGGGCATGGTCACCTCGCCGCCGGACGCTCGATCGGTTCTTTGGAAAGGACGTGGTCCCCCAGGACCAGGTAGTCCATGCCCGTCATGTAGAACGTCGAGATAGCATCCCGGGGCGTCGTCACGATCGGCTGCCCTTTGACGTTGAAGCTGGTGTTGATGACCATCGGGATGCCGGTGATTCTCCCCACCTCCGAAATGAGCCGGTGAAACCGGGGATTCGTGGCGGCGCTCACCGTCTGAATGCGGGCGGTGCCGTCGATGTGGGTGATGCTGGCGATGCGCTGCTTCTGCTCTTCCTGGACGTCGAACGTCAGGGTCATGAACGGTGAAGGCACCCCGCCGACGAAGTATTCGCCGACTTTCTCCTCGAGCACCGCCGGAGCGAAGGGGCGGAAATCCTCCCGAAACTTGATGGTGGCGTTGATCCGGTCCTTCATGCCCGGATCCCTCGGGTCGGCCAGGATGGAACGGTTTCCAAGAGCCCGCGGCCCGAACTCCATGGCGCCCTGAAACCAGCCCAGAATGGCCCCCCGGGAGATCTTCTCGGCGGCGAACCGGCAGACATCCTCCTCCCGCCGGGCGGGCACCTTGAAGCTGTCGAGGGCTCTCGCAATCTCATCGTCGGTGAACGAGGGGCCCACGTAAACGTGCTCCATCCTCTCGGGAACGATTCCCCGCTCCGCCAGGACTTCCAGAGCGGCCCCGATGGCGGTGCCCGCGTCGCTGGCGGCGGGCTGCACGAAAACCCGGTCGACGAAGGGCAGGGCGAGGAGGCGCTGGTTCATGACGCAGTTGAGTCCCACGCCGCCAGCGATGCACAGGTTTCGCGAGCCGGTCTCCGCATGCAGCCAGGTCACCAGATCGATGACGGCCCGTTCCAGCGTCTTTTGGGCGCTGTAAGCCAGATCCATGTGGGCCTGCGTGAGCGGCTGGTCCTTCAGGCGGGGAGTTCCCAGACGCTTCACGAGAAGCTCCGTGTAGATTCCCTCCTGCTTCGAAGGGAAAGCCTGGTTCGCCCCGACGGAGACCAGGTACTCCTCGTAGTTCAATCGATAGTCCCCCGATTCGTGCCTCAGCAGCCAGGAAAGATCCACCTCGTTACGCCCGTAGGAGGCCAGGCCCATGACTTTGTACTCATCGTTGTCGCGCTGAAACCCCAGAATCTGGGTGAGCATGGAGTAGAACAACCCCAGTGAGTTTGGACGCCGGATGGTCTTGACGGGCTGGATCCGGTCTCGCCGGCCCACGGAAAGAAGCGTGGAGACGGAGTCGCCGGACACGTCGGCGCTCAGAATCATGGAGTCTTCGAATCCCGAGACCCGGTAGGCGCTGGCCGCGTGGGCGAGGTAGTGCGGCACGAGGCGAATTTCAGGAGAGTGCCCGAATTTCATATCCAGGTAGACGCGGAGCCGTTCCTGCATCCCGGGCACGGTAGCGTAGCCGTACGCCACCGTCTCGACCTCCTTCAAGGAGATTCCTGCCTGGGCGAGGCAGAAGCGGATGGCGCTTTCAGGAAGCCGTCCTTCGGCATGCTTGACCCGAAGGAAACGCTCCTCCTCCCCCCCTGCGACCAGCTTCCCGTCCTGGTAAAGCACCGCTGCCGCGTCGTGATGACCCGAGCGTATCCCCCCGCTGATCCCAAGAACGTACACGTCGCTCACCCTCTCTTCAAAAAGGCGCTTTCAGGGTCCGAAGTCTTGCAAGATTTCGTCCTGGATCTGCTCCAATTGCTTTCGATAGACCGCCTCGCCCGGCTGCAGCTTGACGAGCTTTCTGGCGGGATCCAGCGCCTGGGCGGGCAGGCCCACCCGACGGTAGAAATCCACGAGACCCACGAGTGGCGCAATGCGATCCTCGCTCGATTCGGCCGCCCTCTCGTACTGTTCGCCCGCCTCCTCGATTAGGCCCATGGCTTCGTAGACGCTTCCAAGCGTCGCGAGGGCTCGCGACTCCCGCGGCTTGATCATCAAAGCGTTCCGGAGCTGCAGGACCGCTTGCTCGTGCTGACCCGTCCGTTCCAGGAGCTCGCCCAGGAAAACGAGGTTCCTGAAGCGCTCTTCGGGGTCGAGGAGGTCCCGCGCCAGGGACCGTCGATAGAGCTGAATGGCTTCCTCGGTTTTTCCGTCGCTGGCGGCGGCATAGGCCTGCAGGGAAATGTAGTTGTTGCCGGAGGTCGCGGCCTGCTCGGCCCCGCGGAAGGCTTCCCGGGCTTGCGAGGACCGGCCGAGGCTCATCAAGAAAAACCCCAGGTTGCGGTAAACGTCCGCCGGATTCGCGCTCCGGGGCTTGTCGAGCGACTTGTGAAAGGCTCGAATCGTCGTCTCCAGCAGCTCCGGATCGAGGGTCAGCGCATCCAGGAAGGGATGCTGGTCCGCATCGGGCATGAGCAGGACGGAATCCTCGTAGCTGGACAACGCCAGGGACCTGAGACCGAGATTCCAGGCGACGTCTCCGAGCGAGTCCGCGAAGAACACCCCATTGGAATCGACGCGTCGGGCCAGCTCCAGCGCGCGGATCTGAAGAATGTCCTCGGGCTCCACGTTCTCTTCGGGACGCACCGAGATGTCCTGCAGGGAATACGCTCTCTGGCGCTGGTTCTGCGGCTTCAAGGCGCCGAAGAAGTCGGCCACTCCCGACCAGGTGTCGGGATCGAGAGGAGCCCTGGTTACCAATTGGCCCACCTGTTGGGCGCAGCGTTTCCCCGCCTCCCGAGAGTCGACTCCAAGGGCCGGTCCAAGGGTCTCGGGGCTCTCGATCACCCGAGTGTAGACGTCTCGTTGGCCCTGGATGCCCCGGGAGCTCAGGGGATCCCAGCGCTCGAGCAACTCGTATCGCTGCGAAGCCTCTTCGATCCGCCCCGTCCAAAAGGCCTTCCGCGCTTCCCGTCTCAGCTCCGCCACGCCTACTTGCCAGGCGGTGAAGGAAAGGGCGCCGAACAGCAAGATCCAGGCCGCCGGACCCCGGCTATGGCTAGAGATCACACCCCTCCTTCCTGGCGTCTCGCGGAACCAGGCCGCCGATCAACGATTGGACGCACGGTAACTCAACAATATACGGGAACGTTGCTCGGGCTGCAATGGGATATTGGCGTCCAGCAACGACTTCGGACGAATTGAAGCCGGCAGTCATGCAAGGCGCCGCCCGGCTCACTGCGCTTCCTCGACCGGCGTGCGCCCCCGGATCAGCAGGGCGGCGGAAAGCACGAAAAGGAGCCCGTTGGAAGGAATCTGAAGGTTGAAGTCGACCAAAGAGTGAATCAACAGGATTGCCGTTCCGAAAGCGGCGCCCTGGATGACGGGATCCTGCCGTCGGACCGGCTCCAGGAATACCGGTCGCAGGTATCTCCAAACGATCAGGCACACGCCCGCGACCAGGAGAACGAATCCGATGGCGCCGCTCTCCGCAAGTACTTGCAGATACTCGTTGTGGGCCTGCTGCCATATGGAGGTGTCTCCATAGGTCTTGAAGACCGGAAACGCCAGAGCGAAGGTCCCGAGACCCGTTCCGGTCAGCGGATTGGCGGCCACCATCCTGGTGATCGCCTTCCAGGCATGCACACGGGTGGAAAAGGACGGCTCGAAGCCTAATTTTGGATCCGAGGGTTTCAAGAACTCCCCGCCGTGCAGCGTGTACCAGAGCCCCCCCCCGACCACCAGGAGAAGCGGGACGAAGGCCAGGAAGAAGACAAGACGCGGGTGGCGACTTCTCCGGCGGAGCGGGGCCATCTGGGCCGCCGCGAAGGAAGCAGTGATCAGCAGAATCGAGAACAGCCCGCCGCGCGAATGAGCCATCCCGAGCGCCGTGACCATCACCCCCAGGAAAAAGACGATCAGAAGGATGCGCGGCACCTTTCCCCGACCCTGTTTCCGGCGGCGGCGTCCGCCGGTCGATTGAAGCAGCACGGCCGCGCCGAGGGGAAGGGCCATCTCCATGTATCCGGAGAAATGATTGCTGTTGACCCATGGCCCGAAAGCATTTCCCTGGTACACGGGGATGAGCCAGAAGATCTTCCCGTTCCAGCGAAAGTGCTGGACGATCCCCAGGAGGGCGATGACGAACCCCAGCACCAGCAGCAACCACGGGAGACGTCGCCGGCAGGCGTTTTCTGGCAGATATCGGAAAACGAAGAGGAAGAAGGCCCCATAGGCGAGGAAGCGAAAAACCCAGCGGAGGGTTTCACCCGGATACCAGGAGATAGACTTCCAGCCGCCCCCGACGGGGATCCGTTCCTCGAAGCCGGTGGACATCCCGGCTCGCGGAGCGAGGCCCGAAGAGCGCTCCTCCTTGCGCGACAGAAGCCAGGACTGGAGATCGACGCGATCCCCGTGGGGCGCGTAACCGGGAAGGTATCTCGAATAGAGTTGGTTCGTGCCCGGGCTGAGGAGCTTCAAGAGCTCACGGGGGAGTGGAACCATCTGAAAAACGGACCAAAACACGAACGTTCCCGCGATGAGCAGGAATCCCCGTGGAAGCGGACGGATTTCCCCGGAGCGCCGCCACCAGCCGGCAAGAAGCAGAAGGAAGCAGGCTCCTTCGATCAGGGCGAGGGCCAGTTCGGAGACCGAGCCGAGCGCCAGCGGCGAGACGATCAGCAGGACCCAAAGAATCCCTTCCATGCCGATCGAGGCCCAGGGCAAGGATTTTCGGGGGAGTTCCGGTCTTCTCGAGCCCCGCCGGGCCGAGGTCTCATAGGTGGTCGCCGTGGCCCGCCTCCCTCAGTTTCTGAACGATGTCCTTCATGGCATCCGCCCTGTCCCGGGGGCAGACGAGCAGCACCTTCCCGACGCTCACCACGAGCAGATCGCCGACTCCCGCAAGGACGGTGAGTCCGGCGGGGTGAAACACCAGGTTTCCGCGGCTCTCGAATGCGAGAAGATCGCCCCAGCTGGCATTGCCGGCCTGATCGGGTTGCAGGAGATCATACAAGGACCTCCAGGATCCGAGATCGGACCAGCCGAAGCGCGCGGGAATCATCGCCACCCGCCGCGATTTCTCCATGATGGCCCGGTCCACCGAGATCTTGGGCAGGCGCGAAAAGGATCTCCCTCCGGTCCCGGGCCGTCGCCACCGGCCTTCAAGCCAGGCTCCGAAACGCGGCTCGCAGCGCGATGCCTCTTCCAGAAAGGTGTCCGCCCTCCACAGAAACATCCCGGAGTTCCAAAGCGCCGCCTTCCTGCGAATCAGCTGCTCGGCCCGCGCGCGTGAAGGCTTTTCGACGAACCGGCGCACCTCGAAGCCTCCGGCGCCCAGACGCTTGCCGGGAACGAGATATCCGAACTGCGGCTCGGGACGGGCGGGAGGCACTCCGAAGACCACGAGATACCCCGCCCGGGCCAGTTTTCGCGCGCGGCTCACGGCGCGGCGGAATGCGGCCGCTCCGACGACATGGTGGTCCGCGGGAAGAATGAGGACCTCCGATCTCGGATCCTCCTTCCATGCGGTCCAGGTCGCCAGGAGAGCCGCGGGGCCGGTGTCCCTCGCCGCCGGCTCCAGGAGCCAGCCGCGTCCGGGTGCCTCCCGGCGAAGGACACGCCGCAATGGCGCACTGGCCACGACGCGGATGTCGCGACGATCCGCCACCTGCTCAGCTCGGCGAAGCGTCCCGGCGAGAAGCGTTCCCCCGAGACCCAGATCGAGCAGGGGCTTGGGCCGAAGCTCCCGGGAAAGAGGCCAGAAGCGCTCGCCGCGCCCGCCCGCCAGGATCATCACCTGAAGCCTTGAGGATTCGCTTTTCAACCAAGCTCCGACACACAGCCGCAGCGCGCGGCGCAATCGATCCCGGCGCGGACTTCAATCGAAGAAGTGGTAATAGACGATGGCCGCGAGAGCCCTGAATCCGTCACGCCAGGTGATCTTCTTGCCGGCCGCATAGTCCCTTCCGTGGTACGAAATGGCGGTTTCGTAGACCCGGAATCCGCGGCGCGCGATCTTGGCGGTGATCTCGGGCTCGATGCCGAACCGGTTCGAGCGGAACGTCAGGCTGCGGATGACTTCGACTCGGCAGGCCTTGTAGCAAGTTTCCATGTCGGTGAGGTTCAAGTTCGTGAACATGTTCGAGAGAGTCGTCAGGAGACGATTGCCCGCGTAATGCCAGAAGAACAGGACGCGGTGTGTTTCACCGGAGAAGCGGGAGCCGTAGACGACGTCGGCGAGGCCCGCCTCGATCGGTGCAAGCAGGCGGGCATAGTCGGTAGGATCGTATTCGAGATCCGCATCCTGGATGATCACGACGTCGCCCTGGACCTTGGCGAAAGCGGTGCGGAGGGCGGCTCCCTTCCCCTGGTTGCTGTCGTGACGAAACGCCTTGACGCGGGGATCGGAAACCCGGGCCAGGGCGGAAGCGGTCGCGTCGGTCGAGGCGTCGTCCACCACGACGAGCTCGAAGACTCCGGGAGCACGAAGCACCCGCTCGATGATCGCCTCGACGGTCTTCTCCTCGTTGAAGACGGGCATGACCACCGAGACTCTCATGCCGGGCCTGATGCACCGCAGGACTCCAAGGTCCGCTTCAGGCCATCGTCCAGCGAGACCGAAGGGCGATAGCCCAGCAGGCGCTCGGCTTTGCGCACATCGGCGAGCGAGGCTCGCACGTCCCCCTTGCGCCCCGGCTCGAACCGCGGCTCGACGGAGGAACCGAGGAACTCCCCCATTCGCTTCAGAAGATCCAGCAGCGTCACCGCCTGACCCGTGGCGACGTTGAACGCTTCCCCCGCCGCCTCCTTTCCGGCGGAGCACGCGGAGAGGTTCGCGTGGACGACGTTGTCGATGTAGGTGAAGTCCCGCGACTGGAGCCCGTCCCCGAAGATCACCGGCTGGCGCCCGGCCTTCAGGGCGGCGATGAACCGGGGAACGACCGCGGCGTACTGCGAATCGGGCGACTGGCCCGGTCCGAAGACGTTGAAGTAGCGCAACGACACCGTCTCGAGCCCGTGCAGACGATGAAAGACCCGGCAGTAGAGCTCCCCGCCCAGCTTCCCGACCGCATAGGGCGAGAGGGGATCGGTCGGCATCGTCTCCACCTTCGGCAAGGTCGGGCTGTCGCCGTAAACCGACGAAGAGGAGGCGTAGACGAAGCGCCGCAATCCGGTTTCCGCCGCGGCCTGCAGAAGAACGAGCGTTCCCGTCAGGTTGGCGGCGTGGGATTCCACCGGCGCTTCGACCGAGCGCTGCACCGACGGCAGCGCCGCCTGGTGCAGGACGTAGTCGACTCCCCTCATCGCCGTCGCGACCGTACCCGGGTCCTCCGCGCGCCCCTCCATTATTTCAATCTTGCCGGCCACGGATCGAAGGTTCTCGAGCCTGCCCGTGGAGAGATTGTCGAGTACCCGCACCTGCTCGCCGCGCGCCACCAGCTCCCGCACGAGACTCGATCCGATGAAGCCGGCCCCTCCGGTGACGAGAAAGCGAGCCATGGTGCCCCGTCCTTTTCTTCCGCCGATCAGCGGCCGACGGCCGCGTACCGGAAACCGAGCCGGGCCATGTCCTCCGGCTCGTAGACGTTTCGCAGGTCGATCAGAACCGGCGACCGCATCAGCCCCTTGAGGCGCGGCAAATCGAGGTTCCGAAACTGGTTCCACTCGGTCGCGATGACCAGCGCGTCGCAGCCCGTCGCCGTGTCGTAGGCGTCGCTCCCCATTTCGACGTCCGTCAGCAGGGTTCGCGCCTCCGGCATGGCCACGGGGTCGTAAGCCCGAACCGAGGCGCCCTCCTCGAGCAGGGTGGCGATGATTCGCATGGCGGGCGATTCCCGGATGTCGCTGGTGTTCGGCTTGAACGAGAGTCCGAGCACGCCGATCCTCTTCCCCTTCAATCCCCCCAGGCCCTGCTCGATCTTGCGCACCATCCGTCCCGCCTGATCGTCGTTCACCTCCACGGCGGCCCGGATCACCCGGAGATCGACGCCGCCCTCCCGCGCCACGTTGAGAATCGCGAGGGTGTCCTTCGGGAAACAGGATCCGCCGTAGCCCGGGCCCGGATGCAGGAACAGGCGCCCAATCCGATGATCGAGTCCCATCCCCTTGGCCACGTCGTGCACGTCGGCCCCGACCTTCTCGCACAGGTGGGCGATCTCGTTGATGAACGAAATCTTGGTC
>Ga0114129_10013348_pt1 | contig 11703 bp, 8 predicted proteins | sample RhiMetdeltSRZDD1_FD_80071 | JGI IMG/M metagenome (GOLD analysis project Ga0114129, IMG submission 80071) | Populus rhizosphere microbial communities from Tennessee, USA - Rhizosphere MetaG P. deltoides SRZDD1 (version 2) (version 2) | ecosystem: Host-associated > Plants > Roots > Rhizosphere >... | reverse complement strand
CAGGGCGGCTTCAATCCGCCGGACGGCATTCCGCGCGAGATGTACATCCCCGATCTCGCGCAGAAGCTCGCGCAGATCAATACCGGCGGCTCCGCATCCAGCTACGTCATCGCCGAGCTCGATGGCGCGTACACGAAGTACTACGAGCTGAGCTTCGAGGCCGAATACCGCACCAGCAAGACCTTCGTGCGCGGCTCGTACACCTGGAGCCACTACTACGGCAACTTCGATCAGGACAGCACGACGACGGTCAACGACTCGAACGTGTTCATTGGCTCGTCGTTCATCGCGGATGGTGCCGGTCGTCAGCTGTGGAACTTCCGTGAGGGCGACTTCCGCGGCGATCGTCCGCACATGTTCAAGGTGTACGGCTACTACATGTTGAATTGGAATGCGACGGCCGGGGCGTATCTGTACGCGCAGTCCGGTCAACCGTGGGAGATGTGGAGCTACGAGCCGTATATCTCGCTGACGACAAGCACGAGCGACACGTCGCGGTTTGCCGAGCCTGCGGGTTCGCGGCGCACCGACGGGCATTGGCAGGTCGACCTCAATTACACGCAGAACTTCCGCCTCGCGGAGCGACTGCAGCTGCAAATTGCGGCCGACTTGTTCAACGTCAACAACCGGCAGACGGGGTACAACGTCCAGCCCGCAGTCCACAACTCCGCCTTCAACACGCCCAGGGACTACTTCGATCCGCGGCGGTTCCAGTTGGCGGCACGGTTGCGTTTTTAGATTGCAGATTTTAGATTGCAGATTGCAGATTGCAGATTGCGGATTGCGGATTGCGGATTGCGGATTGTGGATTGTGGATTGTTGATTGCGGATTGTTGATTGACGTAAATCCGCAATCCTCAATCAACAATGGACAAGCCGCAATCTGCAATCGTCAATTGCAATCGTCAATCTGCAATCGTCAATCTGCAATCGTCAATCTGCAATCGTCAATCTGCAATCGTCAATGCAATCTGCAATCTGCAATTTGCAATCTGCAATCGTTAACGCTCGAACAGCTTTTCGCTCGCTATCAGCGCCCGCGTTGTCTCATCCGCATGTTTGCGGGCGAGCGCGATGCGGGCGTTGCTGTCTGGCTCCTTCAGCAGCACGCTGACTTGGGCGCGCTTGAAGAGCGCCATCGGATAGTCGGGATGTGAGGCCGGAACCCGGTCGAGCGCGGCGCGCGCGTCGGCAAAACGCCGCGCGGCGAGGTACAGCACGCCGAGCTCGAGATCGTTCGCGAACTGCGCGGAATCAAGGGCGCTGGCCTGTTCGAACGACGCGATCGCCAGCGGCGTCTGCTGAACGCTCATCGCAAGCTGTCCCAGGTGCACGAGCTCCGCGGCCGTGACCGGACGCAGCGCATGAATCCGTTGTCGAAGCGCGATCGCGTCGTCGACCCTTCCCTGCTTCTCCCGGATCGTGGCCAGTGCTTCGATGACAGGTAAACGGTCTGGCGTCTCTGCGATGCTCTGCTCGAGCACCGGCACGGCGCGAGGCCACTCCTTGCCGCGTGCGTAGTGGAGCGCCAGATAAACCCGAACATCAGGCGAGCGAGGCGCGATGGCGGCGGCCCGTTTGAACGCGGCGAGTGCCTGAGTGTCATGGCCGAGCGCGGAATGGGCTGTCGCGAGGCGGAGCGCCGCGTCGAGATTGTAGGGGTCCTTGGCCTGCACCTGCTCGAGAAGCGGAATGACTTCCGCGTACTTTTCCTCAACGAACAACTCTGACGCGCGTTCGAGCGTCTCGAACAGGTGGACCATATCGACCGGCCGCGGCGCGTCCTTGCGTACGACAGGAGCGGCGGTCGCGCTGACGTAGCCGAGGCTCGCAAGACTTCGCCGCGCGTCTTCACTCAGGTTCGCGGGAGTCTGCAGGACCTCGGGTGACGGCACCGGATAGTCGTCGAGCGCCTTGCGGATGGTGGCCGGCAAATTGGCGCCCGATCCCAGATTCCGTGTCTCCTTCGGATCGGCCGCGAGATCGTAAATCTCGGTCGTGCCCGCAAAAATTGCCTTCTGCTTGCCGCCGATCGCCATGATCTGCGGCTGCCAGCTATATTCGAGAAAGGGCTTCATCCCTTCGCCGAGTACGACTTCGTCAGGCGGCACCGCGCGGAGGGACCCGGACGCATCGACGCCTGCCCAGTCGAGCACCGTGTGAAAGATCCTTCGAATGCTGACCGGTGAGTCGTAAGTCGACGCCGGCACGCCCGGGCCCGCCATCGCGAGCGGCACGTGCATGGTGGATTGATAGAGCAGGTGGCCGTGCTGCGCCTCACCGTGATCGCCCAGACCCTCACCGTGATCGCCAGCAATGATGATCGCTGCTGGAAGCCGATGGCGCGCTTGCCGCTTCTCGAACGCCTCGACCAGTCGGCCGAGCTGATGATCCATCGCCGCAACTTCACCAAGGTATGGCTTGCCGGCGAACTGCGAGCGTTGAGGCTCCGGTGGACTGTACGGCGTGTGCGGATCGAAATAGTGCACCCACATGAACACCGGCGCAGCTGAGCTCGACTCCAGATACGCCAGCGCGCGATCGGTCGTCTCAGACGATGAGCGCTCGACCTGGGCTCTGCCGAGCTCGTCGTCGTAGACCTCGAAGCCTCGTGACAGGCCGAACCGCCGGACGAGGACGAATGACGACACGAATGCCGCGGTGCGATAGCCGGACTGCTGCAGTCGCTCGGCGACGACCGCGTGCGTACGCGCGAGAAATCGGCCGTTTTCGTGGATCCCGTGACCCGCTGGGTACAGGCCGGTCATCAGCGACGAGTGCGACGGCAGCGTCTCCGGCGCGGTGGCGTACGCGTGCGTGAATCGACGTCCGCGCGCGGCAATGGCGTCGAACGATGGCGTCACGCCGGGTGCGTCTGGCCCGACCGCATCCGCACGCGTTGTGTCGAGCGTGACCAGCAGGATGGAGGGGCGCTGAGCTGAAGGCGGGTTGACGGATCCGCTGGTACACGCCGCGCACAATATCAGCAGAGCGATGACCGTGATTACTCGTGCTCGCAGCGCTATGGTCATCGGGCCCCTTGGAATTATAGTGAGTCGTTTCGGAAGGTCGGAAGACCGGAAGACCGGAAGACCGGAGGTCCGGAAGCTCGGACTTCCGAACGTCCGAACTACCGGACTTCCGAACTTCCGACAAGAATTCCGACAATGAACATCGTCATCACCGGCGGCGCCGGATTCCTCGGTCAGCGTCTCGCGAAGCGATTGCTCGAGCGCGGAAGTCTTAACGGGCCATCGGGCCGGGCGCAGCAGATCGATCGCATCACGCTCGTCGACGTCGTTCCACCGCCTGAATCTCGCGACCGTCGCGTCGCGGCAGTCACGGGCGACATCGCCGATCGCGAGCTGCTCGAGCATGCCATCGACTCCTCGACCACTTCCGTCTTTCACCTCGCGGCAGTGGTGAGCGGCATGGCCGAAGCGGATTTCGATCTGGGCATGCGCGTCAACATCGATGCATCGCGCACGCTGCTCGACCTGTGCCGGTCGCGAGGCGAGCGGCCACGCGTCGTGTTCGCAAGCTCGGTCGCGGTCTACGGCGGCAAGCTGCCCGACGTGGTGCTCGATACGACCGCCGTACTTCCGCAGTCGTCGTACGGAGCTCAAAAAGCCATCGTCGAGCTGCTCATCAACGATTACACGCGGCGCGGGTTCATCGACGGCCGCGTGCTGCGGCTGCCGACGATCAGTGTGCGGCCCGGACGTCCGAACGCCGCTGCGTCATCGTTCGCGAGCGGCATCATCCGCGAACCCTTGAACGGCGAAACCGCCGTATGCCCTGTCGACCCCGATACGCGCATCTGGGTGCAGTCGCCCGGGACGGCCATTGACTGTTTCTTGCAGATGCATGAGGTCGCGTCGGACGCGCTTGGATCCAATCGTATCGTGAACGCCCCGGGCCTTTCAGTGACGGTTCGAGAAATGGTTGCAGCCCTCGAACGCGTTGCAGGACCGACTGTTGTCAGCCGGATTCGTTGGCAGCGCGACCAGCGCGTGGAAAGAATCGTTGCCACCTGGCCGGGGGCCTGGGACACGACGCGCGCGCGATCCCTGGGCCTACCCCACGACGAAAACTTCGATGCCATCGTGCAGGCCTACCTTCGCGAGGTGCACCCGACCTGAACTTGACTTCACTGGCGCGTGGTGACAGGTTACGCGCAAGCGAGGACCAGCGATGACGAGATCCAGCCTTCCTGCAGCGATCGTCACGGCGCTTTGGTGTCTGGCAGCGTCTCCACTCCACGCGCAAGTCACGACGGGAACCATAGTCGGCACCATCAACGATGCAAGCGGCATCGTGCCCGGTGCGACGGTTGTCGTTCGTGAGATGAACAAGGGCACCACCACAACCTACGTGACGGATGAACGCGGAATCCTGTACGGCCCCGGGCACGTCAACTTCGACACGTCGCTCTCGAAGCGCGTCGCGATCGCGGGAGATGCCAACGTCGAATTCCGCTGGGATGCGTTCAATCTCTTCAACCATCCGGGATTCGGCTTCCCGAACCAGAACGTCGATGCACCAACGGCAGGCCGGATCACTTCAACGGCAGTCGACAACCGATCGATGCAGTTCTCGCTCAAGTTGAATTTCTGACGCTTGTCGCTGGCCGTTGGCCAGCGGCCAGCGGACCGCGGATAGCGGATAGCGGATAGCGGAGGACTAATGTCCCTAAACCAGCTGAGACGGCACGCGGTGGCGGCCTCTCTTGTGGTTGTCTGCGCACCTGCAGCTGCGACGGCGCAGCCTGCAGCACCGAAGACAGTCCAAGTCAACCGCGCGTCGAAGGACACGTGGACGCCCGTCATGGAGGTGCTGAAGGACAAACGAGGCACGGTCACGGAGGCGCAGCTACAGCGGCTGCGGGAACTGCCGATCGAAGCGTCGTGGGCGGCGCTGCAGTCGCGGCGCTATCTCCGCTCGTTCGAAGGCGGCTTTCAGCTCACCGTGCCGAATCCGAAGCTCGTGGGGCGCGCAGTGACAATGCGCTACTTGCCGGTGCGGCCGGACTTGATGGACGCCGTGCAGACGCTCGCGAAGGAAGGTGACTGGGATTACCAATACAACGTCCGGGCCGGTGAAGATCTCAAGCCCGGCGACGTCGTCGTCGTGGAACTTGGCGGCATGGTCGATCGCGCCACGTTCCTCGGCGATGTCACCGGTATAGGAATGCAGACGGCCGGCGCGCTCGGCGTGATCGTCGACGGCGGCATTCGCGACCTCTCCGAGTTCATCCCGATGAAGAACTTCCCGATTTTTTATCGCGGTGCACATGCATCCGCGATGGCCGATCAGGTTGGCGTGCAGTGGAACGGACCGATTCGCCTGGGCGGCATCACCGTGCTGCCCGGCGACATCATCGTTGCCGATGCGGAAGGTGTACTTGTCGTGCCTCCGCATCTCGTCGCGGACGTCATCAAGGACGCCGAGACGACCGTTTACACCGAAAACTTCAAGCGCGAGATGATGCGATCGAAGAAGTACCGCTCACGCGACATCTATCCGACGCTCAGCCCAGAGCTCGAAAAGGCCTTCGAGGAGTGGAAGAAGATTCACCCCATCGCAGGGGTTAAGCCGAACGGTTAAGAAAGGCAGAAGGCAGAAGGCAGATGGCAGAAGGCAGAAGGCAGATGGCAAAGGCTAGATGGTAGAAAACTTTGCCTTCTGCCTTCTGCCTTCTGCCTTCTGCCTTCTGCCTTGTCCCTCTTACAGCGCCAGTTCCCCCTGCGACGGCAGTCCGTGCACGCGCCGCGTTTCTTCCCCTTCGAACGCGGCCGAGATCTTGTACAGCTCCCAACGGCCGTCAGACGCCTGGTTCAGAAGACGATTGCGCAGCGCCTCGCGGGCGCGCTCCGCCATTGGCTGAAAGCCTCGCGCTATCGCCAGGTTCTGCTTCAAGACGCGCATGCTCTCGATGCCGCTGACGACGGTCGCGACCGGCAAACTGAGTGCGTAGGATAGAGCGTCTTGCGCCGAGACGATCTTGGCCTTCACGGCGCGTCCGTCGCCGCCGAGGCTCTTCATGCCGATAGGCGCGATGCCGCGTCGGTTCAACTCGGGCAACACATCGCGTTCGAAGCTGCGGAACGAGGCGTCGAAACAGTTCAGCGGCAGCTGGCACGAGTCCCATGCGTAGTCGCGGCCGAGCATCTCGAGATGAAGTGACGGCGACTTGTGGCCGGTGAACCCGACGTAGCGAACTTTGCCCTGCTGTCGCGCGCGATCCATCGCCTCGACTACTCCGCCCGGCGCAAAATGCTTCGCCGGTTCGTCGTCAAACACAACCTCGTGGATTTGCCACAGATCGAGGTGGTCGGTACGGAGCCGCTTCAGCGAATCCTCCAGCTGCCGCATCGCCACTCTCCCGTCGCGACCGTGCGTGCAGACCTTGGTCATCAGGAAGACCCGGTCGCGGCGATCCGCGATCCCTTTGCCCATGCGCTTCTCGCTGAGCCCGTCGTTGTAGTCCCAGGCGTTGTCGAGAAACGTGATGCCGGCATCAATCGCCGCATGCACGAGGCGGACGGCTTCCGCGTCGGTTTTCGGCAATCCCAGGTGAAATCCGCCAAGGCCCAGAATCGAGACGTGCTCACCCGTCCGGCCAAATGGCCGCTTCGGGATCGGATCGGCGCTGATCCTCGGTTGACGGCGTGTCGTTGACCTCGTCCGCATCTCGCCTCCACTTTTCTGTACTGTATATGGAATGGCAGATAAAAGGCGGGTGGTCGTCACTGGAGTAGGACTCGTGTCGCCGGTCGGTGTCGGGACCGAGGCAACGTGGGATGCAATTGTCGCGGGACGATCGGGTATTGGCCCGATCACGCTATTCGACGCAGCGCGATATCCGACCAGGTTTGCGGGCGAGGTGAAGACCTTCGATCCGCTCACGTGGTTGGAGAAGAAAGAAGTGAAGAAGTGCGGCCGGTTCATCCAGTTCGCGCTGGCCTGCGCCACGATGGCGATCGAGCAGAGTGGTTTGCAGATTGGCGCCGCGAACGGTAACCGCGTGGGCGTGACGATCGGCAGCGGCATCGGCGGTTTCGAGGTGATCGAGAAGGAGCACAAGGTCCTGCTCGAGCGCGGACCGGATCGCATCTCGCCGTTCTTCATACTGGCGTCGATCGTGAATCTGGCTGCCGGCCAGGTCTCGGTGCGGTTCGGCGCAAAGGGACCGAATTCGGCGGTGGCGACGGCGTGCACGACAGGAGCGCATTCCATTGGCGACGCGTTCCGCCTCATTCAGGGTGGCTACGCAGACGCGATGATCTGCGGGGGCACCGAGGCGGCGATCACGCCACTCGGCATCGCTGGTTTCGCGGCGATGCGCGCGTTGTCGACGCGCAACGACGCACCGGAATGCGCCAGCCGCCCGTGGGATGTCGACCGGGACGGCTTCGTGGTCGGCGAAGGCGCGGGGATCCTCGTGCTCGAGGAGAAGAACGCCGCCGAAAAGCGCGGAGGCCTGCCGCTCGCCGAACTGGTTGGCTACGGCATGAGCGCGGACGCGCACCACCCTTCGGCACCGCCGGATGACGGTGACGGCGTCGCGCGCGTCATGGCTGCCGCGCTCGAGGACGCGCAGCTGACACCGGCGGACATTCAGTACCTGAACGCGCATGCGACGTCGACGCCGCTCGGCGATCGTGCGGAAGCCGTCGCGATCGCCCGTGTCTTCGGCGAGGCGGCCACTCGGCTTGCGGTCAGCTCCACGAAATCGATGACCGGTCACCTGCTCGGTGGCGCTGGCGCGCTCGAAGCAGGGTTGACGGTCCTGGCGCTCCGCGATCAGATGGCACCGCCGACCACCAACCTCGCGCAACAGGACCCAGACAACTTGTTGAACCTCGTGCCCAACCGCGCCGCACGGATGACCATCTCGCACGCGATGACGAATTCGTTTGGCTTTGGCGGCACGAATGCATCCCTGATCTTCGCAAGGCCGTAGCGTTGGCGCGCGAGAAGCACGACCTCATGCGTCGCCGGCTGCACAATCAGCGCCTCGCCGGATCGGAGTTCACGAAACCAGAACAGATCGTGGCGTGGCTTGGCGCCGTGCAGGCGCAAGACTATCCGGGCGCCAAGTGGGGCGTCGCGCTCCGCAGCGACGCGCTCACCAACACCGAGCTCGACGCCTCGTTCGATAACGGGCGCATTCTCCGGACGCACATCCTGCGGCCGACATGGCATTTCGTTGCCGCGCCGGACATCCGTTGGATGCTGGAGCTCTCCGCGCCGCGCGTGCACGCGTCGAACGCACACATGTATCGCAAACTCGAGCTCGACGATCGCGTATTCGCGCGGTGCCGAACGATCTTTCGCCGGACGTTGAAGGGTGGGAGCGCGCTCACGCGTTCCGAGCTGGCCGCGGCGCTGACGAAGGGCGGCATCACGGCGTCCGGCCAGCGCCTGGCCTACATCGTGATGCACGAGGAGCTGGACCGCACCCTCACCAGCGGACCACGACGAGGAAAGCAGTTCACCTACATGCTGCTCGACGAGCGTGCCCCGACAGCGCGACGTCTCGCGCCCGATGCCGCGCTTGCCGAGCTGACGCGCCGATACTTCACAGGGCACGGACCCGCGACTGTTCGCGACTTCGTGTGGTGGTCGGGTTTGACGGTACGACAAGCCCGAGGCGGGATCGAGATGCTCGGACCGCAAGTGGTGCAAGAGACGGTCGGCGATCTCACGTACTGGAACGTGCCGTCGAAGGCTCCCGCGGCTTCCGATCCCGCGCGCCTGTATCTGCTTCCGAACTATGACGAGTACTTGATCGCATATCGCGATCGCGGTAACGTCGCTCGGCTGTTGACAACGGCGGATGCGCCGCGCGAGGTCGATATCTACGCCCACGTTCTGGTGCTGGACGGAGGGTTCGGCGGTACCTGGCGTCGTGCACAGTCGTCGGACGCTGTCGAGATCACCGTGCGGCCTGTCGATCGTCTCGGCCGAGAGCAGGCTCGAGCGCTGGCAACCGCGGCCGCTCGTCACGGCATGTTCCTTGGGGTAACGGCGTCAGTTCGCTCGCAATAGTGGTCGGATAAAGCCGGGTGCGAAACACGTCGCGAAGGAGGCCTCATGGTCAGCGGCCTTGTCCGGGATGTCAGATACGCGTTGCGGATCTTGCTGCAGCAGCCGATGTTCACGGCGATTGCCTTGCTCACACTCGCGCTCGGCATCGGCGCGACAACCGCCATCTTCAGCGTCGTCAACGCCGTCGTCTTGCGCCCGCTTCCCTACCCGCAGAGCGACCGCCTGGTGCTCCTCTTCGAGAACAACTTAGAACGAGGTTGGACGACGTTCTCTGTTGCACCTGCCAACTTTGCCGATTGGGCGCGAGAGTCACGCACGTTTCAATCCATGACCGCCTTCGGGACCGGCACGTCCTCAATCGTCATCGGCAACGAAGCGCTGCAGGTTCCCAGCACCAACGGGACTTCGGAATACTTCACCGTCGTTCGGGCGACGCCAGCGCTCGGCCGGACATTTGAGCCGTCGGACGACATCCCTGGAGCGGCGCCAATTGCCGTGATCGGTCATGGGTTCTGGCAGCGTCGATTTGGGGGGGACCGAAACGTCATTGGCCGCGTGGTCTCCATCAACGATCGACCGACGACGATCGTGGGGGTGATGAAGGACGGATTCGGCCGCGGCACCGAGGACATGGACATCTGGTTGCCCCTGACCATCAGCCGCTCCGGAGGCGAACGGGGGGGCCGCAGCCTTGGCGTGCTCGGCCGCCTGGCCGACGGGGTAACACTCGCTCAAGCGCAAAGCGAGATGGACGGTCTTGCCAAGCGGTTGGGAGAAGTGTATTCGTCGAACACCGGTTGGGGCGTCACGCTCTTGCCGCTCGAGCGCGCGATCGTCTCCGCCAATATCCGTCGCGCGCTTGCCGTGCTCTTCGGAGCGGTCGTATTCGTGCTGTTGATCGCCTGCGTGAATGTGGCCAGCCTCCTGTCCGCGCGTGGCGTCGCCCGTCGCCGCGAGTTGGCGATCCGGCGAGCCCTTGGCGCCAGCCACTGGCGCCTGGTACGCCAACTAATTACCGAAAGCATGGTTCTCTCCATCGTTGGCTGCTGGGTCGGGATCCTCGTCGCTGTGTGGAGCGTTCAACTCCTCGCGGCGATCGCGCCGCCCAATCTTCCCCGCATCCACGAGGTCAACGTCGACATGAGGGTGTTTGGGATCGCGCTTCTGGCGGCAGTACTGGCGGCCCTGATTTTCGGCGTAGGCCCGGCACTCCAGGTGTTCGCTGCTCGCCCGCAGGAATCCTTGACTGAATCCTCGCGCGGCGATACGGCCAACCCGGGACGCCGCCGGCTCAATCAAGTGTTCGTGGTCGTCGAGATTGCAATGGCGGTGGTGCTGCTCGTGGGATCGGGCTTGCTGATTCGCAGCTTTATCAAGCTCGCCAATCAGCCGCTCGGGTTCGATCCCGATCGAACGCTCATCTTCAGGCTGAATCTCCCTGAGGCGCGCTATCCGTCGCCGGAGGTCGTCACACAGTTTTACCGCGATGCGTTCGATCGAATCCGGTCGATTCCCGGTGTCAGTGCCGTGGGAGCCACGCACGCGCTGCCGTTCTCCGGGATGAACAGCGTCCGACCATTCGTGCGGGAAGGTGAAACGGTAGCCGCAGAAGCCGCACCCACCGCGAACTATCGCATGGTCACGCCTGGCTATTTCACGGCCCTGGGTATTCCCGTCATCAAGGGTCGCGAGTTCAACGAGTCCGACAGGTTCGGCCAGCCTGGGGCGGCCATCGTGAACGAGGCGTTCGTGCGCCAGTTTCTAAGCGATCGTGAACCGATTGGCGCGCGCATCAAACAGGCCGGCGGCACGGATCAAGTTCCGTGGCTGACGATCGTCGGCGTCGTCGGTGACGTGCGTCACTTCGGTTTGAGAGGGGATATGGAGCCGGAGATGTTCTGGCCCGAAGCACAAGCGACATGGGGACCGACCCTGAACCGCCTGCGCCGTTCACTCTACGTTGCCGTGCGCACCGATGGCGAGCCGGTGAGCCTCATTCCAACGATCCGTGCCCAAGTCGCAGCCCTCGACCCGAGCCGGCCGATGATCGACGCGCGGCCGATGCGCGATCTCATCGCGCAATCCACCGGCGTCCCGCGGTTCAGCATGACCCTGATTACGTTCTTTGCGATTACGGGTCTCATCCTGGCGGTCGCGGGAGTGTATGGCCTGACGTCGTACGTCGTCGCCAGCCGCCGCCGCGAAATGGGGATCCGGCTCGCGCTCGGCGCCAAGCCCCGTACGCTGCTGCTGCACATCATGCGCGGCGCGCTGATCCTTGCCGCACTCGGTTCTGTGTTGGGCCTCATCGTCGCCTGGCAGCTCGACGAGTTCATACGAACACAGTTGTTCCAGGTGGCGCCACGCGATCCGCTCACGTTTGCCGTCGCCGCCATCCTGCTCGTCGCCACGGCGCTGCTGGCCAGCATCCTACCCGCCCGACGGGCTGCCCGAGTCGATCCGGTAGAGGCTTTACGCGAGTAGCCATGCGCGAAATCCTCATCGACACCATCGCCTACATCCCGCCCGCACGGGCGCTCGACAACTTAACCAGTGAGCAGGCAGAGCACCGCGTAGCGGGCGCGAATCATTCGATCGCCGAGATCGTTGCGCACCTCGAATTCTGGTTGACATGGTTCTGCTCGCGGT
>Ga0114129_10013347_pt1 | contig 11703 bp, 6 predicted proteins | sample RhiMetdeltSRZDD1_FD_80071 | JGI IMG/M metagenome (GOLD analysis project Ga0114129, IMG submission 80071) | Populus rhizosphere microbial communities from Tennessee, USA - Rhizosphere MetaG P. deltoides SRZDD1 (version 2) (version 2) | ecosystem: Host-associated > Plants > Roots > Rhizosphere >... | reverse complement strand
TAATTCCAGCTGAACCACATATTTCTCTTCGGTGTTACTTATTGTCAACTTATGCAGTCCGGGATATAGCAGGTCAAGTCTTCTTTTTACATTTTCCAATCCCAAACCTTTACTCTCGTCTATCTCTACATTATCTACAACGCCTTTGCTGTTTTCGATAAACAAATGCAGCCTGTTATCATCTACATGCAATTTTATAGTTACATAGGCATTGTGCAGTCCGGCTTTAATACCGTGTTTAAAACTGTTTTCAATAAATACGATAAATATAAGCGGGGCCACCTGCTGATTGCCGACAGTACCGGTTACCTCATAAACAATGGAAGTATTATCTCTTATGCGGAGCCTTTGTAAATCTATATAATTATCGATATAGTTTATTTCTTTTTTTAACGGCACCATGTCTCCGGCCGATTCATAAATCATATAACGCATCACTTCAGATAGTCTGAGTAATGTTTGCGGTGTGAGGGGATCTTTCTTTAGCGCCAGGGAGTAGATATTATTAAGACTGTTGAATAAAAAGTGAGGATTGATCTGCGACTTCAGAAACAGCAACTCGGTACTGGCCTTTTCTTTTTCCAGGCGAATCAATACACTTTTCGACTCCTGTAACCTGAACCAGGCTTTTGATAGTTTTATTAAAGAGGTTAAACCAAGGTATACAAATCCAAACTGCACCAGTTGTAAGAAAGTAAAGTTGGCTACGAAAAAATAACCGGGAAGCAAATAATCAATGGCATAGTTAAATATAAAAATGTTCAATTGGGCGGTTATGGCCAGTAAAACAGCCAACAATAGTACATACTGCCAATATTTTTTCCTGCCCAGGAAACGTGGGATCAAAATATACAGGTTGATATAAACCCCTAAAATAATGGTGAAATGAAATACGGCTGTATATATGTAATCTATTTTCTCAATATTATTGGTAATAGAAAACGAATGAATGAGGTAATAGTACGACGCAGCCCAAAACAGGATATGTTGCAACATCCTGTTTTGAATAATATTGGTCAATATTTTTGTTATTCTCATTCCTTAATTGCTTTTGGTCATTACCACAGGCTCCAGGAACAGCTCTTTTTTGCCAGCATATTTTTTAACAAACTGCTGCAGTTCTTCTGTGGAGGCTGTAATTACTTTATAATATTCAAAGGATTCGTGTTTGAGCCTGATGTTATTTTGGTCCATTATTTTGTAAAGAAATTCTGAGTCAAAGAAATATAACTCGAATTTATTATCATATATCTTAATCTTTGCATAGGTATGAACAGGTACGAAATGATCCTCAAAAAAACTATTCTTATCATGCATGTCATCAGGAAACAGATCTAAAAACAAATCATCTCCCAACTTTGTCAGATTGGCCTCAAATTGCCTGGTCTGTCCGTTCTCGGTATAAGTAAGCAGGTAGGTGTTTTTATTAATGAATTGTTTCTTAAAGTTTTCCTTTTCTGCCCTTTCTGCCTTGTTCGCAAAAGGCGCCAGCACATGCTCCATCAGGTTTTCCATTTTCCATATATGGTCCTCACCACTTTCCTTCCAGGAACCGAGCAGCCTTTTATCAAATACAAGGTCATTTTTCGAATACAACGGATGCAGCGAATAAATGCACCCCTGCAAAAGCACACCCGCAATTAAGGTAATTAAAAAGATGGTTCTCGTTTTCATTTTACTAAAGTTTAGGTAAAAAAATACATTACAGTAGCAAAATAAAAGCGGAATGCACAGGTAGTAAAATAAATACGATCAACACCCGATATCAGGGGGTGAAACCGGTTTTGAAGGGAGAAACCGCTACAATTTGCAACTAAACGTCAACAAAAACGTAGTGCCTGTTTGACTGAAGTGCGAGCCGTCGTAAGTAACAATGCCGTAGCGGCCGTTGAAGGTTACGGCATTGACATTTCTCTTAACGTTTGCAGGGTCGTTTAACACCGCCTTCCCTTCGCTGTTCAACGCTTTTAAAGAATATTGCGGAAGAATATTGAACAGGTTGTTCACCGTTACAGACGTGGTTAGCCATTGTGTGAATTGATAGCCGAGATTAACATCGGTAACCACCTTCGGATTAAAAACCAGTTTGATATTTTTATCGAGCCCTTCGCTGCGAAAAGTAGCCGGACCAAACAAGGTATTGTTCACACTCACATTCCATTTGTACAGCGACAGATCGGCCCCCGCAATGGCTTTGTACTTTGGCCGGCTGGTGAGTAACAACGCTTCCTGCATATAATCAAATATAGCCTGCCCCGCATCGGCAATTAGTTTAGGGTTACTTACAACGCCTTTCAGTTTATTGTCGAGGGTGTAATTACCGGCAACATTTACAGTGAGACGGCCGGCAGGCGCTATGCGTATATTCTTCCAGGTGGCAACCAGGTCGAGCCCCTGTGTATTGGTGCCGATGCCATTGGTAAAAAAACTAACGCCAATGATCCCATTGGCGCTTAGTACATTATCTAACTGTGTATTTCCGTCGGCAGTATGTGCAATATTAGAGCTGAGAATAATTCGATTGCGGATATCGATATTGTAATAATCAAGGGTGAGGCTAAAGCCGGCAGATGGTCGCCATCCAAAACCAGCTGTGAAGTTCAGCGATCGTTCGGGCTTCAGCGCGGGCACGCCTAACAATTGCGCCTGCATGCTTTTGTTGTTAACCACGCCTTTTGTTTGTACGCCCATGCCGGGTGTAAATATCTGCTGCGATATCTGCAGATTTACCTGGTGCAGTCCCGGCGCACGAAAACCGGTTGATACCGATGAACGCAGGGTAATTTTATCTGCCGCCAGTTTTTTTCTTCCACTCACCTTCCATACAAAGGCGCTTCCAAAATCATTGTAGTATTCCTGGCGCACAGTTGCATTGAGCAATAATGTTTTTGAAGCATCATAACTGATATCGAAATAGCCGCCGATATTAAATCGATTGGCCTTCATGGCATTGGCCTGCGATATGCCTGAAAAAGAAACAGGGCCCGTCCCTGTCCAGGATGCCCTGTCGCCAGCTATAATGGTAAATGTTTCGTTTCGAAATTCGGTACCAAAGCCAACAGATAATTTATCATTTATGGTGTGCGTGATATCGATATTGCCCACCAGGTGATGAAACCCGTATCCACCGGGGCGAAAAGTAGTAGGACTTTGCGCTCCCATCGAGGGGTTCCAGGTATTATTTACCGAATACAATTGCTGGTTGCCTCCTGCGGTAGCGCTCACATCGGTATTCCAGTTGTTCTTTTCGTATTTAAAACCAAGCGTGGCATTATAGTCGTTTAAGTCGCCTGCGAACGTAGGGCCGTATCCCAGGTATTCCGAGGTAGTATCGTGCAACAGGTTATAAGGGTCCTGCTTCCAGTAGGCCGTTCGGTAATTGGCATAGCTCTGAATGTTCTTGTATACATATGCCGCATTCGCATAAACCAGGCCGTTGTCGTTTAACGGAATGCCGGCATTCACCAGAAATTTCGCGGCGGTAATGGCAGGTGTTCCATTTATATTTCGCGCATCGGGGAAACGCGCCAGAAATGCTTTTGCTTTTTCCAGACCGGCGGCTGTGCCATCACCCAGATCGATAAAATCCTGCTCTGCGTCTACATTACCTGGGCGATTGGTGCGGTCTTCTTTCTGAAAGTTCACCGTATAGTTCACAAACCCTTTGTTACCGATATTCACACCGCTGTTGATGCTGGTGCTTACCGAAAATCCGTCGCCCTTATGCGTTATACCGCTGCTGAGTTTGAAACTGGTATATTCGAACCGGTCTTTCAGAATGATGTTCATTACGCCGGCAATCGCATCTGAACCATATTGGGCCGAAGCGCCATCGCGCAGTATCTCAACCCGTTTAATAGCATCCATCGGTATGGCGCTCAAATCGGTTTCGGTTTCACCACGTCCCGGCGACGTTTGTATATATACCAGCGAACCTGGGTTCTTGCGTTTTCCATTTATTAAGATCAGCGTGCGGCTCGGCCCCAGATTCCTGATCTCGTAGGGATCAGATAATGAAGTAGCATCATGCACCGGCATATTCACGGTATTGAAAGATGGCGCGCGAAACTGAAGCGCCTTATCGAATGATAGCTGACCGGTTGATTGCAGGTCGGCCCCATTGATATTATCAACCGGCAATGAAGTAGTGGTAAAGGTGCGTTGTGAGGCGCGGCTGCCCACTGCCACCACTACCCCACTTAAATCAGTAACCGCATTATGAAGCGTTACATCTTTTATGGCATCGGCATGCTGTAAATTGATGCTGGTAACATAACTGTTATATCCTACACTGCTGAAATATATTTTATGCGTTCCTTCGTCGAGCAGCAACCGGTAATTGCCGCCGGCATCTGTAACCGTTCCTTTAAATACGCCCAATATGATCACTGAGGCGCCCTGCACCGGTTCATTCCGTTCGTTGCGCACCATGCCTTTTAACAGGTTCAGTTTTTTAACGATACCGGTTGTTTTTTTATCGGAGAGTTCTACCGGCATGCCCGTTGCTTCGGATATGACGATCTGTGTTGAAGATACTTTTTTGAAGGTGAGCCCCAGCGGGGTTAGCAAGGCGTGCAAGGCGGTATCGGCATTATTACCCGCAACTGTTTTGGGCGGCGCCATTTTATTCTCGACCAGGTTTTCGCGGTAAAGAATACTCAGGCGGTATTTTTTTTCAAGCGAAACCAATACATCTCTAAGCGGAAGGCTGCTATCCTGCCCGGTGGTCTTATTCTTTTTATCTAATGGCGCAACAGTTTGCCCATGCACAGTGACCACTGTGCATAGCAACACAAACAAAACAATAAACCATTTCCGGGACAGGTTTTGACTCATAAGCTCATAGCAGTTTCCTTGTTGGCCACGGATAATTTATTCTATAACTACATTGTTATCTTTTTTTGTAACCGGTGCATTCAGCAATTCGCTCAGCACTTTAAACATCACCTGTTCGTTTTGTAATTCAAGCGTTCCCGAAATGGGTTGTTCGGCCAGATCGGGTTTACGAATGATGAAATCGTACCCGAAATATTCTTTCAGCGTTTCACACACTTCGCGGGCCGGTGTTTTTTCGAAACGGTACCGGTGTTCCATCCAGGAAGTATATAAAACCGGATCGGCAACACTGGTAATTATTTTTCCCGGTGTTGCATTGTAAAGGCAATAATCGTTAGGCTGCATGATGGTTTGTGCATGACTGGCCGCAACACTGAACCTTACCTTTCCCTGACGCAGCATGACGCCGGTGATATTGTTGATGCTTTTTACATTGAACTCGGTCCCCAGCACTTCTATGGCTGCATCACCCGCATGTACTGTAAAATGCTGCGCTGCGCCGGCCTTATCGATGTGACGTACTTTGAAAAAGGCCTCTCCTGTTATCCATACTTCCCGCTCCTTGTTACTCCAGCTCCCCAGGTAGCGAATGGTTGAATTGGCATTCAACACTACTTCTGAACTGTCAGGCAACCATACTGTTTTAATAGCTGCATACGGTGTAGAAATAGTATTCCAGGAAGGCTTCACATAATAAAACAGGGCTATTGCTCCCAGCAACAATCCGGTAATTACAGCCGCTGCCTTTAACCAAACAGGGAATGCGGTTGCTGTTTTTAATTTTACAGGTTGTTGAGCCGCAATCGTTTGATCGATCCTTTTCTTCAGATCGATATAAAAGCTCTCCCCTACCGGTTCCTTTTTAAAATCAAAAGAGCGGATGATGTTGATCGCCTTTTGTGCTGCTTCTTTTTTCACCGGATTTGTATTCATCCATTCATCCCATTCCCTGGCGCTTTTACCTTCCGGATCCAATACCCAATTAATGAACGATTCATCCCGAAGAAAGTCTTCGGTTTGATACAACGCGTACTTATCCATGGCTTTTAAAGTTCTATGTTCTTAGTTCTATGGTTTCCAGTTCCAGAGTACAATGCTCCACATTTCACCGTCGGGGGCCTCGTATTCGTGAATGGTTTCAAAACCAATTCTTTTATGTGCATTGAGCGAACGCTGGTTCCTGCTGGCAATTTCTGTTATGGCAAAGTCGTATTTGGTTTCAAAAAAATCCCTATACGTTGCGTAACAGGTATCCAGAATGCCCTTTCCGCGAAAACCTTCCGCCACACAAACCTGTCCTACCACAATGTACCGGTAAGCCGATACTTTTTTATTACGGAACTCAATCTCTTCAAACATATCGAACATCGGCACCAGCACAGGAATATCTGATTTTGAGCAAAGTGTCATGGCCAGTAAATAAGCGATCACCCGGTCGTCGTGTTTGGCAATAACATGCTCTTCGATATGGTTCATTTTTTTCAGATCGGTAAAGCTGTGCGATACGGTCACAAACCCCTGCGAGGCGATCTGCTCCCGGGTTAAGTTCATCGCCAGGTTCCTTTTCTGAAGCTCCAGGATCTGCTTCAGGTCGTTGTCGGTTTTTGATGTTGTATACGTTATCATAAAGGTTTGGGGTTTGTGGTTTGTAGTGGGGCTACAAACCACAAACTTCAAACTAAACTAAAATTTAAAGTTCAGCGTTGCAAGGAAAGTTGTTCCCAGCTGGCTGAAATGCGAACCGTCGTACGTTACCATGCTGTAACGGCCGTTAAAGGTAATGGCATTTACGTTCTTTTTTACCTGTGCCGCATCGCTTAACACCGCATCTCCGTCACTGTTCAATGATTTTAATTGCCATTCGGGTGTTATGTTCAATATATTATTTACTGCAAATGATGCACTTATCCGGCTGCTGATCTGGTATCCGATATTTACATCGGTGAGCACTTTTGTTTTGAATGCGACCTTCAGATTCTTATCTAAACCAGCGTTGCGGAAAGTGGTTGGTCCATATAAAGTATTGTTTAATGTGAAGTTCCATTTGCTTACCAATAAGTCGCCACCCAATATGGCTTTGTATTTCGGACGGCTGCTGAGCAATAATGCTTCCTGGGTATAATCAAAGGTGCTTTGTCCTGCATCGGCGATCAGTTTGGGATTGTTTATACTACCATCCAGTTTATTGTCAATGGTATAGTTACCGGCAAGGTTAATAGCCAATTTGCCGGCAGATCCCACCGGTATATTTTTGTAACTGGCTACAACATCAATACCCTGTGTTGTTGTTTTGATACCGTTGGTAAAGAAGCTCACTGCCACAATACCATTGTTGGTTAACACATCATCGAGTGCAGTATTGCCGGCAGCTGTATTGCTGATTTCGGAACTGAGAATAATCCTGTCTTTAATATTAATTTTGTAGTAATCAACAGTTACACTAAAGTTCCTCGATGGGTTGAAACCTAAACCGGCTGTAAAGTTTACCGATTTCTCAGGTTTCAATGCAGGTACGCCGAGCAAATGCGCCTGCGGGCTCTTGTTACTTACAATACCTTTTGTTTGAATGCCCTGCCCCGGTACAAAACTTTGCTGGGCGATCTGCAGGTTGATCTGGTGCAAACTGGGCGCTCTGAACCCGGTTGAGATCGACGAACGAAGCGTGAGCTTGTCGCCGGCCATTTTAGCGCGGCCGCTTATCTTCCATACAAAAGCGCTTCCGAAATCGCTGTAATATTCTTCGCGCACCGTACCATTGATCAGTAATGATTTGGTGATATCATAGCTCAGGTCAAAGTATCCGCCGAAGTTAAACCGGTTGGCTTTAATGGCATTGATCGAGCTGATACCGGGGAATGAGTTGGCACCCTGCCCTGAGTAAGAAGCCGTGTCGCCGGCAATGATCTGGAAGTTCTCACTGCGGAACTCGCTGCCAAAACCTATCGACAACTTATCATCTACCTCTTTGGTAATATCAATATTACCTACCACATGATTAAAACCATAACCACCGGGTTTGAAAGAAATGGGGCTTTTTTCTGCCAATGAATGGTTTACTGTATTCTCAACCGTGTACAACTGTTTATTACCGCCGGTGGTAAAGCTAAGATCGTGTGTCCAGCCGTTCTTATCGGTTTTAAAACCTACTGTAGCATTGTAATCGTTCAGGTCACCTTCAAAAGTAGGTCCGTAGCCAATGTATTCAGATCCCGCTGCATGCAACAGGCCATAATCCTGTTTCCAGTAGGGCGTGCGGTAGTTGGCATAGCTCTGCACTTTTTTATACACATAGGCGGCAGTGGCATAAAAGGTCGTATTCTCACTGATAGGAATACCTGAATTGATCACAAATTTGGCAGCTGTATTGGTGGGCGTACCATTGATATTTTTGGCATCGGGAAAACGGGCCAGAAAAGCCTTTACGTTGGTAAGACTTGAAGCCGTACCATCGCTCAGGTCGTTGTTGTCGCCTTCGGCATCTACATCGCCGGGGCGATTGGTTTTATTTTCGCGCTGGAAATTAATGGTATAATTAATGAATCCTTTACTGCCGAAATTGGCGCCGCCATTTAAACTGGTCAATAAAGAAAATCCGTCGCCCTTATGGGTAAGGCCGCTGGCCACTTTAAAATTGGTATACTCGAACTTGTCTTTCAAAATAACGTTCATTACACCGGCAATGGCATCGGAACCGTATTGGGCTGATGCGCCATCGCGCAATATTTCAACCCGTTTAATGGCTTCAGTTGGAATAGATGCCAGATCGGCGCCTGTTTCGCCACGGCCGGGCGAGGTTTGAATGTATACCAGTGAACTGGGGTTCTTTCGCTTGCCATTAACTAATATCAGCGTACGGCTGGGCCCCATGTTCCTGATTTCGTAGGGATCGAGTAAAGAAGTAGCGTCGTTCACCGGCGTATTTACGCTGTTGAAAGAAGGCACCCTTAACTGCAATGCCTTATCGAACGACAGCTGTCCGGATGACTGCAATTCCGATGCATTGATATTATCAACCGGCAAGGGTGTGCTAGTGAAAGTACGCTGGGCGGCGCGGCTGCCTACCGATACCACCACTTCGCTCAGGTCGGCCACGGCATACTTAAGAATAATGTCTTTGGTTACTTCTGAATTTTCTACTTTAACGGTGATCGCAAATGGATTAAAGCCCACGCTGGTAATAAACAGTTTATAGGTACCGGGGGCCAGGGAAAGGCGGTATTGCCCGGTGGAATCGGTAGAGGTACCGCCTTTATTACCACCCACAATAACCGAAGCGTTTGCCAGCGGCTCGCCGCTTTCGCTTTTAATAACACCTTTTACGCTCTGCGCGGAAGCATATAAGTTACAAAGCAGTAGCAGCGCCATCGTAGTGATGACGTGTTGAAATTTTCTCATGTGACTGATTTAATTGTAGTTTTACAATAGTTAGCAGGCATCGTCAGAGGCCTTACTTAGCGAACAGCAGGCAATCGTGATCCGCGCGGATCATGCTATTAAGAGGAGGAGGTGACGAAAATTACCCCACGGGTTTGAAGATATTTTTCTATTATTGAAAGGCAAGCAGGCTGAAAGGCAGTTGGCTATTCTATGTCGTTTAGTTTAGCCAGATTCAGTTTTTTACACCACATAGCCACATAGGGCACATAGGAAACCACATAGAAAAAACCTATGTGAAAATCTATGTTTTCTATGTGCCTATGTGGTGAGAAATGTCTTAACAATACGACATTGATTGCCCATTGCCTCACCATTGCTCATTCACCATTGACAAAAACAGCACCAGCACCAGCGTATCGGGAATATTTTCGCGCAGGGTGGCTATGGCGCGGCCCATGAGTTTGTAACAGGCTTTTACAGAGAGGTTCATGTTTTGGGCAATATCTTCAAAGCGCAGCCCCTCATAATATCGCAGGTAAATAACTTCCTTTTGTTTGGCGGTGAGCTTCTCCAGCACACTTTCGATCTGTTGCCTGATCAGCCGCATATTTTCATTTTGTAACACTACGGCTTCGGGCGTGAGTTGTAACGCAAAATGGTATTCATGCTCCTGTTCGGGATGCAAAGCGCTCAGCCTGTTTTGTTTATCGATCAGATGAAGAACGGATGTACGAACAGACTTAAACAGGTAACTTTTAACGGAGTAATCAATAGATAGTTTTTGGCGGTTGGTCCAGATCCATACAAACACATCGTGCAAACAATCCTCGATTGCCGGCAGATCGGTCAGGAATTTGAGTCCGTATTGGGTCAACTGGCGGATGTATTTATTATATAGCAGTGTAAAAGCGTCATAGTCGCCTGATTTTATTTGCATAATCAGGGACTTATCATCCTGTGCAGTATTTGACTCAAAGGGCATCCGGGTCATGTAGTGTCACTTATTCAAAAGTATCCAAACATATAGTGCTGAAACTTAGCCGACGTGTAATTTAACAATAAAAATTACAGCCTGCCAACATTTGGATATTGTATATATGTAGCACGTGTTAATGTGAATAAAATTGGGTATATATTAAAAAAAGGGTGGGCCATCTGCCAGCCGGCTGATGACCCACCCTTTTTACTCTTATGCCTTATTTCTTGTGCCTTGAGCCTTAATTATTAATGCTGCACCATAAACCGTATCACCGGTGTTTTACCGTCGTCGCTTACACCACGCAGGTAGTATACGCCGTTTGAAAGACCAGGCAAAGTGATATTGATATCGTTTACTCCCGGTGTTAACTTACGATTGAATTTCATGATCAGCTTACCGGTCATATCGGTTATGGTCCACTCTATTTTCATTGTTCGTGGCGTGCTCACGCGTAACAGGGTCGAATTTCCGGTAACCACCGTAGGCATCAGTTTAACACTGAAGGCGTCGACAGTTGGTTTAACCGCTGCTCCCTGGTTCACTAATACCAGCGACCCTAACTGGGTGGTGGTTACCGTAGCCAGTCGCACCGCGGCAGAACCTGTTGGCATTATGCCTGCTGCAGGCGACACCAGCGCATAGGTTATACCATTGTATGCACCGGCATCCATGGCTGCTGCCGGATTACAGTCTGCGTTGGCTTCGGCGTCGGCATATTGTAAAGTAATTGCTACCGGTGATGCAGGCGTGGTGGTGGTGGTTACCGTCCAGGTACGGTTGATGGCTTTGCTGTTATCAACCACCGAAGCGATCAATCCTTCAGCCACCCGAACCGTATAGGTAAGGCTTTGTCCGTTGGCAATGATAACCGGGTTATAGCCACCGGCAGTTGCACCTACCGGTACAGTAACCGCTGTAGTTACATTATTGACGATCACCGAGCCGGTGCTGCCGGTTATTATATGGCTGGCCACATTGCCGGTAGCTGATTTGCTCAGGTATAAATTATATATACCCAAACTAATATTACCACTGGTAAGCGTGAGCGAATTGGTCACTGTCATATTTCCATCCAGCACTACCCCTGCCCCATCAATGTTCACATTGGCTGCCGACAGGGCGTCTACAGACTGACTGGCCGTGCCCCGGAAAGCAATGGTGCCCGATGTGGCGCTGAGTGTTCCATTGTTTACATAATTGCCATATATATTCAGCGTACCACCTGCATCTACAATAACAGTTGCGTTCCTCGCAATGGTAAGAGTATGCACTTCTGCATTGGCCGACACCACCGGACTAAACGGCGTGCCGGCAATGATGGTAATATCTGTTGTGGGGCCTGGTATGCCACCGCACCAGTTGGCGGCGGTATGCCAGTCGGCGCTTACTGCACCGATCCAGGTATTGGTACCGGCCACGCTTAAAGCAGCAACCGATGAAAGAACAGCACCGCATGAATTAGTTATTATCACATCATACGAACCTGCATCTGCGGGTACTGCTGCATTTAT
>Ga0114129_10013346_pt1 | contig 11704 bp, 12 predicted proteins | sample RhiMetdeltSRZDD1_FD_80071 | JGI IMG/M metagenome (GOLD analysis project Ga0114129, IMG submission 80071) | Populus rhizosphere microbial communities from Tennessee, USA - Rhizosphere MetaG P. deltoides SRZDD1 (version 2) (version 2) | ecosystem: Host-associated > Plants > Roots > Rhizosphere >... | reverse complement strand
TGCGCCGCGCCGCGCTGGCCGCCATTTTCTGCAAATTCCGGGGCCGACACCGGTACCCGATCGCATCCTGCGTGCCATGGATATGCCCGTGATCGATCATCGCGGGCCCGAATTTAGGGCCCTGGGCGTCCGGGCTCTGGCCGGCATCAAGACGGTCTTTAAGACCACCGAGCCTGTCTTCATCTATCCATCCTCCGGCACCGGTGCCTGGGAGGCCGCGCTCGTCAATACGCTCTCCCCCGGCGACAAGGTCCTGATGTACGAAACCGGGCATTTCGCCAGCCTCTGGCACAAGCTCGCTTTGAAGCTTGGACTGCAACCGGAGTTGATCGCTTCCGACTGGCGCAGCGGTGTCGATGCCAACGCCATCGAGACGCGCCTGCGCGAGGACAAGGCGCACACGATCAAGGCCGTATGCGTGGTGCACAACGAGACTTCCACGGGCGCCACCTCCCGCATCGATGAGGTGCGCAAGGCGATCGATGCCGCCAAACATCCGGCCCTCTTCATGGTCGACACGATTTCGTCCCTGGCCTCGATCGACTATCGCCACGACGGCTGGGGCGTGGACGTCACCGTCGGCGGTTCGCAGAAGGGACTGATGCTGCCTCCGGGCCTTGGCTTCAACGCCGTGAGCCAAAAGGCTCTCGCCGCCGCCCGCGCGGCACAGCAGCCAAAGTCTTACTTCGCCTGGGAGGAGATGCTGCCCGCCAACAAGGAGGGTTTCTTTCCGTACACGCCGGCGACGAACTTGCTCTACGGTCTGGCCGAGGCCATCGACATGCTGCACGAGGAGGGGCTCGAGCGCGTGTTTGCGCGTCACGACAGGCATGCCGAGGCTACCCGCCGCGCGGTGAAGGCCTGGGGCCTCGAGATTTTGTGCAAAGACCCCAGCTATTACTCCTCGAGCCTGACGGCGGTGCTGTTGGCCCCGGAACAGGACGCCGACGCCTTGCGCAGGGTCGCGCTCGAGGCCTTCGATATTTCGCTTGGCACCGGTCTTAGCAAATTGGCAAAGAAGGTGTTTCGCATCGGTCACCTGGGCGACACCAACGATTTGACCATGCTGGGAGCGCTCGCCGGCGTGGAAATGGGACTTGCCCTTGCCAAAATACCGCACACGCCGGGCGGGGTCCGGGTGGCGATGGACTATTTCGCCGAGGTTGCCAAGGCTGGGCGGGCCTAAGCTGTGCCGTCGAGGCGCCGGCGAGCAGAGGCAAGACGGCGAAAGCAGCAAGTCAACGAGAGCCCGAAGAGACGGGACAAGAAAGGTCGCCATGCAAAATCGGGTTGAGGAGGATCTCCTCTACGAGGTGCGAGATGGGCTTGGACTTGTCAGCTTTAATCGCCCCGCGGCGCACAACGCCCTTACCTTCGAAATGTATGACCGGCTAGGCGACATCTGCGGCGAAGTGCGGCTTGGCGGAGCCGTGAAAGCCATCATCATCACCGGCGCCGGCGGCCGCGCCTTTGCGGCGGGGACGGACATTTCCTTGTTCCAGAATTTTTCGACGGCGCAACAGGGAGTAGACTACGAGGCGCGCATGGAACGCATGTTCGCCAAGCTCGAGAGGTGTCCGGTACCGACGATCGCGGCCATTGCCGGCATCTGCACGGGCGGGGCGGCCGTGATCGCCGCCGCGTGCGACCTCAGGCTTGCCACGCGCCAGCTTAAATATGGTTTCCCGATCGCCCGCACGCTGGCGAATTGTCTGTCGGCGGCTAACATCGCCCGCGTGGCGCTGCTAACGGGGGTCGGGCGGGCCGTCGATCTGTTGCTGACGACGCGATTGATCGGCGCCGAGGAGGCATTGGCCATTGGGCTCGTCAACGAGCTGTTTGATACGCCCGAGGCGATGATGGAGCGTGCCCGCGCTCTTGGCGCCCAGTTCGCCACGCAAGCGCCGCTCACCATGATGGCCGGCAAGGAGGTCGTGCGCCGGATGCGCGCAAATTTCGGCGCTATCGACGACCGCGACCTGATCGAGCTGTGCTACGGCAGCGCCGACTTCCGCGAGGGACTGCGCGCCTTCCTCGCCAAGCGCGCACCCAAGTTCACGGCACAATAGGTGCCGATCGCGACGGGGCGGGCGGCTAGCTTTGCCTGCCGCCCGCGGCCTAAAGGTGTGGCCGCGCTCAGCCCTCGGCCTTCAATCCGAGCAGCCGGGCCGGATTCTTGCGCATCATGGTATCGATGTCGGCGTCGGCAATTCCCTCTTTTTTCATGGCGGCAATCGCCGCCTCGACGCCATCGGGATGCACCATGTTGCTGCTCTGTCCAAGGTCGGTGGAGACCAGGACGTGCTCGGCACCAAACTCCTTCAGGGCCTGGGCCACGTGCTTGGCATTCACCTGCGTCCAGTGCGTGAGGAAGGGGAGCGGCGCATTGGGACCGGCCAGAAACTGCAGGAAACAGATTTCGATCACCGCCCCCATCTCGGCCACTTGTTTGGCTTGCGCCATGCTGAGGCCGGGAACGTTGGTGAGACCGTGCGTGATGACGATGTTCTTCACGCCGAGCTCACGGGCCTTCTTGACTACGGCGATGATTTCTTCCGGATGCACGTGACCGGTCGCCAGCACCAGGTTCTCACGCGCAATGATTTTCAGAATCGCTTCCATCTCCGGCGAGACCTGACCGTTCGGTGCGACCGTCAGGCCAACGGCATCGGGCTTGGAGAGCGTCTTGACATGCTTATCGGCCTCGAAGGTCGGCAGCCAGACGATCTTGCCGCGACTGCCGTAGATGCGGTGCATCCACTCCACGGCATCTGGGTTGATGCCACCCACCGCCTTGTTCAGGACGATGCCGCCAAACACTTCGACGCCGGGCACGACCTTCATCACCAGCGCCGCCCGGCTTGCCGTTTCGGAGATGTGGTTCTTAAGGACGATACCGCGCATGCCGCGCGCCTTGGCAAGCTGCGCCACATCGATGTCGTCCATGTTGCGGCCGAACACGTCGGGGTGCGAATGGACGTGCATGTCGATAACGCCTACGGCAGGGCTGACCTTGGGCGGCGGCGGCGGGAAGCCTGCTTGGGCAGCGGCCTGCTCCGAGCCCAGCACGATGCCGGCAAGAAGTGCAATCGCAGCGGTAAGACTTCTCATCGTCTCCTCCCGTAAAAGCGAGCGCTTCACCCGCACGCCGGTTCGAGGGGCACCTTACAGCACAAGTCAGCCCCGGCGAAGCGGGCCGGGGCTAGGCCGGTCACTTGCCGGCGCCCGGCGCCGCGATCCCTAAGCCCTGCAGATAGAGCAGCGTCGCCGCTTCCAGCAGTTCTTCGGCGCTGATCGGCAGGCTGCGTCGGGCAGCATCGCCGCGCGCAAACAGGCTGGCGGTACCGTGCGCTAGGGCCCAAATGTGCAGGGCCATCATCAGCGCCGGCGGCCGCTTGCCGCTGGGTAGGGTGGCGACGACCGCCTCGCAGGCCTGCCGCAGCACCGCGAAGGCTCGTTCGCTCGCCTCGTGCAGGTCGCGATGCTTCGCAACGGGTACGCCGGATTCGAACATGGCCGAGGAGTAGGCTGGCTCATCGCGCGCAAAACCAAGGTAGGCGCGGCCAAGGCGCTCGAGCGCCCCCGTGGGGCTCGGGCGCCCGTCGTCCCAGGCCGCAGCGAGGCGCTGGGCGAAACGCTCGAAGCCTTGGCGCGCCACGTCCGCCATCAAGGCATCACGGTCGCGGAAATGGCGATAGGGCGCCGCCGGGCTGACGCCGGCCTGCCGGGCCGCCTCGGCAAATGTGAAGCCGGCGGGACCTTTTTGCGAAATGAGGTCGAGAGCGGCGCCGATCAGGGCCTCGCGCAAGTTGCCATGGTGGTAGCCGCGCCGTCCGCCGCGGCCGTGTCTGGACCAGCTCATGGCGGAGGTTTAGCGCATTCGGCGCTCGGAAACATCAACTCGCCGCGGTCTGCCTGATCAGCCGCGCGCGAAACCAAAAGGCGATCAAAATCAGGACGACGGCGGCTATCGCAAATACCGGGCGGGCGCCGAAGCGGTCGACCACCGGCGCCCCCAACGCAACCCCAAGGGATTGGCCCGTGAACAGAAAGAAGGCGAACATCGAGACCGCCAAGCCACGCGCCTCCGGCGCCATCTGCGTGGCATTCACTTGCAGGGCGTCGTGCAGCATGAGAAGCCGAGGCCGATACAGGCGATGGCGGGCACGGCAAGCCACAGCCACGGCATGCCCACCAAGATGCCGTAGCCGGCGGCGAGCAGCAGCGCGCCTCCCGCCGCAAGGCCAGGCTGGCCAGCTTTGGCACAAGCCAAACCGCGCTCGCCGCAAAGAGGAGCGCGCCGGCGCCGAAAGAGGCCAGCAAAGCTCCGACCATGCCGAGCCCGAGGCCGACGCGATGATGTAAATCGGCGCCAACGTAGGCCAGCGCGCCGAACATCGCCATGCCCTCGATGAATACGCTGATCAGCACGACCCGCACCCAGGGTTGGCGCAGGACGCGGTAGGTCTCGAATGCCGCGTTGGCCCAGCGCGGTTTGCCCGGCAAGGTGACGCCGATGCTGAGCCGCCGCCGCTCCTTGAGGAGAAGCAGGCCGGCGCCGATATGCAGGGCGCCGAGCATGAGGAGCGTGGCACGCCAGCGATCAGCCCCACTCGCCGCCTGGCCGAAGACGATGCCGAGGATTTGACCGGAGATGTAGCGTGCCAGCAGCGCTTGCCGGCGCTCGTAGGCTACCACGTCGCCGATCCAGGCGATCGAGCGGTATCACCGCCGCGGCCCCGGCGCCGGCCAGAAAGCGAAAGAGGACGAGGGGCGCCAACGACGGCATGGCCGCACAGACGATGGTGGCAATCCCGGCCCACAGCGACCCCAGCACCACCATCAGCAGTTTACCGCGTGCGTTCCCGAGCGGGCCGACGACGATCTGGCACACGCCATAGGCGACCGCAAAGGCGGTAACCATCCTCGCAGCCGAGCCGACGGTCACGCCGAGCTCGGCCGCGATTTGTGGCAGGAGCGCGTCGCACACGCGCAGGTTGGCGGCGCCGACGAAGGATGCCAATACCAGCAACAGAATGGCGCGCGCGGCCGTCGCGCCGGGATCGGTCGGTGTCGCCGAATTCATGCTCCATCCCGCGGCGGTGGGACTTGCATTGGCGCGCCGCGGGAAAGCTCTAAGCGCCCGCTGGGCTGCTGGTAGCTGGGGTTTACCCGAGGACCTGTCGAGCGGGAAAAGACCCGGGTCGCAGGCAAACCACGGGCAAGGTGGCTATTTGCAGATCGTATCGGCTCCGTCGCGGCCGTGTCGGGCCAGGTCGAGGTGAAAGTGGTCGCGATGGTTGGCGTCGTAGTTGGGACCGAGCACGGTGCTGAAGAGGTTACAGCTGCCGCGATGCACATCGCGCAGAAAAGTGCGCTCGGCGAAAACGCCCCACCAGCCGGTCTTGACCTGGACCGTGCGCCCGTCGGCCAGCACGAAGCCCGCGACGTCAATGGCGTTGGCATGGCCGTGCTCCGAAAGCAGCGCCCCGTCGACATTGTTCATGGGTCGGCAGGAGTAGGATCCCGCGATTTTCAGGGCCACCAGCGGGCTGCGAAAATGACGCCGCGCCGCCGGCAGGACCACGCGTTCGACCCAGTGGTCCAGTGCGGGCACCATCGGGCAGCGCAGCAGCGCCGGAGGGCGCAACTCTACCCAGCCATTGGCCGCGGCGGAGACGCTGAAAGGCTTGATGGCCCCGCATACGGCTGGGCCACCGAGGCTCGCGCGCAACGCGACGAAGGGGCTTTCGCGCACCACGCCGGAGGATAGGCATGCGCGTTCCTCATCCGCGCGCCAGGGCTCGTCGCGGGCGATAAACTGCGGCCTTTGGCTGCAGGCCCAAAGGGCGAGCGCGAGCAACGGCAGCAGGACCAGCGGAACGCGTGACGTGATCATGCCTGAGAAGATAGGCCGACGCGCTTAAGGGCGCGTTAACCACCCCACCGGTTGCGATTGCCCGCGCGGCCTGTGCACGGACCCCGTGCAAGGCGCCAGGCGTCGGCCGCCCTCGTCAATTTGCCGCCCTCAATTCGGCCCCGTATCCAAGTAGCGGCGCCATTGCTGCTCGCCGAACGTACAATCCCCGCCGCTGATCGGTTCGCGCAATTGAGCCGGGAGGAGCCGCGCCGGCTGATAGCCAGCGATCTCGAGCAGCAGCTTGCGGCGCGTGGCCGTCTTGAATTCGGAACGTTCGCGGATCGGGATCATGAAGGCGCCCGTGCCGCCGATGACGCACTCCGTGTAGTAGACATCAAGGTCGGCGATGTCGAAGAAGCTCGACGGTTTTTTCAAGAGGATGGGCAAGCCATTGATGGCAATCCCCTGGGCGACCAGCTGGTCGCGGACCACCGTCACAAGCGGGCCGGCGTTGTTGGGGCCGTCGCCCGAAACGTCAATCACGCGCCTAATTCCCTTGACCCCGCTCGTTTCGAAGAGTTGGGCTGCAAAGACCAGGGCCTGCGAAATCGACGTCATGCGTGCCCTGGAGATCGGCTGAGCATCGAGCTTGTCGGCCATCGCATGCGCCGCCGCGGCTCCGCCAATGACCGTCCAGGGAACGATCACGTTCTGCACGCTGGGTCCGGCCCACTCCATGTAGGCAACGGCGATGCGGCCGTGGGGACCCGATGTGATCGCTTTGTGCACCTCCGGATCACGCAAGGCGGCAATGTAGCCGTCACGCTGCAGGCGCTGCTCGTCGAGATCCATCGATAAGGAGACGTCGACCGCCAGGACCAGCTCCAAATCGACGAGGACCTGGGCGAGGGCGCTGCCGACGAAGGCGAGCGACAAGATGGTCCCCGCCGCCAGGCAGCAACAGCCCAGCTTGAAGGCGGTCGCGCGAAACATGCCTCTCATACGGCCACACTGACATGGCGCCGGCGCGTGGGGAAGACCAATTGGACGGCGGTTGTGTTGCGAATGGCTGCGAACCCAAGTGCCCGCAACGGCGAATTATCCACAGGTTTTCAAGGTCGACACCACGGCGCGTCCAGGACCTGGGTTGTAGCTGCTGCTAGTGTGCTGGGCAACGAAGGCGCCGCGTGATGCGTTGGGCGTAACTCGTGCGTAAAGTGCGTAAATTTGCTTCGGATGCATGTGCGCACTTTGATGCCGGTCGGCGCGACGGACGCCAGGCTTTGCGCGTCGTTCGCTGCCGGCAGCGCTGCGGGAGCCGACCCGCGGCCATCGCCAATTCCACCAACTCGGCGCCGACAAAGCGGGATCGGCAAATCGCGACCGGCGAACCCGGACCGGCAAGATTGGCGCCCGCACTCGTAAAAAGAAAGCCAGCTGGCACTATCGTCGGCCACGGCACCCCGGCGGGGAGATTTTGACGCCGATCGCCGCTCCGGCGATAAGCCTCTCAAGCAGGGCGCGCTTGGATGCCGCCCGCGCGCCCCGCCTCTCAGCAGCAAGGACGAGACCTCGATGGACTGGCTCAGCCCCGGGCTCGTTTTGGCGGGAGCCCTGATCGGCGGGCTTCTCAACGGCCTGACGGGGTTCGGGACCGGGCTCACGGCGCTCCCCCTATGGCTGCACGTGCTGGAGCCGGCCGTTGCCGCCCAGCTGGTCTCCATTGCTTCAATCGCCGGACACCTGTCCGCCCTTCCCTCGCTCTGGCGCGACAGCGACTGGCGCGAGTTGGGCCCGATGCTGATCGGCGGCTTGGTCGGGGTTCCCATCGGGCTTTGCCTCTTACCTCTGATCAAGGTCGAGGTGTTCAAAATGGCCGTGGGCATCATCCTCATTTGCTACTGCGCGTTCATGTTGTGCGCGGCCGGCCACCTGCATATTCGCCGCGCCAGCAGGGCCGCGGAAATGGCGATCGGGTTCCTCGGTGGCGTCCTGGGCGGCATTGCCGGTCTCTCCGGTCCGCCGCCGATCGTTTGGGGCGCGCTCAGGTCCTGGCCGAAAGCGCAGCGGCGCCGAACCCTTCAGGCCTTCAACACCGCCGTCCTCTCGGCGATGCTGGTGGCGAGCCTGGCGGGCGGGCTCGTCGACATGCGCCTGCTCGTCGCCTCGGCCATCGCCTTGCCCGCGACGCTCTCGGGCAACTGGCTGGGTGAACGCCTCTATCGCCGTCTCGACGAGCGTCGCTTCGATCGCGTCGTGCTGGTCCTCGTATTCCTGTCGGGTTGCCTACTGGTTCGGGCGAACCGCTGAGGCGCGCTGGGGCGAAAGGGGCGCACGCCGTCATATTTCCGGGCCGTTACTCGGCCACAACCGCCGGCGAAGTGGGATCGCGGAGGGCGCGTGGGCAAAACCGCAGGCCGCTGGCTTATGCTTGCCATCCTCGTGGTTGGCGGGCTTTTCAGCCCGCCGGCCCCTGCCCAAGCGCCCGCCCCGCCGAGCGCTGCGGCGGAAACAGAGGAGGAAAAGCGGGAGCGCGAAACAAGAACAGCCTGTGCCGTGGCAATTTGCTCGACCCTGCACAATCACAAGCCCGATGCCGGGCAAGTGTCCTGCGCGGTCACGAAAACCTGGCGCAAGGAGGTGTTGGAAAAAATCCTGTCGCAGGCGAAATTGTCGTGGCCCTGGGGTTATGCGCGCTGCTCCACGGACCTGAAGCTCGATCGCAGCATCCTGGTGAAGGCGATGCTGGATGCCGAGGTTGAAGTGCGCCTCGACAGTCACGACATCACGTGCAAGCTCGAGGGTGAGACGGAGAAATACGACATTAAGTTGCAGATTTCCCCCAAGGTTACCTTCAAGCAAGGCAAGGCTATCAAGGCTAGTCTCAATTGGGGCAAGATCGTTGCCCCGACACTGGCAAAGTCGGCCCTTTGGTCGGCAACGGCGGCGGACAATGCCTTCGGCATCTTGCAAAATACCCTGGTTGAGGATGTGAACCGCTTTGTCGAAACGCGGTGCATGGAGGTGAAGGAAGCGTGGCAAGGCAAGTAAAGCCTTCCCGATTTGCCGTGCCCCGTGGCGGCGGCGACGATCGGCTGCTGGCCGGCGTCGGAGCGGTGCGAGCGGATATGCCATGACCACAGGACTGATCCTCGTCCTCAGCGGCATCCTGATTGGCGCCGGTTTCGCCCTGGTCTGGCGCGACATCCGGCGCAGCCGGCGACAGGCCTTTCTGTCGGAGCACGACACCGCCAGGGTTGCGGAAGCCGATGTCGAGATCACCATCGCGCGTCCGGCAAAAGCCACCCAGGCAGCCAAAAGCATCGCCAGCGCTATCGGCGCCTCGCTATTGTTCGGGCGCAAGTCCGGCGAAGCGGGAGCCTCGGAAGCGATGCCGGTCCTGGACGACAAGGCGCAAGAGGCCATCGTGGCCGAATGGTCGGCCTTGCAGCAGCCCCTTGAGGCGGGCGTCGATAAGATCAATGCCCTCTTGCAGCAGGCGCAAATTTCCATTGCAGCGCCAGGAGAGAGCGCCTGGAGCTACAAGAATCGCGGCTACGGCGCCTATCGCCGCATCCTGATCGGTGAAGAGAGCGTGGCGTGGCTGCGCCTGGAGCTTGCCCCCGACGGCGTCCTGCACGCCAGAGTGAAGGCGCACAAGGACGATCGCTCCGAGATCAATGCCTCCTCGCAAACCCAGGCCAACGCCATGGACGCCACGCGGGCCGGGGATCTCTTGGCCGAGTGCCTCAAGCCGCTGGCCGCCTATGTGGCCAAGACCCAAGGTCCGGCCAATCCCCCCAACCTGGCCAGCGCCAAGGCGTGGGAAGAAATCGATGCCGTGGTGGCCGCAGCGCTGACGGCGACCAACGGCGCCCTATCGCAAGCCGGTGCCAGACTAGTACCGCTGGATACGCCGGCCTGGCACGCGGAGGTCAACGGGCACCGCCTACCGCTCGCCGTCGAGGTCTATGGCAAGGACGTGGCGCGCATGCACATCGATCATCGCGCCACTGAAGTCGAGGTGTCCGTCGGCGTTCCAGACGCGCTCTTCATCAATCTCGGCCGACGCCGTCGCATCCCGGTTGCCGGGCTGGCCACCCACCCGCTAGCGGAAGTGATCGCCGATTGCGCCTGGCCTGTGATCTCCCGATCCAGGGACAGCCGGCGGTCCGCCTAAGCCTTCCTGTTTCACGTGGAACAGCGTGGTCCGCGCTCAGCTCAGCGCCCCTTTGACCGCGGTTCGGATTTGCTCGAGCGTGAAGGGCTTGCTGATGACGCGGGAAATTTTGCTGCGCAGATGCTCGGCGCGGCCGAGCTCGTCGGCAAATCCGGACATCAAAAGCACGCGCAGTTGCGGCGCGATTTTGAGGCTGGCCTCGACCAGGGCAATGCCGTCGAGACCGGGCATCTGCACGTCCGAGATCAACAATTGCACGGGCGCCGGTGCGGCGCGCAAGTACTCAAGCGCCTCCGAGCCATCCTGTGTGACAACGACCTCGTGACCGTCGAGGCCAAGGGCGCGCTGCACCAGATCGCGCGTAGCGGCGTCATCTTCGGCGAGAAGGATGCGTACCATGGAGCCCTCCCTCATCCGACATCGGCCCTAGGGGCCTGTCGCGTTACGCGCCCGACAAAGGGCAGTTCACGGAAGCGGTGCGCGAGGTCCATACCATAGCCTACCACGAACACATTGGGACACTCGAATGCCCTCATATCCGCAGTAATGTTGGCGGCGCGCGCAACCGGTTTGTCCAAAAGCACGCAGCTGAGCACCCGGGCGGCGCCGCGGGCCATAATGAGGTCCTTGGCAAAGGCAAGGGTGCGGCCCGACTCCAAAATGTCATCAATCAACAGCACATTACGGCCGCGCACATCGGTTTCGACGTCGCGCAGGATTTCGATGCGTCCGGATGAGCGAGTGCCGGCCCGGTAACTTGATAGGGAGATGAAGTCGACCTCCGGCGAAAGGCCGGCACGATGCAAGGCGCGAATCAAATCGGCGGCAAACACGAAACTGCCCTTCAGCACGGCCACGACCAGGAGGCCGTCGAGACCCGCTGCGGCGATGTCGCCGGCCAGCGCCTCAATACGCTCGGCAATCGCCGAGGCGGGGAAAATAGTCTCAATTCGCGCTGGCGCACCATCGTTCATCGCACGTTCTCCTGGCTCGTTCTCCTTAGCCACGGCCGGCCGCTTACGGCAAGTGGACCCTGCCGCCAGACCGGGGGAGGCATCAGTCCGCCACAATCCTGGCCGATTGATCGCTATTCCCCCGCACGGCGATAAAGGCTAATCAGCCCAGGTCAGGAGGCCGGCATACGACGTGATTAGGCTAAACACCATCGGCGTCAAATACGAGGGAGGCAGCCATGTGTTGCGGGATGCGAGCTTCCATTTGCGTCCGGGCTCGTTCCATTTCCTGACCGGTCCGTCCGGTTCCGGCAAGACGACGTTGCTGCGTCTTCTGTTCATGTCCATGCAGCCCACACACGGGCAGATCTACGTGTTGGGGCAAGATATCAGCCGCGTCACGCCTTCGCGGCGGGCGCAGCTCCGGCGCCGGATCGGCATTGTCTTCCAAGATTTCCGGCTGCTCGATCACCTCAGTACATGGGAGAACGTTGCCCTGCCGTTACGTGTCACCGGCAAGCGCGTTTCGGACTACAAGGAGGACGTGACCGATCTTTTGCAGTGGGTTGGCTTGGGCGATCGCATGCATTCCTTCCCTTCCGTGCTCTCGGGCGGAGAAAAGCAGCGCGCCGCGATTGCGCGGGCCGTTATTAACAAACCTGAGCTGTTGCTCGCCGACGAGCCGACCGGCAACGTCGATCCGCAGATGGC
>Ga0114129_10013345_pt1 | contig 11704 bp, 8 predicted proteins | sample RhiMetdeltSRZDD1_FD_80071 | JGI IMG/M metagenome (GOLD analysis project Ga0114129, IMG submission 80071) | Populus rhizosphere microbial communities from Tennessee, USA - Rhizosphere MetaG P. deltoides SRZDD1 (version 2) (version 2) | ecosystem: Host-associated > Plants > Roots > Rhizosphere >... | reverse complement strand
GGGTTCCCCGGGCCTCTTGGCGGGAGCAACGCAGCGGGCGCTTTCTTCATCGAAGGGCGACCGACGGAGTCGTCCAGCCGGCCGTTCGCCAACCTCGGAGCGGTATCGGGCGGTTATTTCCTGGCGATGGGCATCCCACTCGTCGGAGGCCGGACGTTCGCCGATTCCGACACGCGCGACGCGCCTGGCGTCGCGATTGTCAACGTCGCGCTTACGCGAAAGTACTTCCCCGGCGAGAACGGGATTGGCAAGCGCGTTCGATTCGACTCGGATCCCAAGACACCGGCCATCACGGTCGTTGGTATCGTCGGTGATGTCCGTCAACTCGGCCTGGACAAAGACGTTCCGCCGATCATGTACATCCCCTACGAGCAGTTCGCGCTCCCCTTCACCACATTCGCGGTCAGGAGTACCGCGTCCGCCAGTACCATCGCCGGACTCGTCAAAGCCGAGCTCTCGGCGATCGACTCCGAGCTGCCGCCCGGAACGGTCACGACGTTGCAGGGCGTCATCGACCGATCGGTCGCGCAGCCGCGGTTCCGGACGTCGCTGATTTCGGCGTTCGCGATCGTGGCGCTGATGCTGGCGGCCGTCGGACTCTATGGACTGATCAGCTATTCGGTCACGCAGCGCACGCGGGAGATCGGGATTCGCATGGCGCTCGGCGCTGGTCCCGCACAGGTGTTGACGCCGATGCTGCGCGAAGGGCTCGCGCTGGCGGTCATCGGGACAGGCATCGGCCTGGTGGGCGCACTCGTCAGCGGCCGAGTCCTCTCGAGCTTCGTCTTCGGCATCGGGACCAGCGATCCGATCACGTTTGGAATCGTGGCGCTGATGCTGCTGGCCGTCGCCTTTGTGGCAATCCTGATTCCGTCCCGCCGCGCCCTGCGCGTCGACCCGATCACCGCACTACGCACTGAGTAAATGCAAGTGCGCGAGTGCGCGGGTGCGCAAGTGCGCAAGTGCGCGGGTGCGCGGGTGCGCGAGTGCGCGGGTGCGCAAGTGCGCAAGTGCGCAAGTGCGCGGGTGCGCAAGTGCGCGGGTGCGCAAGTGCGCGGGTGCGCACTTGGGCACTTGGGCACTTCCGCACCTGGGCACTTGCGCACTTGCGCACTTGCGCACTCGCGCACTTGCGCACCCGCGCACTTGCATTTACTCAGTGTTCGGCGGGACCGACGGTCAGCTCGTAGCTCGCGATTTCCGCTCCCGCGAGGCTGACCAGAAACTCGTACGACCCGGCCGGCAGCATCTCGCCTGTGATGGCGGGGGCGAGAGAGGACGAGCGCTCACCCTTGACCGGCGACAGCCCGCCGCGCACCCAGCGCACCTGACCGCTCGACCAGTCGCGCGCGGTGACCTGATACGCCTGACTGTCCTGAACGGCCTTCGGCGGCAGCACGAGCCGCAAGAGAACGACCTGCTCGACGGGGACTACCTGCGCGGTTGCGTCCGGCGGTGTCGCGCCCCGCGCCTTTAAGGGTTCGAGCGTGACGGACGGAGCGGCAGAATCAGGCAGGCCGCTCGCTCGAAGCCGGCTCACCTCGTGCGAGAAGGCTTCTCGCGCTGCGCGCTCGCGCGCCAGGTCGGCCTCCATCTGTTCGAGCTGCGTGCGCGCGCGTTGGTAGACGACCTCGACGTCCGCCATCCGCGCATTGGCTCGTTTGATGGTCAGCGCCGCTGCGATGACTGACACGATCAGCAGCAGGCAGACCGCTACCAGTCCCCACTGAATCCCCGGACGATCCAGCCCTGCCACCCCGCGCATTGTCACCGACACCTTATATCAGTCAGAGCCTGCGGGTACAATTCGCGCATGCTCAAATCGCGCGTTCTCCTGTGCACCACCCTGGCCGTGACGCTCGTCAGCGTCGCTCCCCTCGCGCAGAAGCCCGGGGACACCCCCAAGGCTTCTGACTCGCCTGTGGAATTCAAGGCGCTGAAATACCGGCTGATCGGGCCAGCAGCCGGAGGCCGCGTGTCGCGAATCGTCGGAGTGCCTGGCGATCCGCTCATCTACTACGCGGCAACGGCTTCCGGCGGTGTCTGGAAATCGACTGATGGTGGAACCACCTTCAGCTCGGTGTTCGACGACCAGCCGATCTCCTCGATCGGCTCGATCGCGGTCGCGCCGTCAAACCCCAACGTCGTCTACGTCGGATCCGGTGAAGCCAACATCCGCGGTAACGTCGCCGCCGGCAACGGCATTTACCGATCGACCGATGCAGGGAAGACGTGGACCCACGTCTGGAAACAGGAAGGGCAGATTGGAACGATGGTCGTTCACCCTGGCAACCCTGACATCGCGTTCGCAGCGGTATTGGGCCATGCGTTTGGACCGAATTCCGAGCGCGGCGTGTATCGCACGAAAGACGGGGGAAAGACATGGGAGCAGGTCCTCAAGAAGGACGCTGATGCCGGGGCCTCGGATGTCGCGATGGATCCATCGAATCCGATGATCCTGTTCGCCGGGTTCTGGCAGACGCGGCGGCGCCCGTGGGAGCTCGTCAGCGGCGGTCCGGGCAGCGGACTTCACGTGTCACGTGACGGCGGCGACACATGGAAGCAACTCGCTGGCAGCGGCCTGCCAGAAGGCGCGTGGGGCAAAGTGGGCGTCGCCATCGCACCGTCCGACGGACGTCGCGTGTATGCGTTGATCGAGGCCGAAAAAGGCGGACTCTTCAGATCCGACGACGGCGGAGAATCATGGAGTCTGGCGAACCCGTCGCGGCAGATCCGCCAGCGCGCGTGGTACTACACGACGCTGACAGTCAATCCGCAGAACCCGGAAGAGATCTGGTTTCCGCAGGTGCCCCTTCTCCGCTCAATCGATGGCGGCAGGACGCTGAAAGTGGTCAAAGGCGCCGGCCATGGGGATCATCACGACATCTGGATCGATCCCAGGAACCCGAAGCGCGTCGCGTCGGCGAACGACGGCGGCGTCGACATCAGCACGAACAGCGGTGAAACCTGGCTGACGCCAACGCTACCAATCGCGCAGTTCTACCACGTCTCTGTGGACACCCGCCGGCCGTACTACGTGGCCGGTGCGATGCAGGACAACGGCACCGCGCAAGGTCCAAGCCTGAACCGAAATGGCAGCATCGGGCTTGCCGACTGGGTCGGTGTCGGCGGCGGCGAGGCTGGCCACGTAGTGTCCGACTGGAGCGATCCGAACCTCATCTATGCCGGCGAGTACCTTGGCATCATCACCAGATACGACCACCGGACCGGCGAGTCCCGGAACGTGAGCGCGTGGCCCGAGAATCCGTCCGGGCATGGCGGCGAAGACATGCGCTACCGGTTCCAATGGACCGCACCGATCGCGTCGTCGCCGCACGATGCGAAGGTCATCTATCACGGCGCGCAGGTGATCTTCCGCACGAGCAACGGCGGCCAGTCGTGGGAGGTGATCAGTCCTGACCTCACACGAAACGACAAGTCGAAGCAGAAGTGGTCCGGTGGTCCGATCACCGGAGACAACACCGGCGTCGAGACATTCTGCACGGTCTTTGCGATCGCCGAATCGCCGAAGGAGCGCGGGTTGATTTGGGCAGGAAGCGACGACGGGCTCGTGCACGTGACGCGCGATGCCGGGAAGAACTGGACCAACGTCACGAGCGCCATGGCCGGTCTGCCTGAGTGGGGAACGATCAGCATGATCGAGCCCTCCCCATTCGATGCCGCGGCCGCCTACGTCGTGGTCGACGCGCATCGGCTCGACGACATGCGCCCGTACTTGTACAAGACGTCCGACTACGGAAAGACCTGGACCCGCCTCGACTCCACGCTGGCGAACGACGTCTATCTGCATGCCGTTCGTGAAGACCCCGTGAAGCGCGGTCAGTTGTATCTGGGAACGGAACGCGGGGTCATGTTCTCGACAGACGACGGCAAGACGTGGAAATCGTTGAGGCTGAATCTGCCGACCGTTGCCGTGCACGATCTCGTCGTCAAGGGTGACGACCTGGTCGTCGGCACGCACGGGCGTTCGGTGTGGATCCTCGACGATCTGCAGCCGGTGCGCGAGGTGAGCGACACGGTCACGAAGTCCGCGGTCCACCTCTTCCCTGCTGCCGACGCGGTGCGCTGGCGAATGGGTGGCGGCAGCTGGGCCAGCGACTACGCGAAGTTCTCGAATCCGCCAACGGGGGCATCCATCTACTATTTCCTCAAGGAGAAACCCAAGGGTGAACTGAAGATCGACATCCTCGACCCGGGCGGCAAGACGGTGCGAACGCTGAGCAGTGTGCCGCGCGAGCCGGACTACAGCAGCGAATCCGACGACCCCGAGGACTTCAAGAAGGCGGCGCTTCCGGTCGACGCCGGCGTGCAACGCGCGGTCTGGGACCTCAAGTGGGAGGGCGCCGCGAAGATCAGGAACGGCAAGATCGACACCGGGGATCCCGCCGATGGCCCGCGGGCAATTCCAGGTACTTACACAGTGCGCCTGACGGTTGATGGACAGACGCTCACGTCACCGCTGCGAATCGTTCCGGATCCGGAGCGGAGCGCGCCGCCGGCCGATCTCGACGCACAACTTCAGTTCGCGCTGCGTGTGCGGGATGACATCTCGAAGCTGACCGCCGTCGTGAACCGCGTGCGCTCGGTCCGCGAGCAGCTGCAGGCGCGAGTGAAGGCGCTCGAGTCGCGAAAAGGCGAGACCGCAGTCGCCACGCTGATCAGTGGCGCGGAAGGATCGATCAAGAAGGCGACCGCGCTCGAGGACCGGCTGCACAATCCGTCAGCGGAAGTCGTCTACGACATCCTCGCCGCGCGCGGCGGCACGCGCCTGTACTCGCGGCTGGCGCCGCTGATGATGTGGGCCGTCGAAGGCGAGGGTCAGCCAACCGCCGCCATGCTGCAGGTGCTCGAGGCCCAGGAAAAAGAGCTCGCGCAACTGGAGCAGGAGACCGACGCGTGGGTCACGAGCGACGTCGCCGCCGTCAACCGTCAAGCCGCGGCCGCCGGCGTGCAGTTCATCGTAGTGAAATAGCGTGCGGCTAAGCCGCACGCTTGCGGCTGCGGGCGACGGCCAGGGCCAGCACGACGACGCCCCAGGTGCCGAGAGCGAGGGCTTGCGGCCACAGCAGGTCGAGGCCGATGCCCTTCAGGAAAATGCCTCGCACGATCACCAGGAAGTAGGTCAGCGGGATCAGGCGCGTCAGCGGCTGGATCGCGGCGGGCATGTTCTCGATCGGGAAGATGAATCCTGACAAATAGATCATCGGGGTCAGGAAGAAGAACGTGGCGGTCATCATCGCCTGCTGTTGCGTGTTCGAGATCGTCGAGATGAACAGGCCGAGCGCGAGCGTGCACAGCACGTAGAGCACGCACATCGCGAACAGCAGGACGAAGCTGCCTCTCAGCGGCACCTCGAACCACAACACCGCGACGGCGACGACGAGCACGACGTCGACGAGCGCGATCAGCCCGTACGGCAGCAGCTTGCCGACAATCAGCTCCCAGCGCCGCAGCGGGGTGACGTTGAGCTGCTCGAGCGTGCCGAGCTCTTTTTCGCGCACGATCGCCATCGAGGCGAGATTCGCGGTGACGACGAGCAGGACGAGCGCGAGCACGCCGGGAATCATGAAGTGCCGGCTCTCGAGCTGCGGGTTGAACCAGACGCGAATCCGCGCGTCAATCACCCCCACACCCGGCTGACCGCCCTTCGCCTGCACGAGATCCTGCGCGTAGCCGCTGATGAGGTTCGTCGCGTAGCCGAGCGCGACGGTCGTCGAATTGGAATCAGAACCGTCGGCGACGACCTGCACGGTGACGGGATGCCCCGCCGCTACGTCAGCACCATAGCCAGCGGGGATCGACAGTGCCAGCCACGCGCGTCCCCGCTCGAGATACGGCTCGATCTCCGACACGGTCGTCACGGTATCGGCGATGGTGAAGTTGCGGGACGCCTCGAACCTCGAGATCAGTTCCCGGCTCGCGGGTGTGCGATCGCCATCCACGATCAACACCGGCACGTCTCTGACGTCGGTCGTCGCCGCATACCCGAGCATGGTGAGCTGGAGGATCGGCGCGATGATGACGATGCCGAAGAGCCGCGGATTCTGGCGGAGCTCGAGGAACTCTTTCCACACGAGGAAGCGAAGCCGCTGCATCAGGCCCGCTCCCGTGCGAGCCGCAGCGATGCAAGGCCTAGCATCGCGGCCGCGTAGATCGACATCGCCACGAGCTGCGGGACGAGGTGCGACAGCTCCGAGCCCTTGAGCACGATCCCGCGAAGGGCGATCAGGAAATACCGCGCGGGCACCACGTACGTGACGATCTGGAGGAACTGCGGCATGCTCGAAATCGGGAAGATGAATCCAGACAGCATGATCGTCGGCAGCAATGAAATCAGCAGTGCCATCTGGAAGGCCACCTGCTGGGATTCGGCAATGGTCGAGATCAGCAGGCCCGTGCCAAGCGCGCCGATAATGAAGAGCGAAAGGGCAATCAGCAAGGCGATCCAGTTGCCGCGCATCGGCAGCCCGAACAGCGCCATCGAGGCCAGGATAATCAGCGCCGCCGACGTCATCGAGATCAGGAAGTAAGGAATCGTCTTGCCGATCACGAACGAGAACGTGTCGATCGGTGCCATGCGTACCTGCTCCATCGTGCCGGCTTCCTTCTCGCGGACGATCGAGAGCGCGGTCGAAGTGACGGCCGTGATCATCGCGATGTAAGCGATGAGCCCCGGAACGAGAAACAGCGTGCTGCGAAGCTCGGGGTTGTACCAGATGCGCGGCTCGACGGTGATTGGCGGACGGATGACGACCCCCTCAGCCGCGAGCTCCGAGCCAATGGTCCGCAGGATGTTCGACGCGTAACCGATGACGGTCGTAGCCGTGTTCGCGTTGTCGCCGCTGACGATCACCTGGACCGACCCCGTGCGGCCCACTTTCAGGTCGCGGCCGAAGCCCTCATCGACAACGAGCACGGCCCTGGCCTGATTGAGATCCAGCATCCGCTCGGCTTCCCGATGAGCGAAGACAGTCGCTGCAAGGTCGAAGTACCCGGAGTTGATGAAGGCGGAGACGACGCTGCGACTCTCTGGCGAACCGTCACGGTCCTCGACGACGAGCTTGATGTGGCGGATGTCGAAGTTCAGCGCGTAGCCGTACAGCAGCAGGAAGAACGCCGGCACGAAGACAAGAATCGTCAGCGTGCGCCGATCCCGATAGATCTGGCGAAGTTCCTTCCGGTAAACGGCGAGCGCCTTGGTCATGCCGCGGTTCCTCCGGCCTTCTCCACCACGTCGAGGAAGACATCCTCGAGCGAGGGCAGCACCTCGGTCGCCGAATCGACCTTCAGACCTGCGGCAGACAGCCGGCCGACGATGACCTCCGGCGCGATCGACCGGTGACGAAGCACGGCGTGAACGGCCGTGCCGAACAGGCTGGTCTTCTCGACCTCCGCCATGCCATCGAGCGCACGCATCAGCTCGACGGTCTGATCCCCGCGGATCTCGAGGATCGGGCGGCCCTCGAAGATCCGTTTCACCTCGCTGGTCGTACCGATGGCGGCGAGCTTCCCGGCGTGGATCAGCGCGACGCGATGGCACCGTTCAGCCTCGTCGAGATAGTGCGTCGTGACGAGCACGGTCACGCCGCTTTGCGACAGTGAATCGATCAATCGCCAGAACTGCCGGCGCGACAACGGATCGACGCCGCCGGTGGGCTCGTCGAGGAACAACAGCGAGGGCTCGTGGAGAATCGCGCACCCGAGCGCGAGGCGCTGACGCCACCCACCCGCCAGGTCGCGCGCGAGCGTGTTCTCGCGGCCGTGAAGGCCGGCCATCTCCAGCACGAACGACCGGCGCGCCGTCAGGCGATCGTCGCTCAGCCCGTAAATCCCGCCGAAGAAACGGATGTTCTGATCCACCGTGAGCAGCTCGTACAGCGAGAAGCGCTGCGACATGTAGCCGATGCGCTGCTTGACGCCTTCAGGGTCTTTGGCGACGTCGATGCCCCCGACGATCGCGGTGCCCGATGTCGGCTTGAGCAACCCGCACAGCATGCGGATGGTCGTCGACTTTCCTGCGCCATTGCTGCCGAGAAAGCCAAAAATCTCGCCGCGCCGCACATCGAACGACAGATCGTCGACCGCGGTGAACGCGCCGAACTTCCGCGTCAGGTGACGAACGTCGATAGTGGTGTTGTTGGACATATGTCACGTGCGACGTGCGACGTGCTCACGTGCGACGTGCTCACGTGCGGACGTGCTCACGTGCGGACGTGCTAACGTGCGCACCTGCGCACTCGCGCACTCGCGCACTCGCGCGCCATCACCTTGTCTCCCCAACCGCCCGCGCCAGGCGCGCCTCTGCGAGCCGGGCGTTGGCCAGCGCGCGGGTGCGTGACAGCTCGGCCTGCAGAAGGTCGGACTCGGCGTCCAGCACCTCGGTGCTCGTGGCGACGCCTGCGGCGAAGCGTTCGCCGACGACCCGGCGCGCTTCCTGCGCGGCGCGCACGCCATCCGCCGCGACCGCGATGGCGGCACGGCTCGAGTCGAGCTCCAATTGACGCTGCCGGACCTCGAACTCGAGCTGCCGATCGAAATCGGCGGCCCGTGACCTGGCGGCACCGGCAACCGCCGCCGCCTCGGCTTTCGCGCCGCGGGTCCGGCCGCCGTCCCAAAGCGACCAGGTCACGTTGACCGACACGTCCCAGGAATCCTCCCAGGTGTCGACGCGCGGGAAGATGCGGGGGTTGGGCCTGGCATAGTCGTAACCGCCGCCCACGGCCACCTGAGGCCGGGTACCCGCGGCGGCCGCGTCGATACGCGCTTCGGCGGCATCGACGCGCTGGCTAAGCGCGTGACGCTCCGGCCGGCTCGCCCGTCCGCGCTCGATGAGCACCTCGGCTTGCGGGCTCGTTTGAACCGGCTGATCGAAGACAGCCTTGGGCACGATGGGTGTGGCGCCACTCTCGCCGAGCAGGCGTCGCAGATCAGATTCGGTAATCGCGCGGGTGTTCGCCGCTTCGATGGCCAGCAACCGTTCGCGCGACTGCTGCGCCTCCGCGGTCAGCACTTCGTTCGGCGGGATGAGCCCCTGAGCGAGACGGTTCTTCAAGTCACGCACGTGTGACTCGATCGCGCCCAGCGTGCGCGAGAGTACCTGCTCGGCGTCACGCGCGGTGACCAGCGCCCAGAACGCGCGCGTGATCTCCAGTCGCAGATCGGCGCGAGCCGCGTCGAGATCCGAGCCGGCCGCGCCGAGCTCGGCGCGCGCCGCACGCTCGAGCGCGTCGGTTCTTCCCGACGTGTAGATCGGCCACTGCATGTCGAGCCGCGTCCGGTAGTTGTCGGGCACATCGGGATACAGGACTCGTATGCCCTGGCCGATTTGCGCGAGCACGAACTCCTCGACGTGATTCGTCCGGGTGTAACCGGCCTGCAACGCGACGACGGGGAGCTTGTCGGCCTCGCGCTGGGCGAGCGAGGCGTCGGCTGCTTCCTTCCGCGACTCCAGTTCCGCCAGCCGCAGACTGTTCGCGAGACCTCGCGCAATCGCCTCGTCGAGGGTCAGTTCGGTTCCAGCCGGCTGCTGCCCGTACACGACAGCAGGAGTGGCGAGCAGCAGGGCCAGCAGCGCCACGCGATGCCCCGCACGCCCGATCGCCAATCTGCAACGGTCGATGCCTGTCGCCACTCTGCAATCGCCAATCGTCACTGTCATTTCTCCGCAATCAGTTCGAGGAAGACATCCTCGAGCGACGCCGCGAGGGGGCGGGCGCTCAGAACCCGGATGCCCTGCCCTTCGAGCTGAGAGGTCACGCGCGTGATGCCGGCTTCCTGTGTCTCGCCGCCAAGCCTGACGTGCGCCCGGTCACCGAAGGCCTGCACGTCCACGACGCCGGGAACCGTCGCAATCAGATCCAGAGGTGGCCGGGGCGTGTCGGTGACGATCTCGAGCAGCCTCCCGCTGAGCGCGGCCTGCAGGTTGGACGGGGTGTCGATGGCCAGCACGCGGCCGTCGTGGAGCAGCACCGTGCGCGCGCAGCGCTCCGCCTCGTCCAGATACGGCGTGGCCATCACGATGGTCAGCCCGTTGGCGAGAAACTCCGACAGCAGCTTCCAGAACTCGCGTCGCGAGACCGGGTCGACACCGGTGGTCGGCTCGTCGAGCAGCAAAATGTCCGGTTCGTGAACCAGCGTGCACGCCAGCGCGAGCTTCTGCTTCATGCCGCCAGACAATCGATCCGCTCGCCGGCCGCGAAATGACGTCAGCTGCGTCATCGACAGCAGCCGATCGCGCGCATCCTGATACCGCCGCAGGCCATGGATCTCGGCGAAGAACGCGATGTTCTCGTCGATCGTGAGATCGCCGTACAGGCTGAAGCGCTGCGACAGATATCCGATCGTCCCCGTGACGTCGCGATGCTGCTTGACGGGATCGCGATCGAGCACGCTGATCCGTCCGGCGTCGGGCCGCAGCAGCCCGCAGGCCAGACGGATGGTGGTCGTCTTGCCGGCGCCGTCGGGACCGATCAGCCCGAACATTTCGCCCCGCGCGACGTCGAACGAGATGGCGTCGAGCGCTTTGAGCGTTCCGTACTGCTTGGTGACCCTTTCAAAGCGGATGGCGGACATTACGCCTCCGGAATCTCCGCTTCGACCGGCATGCCAGGCTTCAGGACGCCAGCCCGGTTGTCGGTACTCACCTTGATGCGGTAGACGAGCCGCGATCGTTCGTCGGCCGTCTGCACGTTCCGGGGCGTGAACTCCGCTTTCGGCGAGATGAACGTGATCTTCCCTTCCAGGCGCTGGTTCGCGTCAGTGACCAGCGTCACGAGCTGTCCGAGCTTCAGCCGCGGCACGACCGGCTCGTCCACGTAGACGTTCGCCCAGGCGTGGTCCAAATCGGTGATCACGACGATCGGGGTGCGTGGTGCGACGGTTTCGCCGGCATCGATCAGCTTCGAGGTGACGACACCCCCGACGGGCGAGGTGAGGATCGCGTCGGCGAGATCCTTGTCGAGCGAGGCGATCTGAGCGTCGACCATCGACACGCGCGCCTTCGCCGCTGCGATCTCTTCGACGCGCGCACCCGCCTTGATCCTGGCGAGCGCCTCGGCCGAGCTGCGCGTCCGCTCGCGCGCGGCATTGACTCTCGCCGCCGCCACATCGCGCCGTGTCGCCGCATCGTCTCGCTGTTTTCGCGAGCCGGAGTTCGTTTCGAGAAGCGCCTCGAATCGCGTGAGATCGGCGGAGGCAGACTCGAGCTCCGCTTCCGCCGCGCGAACGTCGGCCCGTGACGAATCCACCTGCGCAGCCGCCTGCCGAATCTCTTCCGGCCTCGCTCCGGCACGGAGAAGGGCGAGCTGCGCCAGCGCCTGGTCGCGCTCGGCCTGCGCCCGCCGCAGCGCCAGCTCGGTGTTCGACGTGTCCAGCTTGGCCACCGTTGCGCCGACCTGGACCTGATCGCCCTCCTGAACGCGAAGCTCCACGACTCGCCCGCCCACTTCAGGTGCCACGCGTACTTCGGTTGCCTCCACATAGCCGGACGCGCGAAGCGGACCGTCATCTTTGCCACCCCGGCACCCCGCCAGCGTGGCCGACCCGGCCATCGCGGCCAGCACGCATACCGCAAGAACCCTTCTCGTGAGAGTCATCGCTTTCCGGTCCTTCTCGTCGTGACACGCCGGCCTTTGTGCTTCGCAGCGTCCGGCTTCAGCCGGACCTTCGTGACCTCCGCCTTCTT
>Ga0114129_10013342_pt1 | contig 11704 bp, 10 predicted proteins | sample RhiMetdeltSRZDD1_FD_80071 | JGI IMG/M metagenome (GOLD analysis project Ga0114129, IMG submission 80071) | Populus rhizosphere microbial communities from Tennessee, USA - Rhizosphere MetaG P. deltoides SRZDD1 (version 2) (version 2) | ecosystem: Host-associated > Plants > Roots > Rhizosphere >... | reverse complement strand
TGCCAGCGCGCCGTACGTCGTCACCGAGCCGTAGGGCACGCGTGCCAGCTCGTCCATCACGCGGAGGCGGAAGGAGTCGAACACGACGTCGACCGGCAGCTCGAACTCGGTGCGGCTTCCGGCGAAGTACTCGTCGAGCTCCCGCTTGGGCTCGTCGAGCGCCTTCGGCACGCGAAGCACCTTCGACCCGAAGAGCCGGGCGAGCGGGTCGAGGTCGCGCTCCGGCTCGGGATCGAATCCGATCTGGCAGAGACCGCGCTCCGTCTGCGCGACGAGGAGCGAGCCGAGCGGCGTGTCGACGAAGTCGTACGCGACGTCGAGCGTCCCCTCCGCGGCCGCAAGCTCGCGGAACCGCCGGTCGAGATCTTCCGAGACGTTCACAGCTGCACTCCCTTTCGTCGTAGTCGGCGGACACCCGAGGACGCCGCCTGGCGGGCCGCTTCCTCGCTCGAGCCGAGCGCGGTCGCGATCTCCGCATACTCGAGGTCGTAGCCGTACCTGAGTACGACCGCGACGCGTTCCTTGGGCGGGAGGCCGTCCGCGAGGTGCTCGAGCTCGGCGTACGCGGGACGGCTGTCCTCGGTCACGGGGTCGCCGTCGAGTGGCTCGGGTCGTCGGCGCCGGTAGTCGTCCACTGCGACCCGCGCCGCGATCGTGAACACCCACGACCGCAGGTTCGACGCGTGTTCGAGCGAGCTGTAGCTCCTCAGCGCCCGGAGGAACGTCTCCTGGAACGCGTCCTCCGCACGGTCGCGGCCGAGCCGCCGGACGAGAAACGCGAACACCCCGTCGCGGTGCTCGACGTAGAAGCGCTCGAAGGGCGGGACGGCCACGGCCTCCATCATCGTCTTGAACGCCCGGGCGCGCCCAAATGTGAGACTTGGCGTCGTGCACGTCGCCGTCATCGGCCACGTCGAGTGGATCCAGTTCGCTCGGGTCGAGCAGGTTCCGGCGCCCGGGGAGATCGTGACGGCGGAGGAGACGTGGGAGGAGGCGGCCGGCGGCGGCGCGGTCGCGGCCGTCCAGCTCGCGAAGCTGAACGGCGGCTGCACCCTGTACACGCTTCTCGGCGACGACGAGCTCGGCCGACGCGCGGCCGCGCAGCTCGAGAAGCAGGGCGTCCGGCTCGAGGCGGAATACGTCGCGAAGCCGACCCGCCGCGGCTTCACGTTCGTCGACGCGGCCGGCGAGCGGACGATCACGGTGTTCGGCGAGAAGCTCCATCCGAGCCCGAGCAACCACCTGCCGTGGCTCGAGCTCGCACGCTGCGACTCCGTGTACTACACGGCCGGTGACGTCGGCGCGCTCGAGGCGGCGCGGCGCGCGCGCGTCCTCGTCGCGACCGCGCGCGAGCTCTCGACGCTGCGGCGCGCCGGCGTGGAGCTCGACGCGCTCGTGGGGAGCGGGGAGGACATGAGCGAGCAGTACCAGCCGGGGGACCTCGAGCCGCCGCCGAAACTCGTGGTCTCGACCGCGGGATCGCTCGGCGGCTGGACTCAGCCGGGCGGGCCGTTTCGCGCGGCTCCGCTCCCAGGCACGGTCTCAGACGCCTACGGGGCCGGCGACTCCTTCGCGGCGGGTCTGACGTTCGCGCTCGGGAAGGGCATGGAGCGGGAGCAGGCGCTCGAGCTCGCGTCGCGTTGCGGCGCTGCCGTCATGACCGGGCAAGGCCCATACGAGGCGCAGCTCAGGGCTGAAGACCTCGACGACTAGGCGGCGCGTGCCGGCTGGCGCGGCAGCAGACGATGGCCGTCGACGACGGCCGACGCCACATCGACGAGCTTCCGATTCGTGTCGCGGGCGTGGTCGCGAAGCATGTCGAAGGCGGCGACCTCGTCGATCGAGTGACGCTCCATCAGGACGCCCTTCGCGCGCTCCGTGACGGCGCGACGTGCGAATGCGCTCTCGAGGTCGCGGTAGTCGGCGAAGCGACGAAGGACGATCTCGATCGAGCTCTGCCAATCCTCGCCCGCCGCATCCGTGACGTACGCGAAGATTCCGCGCTCGGACGCCTGCCTGAGGAACTCGGGGTCCGGAGCGTGCAGCAGCGCGATGACGGGGCACGAGGCCTCGCGCACGATCCGCTCGACCAGCGTCAAGGCGTGGTCGGAGCTCTCGCCGAGCCCGACCAGTGCGACATCGGGACGCTCTCTCGCAGTCACGGGACCGACGTTGTCGACGTCGATCTCGCACGCGATCACGTCGTGCCCGAGGGCGGCAACCATCGGCGCGACGAGCGCCAGCCGATCCTCGCGCTCGTTCGCGATCAGAACACGCAGATGCTCGGTCTCGCGATGACTCATCGTCTCGTGACAACGTCGCATCGGCGAGGGCGCTGCAGGAGCCGGGAAACTTGCCGTCGAGAGGGCGGTTTTCTTGTGATTCGGCCGCTCACGCGCTTCCTCTGGCCCGGGCGCTGAGCTGCTCCTCGAGCGCCTTGAGGCGCTGCGTGATCTCGCGCAACTCGAGCACGATGGCCGCCTCGGAGTCCTCGACGTCCTGCGCGACGACCTCGGTCTCCTCGATCACGCGGCGGCGCACGAGTCGCTCCGCGAGGGCCGCCGTCAGGACGGCGATGAAGCCGATCCCGGAGAGCATCACGACGATCGCGATTGCGCGGCCGAGACCGGTCTGCGGGACGACGTCGCCGTAGCCGACGGTGGTCATCGTCGTGACCGACCACCAGAGCCCGTCCCACGTCGACACCTCGTTTCCCTCGGCAGCGGCGAACGCGGCGCCCCCGCCGAGAACCGCCAGGAGCGCGAGGAGCGCGGCATGGCGCACGCCGTCCGCGGGGAAGGTCCGATGCGTCACCGACGCGAGCCGCAGAAGCGGGAGCAGGCGCAGGAGACGGAAGATCCGAAGGGCCTGGAGGCTCGCTGGCAGGAAGGGCGGCGTCAGCGTGACGATCGCGAGCTCGAGCGTGTGCCCGCGCAGCCAGGCCCAGCGATTCGGCACGACCGCGAGCATCGTCACGAGCTCGACGAGGAACACGGTCCAGATCAGCCAGTTGACAAGCTCGGCGAGTCCCGCCCAGGGGTCGCCCCATGCGGACTGCTCGATCGCGAGCACGGGGATGGTGAGGAGCGCGGCGAGGAGCACCGGCACCTCGAACCAGCGCGCGATGCGCTCGGCACGTTCGTCCACGCGCTCCGGCACGCTCACGGTTACCGGCGCAGCGTGGCTCACGGGCGCGCGCGGCTTGCGTGCTTCCGCGCCCGCTTGACCGCCCGCGCCATCAGCGTCTCCTGCGCCGAGAGTGCGCGCGCTCCCTCCGAGACGCGGTGCCAGACACCGTCGGAGTCGAGGTTCCACGCGAAGCGGGTGTCGGCGAGCAGCGTGTCCAGGATCGCGTCGATCTCGGCGCGGAGACGCGCATCCTCGACGGGGACGAGCACCTCGATGCGCCCGTCGAGGTTCCTCGGCATCAGGTCGGCGCTCCCGATCCACGTCGCCGTCCCGTCCCCGGTCTGGAACGAGAAGATCCGGCTGTGCTCGAGGAAGCGTCCGAGCACGCTGCGGACGGTGATCAGCTCGCTCAGGCCCGGCACGCCCGGCCGCAACACGCAGATCCCGCGGGTGATCAGCTCGACCGTGACGCCCGCCGACGACGCCGCGTACAACGCGTCGATGATTCCGACGTCCGTGAGCGAGTTGACCTTGATCCGAATGCGAGCCGGCTCGCCCCCGCGGGCGGCGCTGATCACACGCTCGATCTCGTACAGCAACCCGTCGCGGAGGAACCACGGGCCGACGAGGAGCTTGTGGAAGAACGCAGGTTGCGTCAGACCCGTCACGGCGTTGAAGACCTCCGCGACGTCCGCCGCGATCTGCTCGTCCGCCGTGAAGAGGCTCAGGTCCTCGTAGTTCGAGGCATTGGAGGCGTGGTAGTTGCCCGTCCCGATGTGGACGTAGCGTCGAACGCCGCCGTGCTCGCGGCGGACGAGGAGCGCCATCTTCGCGTGCACTTTCAGGTCGGGCACGCCGTAGACGACGTCGACGCCGGCGCGCTCCAGCGCTCGGGCCGAGCCGATGTTGCGCCGTTCGTCGAAGCGCGCCTTGAGCTCGACGAGCGCCACTGCCTGCTTGTCCTCGCCGGCGGCGTCGACGAGCGACGCGAGTGTCGGCGACGGGTCGCCCGTCCGGTAGACGGTCGCCTTCAGCGCGACGACCTTCGGATCGCGGGAGGCGGAGACGAATGCCTGCACGCTCGAGTCGAACGCGTCGTAGGGGTGGTGGACGAGGATGTCGCGGCGCCGAATCCGCGCGAGCACTCCCGCGGCGTCGCGATCGGCGAGCGCCCGGCGTGTCACCGGGTGCCAGGAGGCGTTCTTCAGCTTCGCGTCGTCGATTGCCGTCAACTCCATCAGGCGACTCAGCCCGAGCGGCGCCGCGCGCTCGTAGGTCTGGCGCTCCACGATGCCGAGCTCCTCCTCGAGCACGGCTACGAGCTCGGGCTCCGTGTCCACTGTCGTCTCCAGCCGCACCACGGACCCGAATCGCCGGCGGAGAAGTTGCGTCTCGACCGCCTCCAGGAGATCGTCGGCGTCGCTGTCGATCGACAAGTCCGCGTCCCGCGTGATCCGGAACACGGTCTGCGCTTCGATCCTCGAGCCTCCCACGACGTTGGGAAGGAAGTGCAGGACGACCTCTTCGAGTGCGACTCTGACGCCTTTCTCGCCGACCTCGAGGAAGCGCGGCAGGTCGTCCGGGATGTTGACGCGGACGAAGTGCCGGGTCTGGCCTCGTTCATCCCCGACGAGCAAGCCGACGTTGAGCGCGAGCGCGGGAATTCTCGGGAACGGTGCTGCGGGTCCGACCGCGATCGGCGTCAGCAGGGGTCGGATCTGCCGGTCGAAGTGCTTCTTCAGCGAGCGGAGCTCGCGCGAGCCGCACTCCTCGACGGAGACGATCTTGATCCCCTCGTCGCGCAGCGCCGGCTTGAGCTCCTCGAGCCAGAGTGCGTCCTGCGCAGCCTCGAGCGAAACCACGCTGGAGCGGGCTCGGGCGAGTGTCTTGGTCGGAGAGCTGCCGTCTGGCGATCGACGGGAGATCGTTGCGGCGATCTGCATCTCGAGTCCCGCCATCCGGACGGCGAAGAACTCGTCGAGGTTCGACGAGACGATCGCGCAGAGTCGAGTGCGCTCGAGCAGTGGCAGCCTCGGGTCGGCCGCAGCCTCGAGGACGCGACCGTCGAAATCGAGCCACGAGAGCTCGCGGTTCAGGAAGCGCGAGCTCGTTCCGGCGAGCGGCGACGGCTCCGTCGCCGACGCTCGTTCCCGGCGAGGCCGTTTCGCCCGGGTCGCCAATGTTCTACGCCGAGGGCTCGGGAATGCAGACGTTCACGGCGCCGGGCTCGACCTCGACCCGGAGCGTCTTCGTCTTCTCCCTGGCGCCGCCGTCGACCTCGTACAGCACCTTTCGGCTCAGCTTGATCTTCACCGAGCGCCCCTTCGTCGTCTTGACGAATCGCGACTTCCGCGCCTTGCCGCGCACCGCCTTGCCGAGCGTCCGCATCCACTCGACCCGCGTGTCAGCGGTCACGACGCCGAGGTCGAGGATGCCGTCGTCGGGCCTGGCGCCCTTGAACAGCTCGAGCCCGCCGGAGATCGTGCGGACGTTCCCGAACAGGATGCAGCTCGCCGTCCCCTCGTACCACCGCTTGCCGTCGACGTCGATTTTCGCCGTGAACGACTTGGCGCCGAGGTTCTTCGCACCCGAGTAGACATAGGCGGCGCGACCGATCCGGTTCTTCACCTTGCGGCTCGCGTCCCGCACCATCAACGCCTCGAAGCCGGCTCCGGCGAAGACGGCGAACGCCTCCCCGTTCATGCGGCCGATGTCGAACTTCTTCCGCGCACCGTGGAGCCCGATCGCGACCGCCTTCTCGAGGTTGGTCGGGATCCCGAGGTTCGACGCGAACAGGTTCGCCGTGCCGGCGGGCAGCACCGCGAGCGTCGCAGGGGTGTTCGCGAGCGCGCCGACGCAGCGCTGCACCATCCCGTCGCCGCCCCACACGAAGACGAGCTCGGCGCCTGCTTCGAGCGCTTCTCGAACCCGCTCGGGCGCGTCGCGGCTCTTCGCCACCTCGTGCCAGATCGGGTCGGTCACTCCTTCGCGCTCGAGGATGCGGCGCAGCTCGGACAGCCCGTGGCCGAGGGTCTTGCTCGAGTTGGCGACCACCGCGATCGTGCTCGTGCGCGGGGTCGTCTCCTCGTCGGTCGCAGGCGGCGTTGCGACAGGTGCGACCGTGGTCATGATCCAACGCCCTCCGCCGGGCGCTGTTGGCGCCGTTCCGCGGCCACGATGCCCGTGCGCGTCGCGAGGACGGCGACGAGGAGCGCACCGACTCCGAGCAACGCGCCGGCGATGACGTCGACGGGATGATGCTCGCCGCGGTACATCCGCGACAGGGCGACGCTGGCAGGAATCGAGATCGCAACGGTCCAGATCGCGATCCGCGCCCACGTGTTGTGGAACTTCGACGTGAGCAGCATCGCGATCCCGCAGTAGACGGCGACGGAGGCGGCGACGTGGCCGGACGGGAAGCTGTGCTGCGGGTTCAGGTTGTCGAGCTGCACGACGTCCGGGCGCGAGCGTCCGACGGCTCCCGCGATCAGGCGGTACGTGGTCACTTCGATGACGATCGCCGTCAGCAGGAAGCCGGCGATGCGCCAGTTCCGTCGGATGGCGAAATAGATCACCGTGCTCGCGACGACGAGGATGAGAACGGGCGCGCCGATCGCCGAGACGTAGTACGAGATGTCGTCGAGTCGCGGCGTCCTCTGGGACACGAGCCACTCGGGGAACCGCTCGTCGAGGGCTTGCAGCCCGCCGATCTGCAGCACGACCTTGGTCACGAGCAGCCCGACGATCACTGCGATCGCGATGACGACGAACGACAGGAGGTTCGCAACCGTGTACGACGCGGCGAACGGGTACGCCCGGTGAACCACGGTCTCGAGCCACTCGGCGTAGCCGCCGCGTCGGGCTTCGAGGATCGGAACCGGCGCGGAGTCGTCGTGCCGCTCCCGCTTCGGTTCGATCTCAGGCAGCGCTGAGGGGAGAACGGCACGTGCCGAGAAGCGGCTCATCTGGTTCCTCCGTTCGGCTGGTACGCGGAGCGTGGGATGTAGGCGCGGGGGCGGCTGCTTGCAGCGAACCGAGCGAGTCGGGCGAACCACGCGGAGACGCGACGAAGCTTGAGCACCCGCGGCGACTTGGGCTTCGGCTCCCTCCGTGGTCCCTCGGGCGCCCGAGCCTCTGACGACTCGCGCTCGTCTTGGATGATGCGTGTCTTCATTCCGGCCTTTCGACGGGACGTCGCCACGCAACCTCGCAGCCTGAGCCGCGCTGCGGAAGGCGGGGGACTTGCCGAAAGGGGGGCCGGGTTTCTGGTGTGGAAGTCCGGCGGGAGCAGGAGTAATCTGGTCGAAAGGCACCGCTGCTTCGCCCGTCTCCGTTTTGAACGCAGTTTGGTGCTCGAGCTGAGGGAGGAGATCAGATCAGTACGGTCGGAGTTGCCGCCGTACCGCCCGTCGGCGACCTCGCGGACGCCCGCGGGCCGCCGTTGCTGCTGCTGTTCTCCCTCGGCGCCGTCGGGTTCGCCGCCGCGGGCGCGAGCATCGCGCTCGCACTTGCCAGCGACCACGTGACGCATCCGTCGACGCAGAGCGCGCTCATGGTCTGGGCCGTCCTCGGCTACATCCTCGCGGGACTCGTCGCATGGTGGCGCCAACCCGACAGCCGGTTCGGGCTTCTGATGATCGCGGCGGGCTTCGCGATCTTCCTCTCGAGCCTCACGTGGTCGAACGCGGGACACCCGTACACGGTCGGGATCGCCTTCGACCTGCTGCCGGCGGTCCTGTTCCTGCACGTGTTCCTCGCATTCCCGACCGGCCGCCTCGGAGGATGGTTCGTGTGCTCGCTCGTCGTGGCCGGCTACGTCGTCGCGGTCGCCGCGCAGCTCGTCGGGCTGATCCTCGGAGGGTTCGGGCCGAACAACGTCCTTGCGCTCACGTCGCAACCCGACGCCGCGAACTCGTTGCTGCGCGTGCAGCTCGTCATGCTCAGCGTCCTCATGCTGGCCGGGCTCGGCGTCCTCGCCCTGAGGAGGCGGGCGGCCGGACGGCCGCTTCGCCGCTCGGTTGCCCTGCTCGTCGACTCGTTCGCCCTTGTGCTGGTGATGGTCGCCGTGCTCTTCCTCTCCGGCGCGTTCGGCGGCATCACGGGACAGATCGCCTTCGAAACGGTTCGGCGGGCGACGTTCTTCGCGATCGGCCTGGCGCCGCTTGCGTTCCTCGTCGGGCTGCTCAGCGCGCGCCTGGCGCGGTCGGCGGTCGGCGATCTCTTCATCGACCTTCGGAGCGACCCGGCTCCGTCCGAGCTTCGCGACGCGCTGGCGCGTGCCCTTCGCGATTCGTCGCTGACGCTCGCGTTCTGGCTTCCCGAGTTCGGGACCTACGCCGATCTCGACGGCCGACCGGTGGAACTGCCGCCGTCCGAGGGTCGAGCCACGACCATGATCGAACGCGACGGGATGCGCGTGGCGGCGTTGATCCACGACCCGGCGCTGAACGACGAGCCCGAGCTCCTCGAGGCTGCGAGTGCCGCGGCGGGCATCGCGCTCGAGAACGCGCGGCTCCACGTCGAGCTCCGCGCGCGCCTCGAGGAGCTGCGCGGGTCGCGCGCGCGGATCGTCGAGGCCGGTGACAAGGAGCGGCAACGGCTGGAGCGCAACCTGCACGACGGCGCGCAGCAGCGACTGATCGCGCTCTCGCTCGAGCTGAGCCTGCTCGAGGAGCACCTCGAGGGCGACCCGGACGCGACCGCACAGCTCGACGAGGCGCGGCGCGAGATCGCCCTCTCACTCGACGAGCTGCGCGAGGTGGCGCGCGGGATCCACCCCGCCGTGGTCAGCGGGCACGGGCTTGCGGTCGCCCTCGAGCAGCTCACGGCGCTGGCGCCGGTTCCGGTACGCCTGATCGTGGCGATCGAAGGTCGTTTGCCCGAAGCGCTCGAGGTCGCCGCGTACTACCTCGTGTCCGAGAGCCTCGCCAACGTCGGCAAGTACGCGCACGCATCATCGGCCACGGTCGAGGTCAACCGGACGAACGGCAGTGTGGTCGTCGAGGTGACGGACGACGGCGTCGGAGGCGCCGACACGGAGCGCGGTAGCGGGTTGCGCGGGCTCGCCGACCGGGTCGAAGCGCTCGAAGGAAGGCTGCGCATCTGGAGCCCGCTTGGCGGCGGTACGAGGGTCAGAGCGGAGATTCCGTGCGCGCGCTGATCGCCGAAGACAGTGTCCTCCTCCGCGAAGGCGTTTCGCGCGTGCTCACCGACGCAGGCATCGACGTGATCGACACCTGCGAGACCGCCGACGAGCTGCTGCTGAAGGTGCGGAGCTACTCCCCGGACCTCGCCATCATCGACATCCGGCTGCCGCCCACCCACCATGACGAGGGAATGCGCGCGGCGCTCGAGATCCGCGCGAAGCATCCGTCTGTGCGCGTGCTCGTCCTGTCCCAGTACCTCGAGCTCGGGCTGGCGATGCAGCTCCTCGCGGACTCGGCGGACGGTGCCGGCTATCTGCTCAAGGACCGGATCGGCGACGTCAAGGAGTTCGTCGGAGCCGTGCGCCGGGTCGCCGAGGGAGGGTCGGCGATCGACCCGATCATCGTCTCCACGCTCCTCTCGAAGCGACGGAGCGAGGATCCGATCGACGTGTTGACGCCGCGCGAGCGCGAGGTGCTCGTGCTGATGGCAGAAGGGCGATCGAACCAGGGCATCGCCGACGTGCTCGTGATCACGCTCCGCGCGGTCGAGAAGTACGTCTCCAGCATCTTCGGCAAGCTCGGGCTGCCGTCGACGAGCAGCGACTCGCGCCGCGTCCTCGCGGTGCTGCTCTACCTGCGCGCCTGACGACACACCAGAAAACCGACCCACGAGTCGGCAAGTCTTCGACCCCCGAGGACACAAGTCTCCCGTCTTCCGGGCGCACATGGGCCGCGGTGAAGCTGCGCACGAACCTCGATCACGTCGAACGGAGGCGCAACGATGCTCAGCTCACACCGAACGTTCGCGACCGCAACGGTCCTGCTCGCCGTCGTGACGGCGGCCGCCTTGGGCACCGCTGCCTCTGCGAAGCCGACGAGCGGCACACGAGCGACGGACCTGAGGGGCGACCTCGACGCCCTCGTCGCCGCCGGTGCACCGGGCGTGATCGTGCTCGTGCGGAACGGCGCCAAGACGACCCGCCTCACCGGGGGCGTCTCCGAGCTCGCGACGCGGCGCGCGATGCAACCGGGCGATCACTACCGCATCGCGAGCCTGACCAAGACGTACGTCGCAGCCGTCGTCCTGCAGCTCGTCGCCGAGGGAAAGCTCCGTCTCGGCGACACCGTCGAACGCTGGCTGCCCGGGCTCGTGCCGAACGGCAGTCGGATCACGATCCGCATGCTGCTCATCCACACCAGCGGGCTGGCCGACCACGAGCGTGACCCGGACGTCCTCGCGCCGTACCTCAGCGGTGACCTGAGCTACTACTGGTCGCCGCTTCGGCTGGTCAAGATCGCTGTCTCGCGACCGGTGCTGTTTCCGCCCGGCGCCACACAGCGCTCCTCGTACTCGAGCACGAACTACCTCGTTGCGGCGCTGATCGTCGAACGCGTCACGCGCAACACGATCGGCGCGGAGCTGCGGCGGCGAATCTTCCGGCCGCTCAAGCTCGCCGGCACGAGCTACCCGACTCGATCGACGCAGCTGCCGAGCCCATACGCGCACGGCTACTTCCTGCTCGGGCCGCCGCCCCTGGCCGACCTCTCGGCGTTCAGCCCCTCGCTCTCGGGGCCCGCGGGCGCGATCGTCTCGACCGTCGGAGACGTCGCAGCGTTCTACCGCGCGCTGCTGTCGGGGCGGGTGCTCGTGCCCGCGCTCCTCAGAACGATGATGCGGACGATCCCCGGAGCGGAGAACAGCGACCTCCACCAGCGCATGGGCCTCGGGCTCGAGCGGTTCCCGACCTCGTGCGGCCCCGCCTTCGGCCACAGCGGATCGTTTCCCGGCTACAAGACCTACGCGTTCTCGAGCGCGAACGGGAAGCGGCAGGCCGTCGTGATGATGAACCTCGACCCGACGGCGGAGTCGGACGCCGGGCGGCCGTTGTTCTACAAGCTGCTCGACGACGCCTACTGCAACACGCGCTAGGCCGGGACCTTCGGCGGTTTGTTCGCAGCGATGCGGACGAGCCGCGCGAAGTCTCGGCGGGTGATCGACACTGCCGCTCCAGCCGGGGAGACGCCGCCCGAGTGCTGTGAGACGCGCACGCGAAGCGCACCGGGCAGGCATTCGAAGCGGAGCGGCGGTGCCAGCACCATCGCCTCGCCGTCGAGCCCGACGGCAACGCAGTCGCGCGAGCGGACCTCGAACTCGGTCAGCGACCACTCGAGGACGCCGCGGAACCGCCGATGCTGCCCGATCGTTCCGAGCGTCACCAGCTTCGCGACCGACCCTGCGCCCTTGATCCGGCCCGCCATGATTCCGAGCTGCCCCGAGTCGAGGCGACGCCGCGTGCCCGCTCCGCCAAGGCGGGTCAGCTGATACGGGTTGTTCGACACGACGACGAGCGCGGCGTGGCACCACGTCTTCTCGCCCGGCGTCTCGAACTGGAGGTCGATCGGCGCCGCGCCGCGCCCGAGCATCTCCG
>Ga0114129_10013341_pt1 | contig 11705 bp, 7 predicted proteins | sample RhiMetdeltSRZDD1_FD_80071 | JGI IMG/M metagenome (GOLD analysis project Ga0114129, IMG submission 80071) | Populus rhizosphere microbial communities from Tennessee, USA - Rhizosphere MetaG P. deltoides SRZDD1 (version 2) (version 2) | ecosystem: Host-associated > Plants > Roots > Rhizosphere >... | reverse complement strand
CGTCGCCGAGTCCGGCGACGAGGTCGAGGAACGAGCCCGCCGACGCCTGGCCCGCGACGACGGCGGCCCAAGCGTCGTCCACCAGGCTGTAGCGCTCGACCGGCGACAGGACCTGCATCGCATGGTCGACGATCCGCGAACGGAGCTCGTCGTCGAACCAGACGCGGACGAAGCTCGCCGAGCCGGCGTTGGGCACGACGATCGCGTCGGGCCCGGCGAGCGGCACCTCGGCGCCCTCGGCCTCGACGATGATCCGGTCGGTCCGCTCCTCCCCTCCGGCTACCTGCCTCACGGTCAGCGGGACCGGCCACGTCGTGTCGTCGCCGTCCTTCGACGGGATGAAGCGCCGCTGCGAGAACACGATCCGATCCCCGTCGAGCTTCGCCGTGATCGCCGGGTAGCCCGGCTGGAAGATCCAGGCGTCCATCATCCGGCGGACCGGCTCGCCGCTCTCCTCCTCCAGCGCGTCCCACAGGTCGTGGGTCTCGGTGTTGGCGTAGGCGTGCTTCGCGAGGTACCGACGGATCCCGTCGCGGAACCGCTCCGGACCGAGCCACTGCTCGAGCATCCGGAGCACGGCGCCGCCCTTCACGTACGTGAGCGTGTCGAACATGCCGCTGGCGTCGTCCGGGGAGCGGACCTCGTACTCGATCGGGCGCGTCGTCTCGAGGGCGTCGATCTCGAACGCGTTCGTCCGATCGCGCGTGAACGTGCTCCAGACCTCCCATCCGGGCCTGAAGTCGTCGACCGCGAGCATCGACATGAACGTCGCGAACGCCTCGTTCAACCAGATGCCGTTCCACCAACGCATCGTCACGAGGTCGCCGAACCACATGTGCGCCAGCTCGTGCGCGACGGTCTCCGCGACGCCGAGCTGCTCCTCCTGCGTGGAGCGGGCGGGGTCGATCAGCAGCACCTGCTCGCGGTACGTGATGCAGCCGACGTTCTCCATCGCGCCCTGCGCGAAGTCCGGGATCGCGACGTTGTCGACCTTGGCCTCCGGGTACGCGATCCCGTAGTAGTCGGCGAACCAGTTGAGCGAGTGCACCGCGGCGTCCGTGGCGAACGCGGTCAGGTGACCCTTGCCGGGGACGTGGACGATCCGGACGGGGACGCCCCGCGCGTCGGCGGCGTCGGACAGCTCGAGCCGCCCGACCACCCACGCCGCCAGGTACGTCGACATCCGCATCGTGTCGGCGAACCGGACCTTGACCCGACCGTCGCCGTCGGCCTCGCGCCCCACCTCCGGACCGTTCGACACGGCCGACACCCCGTCCGGTACGACGATGCTGATCCCGAACACGGCCTTCAGGTCGGGCTCGTCCCAGCACGGGAACGCGCGCCGGGCGTCGGTCGCCTCGAAGTGCGTCGTGCCGATCACGTGCGTCCGGCCGTCCTCGTCCTCGTACGTGCTCTTGTAGAAACCGGTCAGGCGCGGGTTCAGCTCCCCGTGGAACACGATCCGTACGACCCACTCCCCGGGCTCGGCCGTTTCGGCGAGATCGAGCGTGGCCCGCTCGGCTTCGTCGTCGGTCCGGATCTTCGAGACCTCGACCGAGCGACCGTCGCTCCCCGTCACGGTGGCCTCGTCGAGCGTCAGCTCGTTGGCGTTCAGGACGATCTCGGAGAGCGGTTCCTTGACGTCGACGGCGATGTCGACGCTCCCGTCGAACGTCCCGCCCTCCAGGTCGGGGGCGAGCGTGAGGTCGTACCGGGACGGAACCACCGTCCGCGGCAGCCGATACGGCTGTTCGGGGTCCGGCATCAGTCGTTCACGTACGTGAGCCAGTGGACGAACTTCTCGTTCTCGCCCTTCGTGGCGGCGAAGAAGGCCCCCTGCAGCTCCTTGGTCACCGGCCCGCGGTGCCCTTCCCCCACGACGCGATCGTCGACCTCGCGGATCGGCGTCAGCTCCGCGGCGGTGCCGGTGAAGAACACCTCGTCGGCGTTGTACAGATCCGTGCGCACGAGGTTCTCCTCGCGGACCTCGTACCCGAGGTCGCGCCCCAGCTCGATCACGGAACCACGGGTGATGCCGTCGAGGCAGCCCGCCGAGATCGGCGGCGTCGAGATCACACCGTCGCGAACGACGAACACGTTCTCGCCCGACCCGTCCGTGATGTACCCGGCCTCGTTCAACATCACGGCCTCGTCGTAGCCGGCCTTCAGGCTCTCGACCTTGGCGAGGACCGAGTTGATGTACTGCCCGGTCGCTTTGGCGGCCGCCGGGAGCGAGTTCTGGTTGTTGCGGCGCCAGCTGCTGATCTTGATCCGGACGCCCTGCTCCAGCGCGTCCTCCCCGAGGTAGGCGCCCCACGGCCACACGGCGATCACGACGTTCACGGGAGCGTCGAGGGGGTTCACGCCCATCTCGCCGTAGCCCCGCAGCACGAGCGGGCGCACGTAGCACGCGTTCAGGCCGTTCGCCTTGATCACGTCCTTCGTGGCCTGCGTGAGTGCCTCGCGCGAGTACGGGATCTCCGTGTGGTACAGCTTCGCCGACCGGAAGAGGCGCTTCAGGTGCTCGTCGAGGTGCCAGACGGCGGCGCCGCGGTCGGTCTCGTAGGCCCGGATGCCCTCGAATACGCCGCTCCCGTAGTGGAGCGCGTGGGAGAGCACGTGCACCTGGGCGTCCTGCCAGGGCACGAGCTCGCCGTCCATCCAGATCTTCTCGACCTCGGTGATCGGCACCCGGTCCTCCTCACGGTCGGGCGTGGGCAACGAGGTCCCAGGATACCCGGGAGGATGCCCGTCAGGGCAGGTCGTAGGCCCGCCACTCGATCGCGACGTCGCGCGATCCCGCCGGGTCGAGCGAGCCGTAACGCCCCTCTGCCCAGCGGCGAACCTCGGCGGCGGCCTCCCGGCGCCGACCCTCCTCCACCTCCCACGTCCAGGAGTGGAGTCCCTCCGCCATCTGCCCGAGGAACTGCTCGAGCGTCTGCTGGACGCGCTCGGGGATCGGCGGCAGCGACCGTGCGTGCGCGCCGTGCCTCTCGAACTCGGCGTCCAACGTCGTCGGGTCCCAGGCCGTGAGGCCCTGGAAGAACGAGGGCTCGCCGACCAGCTCGATGAAGCGGTCGGTCGACTCGCGCCACACCGTGGGGATGTCGCCGCGGGTCATCAGGATCACCCCACCTGCCTCGACGACCCGCACCAGCTCCGCGACGACGGTCCGCCAGTCGGAGACGAGGTGGAGGACGTGGCGGACGACGGCGCCCCCGAAGCGACCGTCCGCGAACGGGAGCGCGGTCGCGTCGGCGCGGACCAGCGGGAACGGCGGCGAGCCGCCGGCCTTCTCGACGAGCCTGGCGAGCATCGGCCCGGAGAGGTCGAGCCCGGCCATCGGGATGCCGGCGGCCGCGAGCGGCAGTGCCACGAGACCCGTGCCCACGCCGATCTCCAGGCAGCGACCCCGCTCCCGGAGCTCCGTCGCGAGGAGCGCCGTCACGGCGCGCGAGACGTCCTCGGTCATGCCGCGCGTGCGGTCGTAGTACTCGACCGCTCGATCGAACGGCATCGATCCGCTCACGACTTCGGGATCTCCTTGGTCGGATCCACGAACGGGAGCTCGGCGACCGTGGCCGTGCGAGGGCCGCCGCTCGCGCGGAGCGCGAGCGGCGTCCCGACCTCCATGTGCGTCGCCGGCACCCAGGCGTAGCCGACGTTCCGCTCCAGCCGCGGGGACCAGGCGCCGGCGGTGACGCGACCGATCGATCGATCTCCGTCCGGCGCGCCGTCTCCGCCGGCGCCGTGGACCGGCCAGAACTCGTTGAGCGCGCCCTCGTCGGTCATCGGGTCGCCGTCGATGTCGATCCCGACGAGCTTGCGGTCGACGCCCTCCGCCGCGAGGCGACGGAGGGCGTCCTTCCCGATGAAGTCCGCCTCCTGGTCCAGCTCGACGAGCCGCTCCAACCCGGTCACGTGGAACGGCGTGTCCTCGGGACGGATGTCCGAGCCGTAGTTGAAGATCCCCGCTTCGATCCTCCGGGCCTCTGAGGGCGCGATCGCCCGGATCCCGAACGGCGCGCCGGCCTCCTCGACGAGCCTCCACAACTCGTCCCCACGGGACGAGTCGCGGAGGTAGATCTCGAATCCGACCTCGCCCGTCCATCCGGTCCGCGACACGACCACGGGGATCCCCTCGACCTCGGTCTGCACGCACCGGTAGTAGCGGAGCCCGGCGACCTCGTCGCCGAACAACGCGGCGATCACGTCCTTCGACCTCGGCCCCTGGACCTGCATCGGCGAGACGTCGGCCTCCTCGATGTCGACGTCCATCCCCGCGAACGCGGCCACGCCCTTGGCGTAGAGGAGGGCGTCCGAGTCGGCGAGGGCCAGCCAGAACCGATCCTCCTCGAGACGAAGCAGGACCGGGTCGTTCACGATCCCGCCGCGCCGCGCCGTGAGCAGGACGTACCTGCACTGCCCGACCTCGCACGACGTGAGGTCACGGCACGTGAGGAGGTTGGTGAACGCGAACGCGTCCGGTCCGGTGATCTCGACGCAACGCTCCACCGACACGTCCCACATCGTCACGTCGCGCAGGAGCGCCCAGTACTCCTGGATCGGATCGTCGTAGAGCGTCGGGAGCAGCATGTGGTTGTACAGCCCCCAGCTCGAGCACCCGGCCCGTTTCGTCGCTTCGAAGTACGGCGACTTCCGGTACCAGGGCTGGATGTAGAACGTGAACGTCTCGGACATCGAGGCTCCTCGGCCGACGGACCGGCGGAGCCTACGACGCCGGGAGCGTCAAGGGGTCGCCGGTGCGCTCCGATGGAGAACCGGAGGTCAACGCACATGTCACCGATCCGCGCGCGAGGGTCGAAGCGGGAGACGGGCACGGCGGCCACGGCGGAGGACGCGCCGTTCCGGTCGCTGGTCGAGCGCGTCCCGGCGATCGTCTACGTCGATCCCGCGGGCCCCGAGCCGACGTCCCCCACCTACGTGAGCCCGTTCATCGAGGAGTTGCTCGGCTACCCACGCGAGGTCGCGACGGGCGATCCCGACTGGTGGGGTCGCGTCCTGCACCCCGACGACCGGGACCGCGTCCTCGCGGAATGGACGCGGAGCGACGAGACCGGAGCGCCCTACGTCGGCGAATACCGGCTGATCGCGGCCGACGGTCGCATCGTCTGGATCCGCGACGAGGCGGTGCTCGTGCGCGACGGACTCGGTGAGCCGGTCGAGTGGCAGGGGATGATGCTCGACGTCACGGCATCGAAGGAGGCACAGGACGAGCTCGCACGGGCGCTGGAGCTCGAGCGCCGGGCGATCGAGCAGATGCGGCGGGCCGACGAGATCAAGACCACGTTCCTCACCGCCGTGTCCCACGACATCCGCACGCCCCTCTCCGCGATCCTCGGCAACGCGCTCACCCTGGAGGGAGGCGACCGCCTCGGGATCACCGACGAGGAGAAGAAGCAGCTGATCCACGGTCTGGCGGCGAAGGCGCGGCGGCTCAACGCGATCGTGACGGACCTGCTGGACACCGAACGGCTCGCGCGCGGCGTCGTGGAGCCCAAGCTGCAGGAGATCGCCGTCGGCCGCTTGATCTCGCTCCTCGTCTGGGACTCCGAGGCGATGGCCGGACGGCAGGTCCACGTGGACACCAGGTCGGTCTCCGCCTGGATCGATCCACAGATGGTCTCCCGGATCGTCGAGAACCTCCTCACGAACGCCGCCCGGCACACGCCGACCGAGTGTCAGATCTGGGTTCGCGTCGTGCGCAACGGCGACGACGTCCTGATCGTCGTGGAGGACGACGGGCCCGGCATCCCCCCCGAGCACCGGACGTCGGTGTTCGAGCCGTTCGAGCACGGGCCGATGACGTCGGTCCACAACCCCGGGGTCGGGATCGGCCTCTCGCTCGTCGCGAAGTTCGCCGAGCTCCACGGCGGGCGGGCCTGGGTCGAGGAGCGTGAGGGCGGCGGTGCGTCGTTCCGGGTCCAGATCCCGCGCGGCGATCCGGAGCTCGTCCCGGAGGGGGCCGTCGCGGCCGAGCACGGCTGAGACGCCCGGACACCCGTTCCGCCGCAGCGCTCACGTCGGCGACCTGGGGCGCCGATGGTTCCTCGACACCTCGGAAGGACTCGACCACCCCGATGACGCTCCAGAGCCCGTTGCACGCGCCCGGATCCCCGGTCTTCGACCCGGGGTCCCGTCACGTGCTCGACTCGATGCCCGGGGTGGCCTACGTGGAGACGCAAGGACCTTCGGGGATGACCTCCTACGTCGGCCCCCGGATCGAAGCGCTCACCGGTCACCCTCCCGAGCGCTTCGTCGAGTCCCGCGACTTCTGGTACTCCCTGATCCACCCGGACGACCTGGCGCGGATCCAGGCGGCGGATCTCCTGGCCGACGCCACGTCCTCCCCGTACCTCGAGGAGTACCGCCTGATCGCGGCCGACGGACGGACCGTGTGGGTGCGCGACGAGTCCGCCTTCGTCCCGTCGACCGGCGAGCGGCCCGGGCACTGGATCGGACTGATCGTCGACCTCTCCGAGCAGAAGCGGCTCGAGTCGGAGCTCCGGTCCGAGGTCGAGAAGTTCCGCTCGCTGGCGGAGCAGATCCCCGCGGTCGTGTACATCGAAGGCGCGGGAGGCTCGGCCGACAGTCCGGCGTACATCAGCCCGAAGTACGAGGAGCTCTTGGGGTACACGCCGGAGGAACGACGCGCGAACCCGATGCTCTGGCGCGAGCTCCTCCACCCCGACGACCGCGAGCGCGTGCTCCTCGCGGAGCGATCGGCCACGGACGACCGACCGTTCACGGAGGACTACCGGATGATCGCGCGCGACGGCCGGGTCGTCTGGGTCCACGACGTCACGGTCCCGGTGTTCGACGGGTCGGGCGAGATCCTCTGCTACCAGGGCGTGCTGTACGACATCACCGAACAGAAGCGGGCGCAGCAGGAGCTCGCGCAGGCGCTCGACATGGAACGTCTCGCCGTCGAGCGCCTGCGCGAAGCCGACGACATGAAGAACACGTTCCTCACCGCGGTCTCCCACGACCTGCGGACGCCGTTGTCGGCGATCCTCGGCGGCGCGATCACGCTCGAGAGCGCCGACGAGCTCCAGATCAGCGAGGAGGACCGCCGGCAACTGATCCGCAGCCTCGCGCGGAAGGCCCGGCGGCTCACCGCGATGGTGAACGACCTGCTCGACATCGACCGGCTCACGCGCGGGCTCGTGCACCCCCGCCAGGAGCTCGTGGACCTCGGCGCGCTGCTCGGCCGCACCGTCGCCGAATCCGACGTCCTGGACGAGCGCCGGGTGCAGGTTCGGACCGAGCCGATCGAGGCCTGGGTCGACGAATCGATGGTGGTCCGGATCGTCGAGAACCTGCTGGTCAATGCCGTGAAGCACACGCCACCGCACGCGTCGATCTGGGTCGGCGCGACGCGAACGGGCGAGGGCGTGATCCTCCACGTGGAGGACGACGGCCCGGGCGTGCCGCCCGAAGAGGCCCAGCGGCTCTTCGAGCCGTTCGAACGCGGCTCGGGGTCGTCGCCGTCGCCGGGCCTCGGCGTCGGACTCTCCCTCGTCGCGCGGTTCTCCGAGTCGCACGGCGGCCGGGCGTGGGTCGAGGACCGAGAGGGCGGCGGCGCGTCCTTCCGCGTCCTGTTCCCGGATCCGACGCGCGGCGTCGGCGCCTAGGATCGCGCGGTCTCGTCGACCGTCACGCGGTCGATCGGCCCGAACTCGAACGCCTTGTCGGCCTGATGCGGCGGCAGACCCGGGTGCCGCATCGGGCTGAAGATGATCAGCGTCGCGGCCACCGTCGTGAGCCCGCCGATGCCGTAGGCGGCCCGCGGCCCGAGCGCGTCGACGATCGGGCCCCCCACGGTGAGCGAGATCGCCATCGCGAGCAGCGTCGCCGCCTCGACCGCGCCCACGACGCGGCTGCGGACCTCGTCGGGCGTTCGCCGCTGGAGGAGCCCCTGCTCGGACACCGTCGCGAAACCCTCGCACACGCCCTCGGCCACGACCAGGACGAGCGCGAGGATCCAGAACGGCGACCAGCCGATCGCGAACATGATCACGCCACCGAGGAAGAACGAGACGAGCAGGGTCTGCGGCTCCCGCTGCGCGGTCAGCCATCGGCCGGCCAGGATCGCGCCGACCGCGGCCCCTCCTCCCCAGAGCGCGTTCAACATCCCGTAGCCGAACGCTCCCTGGCCGAACGCGTCCGCGTAGGGGATCTCCGCCACGAGGATCAGCCCCGCGCCGAGGATCAGCACCGACCATCCGATCAGGATCGCGCGGAGGACGCGGTCGCTCATCGCGTACCGGAACCCGGCGCGGATCCCCACGTGGTCGCCGCCGACCGGATGCTCGTCGTTGAACCGGCCGGGCGTCCGACCGATCAGCCACGCCGAGGCGACGAAGGACACCGCGTTGATCCCGAACACGAACGCGCCGGCCGCGTACAGCTGATCGACCGGCGGATGCTCGCCGGGCGCGATCGCGGCGGCGATCGCCGTGCCGATCAGCGGCCCGATGAAGTTGCCGATGTTCCGCCCGATCGCCACCTGCCCGTTGGCCCACGACAGATCGTCGTCGTCCACGAGGTTGGGGATCGCCGCCGCCGCGACCGCCCAGACGGGCGACTCCAGGATCGCGGTCACGGCGGCGATCAGGACCAGCTGGGCCGGCGACCTCGCGAACGCGAGCGCGACGAACCCGGCCGCGGCCAGCAGATCCGAGATCACCAGGACCCGCCGGCGGTCGAAGCGGTCGCCGAACCAGCTCGCGACGGGCTGCACGAGTCCCTGCAGGCCGAGCGTGAGCAGCAGCGTCAGGGAGACCCACGCCGCGGAGTTCCCCGTCAGCCGGTAGACGATGTACGCGAGCGCGGCGAAGGCGGCCTGGCTGCCCGCGAGCGAGATCGCGCGCGCCAGCGCCACCCGTCGCACCGACGTGCGCGACGTGGCCACGCTCCGAGCGCCCTCCCTCATCGAGGGCAAGAATCACACAGTCGCGCGTTGGCTGGTAGTCGGCTCCTCGAGGGCCCGCCCTGGGCCGGTCGTCCTACCCCCCTCGTCCGACCGCAGACGGAGGAGGGGAAGGAGGACCACCGTTGCGCCGAGGGCGAACACCCCGGCGATCAGGTAGACCGTCTGGGGGTCGACGACGCGGAGCACCGGACCGGCGGCGATGTAGGCGCCGGCCAGGCCGAGCGACAAGACCGCCTCGAGCGCAGCCATCGTGCGGCTCCGGACAGCGTCCGGCGTCCGCCGCTGCATGATCCCGTTCTCGGCCACGATCGAGACGCCGTCGGACGTTCCCATGACGAGCAACGAGACCAGGACGAGCGGGAACACGGAGAACGACCCCACGCCGAACGCCGCGACGGCCACCCCGGCCGCGCCCGCGACCATCCAGACCGGTTCGGTCCGGGCGTTCATCCAACGCCCGAACGCGGTGCCGAGGACCGAACCGGTCCCCCAGCACGCGATCAACAGGCCGAATCCCCACCCGCCGGTCCCGAAGGACTCGGCGAGCGGCGCGTCGGCCACCATCCCCATGCCCATCCCGAGGACGAACACGAGCCAGGCGATCGCCATCCGGCGGAGGACGCGCTCGCGGAGCAGATAGTTCGCGCCGGCGAGCAGGCCCTCGTGCTCCGGCTCCTCCTCCGCCGGACGGTCCTCCTCGAAACGGCCTCGCACCGTCAGCGTGATCAGGAGCGAGATCAGGAACGAGATCGCGTTCAGCCCGAACACGATCGCGCCGGCCCGGTGGATCTGGTCGGCGGCGGGCGCGTCACCCGACGCCAGGATGGCGACGAGCGCGCCGCCGATCACGGGACCGACGGCGATCCCCGCGTGGATCCCCATCGTGACGAGGCTGTTCGCCCACGACAGGTCGTCCTCGGACTCGATCAGGTTGGGGATCGCGGCCCGGGACGCGGAGAAGAAGGGCAGCTCGGCGATCGCGGATCCGAACGCGAGCGCGATCAGGACCCCCGGATCCTTCGCGAACACCATCAGCGCGAAGAACGTCGCCGAGATCGCCTCGGACCAGATCATCACGGCCCGCCGGCTGTAACGGTCGCCCAGCGCCCCCGTGAACGGCCCCACCAGACCGGCCACGCCGAACGTGAGCAGGAGCGACAGCGCCTGCATGTACGGCGAGTGCGTGCGCTCCCAGACGGTGTAGTTCAGCGCCGTGTACGCGGCCGCGCCGCCGGTCACCGAGATGAGGCGGCCGAGCGCGAGACGACGAACGTTGGAGCGAGGCGAGCGGTTCATGGAACGGTCTCCTTGCGGTGCGAAGGGTCGACGAGCGAGCTACGGGGACGGACGCGTGAGAGGCGTCAGAGGTCCCCGCGGACGGGTGGCTTCGTCGTGATCCGCTTCATGGTCCGACGAGGGTAGCACGCGGACGCGGTCGGTCGGCGAACCGTCGATGAACCTCAGGTCAGGCGTTCATCGTGATGGCGCGGATCGTGTGGGCGTCGATCGCGTCCGCGACCGACGCGAGCACGTCCACGGGCACGGGCGAATCGAGCGTGAGCCCCATCAGCGCGTCGCCGCCGGCGGCCTTCCGCCCGACCTCCATCGTCGCGATGTTGATGTCGTGCTCTCCGAGGATCGTGCCGACCTTGCCGATGATCCCTGGGCGATCCTCGTAGACGAAGAACAGCATGTGCGTCGCGGGCTCGATCTCGACCTCGAAGTCCCAGACCTGGATCACCCGCTCCGCGTTCTTCCGCCCGAGGAGCGTCCCCGCGACGACCACGTGCGATCCCGACTCGGTCTCCGCGCGCACCGACACCTGGCTGACGTAGTCCTGCGACGCCGTCGAGCGCATCTCACTCACGGTGAGCCCCCGGTCGCGCGCGAGCATCGGCGCGTTGACGAACGAGACCGGCTCGTGCACCGAACGGCCGAGGATCCCTTTCAGGACCGCGAGGGTGAGCACGCGGGTGTCGTGCTCCGCGATCCGGCCGAGGTAGGACGCGACGATCGAACGGATCCCGCCGTCCGCGAGCCCCGCCGCCAGCGCGCCGAGCCGCTCGGTCAGCCCGACGAACGGTCGGACCGCCTCGCTCACCTCGGCGCCGGCGGAGACGTTCACGGCGTAGGGGACGAACTGGCCCTCGAGCGCCAGCCGGACCATCTCGGCGATCGTCGTGCCGGCCTTGTCCTGCGCCTCCGCGGTAGACGCCCCGAGGTGCGGGGTGACGACGACCTGCTCGAAGCCGAGCAGAGGCGAGTCCGTCGCGGGCTCGGTCGAGAACACGTCGAGCGCGGCGCCCGCCAGGCGACCCTCCTCGAGGGCCTTCGCCAGCGCCTCCTCGTCCACGATGCCGCCGCGCGACGTGTTCACGAGCCGGGCGCCGGGCTTCAGCATCGCCAGCTGGTGCGCGCCGATCAGGCCCTCGGTCTCCGGCGAGCCGGGCAGGTGGATCGAGACGAAGTCCGCCTGAACGAGGAGCGACTCGAGCGTGGGCATCACCGCGACGCCGAGCTCGTTGGCGCGGTCCGTCGAGACGTAGGGGTCGAACGCGATCACGCGCATCCCGAAGCTCTGGGCGCGCGCGGCGACGAGCGTGCCGACGCGACCCAGCCCGACGAGCCCGAGCGTCTTCCCCTCGAGCTCCACGCCCTCCCAGCGCTCGCGCTCCCACCGTCCCGCGTGGAGGTCCCGGTTGGCCTGGGGAACGTTCCGCGCCTGCGCGAGGAGCAACGCCATCGTGTG
>Ga0114129_10013340_pt1 | contig 11705 bp, 8 predicted proteins | sample RhiMetdeltSRZDD1_FD_80071 | JGI IMG/M metagenome (GOLD analysis project Ga0114129, IMG submission 80071) | Populus rhizosphere microbial communities from Tennessee, USA - Rhizosphere MetaG P. deltoides SRZDD1 (version 2) (version 2) | ecosystem: Host-associated > Plants > Roots > Rhizosphere >... | reverse complement strand
GGAGATCCTCCAGCACCCGCACAGAGCCGCCCGGGGGTGCGGGCCCGCGCGGGCCGTCGCCGTGTTTCGACTGCACACAGGCGGCTGCCAGCGGCAAGAGCGCCACGATCCAGCGGCGAGCGGGCATGCGGTGAGAACGTGAGAGCGGTGAGAACGGTGAGAATAGCGACAGTCCATCTTCAGGACGACGAGGGGAGAGATCAGGCAAACGGACGAATGGTCAAGACGGCATCAGCCCCGCGGGCAACACCTTCTGTCGACTCTGCGATGCGGAGGGCGGACCTGCAATGACCGGCTCGGCTGGTGGCGCGAGCCGCCCGTCCTGTCCGATCTGGAACCGTGCGCGCGATGGCCCGGAGACGATCACCTCGTAGCACCCGGGCTTGAGCGGATCCGGGCCGGTGCGGCTAACGAAGCCCGCCGGCGTGACGCCGTAGATGACGCGGCTCGGCACCAGGCCGAGCTGTGCGTTGCTGATCGTCCAAACCGCGCGGCCGCGACACGTCATAACGGTGAGTCCGTAGACGAGATTGCGGTCCCGCATCACGAATTGCACGACACCGGGCGCCTGCGCCGGCTCGATCGACACATTCCGGGCCACGTCGGGTACGCATGCCGCGCTCAGCAGCGTTAGGCTCGCCGCGATCGCCAAACGTACCAATTCGGCCCAACAGTGTCGGTTGCTCTGGTTCATCACTCGATCTCGCCGTGATGCAAAGGCGTCATCGCGGGGCCCACGCGGACGACCCCATCGCTGATACACGCCCAACGATCCCGATGATCCGCAGGACCGCCCCTCGGTGCGACGAACGGCGCGTACGGCCCGTGTAAGGAATGCCGCGAGCCGGACATTCCAAGACTGGAATGCGCCGTTCCATCGGACGGCGCGGAACCGCCTCAACTCACGAAGGCGCCATGCGAACCTCGTCCTCGTTCTTCCTCGCGCTCGTGCTGGCTGGCACCGCCGCCTGCGCGACGCTTCGTCCGAAACCCTCGGTGACCGTGAGCGTCCAGGGGGATTCGCGGATGAACTTCGTCAACGACCGCCCGAACGCCGCCGTCGTTCGGGTCTACGAGCTGACGTCGCGGGCCAACTTCGACCGCGCCTCCCGCGCCGCGCTCTGGCGCGACGACTCGTCCGCGTTAGGTGGTGAGCTGGTGACGAAGCGCGAGCTGACGCTCCTGCCCGACGTCAAGGAGTCGCTCAAGATCGGCCTCAAGAAGCCGACGCGCTTCGTCGCCATCGCCGCCGACTTCTACGACCCGGACGGCGAGGGGTGGCGCACGGTCTACCCGGCCAAGTCCAGCAAGAAGCCGATCCACGTGCGACTCGGGGAACGGCAGCTCTCCGTGCGCTGACGCCCGCCGCGATCGCGACCACTCGACGTCCCACAACCATATATAGAAGGAACACCCGCATGAGCCGGCCGGGGAGGGTCACGTGGTCCGAGGGGATGGCGCTCGACCCGCACCACTTCCAGCAGTGGGACCGCTACCATCTCGCCCTCCTGCAGGCCCGTGTCCGGGCCGTGGCGCCGCATGGCTGGGGACTCACCGAGCTCCAGGTGGACGAGGAAGCGGTCGCCAATGGCACCTTCCGCCTAACGCGGTGCGCCGGAGCGACCGCCGACGGGCTGCTCTTCAGCATCCCCGACACCGACCCGCCACCCGCCGAGCGCCGGGTGGCCGAGTGCTTCGCGCCGACCGCGGAGCGCCTTGCAGTCTACCTCGCGGCACCCGCCGAGCGACCCGGCGCGCGCAACTTCCTCCTGCCGCATGCGTCGTCACATCGGGAGACACGCTTCGTCGTCGAGTCCATTGCCGTCAGTGACGAGACGACCGGCCAGGACGAGCGACAGATCGAGGTCGCGCGCCCGAACCTCATGATCAAGTTCGGCGGGGAACCGCTCGAGGCCTATAGCGCGCTCAAGGTGGCGGAGCTGCTGCGCACACCGGCGGGCGAGTTCCGTCTCGACGAGCGATTTATACCGCCGTGTCTCACCATCGGCGCGTCGCAGACGCTCATGGCGCTCACGCGGCGCGTGCTCGAGCGCCTCGTCTCGAAGAGCATCGCACTGTGGGACCGCACCCGCCACCTCCCGCGTGGTCAGGCGGCGCTCTCCGCCGCCGACGTCATGAGCCTCTGGCTCCAGCACACCGTCAGCGCCTTCATCCCGGTGCTTCGCCAGTACGATGCGTCCGCGAAGGCGCACCCCGAAGCGCTGCATGAGACGCTGTCGATGCTCGCCGGCCAGCTCTCGGCGCTGCCTAACGGCGGCGAGCTGCACCCGAAGTCGCTGCCGACGTACGACCACGAGGCCGCCACGGCCGCGTTCGCCGCGCTCGATCGCGCGATCGCGCGCCTGCTCGAGGGCGAGATCGAGGCCAACTACACCGACATCCCGCTCGTGCGCCGAGACGACCTATACGTCGCGCAACTCACCGAGGGAACGCTGCTCGACGACGGCATTTTCTACCTGATTGCCGGCGGCGTACCCCAGGGCGCCGAGCGCTCGGTACCGGACCAGATCCGTGTGGCCGCGCCCGCGGCCATGCCCGGAGTGCGGAGCACATTCTCGCGAGCCTTGCCGCTGGGCTGGGAGCCACGACCGCCGACCGGGACGCCTAACGGGCCCGATCTGCAATACTTCCGCCTGGACAAGGCGAACCAGTTCTGGGACGACATCCGGGCGGAGGGCTGGCTGGCGGTCGACGTGCCGCCACGCCTCGGCGGGCTCACGATGCGCCTCATCGCCGTCCGCCAGAGTAATTGAGACCACCGCCGACCACCTAACGACTCACACGGCTGTCGCCGAGCGGGGGAGTTCGTGACCACTGCAGTCGCCTCTGAAGCACCGTCTACGCTGTCCCTTCCGAGCATCTCGCCGACCATCGTCTCCGAGGTGTGCGCCCCGGCTCTCCTGCTCGGCGTGCGGTTGCGCTGGAAGCAGCACGCCGGCGACGCCGACGCCCTGAGCCAGCGGATGGAGGAGATGCTCGACCGGATCGAGGACCGGCTCCGCGACGCCGGGCTCTCGCAGTCGGACGTCGCCGACGTCGGCTTCGCCCTCGTCGCCTTCCTCGACGAGTCGATCGTGCGCTCGGAGTGGGAGCACAAGACGGTATGGCGCTCGAGCCCCATGCAGTTCAAGCGCTTCGGACGCGATGACGCCGGGGAAGAGTTCTTCACGCGTCTCGCGTCGCTGCGCACCGAGCGCTCGGTGCGCGCGGACGTGCTCCAGCTCTACTACGTCTGCCTCACGCTCGGCTTCAAGGGGCGCTACGCGCTTTTGCCGGAGCGCGACCTGGAGGCGTTGCGTGCGGACGTTGGTGCGCAACTCCGGCGACTGGACGGCCGCGAGCGGGCCCCGCTCGCGCCGCATGCGCGGGCGGGCGAAGAGCTGGCGGATGTGATGAAGGAGATCCCGCTCTGGGTGTTCGCCGTCGCCGGCGGCGCGGTGGCCTTCGCGCTCTACCTGACGCTCACCCTGCTGATCGCGTCGCGCCTCGCCGCGGTGCAGCAGCTCCTTTCGTGAGGCACCCATGATGACGTGGCTCAAGAACTTCGCCCGCATGCTGAGTCCACGTCAGTGGTGGACCGCATGTGGCCTCGTGCTGCTCCTCGCGCTGCTCTGGGCCGTCAGCTCCTGGCTGCACTGGAGCAACGTCGTGCCGCTCGCCGGCACGGTCCTGCTCCTCGCCGTCGCGATGGCCGCCCTCCTGCTCGACCGGTTCCGCGCCGCCCGCACCGCGGCGAACCTCGAGAGGTCGATCCGTGGCCAGGCGGAAGAGGAGCTCTTCAGCGTCCGCCCCGAGCGTCGCGAGCAGATCGAGCAGATCGAGCGCGAGTTCACCGAGGCGGTCGAGTCGCTCAAGCGCTCGAAGATCGGAAAGAGGCAGCGCGGGAAGGCGGCGCTCTACGCACTTCCCTGGTACGTGGTGGTCGGGCCGCCGGCCGCCGGAAAGACGACGGCGATCAACGAGTCCGGGCTCGACTTCCCGTTAGGTGCCAACCGCGTGCGCGGTATCGGCGGCACGCGGAACTGCGACTGGTTCTTCTCGAGCGACGCCATCCTGCTCGATACGGCGGGGCGCTACGTGACCGTGGAGGAAGATCGCGACGAGTGGCTCAAGTTTCTGGACTTGCTGCGCCTTCACCGGCGCCGCACGCCGGTGAACGGCGTCATCGTGATGGTGAGCATCCACGAGCTCTTGCAGATGTCGGCGGACCAGCTCGACGATGCGGCGACCGAGATGCGGCAGCGCATCAACGAGCTGATTGCGCGTCTCGGCGTGCGCTTCCCCGTGTATCTCGTCTTCACGAAGTGCGACCTCCTGCGTGGCTTCGTCGAGTTCTTCGACACGCTCAGCGCCAAGGAGCGCGAGCAGGTCTGGGGCTGCACGCTGGGGCGGCAGCAGACGGGCAGCCCCGGCGAGCACTTCGACCGCGAGTTCGACCTGCTCGTGCAGTCGCTCGTGGACCGGCGGCTCGAGCGCCTAACGTTGACGCCAGCAGACGCGGAGACTGCCCGAGAGGTCTACCTGTTCCCGCTCGAATTCGCCGCGACGCGCGAGAGCCTGAGCCGGTTCGTGGGGCGGCTGCTGCAGCCCAACCCGTACCAGGACAACCCGGACTTCCGCGGTTTCTACTTCACGAGCGCAGTGCAGCAAGGCGTCGCGTCCGATCACGTCCTGCGCTCGATCACGAACAGCTTCGATCTCACGTCGGTTCGGATCGATCGCGCGCCCTCCGAGCCGGAGAGCCGGAGCTACTTCCTGGCGTCGCTGTTCAGCGACGTCATCATCCGCGACCGGAACCGCGTTGCACCGACGTCGAAGATGGCGACCACGCGCGAGCGCGTCCGACGCTTTGGCCTCGCGGCCGTGGCGCTGCTCGTCGCGGGCTTCGCGTGGTGGTCGGGGAGCGCCTTCGCCAAGGGCGCGGCCGAGATCCGTGCGGCAGCCGGGGCGATCAGGGCGAGCGCCACCGCGACGACTTTTCAGGACCTCGACTCGCTTCGGCGCGTGATCGCGCGGCTCGACCGCTCGGGCGCCACGAGCGAGCAGATAATCCGGGCTGGCCTCGACCGCAGCCCGTCACTCGCGCGCGACCTGCGCGCCCAGTACATGCGTCGCGCGCGGCCCGTTTTCGAGGCGATGTTCTTCCGGCCGGTCGAGGACCGCCTTCGGGGCAGCGTCGGGCGGAACGTTGGTGTAACGGCCGAAACGCGTGCTGATGAGAAGGAAGATCTGCGCGCCTACTTGCTGTTCGGCGCCGATCTCGCGCGGCTCACGGCGACCGAAGACAGTACGGTCGAACGGCCGTTCCTCAAAGCCTACCTACGCCGGTTCGACGGAATCCGGCCCGGCGATTCGCTGTACACGAACCTGTTCGTGGACGTGCTCGACGAGCCGGTCATGCGCACCGACTCCCAGCTCGTCGCGCAGGTGCGGAAGCGGCTCTACGTCGTACCCACCGTTGACGGGATCTACCACGAGATGATCCTCGGTGACTCGGCGCGACGGCTGCAACCGATCACGTTGGCCGCCGTCTCCGGCGCATCTGCGAACGCGTTCGAGCAGTCCACGAGGGTCGTCCGCGGTGTCTTCACCAAGGCGGGCTGGGACGGCTACGTCCAGGCCGCCATCGAGGAGTGGAGCAAGGAGCCCGGGAAGACCGACTGGGTCATCGGTTCGCGCCCAGACCGCCTAACGCCCGACCTGCGCGACCCCGAGCGCCTCGCGGGGCTGCTGCTGCAGAAGTATTTCGAGGATTACGTGGGAGAGTGGCGCGACTTCCTTCGAGACGTGCACTACCATCGCCTCGACATGCGCACCGCCCCCGCGAGACTGGGTGCGCTCGGCGATCAGGAGAAGTCGCCACTCATCATGCTGATCGATACCGCGAGTGCCGAGACGCGGTTCGAGAACCCGGCCGTGGCGGTGTCACGCGAGCGGATCAAGCCATTCATCGACCGGGTGCTCAAGGTCGTGGGGCTGCAGCGGACGTTGGGCGCGACCGGCGAGTCGGCGAATCCAGTGGACCGGACGTTCGCCGCGCTGCATGCGCTCCGCGCGCAGGGTGGCGCGCCACTCCGGCAGATCCTCGCTCAGTACCAGACGTTCGGCCAGATGCTCGAGACCATCGCCGCCAATCCCGACGCCGTCTCGCAGCTTGCCGTGGAGAAGGGAAGGGCTCGTGGCGCCATCGGACAGGCGGCGGGAAGACTCGACGACGAGATCCGCCAGGCCCTGTTCGAGCAGCCTCTCGATCTCGCGTTCAATGCCGCGAGGCGCGGCACGATGGACGACATCGAGGGCGGATGGCGTGACCAGGTGTGCCGCCCGTACCAGACAGGACTCGCGGGACTCTATCCGTTCGTGCCTAACGGCAAGGACGCGGCGATCAAGGACGTCGAGGCCTTCCTGCGGCCGCGCACGGGCACGCTCTGGGACTTTTACGACAAGAAGCTCGCGTCACTGATCAAGCCCGTCACGTTCCAGCCGGTGGAGAGCACAGTAGGGCCGCCGGTCCCCGCGGCACTGCGCACGGCGAGCACCATCGGCGCGCTGTTCTTCGACCGCGACGAGCTCCGCGTCGACTTCGACGTGACCCCGGAACTCGCGCAGGTGGACGTGCTCGCCGGCGTGCCGACGTTCCCGAGTCAGTTCTGCATCCGTGTGGACGGCCAGGAGTACTGCAGCCGCATGGGGTACCGCGAACCGAAGCCGTTCACGTGGCCCGGCAGGACCGGCGAGGTCGGCGCGCAGATCTCGGCGACCATTCAGCCCCGCGACCAGCGCGCCGTCGAGTTGCATCCGCTCGAGAGCCCGGGTCCGTGGGGATGGTTCCGCCTGCTCGACCGGGCACAGCTCACGACCGAGCACGGCGAGACGTACGCCACGTGGCTGCTCGAGGAGCCGGGCAGGTACAAGGTCCACGTGAAGTTCAAGCTCACGCCGAAAGGCGGACGCAACCCGCTCGACGACGCCAACCGGCGGTTGTTCTCGCGGTTCACGTGTCCGTCGAGCCTGCACTAACGCACATGGCCCCTCGACTCGACGTCGTGTCGCGCTTCCCCGCGATGTGCTTCGGCAAACTCCCCGCGTTCGGCGATTTCGTGCGGCATAACGCGGGGGGCCGCGACCCGCTCGCGTTCGACCAGTGGCTGCAGCAAGGGCTCTACCACGCCCGCGTGCACTTGGGCCAGGCGTGGGAGGAGTCGTTCCGCCGGGCGCCGTCGTATTACTTCCTGTTCTCGCCCGAGAACTCGGAAGGATTTCTTCTCGGTCTCCTGCAGCCGAGCCGCGACCGTGGCGAGCGGCGATTCCCGTTCACCGTCGCGCTCCGGCTCGATCGCCGTTACCCGACGGAGCTGCTTCCGCTCGCACCGGTCGTGTTCGATGACTTCCTGGCCGGCGCCACGCGCCTCGCGCACGAGGCGAGCGCGCTGACGCTCCACCAGATCGCCGCGGCCACCGAGCAGCTGGATGCCGACACGATCCGCGACTATCGCTCGGTCGCGGCGGCGCACCTAACGCGGCTGGGGTCTACACGGGTTGCCGACCTTCGTGAGCGGCTGTGGAAGGGCGAGCCCGACCGTGTGTTCCTCGTGTTCAAGAACCTGCTCGAGGTCCTGGCCCCCTTCCGCGGGCGGAACTCGGCGCGTCTCGCGCTCGGCCTGCGCTTCCCGATCGCCTCTCAGGTGGCGAACGCGAGCCACGATGTAAGTCTTTGGACCGAGGCCGCATTACGACTCATGAGTGCCACGGGCGTACGTCCGTTCCTGTTCTGGACGGCACCCCCGGCACCCGAAGCGGCCCTCGCACCCGCGTCGGCCGCGAGCCTGTTTCTCTTCCTGCGACAGCCGACGGCGCGAAGCGTAATGCACTTCCTGCGACCAGACCTAACGAGTGATTTCATCTGCGCCGTCGACACCGACGGCGTGGCCAACGTCTCCGGCGCGCGCGCCGCGCTTCCGACGACGTTTGCGTCGTCGCTCGCCGCCGGCGAGATGAGCCTGGCCCAGCTGCTCGAGACGATGGGGCGCGGTCTTCCCGAAGTCGTCGTGAGCCGCGTCCTGTGCTGAATCGCGTGCTCGCGGCGCTAGGCCGCCAGGATGCTTCAGTGGCCGAAGCGGCACTCAGCCCGCTGCTCGAGGATGTGGTTCGCCCCATCCCCGGCGAGAATTCGTGTGGCGAGGACGTGAGCTACGACGCCGACTTCCTCCGTCTCAAAGAGGAGATCGACAAGCTCAACACCATCGACACTCACGTCGACCAGGAGAAAGCCGCCGAGCTGGCGCGCCAGCTCAAGGGTTCCACTGGTCAAGGCGCTCGGCCGGCGGAGAATGTGGCCGAGCCGGGCGGTGCTCGCCGCGCGCCCGGCATGGACGCCGACTTCGTGATCTCCTCGGCCCAGGCGATCCTGCGCGACAAGTCGAAGGACCTGCGAGTCGTCTCCTATCTGGCGCTCGCGCTCGCACGTCGTGACGGGCTCGCCGGCGTAGCTCAAGGGGCAGCGGCCTATGCCCTGCTCGTCGAGTCCTGCTGGGACGGGCTCTTCCCGCCGCTCAAGCGGATGACCGGACGGAAGAACGCGATCGAAGTCGGCGTGCGCTGGTTGCTGGACGCGCTGGCAGGCGTGACGCCGGCCGAGGCCAGTCGCGAGCCACTCGAGGCATTGCGGGCATCGGTTTCCGGCCTAACGAAGGCATTCACGACCCGCGAGCTCCCCGACCTCGCCCAGCAGGTGGCCGTGCTGGATGCAACAGTCGCCGATCTCCTCACGCGCGTTCCTGCCGCTGAGCCGAGAGTCTCCGCGCCGGATACGGCGCCGGTGCACCCTCCGTCGCCGGCCTCCGGTAATGGCGCGTCGTCGAACGGAGCGCTGCACACGGGCGCGCCTGACATCGTCGGCCCACAGTCGGCGGCACAGGCGGCCGAGATGCTCGTTCGGGCAGCCGCGTGGATGCGACAGAGCGAACCCCGCCGCCCCGCTGCCTACCGCCTCGCCAGATCGCTGCGCTGGGACGCGCTCGCGACGGAGCCGCCTAACCAGCAGCAGAAGACCGCCATCGAGGCTCCGCCCGCGGCGCGCCGCGATTATCTCCTTGGCTTGCACAAGCGTGGGGAATGGGCGGACCTCCTACGCGAGGCGGAAAGCTCGTTCTGCCAGCCGCCGTTTCACGTCTGGCTCGACCTCCAGCGGCTGATCGTCACTGCGCTCGAGAACCTAGGCACCGAGTTCACGCCTGTTCGGGATGCGATCGTGCGCGAGCTGCAGCTGCTCCATGCCCGGCTGCCCGGCCTCCCGGCGCTTCTCTTCGCGGATGGCCGCACTCGATTCGCCGACGTCGCGACCGTGAGCTGGCTGGAGGACGTCGCAAAGCCGACAACCGCGTCGATGCCTAACGTGCGCGAATCGACCGGTCCGACGCGCGGCCACACCAGCCTTGCTGCCCGCTTTGCCGAGCCGCGCAAACGGTTCAACGACGGCGATCTGGCCGGCGCGCTAGCGGTGCTGCAGCGTGGTGCCGCCGACGACGCCTCCCAGCATGATCGGTTTCTCCGCCGGCTCTACTCGGCGACGCTGTGTCTCGAGGGCGGACAGCTCTCGGTCGCGCGCGCGCTGCTCGAGGGGCTCGAGGAGGACATCGAGGCGCACCGCCTCGACCGCTGGGACCCCCCTCTCGCGCTCGACGTCTGGACTCGCCTCTACGCCTGCTACTCGGCCCAGGCCGGCCGAGCAGGGCGCGGCGGCGACGTGCAGCAGATCGGCCGAGACCTGCAGCGCGTGTTCGCCCGCATCTGCCGGGTTGACACCGCCCGCGCGCTCGCCACGACCCAGGAGGTTGGTCATCCCAAGTCGTGATTGCCGCCGGGCCGACGACCGCCGACCCGCGCACGTTTTCGTGTACGCACCCGCTCGGGCCTAACGAGCCAGAGCACTTGCCGGTTCAAGGAGACAGCCGCCATGCCCGATTCGAGCTTCCAGAAAGAAAAACCGCCTGCGCGCATCAACCTGTTCCTCGAGGTCCTCAAGGGGAACGCGCGGAAGAAAGTCGAGCTCCCGCTCCGAATGATGGTGATGGGAGACTTCACCGGTCGCGAAGACGCGACGCCGCTCGCCGAGCGCGAGGCGGTGAGCGTGAACAACAACAACTTCGACGGCGTGCTCAAGTCGATGGGCGTCCGCACGGAGTTCACGGTGCCCGACCGCCAGCGCGGCGGCGATGAGGAGATGAAGGTCGCGCTGAACATCGAGAGCATGCGCGACTTCCACCCGGAGCAGGTCGCCCGCCAGATCCCGCAGCTCGCGCGCATGATCGCAGCGCGGAACCTCCTCCAGGATCTTCGCAACCGCGTCATCAGCACGAGCGAGTTCCGCAAGGGACTGGAGCAGATCGTCCGCGATCCGTCCGCGCTCGACCAGCTGATCGGCGAGCTCGATCGCGTGGTGCCCGCCAACCCGCCGGCCGTGCCGGCCGAGACCTAACGACCGGAGACCGCGATGTCGACAACGCTAGCCCAGGCCGCAGCCACCGCCCCCGAGGCGACCGGCGTCGAGCCCACCCAGAGGAAGGACACGCAGCTCACCAAGATCCTCGACCTCGTGCACGTCGAGCCGCCATCGGCCGACACACAGGTGCGGATCGACCGCTTCCACGACCAGGACGCGGCGGCGAAGGAGTCGAAGGGCGCGATGATGGCCGCGGCGCTCCGCGCGTTCGTGGACGCGATCGGCCAGCTCGACCACCCCGTCGAGAAGGTGAACAAGGAGCTGCTCGACGGCATGATCGCACGCATTGACTGGCAGATCAGCACGCAGCTCGACGATGTCCTCCACCACCAGACGTTCCAGCAGATCGAGTCGGCCTGGCGCGGGCTCAAGCTGCTCGTGGACCGGACCGACTTCCGGAAGAACGTGCGCATCGAGGTGCTCAATACGTCGAAGGGAGCGCTGCGCGAGTCGTTCGAGGACGCGCCGGAGCTCGTGCAATCCGCGCTCTACAAGCACGTGTACCGCGACGCCTATGACACGCCAGGCGGCGACCCGTACTCGGTGATGATCACGAACTACGAGTTCGAGAACTCGCCGCAGGACATGGCGCTGCTGCAGTCGGTGTCGAAGGTGGCCGCTGCGGCGCACTGCCCGTTCGTCGGGGCGGTGGGCCCGCGCTTCTTCGGCAAGAAGAGCATGGAAGACTGGCGCAAGATTCCCGACCTCAAGGCGCACCTCAGCACGAACGACTACATCAAATGGAAGGCGTTCCGCGAGACGGAAGACTCGCGCTACGTGGGCCTCGTCTTCCCGCGCGTCCTCCTGCGCCTGCCGTACGGCCGCGAGACGATTCCGGTGAAGAGCTTCAACTACACCGAGAACGTCACCGGCGCCGACCACGAGAAGTACCTGTGGGGCAATGCCACGTTCGCGTTCGCGACGAACATGGTGAAGGCGTTCATGCGTGACGGCTGGTGCGTACAGATCCGCGGCCCCGAGTCGGGCGGTCGCGTGAGCGATCTGCCCGTGCACCTCTATGACGTCGGGCGCGGAAAGCAGATGAAGATCCCGACCGAGGTGCTGCTCGACGAGACGCTCGAGTTCACGTGCGCGAACCTCGGGTTCATTCCGCTCAGCCAGTACAAGGACCGCGACTACGCGTGCTTCTTCTCCGCACAGTCGACGCAGCGGCCCATCGAGT
>Ga0114129_10013338_pt1 | contig 11707 bp, 15 predicted proteins | sample RhiMetdeltSRZDD1_FD_80071 | JGI IMG/M metagenome (GOLD analysis project Ga0114129, IMG submission 80071) | Populus rhizosphere microbial communities from Tennessee, USA - Rhizosphere MetaG P. deltoides SRZDD1 (version 2) (version 2) | ecosystem: Host-associated > Plants > Roots > Rhizosphere >... | reverse complement strand
TCGCGCGCTGGCCGCTCCATGGGAACGTGCTCGAGTCGCTCCGCGACGGGCGCCTCGAGGTCGGCGAGCACACGCTGTTCGAGCCGGACGTCTGGCTCACGATCTCGGATGGCGGTCGCATTCGCATCGGACAGGGCACGTTCCTGAACATCGGCGTCATGGTCGCCGCAACCGACCTCGTCGAGATCGGCGATCACTGCATGTTCGCGAATGGCTGCTTCGTGACCGACGCCAACCACCGCTTCGACGACCCCGACACGCCCATCACGTGGCAGGGGTTCACGAGCAAGGGCCCGACCCGCATCGGCGACAACGTCTGGTGCGGCGCGAACGTGGTCGTGACGAGCGGCGTGACCGTGGGCGAGCGCAGCGTGATCGGCGCGAACAGCGTCGTCACCCAGGACATCCCGCCCTACTCCATCGCGGCCGGAGCACCAGCGAAGGTGCTCCGGCGCGTGGAATACCCCTCAGCAGAGGACGACTAGGTGGAAGGGCTTGTTCGCGTCGTTGCCGGCGGCTCCGGTCGTCCGGACGTCAACGCCGTTCACGTTCGACGCGAGTCCGCTCACGGTGATCTGGCCGTTGTCCGGCGGCGCCGCCGCGCTCGGGCCTCCGATCGTCGCGTAGTAGCCGCAGTTGCGGATGTTCGCGTCGAAGATCACCTGGTAGCGGCCCTCGCCGGTGCGTGACGCCGAGGTGGTGCCGCGTCCGCGCACCTGCAGCCCGCCTGCGGCCAGGACCGCGTAGCGCGCGCTTCCGTGCGCGACGAGCGCGCCCGGCACCGTCGCGAGGCTGATCTCCTTGATCGCGCGGCCGCCCACGCCGTCCCGGCGCATGTCCTTCCCGAGCAGGCCGCCGTTGCGCACGTCCTGGCTCCGGATGGTGTTGTTCTTGATGCTGCCGCTGGTCACGACGAGCGCGTAGGCAGAACCGCCCATGGCCATGAACAGCGCCAGCAGCGCCACGGCCATCGCGGGTGATGGGATGAAACGGCGGAATCGGCTCATGGATCTCACAACCCGGGGCCTACCCAGGGGTTTCGGTACTTAATCGAGCACCTGCACGACCACGGTCCGCTGCCGGGCGCGGTCGTCGAAGTCCACGAGGACGATCTGCTGCCAGGTGCCGAGCGCGAGTCGCCCGCCGCGCACGGGAACCGTCTCCGACGGCCCGACGATGGCGGCCCGGATGTGGGCGTGGGAGTTCGTGTCCGCATTGAGGCGGTTGTGCTCGTAGTCGCCCTCGGCCGGCACCAGGCGCTCGAGCGCCTCGCGCAGGTCGTGCACGCCGCCCGGCTCGTACTCCATCGTCGTCACCGCCGCGGTCGAGCCGGGCACGAACACGCACGCGAGGCCAGCCTCGACTCCGGCCTGCTCCACGACGCTCTGCACGCCGGCCGTGATGTCGATCGTGTCCCCGTTCCCCTCGGTGGAGAGGCGGAGCTCGCCGCCGTTGACGCTCAGAGCGAGAACCCGCCCGTGAACGGCTCGCCGGTCTGCTCGCCGAGCAGCTCGTGGAGCCGCGCGATCTCGTCCGGCGCCATCGTGTAGCCGTGCTCGGGCTCCGGGTAGCGCCTCGCCCGAACCTCGTCCGCATACGCGGTGACGCCCCTGATCATCTCCTCGCGCACGCTGGCGTAGCGCTTTACGAAGCGTGCGGCATGGCCGTCGTAGATCCCCAGCAGGTCGTGGAAGACGAGCACCTGGCCGTCGGTGGCCGCGCCGGCTCCGATGCCGATGACCGGGATCTGCATGCGCGGCATGATCGCCTCGGTGAGCGCGCTCGGGATCGCCTCGAAGACGAGCGCGAAGCAGCCCGCCTCCTGGAGCGCGACGGCGTCGTGCATCACGTCCAGCGCCCGCTCCGCCGTGCGCCCCTGGGAGCGGTAGCCGCCGAGCGCCGTGGCGGTCTGCGGCGTGAGGCCCACGTGTCCCATCACGGGGATCCCGGCGCCCACCAGCGCCCGCGCGCGTTCGACCGAAGTGCCTCCGCGCTCGATCTTGACCGCGTCGCAGCCGGCCTCCTTGATAAAGCGCTGCGCGCTGTGGATGGCCTCCTCGTTCGACGCTTCGTAGGACCCGAACGGCATGTCGCCGATCATGAGGGGGGTTTTCAGGCCGCGCCGCACCGCCTGCGCGAGCATGAGCAGCTCCTCGAGCGTCACCGGGACGGTCGACGGATGCCCGAGCACGGTCATCGCGCCGGAGTCGCCCACCAGCACGACGTCCACGCCGGCCTCCTCGGCCACCTGAGCGCTCGGGTAGTCGTAGGCAGTGACCATCACGACCGGCTCCCCGAGGGCCTTCTTCTCTGCGAGGGTGCTGAGGCTGATGGCGGGGCGCTGGGTGGGACGGTGGCTCATTTCTCGCCTCCGAGAATCGCGTTGTCGATGAGCCGGGCGCGCCCTACGCGGGCGGCCACGGCAAGCAGGGTCGAGCCGTTGACGCGCTCGACGGGGGATAGGTCAGTGGCGGACCGGAGCTGAAGGTAGTCGGGCTCGACGCCGGCGCGCTCGAGCTCCTCGCGGGCCGCGGCCACCACCGCCGCAGCGTCCCGAGTGCCGCTCGCCACGGCGGACTCGGCCGCCCGCAGGGCGCGGCTGAGGGCGAGGGCGCGCTCGCGCTCCTCCGGGCTCAGGTAGGCGTTCCGGGAGCTGAGCGCGAGCCCGTCGTGGTCGCGGATCGTCGGACAGACCTCGATCTCCACCGGGATGTCGAGATCGCGCACGAGCTTGCGGATCACGAGGGCCTGCTGGGCGTCCTTCTGACCGAAGTACGCCACGTCCGGCCCGACCATGTTGAGGAGCTTGGTCACGACCGTCGTGACGCCCTGGAAGTGCTCCGCACCGCGCTGGGCCTCGTCGCCCTCCAGCGTCTCGGTGAGGCTCCCGACCGTGACGGTCGTGTCGAACCCGTCCGGGTAGACCTCCTCCACCGGCGGCGAGAAGAGCACGTCAACGCCCTCGGCCTCCGCGAGCTCGGCGTCGCGCGCCGCGTCGCGCGGGTAGGCGGTGAAGTCCTCCCCCGGAGCGAACTGGGCGGGGTTAACGAACAGGGAGACGACGAGCACGTCGGTGTCCGCGCGCGCGCGCCGCATCAGCGACAGGTGCCCCTCGTGGAAGAAGCCCATGGTGGGCACGAGGCCGATGCTGCGCCCCGCCCGGCGCTCGGGGGCGAGCAGCCCGCGCAGCTCGGCGACGGTGCGGACGCTCCTCATGCCGGTGCCTCCTGGCCCGCCAGCTCGCGAGTCCGGCGCACCAGCTCGTCGAACAGGTCGAGCAGCTGCGGCGCCGTCTCCTCGATCGCTGCGCGCTGCGCGGCCACCGTGGCCTCGTCGCCACGGGCGACCGGTCCGGTCAGCGCCGCCTCCGGGCCCAGCTGCGCGATGTTCTCGAGCGTCTGGCGCACGAGCGGAGCGAGCAGCGCGCGAGCCTGCTCGCGCTCGAGCCCTGCGCCGCCCGCGATCGTCTCGGCCGCGGCCTCAAGCGTGACGAGGAAGTTCGAGGCGACCGATGCGGCGGCGTGGTAGGCCGCGCGGCCCTCGTCGTCGATCTCGAAGGGCGTCATGCCGAGCCGCTCGGCCAGCGCGCTGGCGAACGCGAGCGCCTCCGGCGTAGAGCCCGCCACCGCCGCACCGGCTCCCTCGAAGCGCACACCGGGGTGCGCCACCGTCTGGAGCGGGTGCAGGCCGAAGGCCTCGACGCCGGCGTGTGCCAGCGCGGACAGCGGCGTCGCGCCGCTCGTGTGTCCCACCAGCGGGGCGGCCGCGGTCACCACCTCGGCGGCGGCCGCGATCTCGGTATCGGGCACGCACAGCAGGATCGCGTCGCGGCCCGCCGGGCGCCCGCCGCGGCCCAGCGGGCCCTCAACCTCGACCCCGGCTTCGCGCAGGGCGCCCGCGAGCGCGGTTCCCACGCGGCCTGAGCCGACTATGCCCACCCGCAGCGGGCTTGGAAGGGTGTAGTGATCTAGGTGCATTCCCCTGCCGGTCCACTCCGGGCTCGGTAGCGGCCGGCGGCTTTCAGGATACCCACCGAGCGTGCCGTCAACCGCAGGTCCTAGGCTTGGGGGCCATGGAGTCACGCAGCGCGGAGGAGCGCCGCGCGGAGCTCGTCGAGCTCTACCGGGAAGCGTCCGCCTGCGAGCGCTGCCCGCTTTTCAAGACCCGCACCAAGGTGGTGTTCGGCTCGGGCAACGCGGACGCCGACCTGATGTTCGTCGGGGAGGCCCCCGGCATGCACGAGGACCAGCAGGGGCTGCCGTTCGTCGGGCGCGCCGGCCAGCTGCTGAACAAGCTGCTGGAGGAGATCGGCCTGGCCCGCGACGACGTCTTCATCGCGAACGTCCTTCAGTCGCGCCCGCCGGGCAACCGCGATCCGCAGCCGGACGAGATCGACGCCTGCAGGCCCTTCCTGCACCGCAAGATCGAGCTGATCGAGCCGCGTGTGATCTGCACGCTCGGCAACTTCTCCACCAAGCTGCTGACCCGCTCCCAGCGCGGCATCACGAGCGTGCACGGACGCCCGCAGGTGCACGAGCTCGGCGGACGCCTGCTGCGCGTCTACCCGCTCTTCCACCCCGCCGCCGCGCTGCGCAGCACCAAGACGCTCGAGGAGCTGCGCGAGGACTTCGCGCGGCTCCCCGCGCTGCTCGAGGAGCCGCCCCCCGTGCCGATCGGCGCGGTGGCGCCCCTTGCCGCCGCCTCGGCCGCGGCGCAGGCGGAGCCGGATACTCCGCCGACCCTGTTCGACTAGCGCGGTTCGGTTAGCCGCCAGGATTTGTCGGCCAGCCCCATCGAAACTGCGCCCCTGAGCGCGCACCATCTTTCGTGACGCATACGCCACCAGATCGAGAGGATCGCCGTGCTCCCCGCCAACACCTACGTCATCCGCCAGGCCACCGTCGACGACGAGCAGGCACTGGAGCGGCTGGCGCGACTCGACACCCAGCGCCCGCTCCGCGGACCTGTGCTCATCGGAGAGCTCGACGGGCGTCCCGCGGCTGCCGTCTCGCTCGACGACGGGCGCGTCATCGCCGACCCCTTCGAGTTCACCCTCCAGCTCCGCCAGGTGCTGCGCATCCGCGCCGCAGCCTTGCACTCGCACTCGCGGACGCCTTCGCTGCCCGAGCGCTTGCGCGCATCCATCGGCACCGTGCCGGTGGCCCGAGCGACCGAGGCCTGAAACAGAAAGGCAGTGATCCCAGTGTTCCCCACAGACCCAAGCGCACCCAATGGCCCTGACCGCTCCGAGCTTGTCCGACGCGAATACGCCGTCCGCAGAGTGCTGCGCCGGCGCCTCAGGCGCTTCACGCTCGCAACGCCAAGCCGTGGCGGTAGTTCCGGCTGGCCGCCCGTCAGGCAGCTGACGCCGCTCGGCTCGGCGCACCAGAGCGAGCGCCGCCGCGCGGCGTGAGCTGAGAAGGGGGGCGGGCGACGGCCGGCCGGGGGAGACCGGCCGACGCCCGGGGGGAAACTCGTCAGCAGAGCGGGCTGTTCGCCAGCGGCTGGCCGGCGATCTGAAGGATCCGGCTCATGCGCGTGCCGGCGATGTAGCTCGGCAGCCAGCGGGTGTCGACCACCAGGTGGGTCAGGTCGCCCGCCGCCTGCATACCGGTGTTCACGCGCACGGCGCTGCCTGAGTCGCCCGGCGCCGCCGCGCCGGACCAGCCGAACGCGGTGCCGTCCCACTTCAGGGCGAGACCGGCCCGCGGTGTGCCGCCGGTGCCAACGGCGAGGCCGTGCCCGTAGTGGAAGACCGGCTCCGGGCCGGACCCGGTGTATGAGCCGCAGGGGCCGGCCACGACGGCGATCGTCGGGCTAACCCAGCTCTGCAGCTCGGGACGGATGGACACCAGGGCGAAGTCGTTGCCGATGCCGCCGTCGACGCTCTTCTGAATCGTGCCGAGCTCGACCAGCACGGGGTTCGCCCCGCCGGGTGCGAGCGTGAGCAGCACCACGTCCTCGCCGGCGTTGCCGCAATGGCCCGCCGTACCGATCGAGTAGCCGCCCGGTGAGCCGAACACGAAGTTCATGGTGCAGCCGGCCGGCGCGATCATCCACGACCCTGGGCGGATGCCGATTTCGCCGGGAAGCGGCGCGTCGTTCGGCGCGGCCACCGGGGCGCCGTTCGCGGCGTCCACGCGCGCGGCGAGCTCGTCCGTGAACCAGGCAGGGGTCGCGGCCTTGAGCGGCACGGCATGGCCGCTGCCGTAGGGCACCGCTCCGTCGACCGTGCTCCAGTCCGGTGACGAGCCCAACGCGGGCGTCGCCGCGGAAGCGGCCGTCGTGCTCACGAGCACGATCAGCACGACCAACACGGCCGCGAGTGTCCAGCTACGCATTCGAGACTCCCCCTGCCAAGGTTCGTACGGTCTTCTCAGAGGCGTATCCGATGCTCCCGAAGGTCAAACAATCGAACGGTCCCGAAGACACCGAGGCCGCAGGCGCGGAACTGGCGCACCGACTAAGCCCGGGTGACGTGGTGCTGGTGAGCGGGGAGCTCGGCAGCGGCAAGACCACGTTCGTGCGCGGCGCGTGTCGCGCGCTCGGGGTGGAGGGACCGGTCACGAGCCCGACGTTCACGATCGGACACGTGCTCGGGCACGCGCCTGAGATCGCTCACCTGGACCTCTACCGGCTCGGTTCGCTGGCCGGCGAGGACCCCGCCCTGCTCGAGGATTACCTCACGCCCGAGCGCGTGGCCTTCGTGGAGTGGCCCTCGGTGGCGGAGCCGAGCATCGAGCGCGTGGCGGCGCGAGTGCTGCTCGAACACGCCGGGGGCGACCGGCGCCGGATCACCGTCGCGTGACCCTGCTCGGGATGGACACCTCGACCTCGGCGGCCACCGCCTGCGTCCTTCGGGCCGACGGCGAGATCTTCGAGATCGCGCCGCCGCCCGCGCGCCTCCGGGACCCGCCCGCGCACGCGAGCGAACTGATGCCCGCCCTCGCGGACGTGATGGCTCAGGCGGGCGTCGGATGGGGCGACCTCGACGCGATCGCGGTCGGGATCGGGCCGGGCACCTTCACCGGCCTGCGCATCGGGCTGGCAACAGCCCGCGCCCTGGGGAGCGCGAACGGCCTGCCGCTGCGCAGGGTCTCGTCGCTCGCCGCGCTTGCCGCGGGCATCGAAGCCCCGCTGCGGCTGCCGCTCGTCGACGCCCGGCGGGGAGAGCTGTTCGGCGCCCTGTACGACGGCAGCGAGCGGCTGTGGGCGCCGTTCGCCGCGCCGCCGAAGGAGCTGCTCGAGCGTCTGCGGGACGGGAACTTCAGGCCGCTGGCAGCTGGAGACGGCTCGGTACGATTTCGGGGGATGCTCGAGGAGGCCGGCATCCAGGTTCCAGCGGACGACTCGCAGGCCCACGTGGTGCGTGCGCTGCACGTCTGCCGGCTCGGGGCCGAGGCGGCCGACGAGCCGCCGGAGGCCGTTCTGCCCGACTATCTGAGAGACCCGGACGCAAAGCCGCAACAGTGAACTCCGAACTCGAGATCCGCCAGCTCGCGTACGCCGACCTGCCGCAGGTGATCGCGATCGAGCGCCGTGCCTTCCCGACCCCCTGGTCGCTGGCGATGTTCGTGCTCGAGCTCTCGAAGCCGTCGGGGATCTGCCTCGCCGCACTCGAGGACGGGGCGATGGTCGGCTACCTGGTCTGCTCGCGCTACGACACCGTCTGGCACCTGATGAACGTGGCCGTTGACCCGCGCAGGCGGCGCCAGGGCATCGCCACCGCGTTGCTCGAGCGGCTCTTCGAGCAGGCCGACAAGCCGAGCGAGCAGTACACGCTCGAGGTTCGCACCTCGAACGAGTCGGCCATCCGCCTCTACGAGCGCTTCGGATTCCGCGCCGCGGGCCGCCGCCGGGCGTACTACCACGACAACCGCGAGGACGCGCTCATCATGTGGCGGACGGTGGAGGAACGCACCACCGCGTGATCCTCGGCATCGAGACGAGCTGCGACGACACCTGCGCGGCCGTCGTGACCGACGACGGCGAGATCGCCTCGAACGTGATCGCTTCGCAGGGGCTGCTCCACGCGCGCTACGGCGGCGTGGTGCCGGAGATCGCCTCGCGCCACCACCTCGAGCTCGTGGACGCGGTTACGGCGGATGCGCTCGAGCGAGCTGGGACCGGCCTGGACGAGATCGACAGGGTGGCGGTCACGCGCGGGCCGGGCCTGATCGGGGCGCTGCTCGTGGGGCTCTCCTCCGCCAAGGCGCTGGCCGCGACGCGCGAGCTGCCGCTCGTGCCCGTGGACCACCTGCACGGGCACGTGGTGGCCAGCACGCTCGGGCCGGACCCGGTGGAGCCGCCGTATCTGTGTCTGGTGGCGAGCGGCGGCCATACGTTCCTCGCGCGCGTGGATGACCCGGCGAGCTACTCGGTGCTCGGGCAGACGCTCGACGACGCGGCCGGGGAGGCGTTCGACAAGGGGGCGCGCCTGCTCGGGCTCGGCTATCCGGGCGGCCCGGCCATCGACCGCCTGGCGCGCGAGGGCGACCCCGAGGCGTTCGACTTCCCCCGCAGCGCCCCCGGCGAGCTCGACTTCAGCTTCAGCGGTCTGAAGACCTCGCTGCTGTACGCGGTCCGCGATCTCCGCGATCGTGCCGAGGCTCGAGCCGCGGATCTGGCCGCCTCCTACCAGCGGGCGATCGTCGATGCGCTCGTGACAAGGACGCGCGCGGCACTCGAGCGCGAGGGTCTCGAGCGGCTCGCGATCGGAGGCGGCGTGGCGGCCAACTCGGAGCTGCGCGAGGCGATCGGGGGTCTGGGCGTGCGCGCCTGGATCCCGCCGATCGAGCTCTGCACCGACAACGCCGCGATGATCGCCGGCGCCGCGCGCTTCCTCGAGCCGCTCGAGTATCCGGCCTACCTAAGCCTCGACGCGGCGGCGCGCCTCTAGTTCTGGATCCGAGTCTCCTCGAGGTCGATGTCGCGCTCGACCCGGCGCCTGACCTCGTCGCTGATGGCACCGTTGTTCCGCAGTTCGAGCAGAGCCTCGCGCTGGGCGTCGTAGAGGTCGTACATGAGGCGCCGCCACGCCTCCGCGCGTTCCTCGAGGTTCTCGCCGTCGCCGTCCTCGAGCGCGCCGAAGCGCCGCTGGCGGTAGTCGAACAGCTGCCTGGCACGGCCCACGCTCTCTGGAGTGATCCACTCAGGCTCGCCGAGCTCCTCGAGCCGCTCGAGCGCGGCCTCGGCAACGCGGCGTCTCGCCAGCGTGTCCTCCTGGCCCTCCTCGCCGTCGTCCTGCACTCTGAGGCGGGAGATCAGCGGGCTGAGCGTGAGGCCCTGGCCGACCAGCGTCACGAGGATCACGGCGAATGCCAGGAAGATGATCAGGTCGCGCCCGGGAAACTGGGCGCCGGCGTCGGTCTCGAGCGGGATCGCGAGGGCGGCGGCGAGGGACACGGACCCGCGCATGCCGGCCCAGCCCACCACCAGCCGCCCAGGGGCGCCGAGCCGCCGTCGCCGGCTCGACTCGCGGCGATCGACCAGGCGGATGGCGTAGGGCACAGCGGACACCCAGACGAGCCGGACGACGATCACCACGGCGCTCACCAGCCCCGCCCAGAGCACGAGCTCGCCCGTGGAAGGCCCCGAGATGTCATCCAGGATCCCGGGCAGCTGAAGCCCCACGAGGAGGAACAGCACGGCGTTGAGCAGGAAGGTGAGGATCTCCCAGACCGCCACGCCCTGGAGGCGCATCACGGCGGTGGTGAGCTGAGGCGTGTACCAGGCCATGTAGAGCCCCGTCGTGACCGCCGCGATCACACCCGAGAACCCGAGCTCCTCCGCCGGCAGGTAGCCCACGTAGCCCGAGAGGATCGAGATCGTGATCTCGGTCGGCGGATCGTCGATCCGAGACCGGACCTGCCGGATCAGCCAGCCCGCTGCGAGGCCGACGACCACGCCGCCCAATCCGCTCGCGATGAACTCGAGGCCTGCCTTCCAGAGCGTGAAGGACCCCGACACCACGGCCGCGACGGCGAAGCGGTAGAGGACCAGGGCGGTCCAGTCGTTGGTCAGGTTCTCGCCCTCGACGATCGCCACCAGGCGGCGGGGCGCCTCCACGCGCCGCATGATCTCCGCGGGCGCCACGGCATCGGTTGGCGAGACGATCGCGCCGAGCACGAACGACTCAGCCCAGCCGAGGCCGACCACCTCGTGGGCGATTACGGCAACGGCCGCCATCGTCACGAACACGAGGGGGATCGCCAGCGTGGCGATTGCCTTGACGTTCTGGCGCAGCTCTCGCACCGAGCTGAAGAAGGCCGCGCCGTAGAGGAGCGGCGGGAGGAAGATCAGGAGCACGATGTCCGGGTCGAGCTCCACGCTGGGAACCCCCGGCAGGAAGCCGATCACGGTGCCGCCCAGCACGAGCGTGATCGGGTAGGGCACGCCGACCACGCGCGCGACCACCGCGAGGCCCGCGATTGCGAGCAAAAGGCCGAAGACGATCAGCTCGACGTGCTCCACGCGAAAAGAGTGGCAGCATCAGCGGGGATGCCAGTGGTCACGCTGTACGGCAAGCCAGGCTGTCACCTGTGCGACGAAGCCCGCGCGGTGGTCGAGCGCGTGCGCGCGCGGCGGACGTTCGACCTCCGGGAGGTGGACGTGACGCTGGATCCGGTGCTCTACAGGGAGTACGGAGAGCGGATCCCGGTACTTGCCCTGGACGGCCGGGAGCTGTTCGAGTTCCACGTCGAGGAGGCGGGTTTGGTAGAGCGGCTCGATAGAGTGGACGGCTTGTGAGGTACGACGACCCCACAGCGGGCGGCGTCGGGCTTCAGCCGGTGAGCCCGGAAGGCGAGCCGGCTGCCTCGGAGCGGCTCTCGCTCGGGGTCGCTGCCCGTCTGTCGCGCTATCTCCAGGTCCTGACCCAGGCGAAGAAGATGGGGCGCGAGACGATCTCGTCCCAGGAGCTGGCGGACTACACGCACGTCAACTCGACCCAGATCCGGCGCGACCTGTCCGGCTTCGGCAAGTTCGGCAAGCGCGGCGTGGGCTACAACGTCGACTCGCTGGTCTCGCAGATCCGGAAGATCCTGCGCACCACCGGGAAGCACAACATCGCGCTGTTCGGTGCCGGCAACCTGGGCCAGGCGATCGCCGGGTCGGACATCTTCGCCGACCACGGGTTCCGGGTCGTGGCGCTGTTCGACAAGGACCCGGGCAAGGTCGGCAGCCAGGTCGGCGACAGCCTCACGGTGCGGCCCTACGACGACCTCCGGCGGGTGATCCGCGACGAGGACGTGGTCGTGGGCGTGCTCGCGGTGCCCACGGAGGCGGCGCAGGAGGTGGCCGACGATCTCGTCGCCGCCGGCGTGAAGATCATCTTCAACTACTCGGAAGCCCTGCTGCAGGTCCCGCCCGAGGTCACGGTGCACACCTCGAGCCCCGCCGTGGACCTGCTCTACGCGCTCTACTTCTACCTCACCTAAGACCTCACCATGCTGGACATGACGAGGGTCAGGGAGGTCTTCCAGGCCTCGAGCGACTTCACGGTCGGGCTCGAGGAAGAGTTCGCGATCCTCGATCCGCGGACGCTCTCGCTCGCCCAGCGCTTCGAGGAGCTGCGCGCCGCAGCGCAGGAGGACCCGGTTCTGGCGGAGTCCGTTGCCGGCGAACTGATCAAGTCCGAGATCGAGATCCGTTCGGGGCGGGGCGAGAACTTCGCCGACGCGGTGGCGAAGCAGCGCGAGGCGCGCTC
>Ga0114129_10013336_pt1 | contig 11707 bp, 14 predicted proteins | sample RhiMetdeltSRZDD1_FD_80071 | JGI IMG/M metagenome (GOLD analysis project Ga0114129, IMG submission 80071) | Populus rhizosphere microbial communities from Tennessee, USA - Rhizosphere MetaG P. deltoides SRZDD1 (version 2) (version 2) | ecosystem: Host-associated > Plants > Roots > Rhizosphere >... | reverse complement strand
TCGTCACGGTGCCGATCGCGCACAGCATCGCGGTGGTGAATCGGAGGTCGCCTCGATACATCGTGGCCATCCAGTTGAAGATCTTCACGCCGGTCGGGATGGCGATGATCGCGGTCGACACGCCGAACGCGGTGTTCGCGACCGGTCCGAGCCCGGCCGCGAACATGTGGTGGGCCCACACGCCGAAGCCGATGAACCCGATCGCGATGCCGGAGAACACCACGAACTGGTAGCCGAACAGCGGCTTGCGGCTGAACACCGGCAGGATCTCCGTGATGATCCCGAACGCCGGCAGGATCAGGATGTACACCTCCGGGTGCCCGAACAGCCAGAACAGGTGCTGCCAGAGGATCGGGTCACCCCCTTGGGTCGGATCGAAGAAGTGGGTGTGGAACTGCCGGTCGAACAGCAGCTCGAAGAGCGCGACGGTGATGATCGGCAGCGAGAACGCCAGCAGCAGCTGGACGACCAGCCCCATCCAGACGAAGACCGGCACCCGGAAGAGCGACATCCCCGGTGCCCGCATGTTGACCACGGTGATCGCCAGGTTCACCGCGCCGGCGGTCGACGCGATGCCGGTGATGATCAGCCCAAGCGCGTAGAAGGTCATGCCGATCGTCGGATCGGTCGTGGAGTTCGGCGCGTAGCCGAACCACCCGCCGTTCGGCGCGCCGCCGAGGAACCAGCTCGAGTAGATGAACAGCCCGCCGAGGAGGAAGACCCAGTAGCTGTACGCGTTCAGCCGCGGGAACGCGACATCCCGGGCCCCGATCATCAGCGGGATGAAGTAGTTGAAGAACGCCGCCGACATCGGCATCACGAACAGGAAGATCATCGTGATGCCGTGCATCGTGAAGACCTCGTTGTATTGCGCCGCGTTCAGGAGCGTGCCGTCCGGCCGGAAGAGCTGGGCGCGGATCAGCAGCGCCTCGAGCCCTCCGATCAGGAAGAACCCGAAGGCGCTGACGCCGTAGAGGATCCCGATCTTCTTGTGGTCGATCGTCGTGAACCAGCTGGCGAAGCCGGTCGTCGCGGTCGGCCGCCGGAGGATGCCGCCCCTCGGTCCGGTCGTCGTCACCGCGGCCATCGTTCGATCACCGCAAGCTCATCAGGTAGGCGACCAGAGCGTCGATCTCCTGATCGCTCAGCTGGTAGTTGGGCATCTTCGCGCCCAGCTTGACCGCGTTGGGGTCGTGCAACCACGCTCGCAGGGCGGCTTCGTCGGTGGTCTCCCAGTTGCAGCCGGCGAAACACTGGTGGGTCGGATCGGCGAAATGCGTCAGGTTCGGCGCCGCCGGGCTCGAGGCCTCGGTGCCGCCGATCGCGTGACAGGCGACGCAGGATCCCCGCCCGTTGGAGAGCTGTCCCATGAAGAGGTCCATCCCCTGGGCGGCGAGGGAGCCCTCGGCCGGCTCCACCGCGGCTCGCTTGTGGTTCTGTACCCAGGCCTGCCAGTCGGGCTCGGAGAGTGCGACCACGCGGACCTTCATGCGGCCGTGCTGGAGTCCGCAGAACTCGGCGCACTGGCCCGTGTACGTGCCGGGGCTGTCCGCCTGCATCAGGATGTGGTTCGTCCGGCCCGGCACGACGTCCTGCTTGCCGGCGAGCTCGGGGATCCAGAACGAATGGATCACCTCGTGATCGGAGGCCGCCGGATCCTTGCCCTGGATCAGCCCTCCCTTCGATTCGAGCGAGAGGTACACGACGCGGTCCTCCGGGATCACCAGGACGTCCGCGGTGGTGATCGGCTGATCGAACGAGGTGCGCATGTCGTCGTCCGTGTACTGGAAGCCCCACCACCACTGGAAGCCCTCGACGGTCACGTGGAGGGCGTCGGCCGGCGGCGTCCGGGCCAGATCCCAGATCGTGGCGACGGTGGGGATCATCACCCCCGCCAGGATCAGCGCGGGCGCGATCGTCCACCCGATCTCCAACCGCGTGTTGCCGTGGGTCTGCGGCGGCAGGCGATCGCGATCCTTGCGGTGCCGGAACCGCACCATGATCCACACGATCCCGCCCTCGACGATGACGAACACGCCGACGGCCACCCAGAAGACCGGGATGAAGAGGTTCTTCTCCTCCTGCGCGAAGGGGCCCTTCGGCTGGAGGGTGTCCTGGGTCGCGTTGGGGGCGCAGGCGGCGAGGAGCAACAGCAGGCCCGCGGCAAGCGTGGCCCTGAGCAGCCTGTTCCGCACGTTCCCTTCGGTCTCCCGGAGCTGTCTGGAGCGTGGGCTCGGCGAGCCCGGGCGCACTGTATCACCGGCCCCCGGGCGGCCCGGACGGGTCATCCGAGCTTGTACGAGTGCAGTCCGACGATCCACAGGTTCACCGCGTAGTACGTGATCAGCAGCGAGACGAACCCGGCGATCGCGATCCACGCGGCGCGGCGGCCCTTCCATCCGGCGGTCGAGCGGGCGTGCAGGTACCCGGCGAAGATCGTCCAGGTCACGAACGACCAGGTCTCCTTGGGATCCCACCCCCAGTAGCGTCCCCACGCGTCCTGCGCCCAGATCGCGCCGGCGATCACGGCGAACGTCCAGATCGGGAAGGCGAACGCGATCGTCCGGTACGCGATCCTGTCCAGGATCGCGGCCGGGGGGAGGATCCCGCGGCGCGGCGCAGCCGCGACGCCGGGATCCTCAGGATCCGGGAGCAGGTCGTGGGGGGCGTCGACGTCGATCGCGCCGCCCATGACCGGCGGACGCTCGCGGACCCCCGCGAGCGTCCGCCGCTCCGACCGGTCCTTGAACAGGAACAGGATCGTGGCGATCCCGCCGATCGCGAAGAGCGACGAGCCCGTGATCGCGGCGACCACGTGGATCTTGATCCAGTAGGAGTTCAGCGCCGGCTGCAGGGGGCCGGGAGGCACGGGGAAGAACAGCGCCGCGATCGCCAGCGTGAGGACCGCGAACATCAGCGCGAAGCCGGTGAGCGTCTTCACCTTCCCGACGCCCTCGACCAGGATCAGGGCGCCGGCGACCACCAGGAACGCGAGGACCGTCGAGTACTCGAACATGTTGCCCCACGGGACCCGGCCGGCGGCGACGCCGCGGGCGACGATCGCCACGAGGTTCGCGATCGCGCCCGCGATCGCCACGACCCGCGCGGCGATCCACAGCCGCTCGTTCCTCGCCGCGAGGTACGCGAACGACAGGACCATCGCTCCGAGGTAGAGCCAGATCGTGAGGTCGAACGCGCGGCTCGAGGTCGACGCCCAGGCGTCGGAGGCGGCGATCACGGCGTTCGGACGTGTTCCGGGGGCCGCGCCACGACCGCCCCCGTCGAGGTCTCGACGGCACGGACGATGCGCTCGAACTCCTCCTCGAAGGCGTCCCGACGCTGGAGCGCGAAGCCGCCGATCTCGACCGTCGAGCCGCCGGGCGCCCGCTCGGCGCGGACCCAGACCTTGCGGCGGGAGACGAACAGCGCGGGGAGGAGTCCCACGAGCACGAGGATAGCGGCGGCCAGGACCACCGGGACCCCGACGTCCCGGCTCACCAGGAGCACGCTGTAGTGCCGGAGCTCGGGGAACGTCAGGCGAAGCTGGCCGACCTCGGGGACCGAGAACGAGCTGGCCCCGGCGGCGTGGATCTGGCCCCGCCCGATCAGCTGGAGGCCGACCGGCGCGATCGTCGATCGCGCGGGATCGAGGATCCGCCCCGTGTAGACCGAGTAGCGCACGTACGGATCGAACTCGACGAGCATCGGTGTCGGACGGCCCGTCAGCTGGAGGTTGGCCAGCGCGCGGAAGTCCGGCCAGAGCTCCAGCGTGATCATCACGTCTGGCTCCGGCGCAGTGAGCTTGATCGCCCCGCGCCAGGGCATCGCCGTCGCCGGCACGCCCTCGGGCGCGTCGTCGCGCACCATCTGGATCGGCGAGCTCCACAGCCGATCCCCCTCGATCGCCGCCGTGACCACCGGCGCCCACCCGAACCCCTCCTGGAAGATCCGCAGGCCGTCGAACGACGCGGGGTGGTTCACGCGGATCGCCGCCGAGCGGACCGGCGCGCCGTCGGCGTCGAGCAACGTGACGCGCGACACGAAGTCGATCGGTTGCCCGTTCCTGCGGTACGAGTCCTGGAAATCGATCAACCGGACCCCGATCCCCGTATGACCGCCGTCGAAGTACCGCCCGGTGCGGAGCTCGCCCTGGTAGTTGGGCACCGCGTCGATCCACGTATCGCCCTCGGTCACCACCGCGCGGCCGGTGAACCCGGTCCCCTTCCCGACGATCACGCCGACCAGGAGCAAGAAGAATGCCCAGTGGAACAGGAGGCTGCCGGCCTCCCGGAGAACACCCTTCTCCCCCGCGACGCCGGCGCCGTCCCGCGCGACGCGGTACCGACGGCGGCGGAGCAGCCGTTCGGTCCCGCTGGCGACCGCGTCCGGCGCGGCGCCGACCGTGATGCGGGCGTGATGGCGGAACCCGTCCAGCTCGCGAGCTTGCACGGGCCGTTGCCGCGCCGCGCGAGCCAGCGCGCGCGTCCGCGGCAGCAGGCACGCCGCCAGCGACACGAACAGCAGCGTGGTGATCAAGACGAACCACCACGACCCGTAGACGTCGAAGAAGCCGGCCCGGAAGAACAACGGCCCCCAGAACCCGTGGTCGTCCAGGTACTGCCCGACCCGCTGGGGCGAGTTGGGGATCTGCGGGAGGAGCGAACCGATCACGGCGCCGCCGGCCAGGACGAGCAACAGCACGAGCGCCGTTCGCATGGACCGCAACGTTCGCCAGACCAGCGCCACGGAGCGACGCAGGGAAGCTCGTCGTGACGTCATCGCGGTCACCGTATGCGAGGAGCGGCGTTCCCGCCCGTCATGGCGTCGATCCTCAGAGCCCCGGCGCGAACCGAGCCAGGGGGGCGAAGAACTGACGGAAGAGCCCCGTGATCAACAGGACGCCGATCGCGACGAGGAGCGCGCCGGAGATGGCCGCGATCGCCCGGTACCGCTCGCGGATCCATCGGAAGGCCGTCATCGAGCGGTCGACCCCCAGGCCCAGGAGCACGAACGGCGCGCCGAGGCCGAGCGAGTAGGCGAACAGGAGGCCGACCCCTTTCGCGACCCCGCCGGTCGCGGCGATCCCGAGGATCCCCGCGAGCACCGGACCGATGCACGGCGTCCATCCAGCCGCGAAGGCCATCCCCAGCGGCAGCGCGCCGACCGACCCTGGCCGGATCCGCTCGAGGAAGGGACGGCGCTCAGCGTAGAGCCCCGGCGAGCCCCGGCGGAGCGCGTACCCGAGCATCAGCAAGCCGAGGACCACGACCACGGCACCGGCCGCTCGCTGGAACCACGGGTTCCGGATGAACATGACGAGCGTTCCGGCGAACGCGCCCAGCAGCGTGAACACGATCGTGAACCCCAGGATGAAGAGCAGGATCGGGACGAGGGGACGTCTGCCCTCGCCTTCGCTCGCCCGCCCCCCGCTGACGAAGGAGAGGTAGCCGGGCACGAGCGGGAGGACGCACGGGCTGGCGAAGGACACGAGCCCCGCCGCGAACGCCAGCCCCGGCGCCCACCATGAGGAGAGCCCCCGTTCGACCAGCGTGGCCAGCACGGCGACAGTGTCCCATCAGCCCCCGAACCGGCCGCCGCCCTTCTTGGCCGCCACCGAACCGGGTTGTCTCCGCTCCGAGCGACACTTAGTGTGAGGACGCTCGTGAAAACCTTCACGAGCGGCCGACGGAAGCCGGCCCCGGCCGGCGCCCGGAAGCTCGGTTGTATGATGCGCGCGCCCACGGAGCCCAGCGAGCATGAGCCAGGTCGAGACGGCAGCCGGATCACCGCGAACCAGGATCGGGACCGTCAAGCAGCAGTTCGAATCGTTCCTCCGGGACTTCGAATGGACCTGGACCAGCGCGGTCCTGTTCGTCCTGGCCTTGATCTTCTTCCTGCTGATCACCTCGGCGGTGATGCCGTCCTGGTGGATGTACTTCGCGGAGCAGAAGCTCGGCTGGCAGGGACCGACGGACCTGGAGGCCTTCTTCCGTGATCCGTTCCAGGCCGGGAACCCGCTGTCGCGGGAGAGCTTCCTGTGGCTCTCGTCCGAGGGCCTGCTGATGCTGCGCGACGCGATCGCGATGGGCCTCACGACCGGGCCGATCGTCACGGTCCTGGTCGTCGCCGGGATCATGCAGAACTGGCGACGCCGGCTGCGCGGTCAGTCCGGCGACGTCCGGCCCACGGGCGGGTACCGGTAGGAGAGGCGATGCCGTTCACGAAGACCGAGGTCGACATCCACGAGGACTACCTCCTGGAGCAGGTGGACCCGGCATGGCTCTCGCAGGGCGTGAAGTCCCCGAAGCACCTGATGCTCGACCCCGACAACTGCATCCTGTGCCGCGCCTGCGAGGACGTGTGCCCCTGGAACTGCATCTTCATGCTGGCGCCCGGCATCGTCGAGGACGCGGACTCCCCCGCCGCCGAGGCCGAGGTCGAGACCGCCACCGCGATCTTCGTCGTCGACGACAACGCCTGCACGCGATGCTCGGTGTGCGTGGACCGGTGCCCGACGGACACCCTGTACTATGCGCGCCTGCCGGAAGGCGCCGGCGGCCGCCGCACGATGGCCGAGGTCCCGGTCTCGCAGGCGGCCGAGGAGTGACGTTGCCCGACCGCGTGGTTGGGGGAGGGGGATCGGCTTGAGGGTGAAGCCTCCGTCGCCGAGCGAGGTCGGCGACCGTCTCCGCGAGACGGAGGTCTGGAAGTCGATCTTCCGCCCCGGGTCGATCTTCCGGAAGGGCTACAAGGACACCTCGCGCGATCGCGCGCTCGCGACGATGAACAACGTCCTGTACCACCTGCACCCCGTGAAGCTGAAGCGGCACGGCTTGAAGCTGACGTACACGTTCTGCCTCGGTGGGCTCTCGTTCTTCCTGTTCATCCTCCTCACCGTGACCGGTATCTTCCTGATGTTCTTCTACCGGCCGATGGCCGACATCGGTGGCGCGCAGGCGTACGCCGACATGCAGTCGATCCGGACCGGCGTGTTCTTCGGGGACTTCGTCCGGAACCTGCACCGGTGGGGCGCCCACCTGATGGTGTTCAGCGTGACCCTGCACATGGCGCGGGTGTTCTACACCGGCGCGTACAAGCCGCCTCGGGAGTACAACTGGGTGGTCGGCGTGATCCTCCTGTTCCTCACGCTCGGCCTCTCGTTCACCGGCTATCTGCTTCCGTGGGATCAGCTGGCGATCTGGGCGGTCACGGTGGGGACCTCGTTGGCCGGCTACTCGCCGTTCGTCGCGAAACAGTTCAACATCATCCTGCTGGGCGGCGTGGTCGTCGGACCGGAGACGCTCCTGCGCTGGTACGTGCTGCACGTGCTGGCGCTCCCGTTCGTGCTGGTGCTGTTCCTCTCGGTCCACTTCTGGCGGATCCGCAAGGACGGCGGGATCTCGGGACCCTTGTAGGAGAGGACATGGCGCGCGAGGACACCCCACTCGACCAGGAGGTCTTCGACCGCGTCCTGAAGGAGCAGACGGACGCCGGCACCGACAAGCGCGTGGCCGAAGGCCGCGCGCGGTCGGCGGCGGTCCGCGCGTACAAGGCCGCGCACCCCGAAGAGAGTGAGGCCGCGGCGCCGGCGGCGGCAGCCGCCGGCGACGGCGACGGTCAGGCCGCTGCACAGGCTCCGGCGGCGGCCGCTCCCGCCGCCGCTGCACCAGCGGGCGCCGCCGCGGCCGTCGTTGCGGCCCCGGCCAGCGCCCCGACGCGGACCGCGCCCTTGCCCACGGGCAACATCCCGACCCCCAAGAAAGGCGCTCCCGACAAGCACCGCCTGCTGGCCCTCGTCCCGCCGGAGGGGATCCAGCGGGTCGAACGCGAGCAGGGCGACCGGGTGAACGTCTGGCCGCACCTGCTGATCGAGGAGTTCGTCGCGATGTTCGTGCTCTCGGCAGGGCTCGTGATCTTCGCGACGTTCGTGAACGCGCCGCTCCGCGAGCTGGCCAACCCGAACCTGACGCCGAACCCGTCGAAGGCCCCCTGGTACTTCCTGGGCCTGCAGGAGCTCCTGCGCTACTTCCACCCGGTGGTCGCGGGGATCTCGATCCCGACGTTCATCCTCATCGGACTGGCCGCGGTCCCCTTCGTCGACCGCAACCCGAGCACGCGGCCCGGCGACCGGAAGATCGCGATCACGATGTTCACGCTGCTGTTCATGTTCGGAGCGACGCTCACGATCATCGGATCGTTCTTCCGGGGCCCCGGCTACAACTGGATCTGGCCGTGGGCGCAAGGGGTGTTCTTCGAATTGTGACGATGCTCGCGGCGCTCTCGGCGGGGCTCGTGGTGGCGATCGCGGCGATCTTCGCCGTGGTGATCTTCGCGGTCTCGTTCTTCGTCGTCTCGCTCCGCTCGTACCAGCGACAGCAGGACGCGATCGCCGCCAGGCAGGCCCAGGCGGCCGGCCTCGCGGCGCCGACGACCCGCTCGCCGGCCGTGTCGCGGCGCGACTTCTTCCGCCGGTCGCTGATCGGGTCCCTGCTGGTCTTCGGGGCGCAGTTCGGCGGCGCGTCGGTGGCGTTCCTGTGGCCGAACCTGAAGGGCGGGTTCGGGTCTTTGATCGACGCGGGCTCGTTGGACGACATCAGGAACGCGCTGCGGTCCGGAGAGCCGTTCTACGTCGGGACGGGCAGGTTCTACCTCGTCTCCTACAGCGGGAAGCCCAGCGGCGGCATCGACTACTCCAAGGAGGGCGTTGAGAAGGAGGGCATGATGCCGCTCTACCAGCGGTGCGTGCACCTCGGCTGCCGCGTCCCGTTCTGCGGTCAGTCGAAGTGGTTCGAATGCCCCTGCCACGGCTCGAAGTACAACGGTGCCGGCGAGTACCAGCTCGGTCCGGCCCCTCGAGGGATGGACCGTTTCCCGATCGACGTCGTCGGCGGCCGCGTGATGGTGGACACCTCCGATCTGCAGCTCGGGCCGCCCCGCGGCACCAACACGATCCACCAACCGCCCCAGGGCGCCTTCTGCGTGGCGCCGGGATAGCGGACGATGCTGGCGCTCTCGACGACGGCGGGGATCGCGCTCGCGATCGCCGGCGGCCTGATCGCCCTCGCCGCGATCGGCGGACTGGCGCTCCGGCACCGCACCCGCGAGACCGGACCGGACATCCCCGATGCCTTCAAGCCTGGCCCGTCCGACGCCGCCCTGGAGACCCCGCTCCTCACCAAGCTGCAGGGCTGGAGCGTCGTGCTGCTGGCCTTCTTCGTGATCTGGATCCCGACGACGTGGATCTTCGAGCCATCCACGAACCTGAACCAGGAGAAGGAGCTCAAGCAGCTCGCCCTGGAGCGGGGCGCCCGGGCGGTCCTGCCGTTCTCCGAGGACAACCAACTGGGCGTGGGCTGCGTCCGTTGCCACGGGCCGGACCTCACGGGCGGCGTGATCCAGTCGGGGAACACCTTCGCGTTCCCGCCCAACCTCACGACGCTCTGCGGCGGGCCCAACACCGGTCACGCGGCGATCTACTCCGTCGACGACATCTATCAGGTGATCCAGGAAGGCCGGAACGCGATGCCGTCGTGGAGCATCCGGTTCGAGGGCGCGCTGGACGACCAGCAGATCAACGACCTCGTGACGTACCTCGTGAACCTCTCCTCGAAGAACGTCCCCTTCGCGGAGAACGTCTGCCTGAACGCCGAGGCGTCGGCCAAGGCGCTCGCGGCCGGCGGCCCCGACCCGAGGGATCCCTGATGGAGTGCCTCGGCTTCAACATCGCCTGCGGAACCCTGTTCAAGGGCGTCGGGGTCGTGCTGATGGGCGGGATCCTCTTCATCGGGAGCGTCTACCTGGTGCTCTCGGCGGTGATCGGTCGGTGGATGGGCTACCTCGTGCTCATGGTCGCGTTCTCCGGTTGGCTGATGATCCACTCTTCCCTCTGGGCCTTCGGCTTCTTCTCCCAGGGCCCCGACACGCCGGTGAACCTCGGTCCGCGTGGGTCGGAGCCCGCGTGGGTGCCGCTGCTCGCATCGCTCGGCGAGACCAGCGACGCCTACGAGACCTTCCAGAGCTATCCAGCCGGCGCGTGGAAGGAACCCGCCCAGGGCGAGCTGCCCGCGTCGGTCCAGGCGGTGAGTGGCGTCGTGACCGCGTTCCTGGCCGAGCAGGCCAACGAGGAACTGAAGCTCCCGGACACGGACCCGAGGGCGCTGACCGGATCCGACTTCACGGTCGACAACGTCGCGTTCGCCACGGCCCAGGACGGGAAGACGCCTCTGTCCGTCGTGCGAGCGCACGTCAACGACGGCGGGCCGGAATGGACGGTGTCGCTCTACCACGACAAGGGCAGCGTTCCGCGGTACTCGCTGATGTTCCTGGTCGCGTCGGTGATCCTGTTCCTGATCCACCTGCCGCTCTTGGACCGCGCGGAGAAGAGGCGCAAGGACATCCTCACCGGCGGTGCGGCGCCGGCGTGGTACGGACCGGCGTGATGCGAGAGGAGGCCGGACGGTGATCGCGCAAGCCACGGTTCCACTCCTGGATCAAGGTGCGATCCAGTTCATCCTGCTCGGGGTGATGATGATCGCGGTCCTGATCGTCCTCTGGATCACGATCGCCAAGTAGTCCTCCGGCGCCGTCCCGCGAGCCACCACGCGGCGACGGCTGCCAGCACGGACCCGCCGAGCGGAACGACGTAAACCTTGTACTCCTCGCTGCCCCGATATTCGAAACCGGGCAGCGTGAAGCCCATGACGGTCTCGCACGTGTCCACCGGTTCGAACTCACCGCCGGCGCACGAGACGGGGTAGAGCAGAACGAGCGCGACGATCCCGGCGGCGACGGCCCGGAGCAGCCTCTTCACAACCCCTCCCTCAGCGGGTCGGGGCGAAGGCGACCGTTCCCCGGCGAACGTCGGCGAGGGCCGCCTTCCGTTGCTCGTAGTACGCGAGGATCTGAAGCTCTACGGCGAGGTCCACCGAACGCACCGAGACGCCTGTCGGCGCGGTCACGGGAGCCGGGGCGAAGTTCAGGATCGAACGGATCCCCGCGTCGACGATCTTCTCGACGACCTCGTCGGCCGCCGTGGCCGGGGTGGCGACGATCGCGATCGCGATCCGCCGGTCGCGCACCAGCTCCGGTAACCGGTCGATGTGGGCGACCTCGAGGTCCCCGATCCGTTCGCCGATCTTGGTCTGATCCACGTCGAGGAGCGCCGCCACCCGGAAGCCCCGAGCGGCGAATCCGCGGTAGTTCGCGAGCGCGTGCCCCAGATTGCCGATGCCGACGATCGCGATCCCCCAGTCCTGGGTCAGGCCGAGCTCGCGCCGGATCTGGTGGATCAGGTAGGCCACGTCGTACCCGACGCCCCGCGTTCCGTACGAGCCGAGATGGGAGAGATCCTTCCGGACCTTGGCCGAGGTGACGCCGGCCGCGGCAGCCAGCTCATCGGAGGAGACGACGCCGGTCCCCTCCTCGGCGAGACCGATCAGCGCCTGCAGGTAACGGGGAAGCCGGCCCACGGTGGCCTCGGGGATCGAACGCTCCCTCACGGCGCGGCCGCTCGGTCCATGTGGGCGAGCCTACCCGAGATTTCACAAATTCACGAGCGAGGGTCGGCGAGAAGCCCGGCGAGCTCCTGGGGGTCCACCGTGATCTCGAATCGCTCCTCCCCGTCGACCTCGACCACGGGGATCCGGATCCCGTACTCGAGCTCGAGCTCGTCGTCTCGCTCGATATCGATCTCCTCGAACGCGAAGGG
>Ga0114129_10013335_pt1 | contig 11709 bp, 9 predicted proteins | sample RhiMetdeltSRZDD1_FD_80071 | JGI IMG/M metagenome (GOLD analysis project Ga0114129, IMG submission 80071) | Populus rhizosphere microbial communities from Tennessee, USA - Rhizosphere MetaG P. deltoides SRZDD1 (version 2) (version 2) | ecosystem: Host-associated > Plants > Roots > Rhizosphere >... | reverse complement strand
GTTGCTTAAATAACCTGCTGAAGTGTTGAGGATATTTAAAACCTAATTCATAGGCGATTTCGCTTACCGATTTACTGCTATCAAATATTTTCTCCTTAGCTACATCAATTATCTTTGCCTGGATATATTCCTGTGCCGAAGTCCCGGTTTCCTTTTTAACCAGGTCGCCAAAATAGTTTGCTGATAAATTCAATTCACCGGCACACCAGGCTACAGATGGCAACCCTATCGTTTGTGCTTTGTCTGATTGAAAATAATCGTTGAGTAAACCCTCGAACCTTTCTAAAATGCCTTTATTTACATTATCGCGGGTAACGAACTGGCGGTCGTAAAAACGGACGCAATAATTCAGGAGCAGTTCAATGTTAGATACTATAAGGCTTTTACTGTGCTTATCAATGGCATGTTCTAATTCATATTCAATTTTTGAAAAACAATCCAAAACAATTTTCCTTTCACGTTCTGATACATGAAGCGCTTCATTCGATTCATAGCCGAAGAAAGTGTAATCCTGAATATGCCGCCCGAGCGACGTACCATGTATTAAATCAGGATGAAAAACAACAGCGTAACCTTTCGGTTGATAAAATTCTCCGCTGTTCTCCACGCGAACCACTTGTTGGGGTGCAATGAATACCAGCGTTCCTTCCTGGTAGTCATACGTTTTTTTCCCATACCGCAGATCACCACATTTCACTTCCTTTAGAAAGATGGTGTAAAAACCAAAATACATATTAGATGCTTGCCTGGGATTTGCCTTTGACAGATCTACAACACTTACCAGCGGATGCAGCGTTTCATTATTGTTGAATGCGTTGTAATCGCTCACTGTTTCAAATCGTCGCATATTATCCATATCACTATTTTTTAACTACTATAAAGTTACTGCTTTATTCACACCTGAATTGAGGAGCATTCCCCAATCAGGAATATTGGTACATAAATCCGTAATCTGTATACCCCTCAGGCCAAAAAATGCAAAGACCTTTGGGACCGTAAAAAGAAATAAACTATGCAAAAGGTTACATTGAATAATGGTCTTGAAATGCCCCTGCTCGGTTTTGGGGTTTTTCAGGTAACAGATCTGGCAGAATGCGAAAGAAGCGTATTGGATGCCATTAACACCGGCTACCGGTTGATTGATACTGCTGCTTCTTATGGAAACGAAGAGGCAGTAGGAAAAGCTATCAAAAGAAGTGGTGTGCCAAGAGAAGATCTGTTTATAACAACCAAACTTTGGATACAGTCAAATGGCTATGAAGGAACAAAAAAGACTTTTGAAAATTCCTTAAAACGATTGCAATTAGATTATCTGGACTTATATCTTATGCATCAACCCTTAGGGGATGTGTATGGTGAATGGAGAGCAATGCAGGACTTGTACAGGCAAGGAAGGGTCAGAGCAATTGGCGTAAGCAACTTTCATCCCGACAGGCTTATTGACTTAATTATTCACAACGAAATTGTTCCGGCAGTCAATCAGATTGAAACCCATCCGTTCCACCAGCAAATTGCAACGCAGCAATTCTTACAGGAAAATAATGTACAGATAGAATCCTGGGGACCGTTTGCCGAAGGCAAAAACAACATCTTTCACAATGAGTTGTTGCTTTCGATAGGAAAGAAATACAACAAATCCATTGCACAGGTTATTCTTCGCTGGCTTACGCAAAGAGATGTAATTGCCATCCCCAAATCAGTTCGCAAAGAAAGAATGGAAGAGAACTTCAACATTTTCGATTTTGAATTAAGTGCTGAAGATATGGAAGCTATCAAAACATTGGATACAATGGCAAGCAGTTTCTTCGACCACCGTGACCCTGCCATGGTAAAATGGCTGGGCGAAAGTAAACTGGAAGTTTAAATCACTTCAAAAAAGAATGAATATGCAAAAAAGAATATTAGGCAAAAGCGGCCTGCAGGTATCCTCACTTGGTCTTGGTTGTATGGGACTGAGTTTTGGATATGGTCCTGCAACAGAAAAGCAGGATGCGATAAAACTTATTCAGACGGCTGTTGAATATGGTGTCACATTTTTTGATACCGCTGAAGCATACGGTCCGTTTATAAATGAAGAACTGCTTGGCGAAGCATTGGAGCCGTTTCGTGACCAGGTAGTAATTGCCACCAAATTTGGTTTCAAAGAAGGCAAAACAGCCTTAGGCACCGATAGCCGTCCTGAAAACATAAGAGCTGTTGCAGAAGCAGCGCTCAAACGTCTGAGAACGGATGTTATCGACTTATTTTATCAGCATCGTGTTGACCCTGCTATTCCCATTGAAGATGTAGCAGGAACAGTGAAAGCGTTAATCAAAGAGGGAAAAGTGAAACACTTTGGCCTTTCTGAAGCCGGCGTGCAAACCATTCGTAAAGCACATGCTGTTCAACCGGTAACAGCCCTGCAAAGTGAATACTCGCTTTGGTGGCGGGAGCCGGAGAAAGAAGTAATACCAACACTGCAGGAATTGGGTATTGGCTTTGTGCCCTTTAGTCCTTTAGGAAAAGGTTTTCTTACAGGCAAAATTGATGAGAATACGGCATTCGATAAAAATGATTTTCGCAACATTGTTCCCCGTTTTTCTGAAGAGAACCGAAAAGCCAACCAGACGTTGGTTGATTTGCTTGTCAGGATGGCTAAAGAAAGGAATGCAACTTCTGCACAAATAGCGCTTGCATGGCTGTTAGCACAAAAGCCGTGGATTGTTCCTATTCCGGGCACCACAAAATTGCACCGGTTGAAAGAAAATGTTGGAGCTGCTGAAGTCAGGTTAACGGATAGTGACCTTAAAGAAATCAATGAAGCAGTTGCAAAAATTGAAGTGCAGGGCGCCCGTTATCCTGAACAGTTGCAAAAAATGGTTGGCCGTTAGTAAACATCAACGGTTTCCGTTCAAGGAGAGCGTCTGCCAAAGATGGTGCTTGATTTTTCCGGTGTTGAAGCGCCACCGAAGAAATAAGCGATGAAGGATAAAATGAAAATATGTGTTCTTAAACCTGTAAAATAAATAACTGTATGAAAGTGTTAATTACCGGATTGTATTTTTTAATCATAACCGTAGGCATAGCCTGTTCGCCACAAAAAATCAGTTCTTCTGCTACTAATAACGCCAATTCGGAGCAGGAAATAATCAATCTCTCCAAAGACAAATGGCGGTGGATGGCGGATAAGAAAGTTGATACACTCGATGCTCTTTTTCATGCAAATGCTGTCTTTGTTCACATGGGAGGAAGTTGGGGAAAAGAGCAGGAACTCAATACCATCAAAAATGGGGGCATCCACTACAAGCATGCGGAAATCTTTGAAACGTCGGTGAAATTCATTGGCAATACGGCTATTCTTTTAAACAGAATTCGCCTGCTGGCGGTGGTAGGCGGCAACGAGGTCACCAATCCCTTCATGGTGACAGAAGTATATGTGAAGGAAAACGGAAAATGGATGTTGGGCTCACTATCATTCACGAGGCTACTCGGTGAATAGCAGGCCCGGATAGCAAAATATTGGAAGGCTTTGAAATGAAAGGCGGAGTGGAAAGAGACGGGGTATATTTTGTTATCAAAGGCGAAAAGGCAAAAGAGGCAGAAACTAACGTGAAGAAATGGTTGCATAAAATAAAAGTTGTAAAATAATAAACTGGTTACTTTATCGCTTTATACCTGAAGTTCTTAAATTTTATTTCCCCCTCTCCTATTGAACAAAGCCCTATTCGTAAACTTATAAATCCACTTAGTACATTATGATGCATTGCAGAAACTTCCAGTGAGTTCTCAATTTTTTTCCATGTAACACCGTCGGTGCTGTAATACATATCAACTGTGTTGTTGATATTTTTCAGGCGAAGGAATACGTGATCTTTTATTACGTTCTTTTCAGTTGGGAACTGCCAGCCATGAATATTTGCCAATATGTTCTCATTATCTGCCAGAATACCTGAAAAGAAATTGCTATTGTAAAAAAGCACTAATCCTCCGGTTGCTTTGCCTTGTATAAATAACTCCACTTCGGCTGTATAGGAATGGTCGTGTGGGATACAAAGTAAGGGTGAGGAATTACCAACATTATTTCCTTTTGCCTTTATCACTATACTATTATCAACTAATTGAACTCTCCCTGTATCGTATCCTCCAAAGAATTTCCACTGTGGCTTTAAATGACTGCCTTCAAAATGATCATTCAATGTAAAGGCAGACTTAGAAGCAACTAAATTGGGTTGTTTGATTTGTTTGTTGTCTGTTACCCCAGCTGGTATTTTGTACCAGCCATCTTTTGTCCATTCAACTGGTTGAATTAAAGTCTGGCGCCCCATATTATAAAAACCTTTTTCATAAGCATGAAACACCATCCACCATTTTCCTGTTGCATCTTCGAATATAGTACCATGACCTTTCGAACACCACCTTTCATTATTCGTTGTAGTTCGGATAATAGGATTATAAGGAGAATTTTCCCAGGGGCCAAACAACGATTTTGAACGTGCAGAAATCACCATGTGGCCTGTGGCAGGGCCGGCCGTTCCACCTTCTGCAACTGTAAGGTAATAATAGTCACCTCGCTTTACCAGCTTAGGGCCTTCCATGCAAAAACACTCAATCGACCATTCCCGGGGTATCGGCCATCCACTGTATGAAGGCTTATATTCTCCGGCAACAGAAAGTCCATCGTCAGCTAACGGAACAAATCCGCCATTGCTAAAAAATAAATATCTTTTTCCATTTTCATCTGCAACATGGCCGGGGTCTATGTTGCCAACTTTCAGGTCAACAGGGTCGCTCCATTTGCCATTTATTGAATCGGCTGTCACAACATAGTTTGTATTATTAGCCGGGAAATAGATGTAGTACTTATTCTTATATTTTACCAGATCAGGGGCCCACACCGAACCAACGTATTTATGCAATGCATTTGTTACGGGATTCCAGTTAATTAAATCTTTTGAATGCCAGATCAACAGGCCGGGATAATATTCAAAAGATGAATGCACCATGTAATAATCATCGCCATCCCGTAATACACTGGGGTCGGGATAATCGCCTGCAAAAACCGGGTTCATATAAAAACCAGGGCCGTTGGCCCTGGTTTTTTGATATTGAGCATTTGCAATAATAGTTAATTGAATCAGCAAAACAGCTATTATGGCTTTATTCATTACTTAGTCTTTATTACTTTAAACGATTTAACTTCACTTGCGCCAAAAACCTTCACTACATATATGCCCGGTTTCAGCGAAGCGCCTAATGACATGGAATTTAAAATTGCTGTATGTTCAATAGTTTCAACCTGCCGGCCCATTATGTCAAAAATGACAATGCGCGATATGTCACCGGGGTTTGAAAATGTAAATTTGAAATTTGAGGTGAATGGATTCGGATATAACTGTATCTGGAATTTTGGTTCATCGGGTGATGCAATGGCAGGTGTGGTTGCTATTCGTGCGTTTGCCACGGTGGTTATTGTCCACTGTTGATTATTACTACTGCTATTTCCCCATTGACCTAAATCTGAACCATTGGTTGTTCTGCCCATTCCATCGAGATACAACCCCGTAGCACGGTTTTGAAATTTCCTATAACTGCCTGCTGTTACCTGTAGCCATTGCTGGTTATAACTGCTACTGCTGCTCCACTGACCGGCGATAGATCCGTTGGTTGTTCTGCCCATTCCATCGAGATATTTTCCGGTTGCACGATTTTTTATCTTCACATAACTTCCGGCCGTTTCTAAAACCCATTGCTGAGCACCACTGCCGCTATTACTCCACTGGCCTGCATTGGAACCATCGGTGGTTCTGCTCATACCATCGATTAGTAATCCCGTAGCACGATTGGTTAAAGTAACATACGTAGGTGTTGAAACACCTGCTCCCTGCATAATGGCGTCGATAACCGGCTGGTCAAGTACGGCACTGGTACTGCGGTTATACATTTGCATATTGATGTCCCAGGCAAATGGGATAATTCCTTTATTTCTTGCCGAGTTTACAACATATTTATAAAAATACAGTCGTGAAGCAACATGAAGCGCCTGATCCGACGGCGCACTAAGATTTCTTTTACTGACCGCATATTCACCAATAATAACGGGTATCCCTTTATCAACAAACTTGGTTTTCATTAGCCCGAAAACATTCTCTACATAGCTCTCTTCGCCCCATGTGGCATTGCGGCTAACGTCTGTGGTGGAATGATAGCCATTTCCCCAGTAATAAAACATATTGCCCCATGATTCGTCCTGGGTCATCAACGTAAATTGATAGGGGCTGTAATAATGAACTTCTACCATCAACCGGTTTGCAATCTGGTCCGTTGGCATGGTATTCATTAAACTATTGGTCTTTTCAATATCTGTCGACGGGCCCTGAATAATAAGCGTACGGGAACTGTTATTTCCACCGGTTGCGCGAACGGCATTTATAAATGTTTGATGGTATGATAACAATACCGACATTCCGGTGGCATCTTCAACATTTGGCTCATTGGCACTGGCAAAAAGCAAACGTTCATTATAATTTTTGAAATAATTCCCTATTTGCGTCCAGTAGTTTTGCTGTTTCGCATTTACCGAAGCCTGGGCCGAAGTGGTTACATTGTTTTCGAGCCAGCCTCCATCCCAGTGGATGTTAAGGATCACGTACAGGTTTTGGTTCATACAATAATCTACCACTTCTTTAACACGGGCAATCCACGCAGGGTCAATTACGCCATTTGTTGAATGGCAGTCCCATGCAACGGGCAGCCGCACCGTGTTAAACCCCGAAGCTTTCACGGTATTAATTAACTGCTGGGTGGTAGTGGCGCCTCCCCATATGGTTTCGCTACAGATGGCTTCCAATGTGTTGCCAAGATTCCAGCCAACCTTCATTTGGCCGGCGATCGTTGGGGCTGTTGGTAATTGTGCCCATGCACTCATAGACATAAATAGTGCAACAAGCAAATTGACAAAAGCAATTTTTCGTTTTGATACAAGCATCGTTAGTCGTTTTTTCATTTTTTAATAGTTTTGGTTTAATGAAAAAGTTGGCAGGCATAATACATAAGCGCAATTTTAAAGTTTGATAAGATTTATGAAGAAAACATCGTTATCACGGATCTCCAGTTCTTTTGAAAAAGGAATTCCGCCTTTTACTGTAATGATCTCTTTAGATATGGGTGAACCATCGTTTTGCTTCTTTATCTGTTCTACCTGTTGCCTCGAAAGTTGGGCAGGCTTTCCCATAGAGAGATAAGTAGAATATGCATCGTTGCTGCGGTAACCGACTTTATATACTTCAAGCGCATAAACCCCGTCGGGTACTTTTGCCATATTGATCTTTAGCTTTCCTTTTGATTTCGATGGTAAATCGCGGGTATAGTACACCTGGTTGTGCACCGAATCGCCCGGATGCGTATTTGTAAAATCCCATACCAACGCCTGAATATTTCCTGATGAATCTTTGCAAACCCATGAAGCGGAATCTTTATTTACCAGTTCAACATTTCCCAGCCGGTTCATGAACTGGTATGAATAGAATACCGGCTTATTAATGCCCTGCGTGTTTAACATGCCAAAGCCTCCATGAAAAGGCGTAAAACGTGGTCCGGCTTCTTCAAAAATATCAGTGAACACCCAATACGACATTGAGTTGGCTGCATTACCAACCTGTTTCAATTTTTGCAGCACATAGGCTGCTTCGTGGTAGCTATCATGAATGGGATCAGCGGGAGTATACGAGGCACTCCATTCGGTGTAATGCAGTTCCAGATTGGGCATTGGCGAACCGGCAATTTCTTTTCGTGACTGAAGCACATCACCGCTTACGCTCATGGGATTTTTATCCAACAGAGTGCCTGAGTTGCCAAATTCGTCGAGATATCCCTGCTTTACGCCATAGGCATGCGTACTTATAAAATCTATCGGCACATTGTTTTTATGGCAGTACTCAATCAATTCACTTTCCCAGGCTGCACCGGCAGTTGCCGGTCCGCCAACACGATATTCCCTGTTTACACTTTTAACTGCCTGTGCAGCGTATTTGTATAGTTTAAAATAATCTTCCTGCGTTCCTGTCCAAAAGCCAGGTGAAAGATTTGGTTCATTCCATACTTCAAAATACCAGGTCTTTACTTCATTAGCGCCATAACGTTCTGTAAAATGCTGTGTAAGGGTACGGATTAATGCACCCCACTTATCGTAATCCTTAGGCGGAGTTACATTACCCCGCCACCAGAAAATGGTTTGATTGCCACTGGCAAGTGCCCCCGGCATGAAACCCAGTTCAACAAAAGGTTTCACGCCAATGCTATGTAAAAAATCGAATAAAACGTCGATGTACATAAAATTGTACTCAGGGTTGCCGTTTTTATCCTCTTTATAAACAGCCATGTCATCGGTTAAAAGCCCGTGCATACGAATGTATTTGAAATCACATTCTTTTTTTACATATGCAAGTTGCTGCTGCCAGTCGGCCCGAAGACCTTCGTTTGCACGGCCTGCGCCAATGCACTCTTTAAACATGGCATTGAATTTTCCCGCTGTTTTGTTGAAATCGATATTTATTACCCGTGGAGTTTGGGCAGGTAAGACATTAAAAAAAGACCCACATAAGAAGTTAAGCAGTAGCAGTTTTATTTTCATATACAGCAATCTTTGCCTGACTGAATTAATGCTGTAAAACTATGCCTCTACCTTTTAAAACAAGGTATTCAAATGTTGCAAACAAGGGTATGAAATGTTATCAACGATTGATTTTCATCGGGGTCTGTGCTTAAACTGCATTCAAATTGAAAAATTGCCCTGTTTTAAAACTGTTTCGTATCTTTCACTCCTCTCCCAACCACGGTTATTGAATTCCCCTCTTTTTAGTTTCAACCATTGAACCTACATAAAAAACATTTATGACAAAATCTACCTCAACCACAAGCAACTGGTATGATAAGACCTGGCTGGTGATCCTGCTTTGTTTTCTTTTTTTCCCAATCGGACTCTATGCATTATGGAAATCGAACCGTATTAAGAGGGGTTGGAAAATAGGCGTAACTGCTTTCTATTCGTTGCTCGTTATTGCGGCCATAGCGGGTGATCCACCTAAAGAAAATGCTTCATCAGGCCATGAAGTAACTCCGGTAATTGCTGAAAAACAGCCCCTGACCTGGCAGATCGTGCACACAGACAGCACCAGCCGCAACCAGCAACTAACGTTTCGGATCACCATCAGTGACCGAACGAACGATAAAGCGCAATTGATTGAGATTGCCCGGAAACTGAAAGAAGAACGGGATTGGACAGAAAAGCTGGTGTGCTTCTTCGACATCAAAGTGCCATCTCATACGTTTGCATGGGCATCGTGCGGCTACCTGCCTGAATGCGACAACTGCGCCACCGATAAAGATAGCGATGGCAATCCCGTACAGTATAACCTGATCGGAATGCCACCCGAAATGGCCAATAGCCTGCGGGCATTGACGATGGACAGCATACCCAATAAAACAGTGGTCACAAGTTATTTGGAAGACGTAGCGAAATGTAAAACGGTTTTATACCGGGTAGATAAGCAACCCAACAAGCTACTCGTAGCACAGCTCTATATTGGTGGCGGCAAAATTGTAGAATGGTATCCGATAAAGGAAGTGGGTAGTGAAACAAGATATTATTTTCCCGATGACGATGAAGGCAATTACCTGGTGATAGATGAAGCCACAAAAGCGGTAAATTTTTACAATGCCAAAGGCGACTGGTGGCAATCGGTGGCTATGGAGCAGTAAAGGAAAGCGCTGATTCAAAATAAATAAAAGGGCATCTATACGTAACAGTGTATGGATGCCCTTTTTACATGTGGTAAAAATCCTTTACACAGAATTTATTAACACTGTGCTATACCTGCATTGTTTTTGAAGATACCCATTCACATTAAACCAATCATATGAAGAAAAAAAACGTACTCTTCATTGCTTTGTTCGCATGGCGATTGGGTGAAAGTGTTCAGCACCAGCAGCAGCAATGTGGCTACGTATTCGCTGCCTGGTGCGCATGGTGTTGTATGGGATAATGAACTGCATCGCCTGTGGGTTGTTGGCGACACCAAACTAACGGCGCTGATCATTGGCGGTACCAGAAGCGCCCCAACTATTAAAGAAGATGAGGCGCGCGCCAAAACCATTCCGGGTAACGGACATGATCTTTCGCGCTTTGAAGGGAACGACAACAAGCTGTGGGTGACCAATAGTAACAACGTATATATTTATGCAACGTAAAAAGCGGTCTTGACCTGAATGTGCAGGGCGCAACTTACAATAACGGGGCCGACATTATTCAATATACCTATGCCAGCGCTGCGCCCAATAATGACTAATGGAAAATCACCGACGCTGGCAGTGGTGAATATAAAATTGAGAGCCGTTATAGCGGGCAGTGCCTGAATGTGGAAAGTGCTAATGCAAATGACGGCGCACAGGTAATTCAATGGCCTTATTCCAATACGCCGCAATGCAGGTGGACATTTCAGTCAATACAATAATGTTTTAAAAAAAACAGGCAGAAGGCAGGAAGAATGACTTTCCGCCTTCTGCCTGTTATCTGAATTCTGCAGTAAAATACTGGACAGGCCCCGGTATAATTTTACACAGAAGAAATAAGTAGGGATTACGTGAGCAGAACTACTTCAAACCATCAATTCTTTCATCGCTGCCTTAATAAATCCTGCCTTGTCTTTTTTTACTTCTTTCAACATTGCTTTTCTGTCTTCCGGTATAGAAAAATATTTTTCAGCCCATAAGCTTATTTCAATCATTATGGGAGCTAAGTCAATCCCTTTTCGGGTTAACTTATACAACACTTTTGCTTTACTATCCGGGTGGTCTAATTTTTCAATAAGCTTGTTTTCTTCCAAATTTTGCAACCTTGCGGCTAAAATATTGGTGGCGATTCCTTCCGGCGATTTTAAAAAGTCACCATAGGTACACTCTTTTGCGTCCATCAGGTCCCTGATTATCAACAGCGACCACTTATCGCCCCATATATCAAGCGAACTACTAATAGGGCAATCTGACCTCTTTTTTGATTTTAACATAAAAAATAATCTTTAATAACACTTGCATTTTGCAAGTAAGTCATATATTTGCACTTGCAATATGCAAGTAAAATTACAAAACGTAAAGAAATGAAACAAACAATTTTAATAACAGGGGCTTCTTCAGGTTTTGGACTTTTAATTGCCAGCAAGCTTCACGAAGCTGGCCATACCGTAATTGGAACAAGCCGCAATCCGGAAAGATATCAATCAAAAGTTCCATTCAAATTATTGCAACTGGATCTGGATGATGACAAGTCAATTGAATCCTTTACATCGCGGCTATTCAGTCAAATCTCACAATTAGATGTGTTGATAAATAACGCCGGTTACTTACTGGCCGGGCTTGCCGAAGAGACCCCCATTGAATTGGGCAAACAGCAATTTGAAACAAACTTTTGGGGAACCGTAAAACTCACAAAGGCATTATTACCCTATTTCAGAAAACAAAAACAGGGAAAAATAATTACTACGGGTTCTTTTTTGGGTTTAATTGGTCACCCGAATGTTTCTTACTATTCAGCATCAAAACATGCTTTGGAGGGATATTTCAAATCGCTTCGATTTGAGTTAAACCAATTTAACATCAGGGTTAGTATGATTGAACCTACATACTTTAAAACCAATCTTGGTGAACATGCAACAGTATCCCATGAAGAAATCGCAGAGT